>Ga0073900_10000923_pt1 | contig 17105 bp, 13 predicted proteins | sample KloWWTmetKNB5Kit_FD_66666 | JGI IMG/M metagenome (GOLD analysis project Ga0073900, IMG submission 66666) | Active sludge microbial communities from Klosterneuburg, Austria, studying microevolution and ecology of nitrifiers - Klosterneuburg... | ecosystem: Engineered > WWTP > Aerobic digester >...
GCCGCCGGCCCTGGCGCTGGCGGCACTGCTTGACCGGGCATATAATAAGCCCTGCTTATTAGTTGCACTACTTAGCATGTCCCGCCCTGAAGAATCGATCGGTTTCCTGCTGAGCGACACGGTTCGCCTGATGCGCGCCGAATTCAACCGCCGCCTGCGCCAGCACGGCATCACGCTCGCCCGCGCCAAGACCCTGTGGCGCCTCGCGCAGGAGCCCGGGCTGCGCCAGGTCGAACTCGCGCAGGTTCTCGAGATCGCGCCCATGACGCTGGTGCGCCTGCTCGATCGGCTGGCGAAGGCCGGGCACATCGAACGCCGCCGCGATCCCGGAGATCGGCGGGCCTTTCGCCTCTACACCACGCCCGCCGCGAAGCCGGCGCTGGCTCTCATCGGCCGCACCGCGAAGGAGGTGCGCGCCATCGCCCTGCGCGGCCTCGCGCGCGCCGAGCGCGATGCGCTGCAGCGGGGGCTGCGCGTCATCAAGCGGAACCTCGCGAAGGGCACACCATGAAGCGCTGGCTGCGCCCCGCGCTGCTCTACGGCGTACCACTCGTGATCTTCGCGGCCGCCGCCACGGTCTGGATCACCGGGGGTCGCTACGTGGACACCGACGATGCCTACGTGAAGATCGACAAGCTGCCGGTCAGCGTCGATGTCGCCGGCACGGTGCGCGAGGTGCATGTGAAGGAGAATCAGCGCGTCGCCACCGGCGACCCGCTCTTCACGCTCGACCGGGCCCCCTACGAAGTGGCTCTCGCGAAGGCCACGGCCGACCTCGCTCGCGCACGCACCGACGTCAGGGCGCTCAAGGCGAGCTACCGCGAGCAGCAGGCGCAGATCGCGCTCGCGACGACACGCGAGCGGTTCGCCGGGAAAGAATACCGCCGCCGGGCAGATCTCGCGACCAAGGGGTATGTCTCCGCGATCAGTCTCGACGAGGCGCAGGAGCAGGTGGATCTCGCGCATCAGCAGACCATCGCCCTCGAGCACGATCTCGCACGCATCAGTGCGACACTTGACGGCAGCGTCGACCTGCCTGTCGAACAGCACCCGGAGTACCTCGCGGCCGCGGCCGCGCTCGCCCAGGCGAAGCTCGATCTGGCGCGCACGACCGTCTACGCACCCTTCGCAGGGGTGGTCAGCAAACTGCCGAAGGTCGGCGCCTATCTCGCACCGGGCACGGCCGCGCTCGCGCTCGTGGGCGGGCAGCCACCGTGGATCGAGGCGAACTTCACGGAGAAAGACCTGACGCACGTGCACGCGGGCCAGTCGGTGGAGGTGCGTTTCGACATTTACCCCGGCAGGAGCTGGCGCGCCGTCGTTGACAGCATCAGCCCCGCAACCGGCGCGGAGTTCGCGGTGATTCCACCGCAGAACGCCACCGGCAACTGGATCAAGATCACGCAGCGCATCCCGGTGCGCATCGAACTCCTGCCCGATGAGGGCACGCCCGGCCTGCGGGCGGGCCTGTCGGCCTGGGTGAAGATCGATACCGGCCGTCGGTGACCCGTCAGGTACATCGTGGCTGGGTGACGGTCGCGGTCATGATCGCAACCGTCATGCAGACGATCGACATGACGATCGCCAACGTCGCGCTGCCACACATGCAGGGCGCGTTGTCGGCGTCGATCGACCAGATTGCCTGGGTGCTCACCTCCTATATCGTCGCCGCGGCGATCTGCACGCCGCTCGTCGGCTTCTGCGCCGCCCGCTTCGGCCGCAAGCGCCTGTTCATCACGGCCATCATCGGCTTCACGATCGCCTCGGCGCTTTGCGGTGCCGCGCAGACGCTGCAGGAGATCGTCGCAGCGCGCCTGCTGCAGGGCATGTTCGGAGCCGTGTTCGTGCCGCTGTCGCAGGCGGTGCTGCTCGATACCTGGCCACGCGAGCGCCACACGTCGGCGATGTCCTGGTGGGGCGTCGGGGTCATCGTGGGCCCGATCATCGGCCCCACACTCGGCGGCTTCCTGACCGAGTACCACAGCTGGCGCTGGGTGTTCTACATCAACGCCCCCATCGGCCTGCTCGCGTGGCTCGCGGTGACCGTGTTCCTGCCCGAGACGCCGGTGGATCGCGAACGTCGGCTCGATCTCTTCGGCTACGGCCTGCTCGCCATCGGCATCGGCGCGCTGCAACTGTGTCTCGATCGCGGCCAGACGCTCGACTGGTTCGCCTCGCCGGAGATCATCCTCGAAGCGCTGATCGCGGGCGTGTGCTGCTACATGTTCATCGTGCACATGTTCACGCACCCGGCGCCCTTTCTCGAGCCGGCGCTCTTTCGCGACCGCAACTTCGTCGCCGGAACCTCATTCGCGTTCATCGTCGGCATTACCCTGCTCGCAGCCGTGACGCTGCTGCCTCCTTACCTGCAGACCCTGCTCGGCTACCCCGTGCGCGACGTGGGCGTGCTGCTCGCCTCCCGCGGCATCGGCACGATGATTTCGATGCTCGTGGTCGGGCGGATCGGCAATCGCGTGCATCCTCTGCAGCTCATCGTTCCGGGAATGCTGATCACCTGTGCCTCGTTTTACTGGATGACTCTCTTCAGCCTCGACACGACGCCCGCGATGGTCGTCGGTTCGGGGTTCGTGCAGGGACTCGGCCTCGGCCTGGTCTTCGTGCCATTGACGACCATGACCTTCTCGAACCTGACGCCGCAACTGCGCAACGAAGGTACAGCGCTCTACACGCTCGTGCGCAATATCGGCAGCAGCGTCGGCGTGTCGATCGTCACGAGCCTGCTCGCGCGCAACACGCAGGCCAATCATGCGGCCTTCGCGCAGTACGCCTCACCCTTCAACGACGCGACGCGGCTGCCGGGCTACCCCGCGGAATGGGCACTGCAGGCCCCGGCCTCCATCGCGGCCCTCGAGCACGAGATTTCGCGCCAGGCACAACTGCTCGCCTATCTGCAGGACTTCCGCTTCATGCTGTGGCTGTGCGTTCTCACGATGCCCATGCTGCTCGTGTTCGCAAAGCGCAGGAACACGGCTCCCGAGCCCACCTTCATCGAATGACGGCGCTATAGTGCGCGGATGTCGGCCGCTTGCCGCCGGCCGGGGGGAGACAGGCATGGATAGCACTTTCCGCGCGCGCTCGAGCCCGCGCGCCTTGGCGATCGTGGTCGGGACGCTCCTCACCGGCTGTGCCGCACTCGCCCCCACGGCGGCCCCGGGCGCGCGTGACATGCTGCGCGTGCACGCCTGGACCCTGCCGGCCTGCCCATCGGAGCCCAAAGAGCCGTCGAGTGGACTCCTTGCGCCCGCACTCGGGGCCGCGACCGATCTGCTGCTTGACCGGGTTGCAAGCGCGTTGAGTGCTGCGGCCACGGCAGATCGGGAGGGCGTCGCATGGTCGGGCGCCGACGCGCGTTATCTGTACTTCGGTCATTTCGCGGGCGACGCGGTCAGCGGGGTCCCGACAGCGGCGCTCGCAGGATGCATCGTGATTGCGCTGACCGATGGCGCCGGCTCGCAGCCAGCCGCATGGTGCGCAGCGCACGATGCCGCGCCGGCGGTGAGCCCCGCGTTCGAGGTGCCGTGCGCGCCCGAAGGCCGCCGCCTGCTCGGGGCCGCGACGCGCGATGTGCCGCAAGCGGCGGCCGCCGCGGGAGGCGCACTGCCGCATCTCTATGCCGAGATTCGCCTGCGCGCTTCCCGCGATGGCGCGGCGATCGCGCCGCAGGTGCTGAACCTCCACTATCCGGCGCCCCTGCAGCCGCGTGCAGCGGCCACGCGCGATATCGCCTTCACGCTGCAACTGCGATTGCCCGGCGAGGCGAAAGGCGCCAACCTCTTCGTGCTCTTGCGGGATCTCGCACCGGGCAAGCCGCGCTACGAGCCGGCAACCGATCTCGCGCAGGCCGATTCCCTCTGGACGGCGGTGCCCGCCTACAGCGGACGCAAACTCACACCCGCCGATGCGGGGGAAGGGCTCGCACCCGTCAACATCGTGACGGAAATCCGTGAAACCGGCGATACGAATGCTTTCCTGCAGGCCCTTGCGGCCGGATTCGGCCGGGCCCGCCCGGTAATCGAGAAGGCGTTAGAGTAGCGGCCCCGGAACCGGAGGCTCCAGATGCTTCGACGCACCCTGCTTGGCTGCGCATCCGCGCTCGTCCTGTTCGCACTGACACCCGACTCGCAGGCGCGCACGCAGAAGCCCCCGCTCCACGGCCAGAACTGGGTCGCGATCACCGGCAAGCCTCTCGGGGCAACGGCGGGCGCAAGGATTTTCGAGCGCGGCGGCAATGCCGTCGACGCAGCCTGCGCAATGATCGCGGCGACCTCGACCCTGTGGGATACGCTGTCATGGGGCGGCGAGACCCAGGCGCTCATCTACAACCCGCACACGGGCAAGGTCATCGGCGTGAACGCGCTCGGGGTCGCACCGAGCGGCGCCACGGTGGAGTTCTTCCGGCAGAAGGGCCTGAAGTACCCGCCCGAGGACGGCCCGCTCTCGGCTGTCACGCCGGGCACTCCGGGCGGCATCATGGTAATGCTCGCGGAGTTCGGCACGCTGAGTCTCGCGGAGGTGCTTGCGCCCGCGATCGCACTCGCCGACGGCTATCCGATCGAAGCCGAAACGGCCGATCGCATCGAAGCGACGAAAGCGCAGCTGAAGCAGTGGCCTGACTCGAAGCGCGTGATGCTGCCGCACCCCGGAGCCGCGCGCGAGGCGCCGCAGGCGGGCGAGATCTTCCGCCAGCCCGACCTCGCGGCAACACTGCGCAAGCTCGTGGCCGCCGAACGCGCCGCGCTCGATGCCGGCAAGGACCGCAAGAGCGCCATCCTCGCCGCCTACGACCGTTTCTATCGCGGCGACATCGCGGCCGACCTCGTCGAGGCGACGCGCGCCCTGGGCGGCCTCTTCACGCGTGCGGACCTCGCGAACTGGCGGGTGTTGCTCGAAGAGCCCGTGCACGTGAACTACAAGGGCGTTGAGGTCTACAAGCTGACAACCTGGGTGCAGGGTCCGGCGATGCTGCAGGCCCTCAACATCCTCGAGAACTTCGACCTGCAAGGCATGGGTTACAACAGCGCCCGCTACATCCATACGGTGTACCAGGCGATGAGCCTCGCGTTCGCCGATCGCGACTTCTATTACGGCGACCCGTATTTTCCGCCCGTGGAACCCGTGCAGGGCCTCTTGTCGGAGGACTACGCGCGCGCGCGTGCGAAGCTCATGCGTGCCGACCGCAACGACCCCGACATCCGCCCCGGCGACCCCTATCCGTTTCAGGGCGGCGTGAATCCTTACGCTGCAAGCCTCGGGAAATGGCGCACGGTGCCTTCGGATCACATGTCGGCACCTCCCACGGCCGCACGCCTCGAAGCGCTGCAGCGCGAGTTCACGAGCGGCACGACCTCCGTGATAGCCGCGGACAAGGCGGGCTGGGTTGTGTCGGTCACGCCGAGCGGTGGCTGGGTGTCGGCCGTGATTGCGGGACACACCGGCATCGGCCTGTCGCAACGCCTGCAGAGCTTCGTGCTCGACCCCGAAGAAAATCCGTTCAATGTGCTTGAACCGGGCAAGCGCCCGCGCGCGACACTCACACCGAGCCTTGCGATGCAGGACGGCAAGCCACTGATGGCCTTCGCGGTGCAAGGCGGCGATACGCAGGATCAGAACCTGCTGCAGTTCTTTCTCAACATGGTCGAGTTCGGCATGACCGTGCAGCAGGCAACCGAGGCCGCAAACATCAACAGTTACCAGATGCGCGCCTCCTTTGGCGGCCACGAATCCCGGCCCGGGCGCATCCTGCTCGCCGACGCGACGCCCCCCTGGGTGCGCGATGAACTGAAACGCATGGGCTATACGCTGCAGTTCGCCGAACGCACCTCCGGACCGATCAATGCGGTGTGGCTCGACCGGGAACACGGCACGATCTGGGGCGGCTCGAGCAACCACGGCGAGGACTATGGAATCGCCTGGTGAGGGGGCTGCATAGCAGCAAAACGGGCACTGGCGCGGGACTGCGGAAGCGCGCATAGTCCCCCGCCCTGCCGCCAAGAACAGGGAAGTCGTCATGGGGGCCCTCGCGATCGATCACGCGCGCCTGATGCGTGCGTCTGGAGACCGTATCGAGGCGGCCGCACGCTTCGGCACGCCGCAACAGCAGCGCCTCGCGCGCCGCCTGATTGAAGATGCAGACGCCTGGCAAGCCTGGGAACGCGAGCACGACGGGCTGATGCGCAAGGTCGCCGCAGCGCGCCGCGACGCGGCGCAGATCCTCGCCCTGAAATCGACCTCGTTCGCGCTCATCGAGCGCATGTCACTGTTCGAGTACATGACCAACCGGCGCTTGCGTGGCGGCGCGCGCCGGCGCGCGCTCGCCCTGTTCCACGGCTCGCGCGCCTACACCGATGCGATGCTTGCCGAGCACGGCAACTTCATCCGCTCGGCCTGCAGCCACCTGTGCTCGAACCACATCGGCACGGTCGTGATGCTCGACGGCGCGTTCCAGGAGCCCATGGCGCGCTACGAGGATCTCTTCCGCGAGTACTTCCACGCCTTCTGCGATGTCTCGCTCGGCGAACGCGACGACGCGCAGTGGCTGCGCGCGCTGCTGCCCTATCTCAAACACCAGGTCGCCGAATTGCGCCGCGCGATCCTCGCGATGCCGCGCACCCTGCCAGAGCTGGCGCATGAGGCCGGGATCCGCCGGCCGACCGGCGACACGGTGCGGATGCCCCGACCGCGCTAGTCGGGTTGCGCGCGATCGATCCACCACGGGACGAGGAGCTCACGACCCTGCGGGCATTGCAGTCGCGCACGCTGGCGGCGCACAGTGCGGAACCATCGAGGGGGTAGCGGCATCATGCGGCACATCAAGACCGAGCTTCCCGGCCCGAAGGCGCGTGCGCTCATCGCGCGCGACGCCGCCGTCACCACACCCTCCTATCCGCGCGACTACCCGTTCGTGATGTCGCACGGCCGCGGGACGCAAGTCTGGGACGTCGACGGCAACCGCTTCCTCGATTTCGAGGCGGGCATCGCCGTCTGCGCCACGGGTCATGCGCATCCGGAAGTGGTCGCGGCGATCAAGGCCGCGGCCGACGACTTCCTGCACATCTCGAGCGACTTCTGGCACGAGCGCATGACGGCGCTCGCAGAGCGCCTTACGCGGCTCGCGCCGATGGGCGAACCGGCGCTCGCCTTCCTGTGCCAGTCCGGCACCGAGGCCGTCGAAGGGGCGATCAAGCTCGCGCGCTACGTGACACGCCGCCCCCGCTACCTCGGCTTTCTCGGCGGCTTTCACGGCCGCACGATGGGCTCGCTCGCATTTACCTCGAGCAAGTACACGCAGCAGCTTGGCTTCGCGCCGACGATGCCGGGCGTGACGCACGTGCCCTACCCCAACCCCTATCGACCGCTGTTTGCCGGTGCGGACCAGGGCCGGGCGGTGCTCGACTACATCCGCATGCTGTTCGAGCGCAGTGTGCCAGCCGCGGAAGTCGCGGCCATCGTTGTCGAGCCGGTGCAGGGCGAAGGCGGGTATCTGGTGCCGCCCGACGGCTTTCTCGCTGGCCTGCGCGCACTCTGCGACGAGCACGGCATCCTGCTCATTTTCGATGAAGTGCAGTGCGGCGTCGGGCGCACCGGCAAGCTCTTCGCCTGCGAGCACTGGGGTGTGAGCCCCGACATCATGACGCTCGCCAAGGGCCTTGGCTCCGGTGTGCCGATCGGCGCCGTCGTGGCGAAGAAGCGCTACATGGGAGAGTGGCAGCGCGGCGCACACGGCAACACGTTCGGTGGCAATCCGCTCGCCTGCGCGGCGGCAAGCGCCACGCTTGATCTCGTCGAGCGCGAATACGCCGCGCTCGCCGCGAAGAGCGGCGCGTACTTCCAGGAGCGGCTGCGTGAGCTCGCGACCCATTACCCCTGCATCGGTGAAGTGCGCGGCAAGGGGCTCATGATCGGTATGGAACTCATCGGGAGCGATGCTGCGCGCACGCCGGCAAGGAAGCTCTGTGACGCACTCATCACGCGTGCCTTTCACAACGGGCTGCTGCTGCTGTCCTGCGGCGCGAGCACGGTGCGCTTCATGCCGCCGCTCAATGTGAGCGTGCCCGAGATCGACGAGGCCGTAGCGCTCCTGCGCACGAGCCTCGACGAGGTGCTGCGGAGCGTGCACGAGCAATGCCGTGCAAATCCGCCAGAGGAGTTTCATGTCGTCAACCACTAGCACGACCCCGCGCCGCGAGCTCGGCTTCTGGATGTGCACGGCGCTCGTCGTCGGCAACACGATTGGCATCGGCATCTTCATGATGCCCGCGGCGCTCGCGCCCTATGGACTGAACGCGCTCATCGGCTGGGCCATCACCGTGATTGGTTGCATGTTCCTCGCGCGCGTGTTCGCGCGCCTTGCGCAGCTCTATCCGGCGGCGGACGGCCCCTATGCATACATCCGCTCGACGCTCGGCCACTGGCCCGCGTTCCTCTCGATGTGGAGTTACTGGGTCTCGAACTGGATCACGAACGCGACGCTCGCCGTCAGCGTGGTCGGCTACCTCGACGCGGCGGTACCATCGCTCGCGCGCCTCCCTCCGGCACTGCTGGCGCTGGCGCTGCTGTGGCTCTTCGTCGTCGTGAACCTGCTCGGCACGCGCGCGGGCGGGCGCGTGCAGGTCGTGTGCACCGTGCTCAAGCTCCTGCCGATGGTCGCTGTCGTGCTGCTCGGCGCGTGGGTGCTGTTCGCAGACACCGGCGCGTACACGCGCACGGTACCCGCGACCGCGCTGTCTTTCCCGCAGACCATGGCCGCGTCCACGATTGCGCTCTTCGCGATGCTCGGGCTCGAATCCGCGAGCGTGCCGGCCGGTCGCGTGCGCGATCCGGGCCGCAACATTCCGCGCGCGACGCTCATCGGCACATTGCTCACGGCCGTGATCTATATCCTCGTTTCGACGGTGCCGCTACTGCTCATCCCGCAAGCCGAGCTTGCGCAGTCGAGTGCGCCGTTCGTCGACCTGCTCGACCATCATCTCGGTGAAGGCAACGGTCGCTGGCTCGCGCTCTTCGTGGTGGTGAGCGGTCTTGGCGCGCTGAACGGCTGGACGCTGATCGTCGGCAATCTCACGGCAACGATGGCGGCGCAAGGCGATTTCCCGGCCCTGTTCGCCAGGCAGAACCGCCACGGCGCACCCGCCCGCGCGCTCGTCGTCACCGGCCTCTTCGCGAGTGCCATGATCCTGATGAACTACAGCAAGTCGCTCGTCGACGGTTTTGTCTTTCTCAGCACGATCGTGACCGCGGCGAGCCTGCCGCTGTATCTGTGTTCTTCGCTCGCACTCGTCGTGATGTGGCGCCGCGGCGAGCGACCGGCGGGCAGCGACCTGCAGGTGATGGGCCTTCTCGGCACCGCCTATGTGGTGCTCACGTTCTACGGCGTCGGCCACGTGCCCTTCCTCTGGGCGCTGGCGCTTGCGGCGGCAGGCGTACCGTTTGCGCTCTGGACGCGACGCGGCGGTCGCGCTCAGCGGGTGCCGAGCGCCGTCTCGTAGAGCCCGTCGAGAAAGTGCAGCTGCTCCGCGCGCTCCGGCTGGCGCACGAGCACCTTCGCCCCGAGATCGAGCATCAGGTCCGTGCGGCGCTCGTAGCGCGGCCAGTGCGGCAATCCGGGGCCATTGGGGTCGCCGTGCTTCGCGAAATTCACCCAGTAGCCGGAGACGATTTCCGCCATGTGCCGGTCTGCAGCCGTGGGCGGCGTGTCGGCGCGCGAACGCCGATTCATGCCGGGGTCGCCGAATGCAAAAGCGACATCGTCCGAGTGGGCCGCGCCGGGCACCGAACCACGCCGGCCCTCGGCCACGTAGCTGAACTCATAAAGCCACGCCGGCTTGCCGACGCTTTGTATCTCGCCCGCGAGAAAGCGCGCGGGACCGCGGAACAGCATGTCCATGAACCACGTCTTGGGCAGGGCCGCTTCATCGAGCCCCGCATAGGCCTGCCGGACCGCCGCGGGATCCTCGCCGCGCAGCATGTCCTTGAGCTTGAACTCATACGGCCCGAGGAGCGACGCTTCCCAGCTCGTGGTACCCGACAGGAACGGCACAGGCTGCTGGCGCCCCGCGCGGAAGGTGCGCGAGATATCGTCCGGCAGCACTTCCCCGTCGACCACCGGGTTCATCGAGTTCGGGATCTCCTTTTCCGAGTACGCGATGATGCGGTCGGTCGGCAGCGCACGCAGCGTCGCTGGCGCTGCGCCGTCATTTGCGATGCCAAGGCTCGTGGCCATCAGGAGGCCATCCGCCTCGAGCGACAGGAACGGCCCGCCCTCACCCCGCAACCTGCGATCGCCCTCGATGCGCGCGGCGCCGCTCTGCGCGATCGCGCCCTGGAAGAGACCGCGCGCAGACGGCGTAGCCATCAGCGTCGTGACCGACACGCCGCCCGCCGACTGGCCGAAGATTGTGACGCGCGAGGGATCGCCTCCGAACGCCGCGATGTTCTCATGCACCCAGCGCAGCGCCGCGACCTGGTCCATCAGCGCGTAGTTCGCGAGCGGTTCGCCCGGCATCGACGCCGACAGCGCCGGATGCGCGAAGAGGCCGAGCCGGTCAAGCCGATAATTGATCGTGACGACGGCGACACCCTTGTGCGCGAGCGCGAAAGGCTCGGCGCCGGGCCACGAACCGGCTCCCCAGCGGTAACTCCCGCCGTGGATCCACACCATGACGGGCACGCGCGCGCCGCCGTCAAAAGCGCTCGCGGGCACGTAGATGTTGAGCCTGAGGCAGTCCTCGCCCATCGGCACCCCCGCGAGGGGATACGGGGTCCGTCGCGATTGCGGGCAGATGGTGCCGAATGCGCTCGCGTCCAGCACCGCATCGCGATGCGCGGCGGGTCGCGGCGGCCGCCAGCGCCACTCTCCCTCGGGCGGGGCGGCGTAGGGCACGCCGCGAAACACCGCGACACCACCCAGCATCTGGCCGGTGACCCCGCCTTCAGCAGTCGGGATGACGCGGGTCGTCGGCGTAGCCGCCACCGACACCGACGTCATCGCGATGCACAGCAGCGCAAGACCGCCTGGACGGATGACCGCTCTCATCCTAGAACCGGTAGCTTGCCGTCAGGCCCCAGGTGCGCAGGCGCGGGTACGAGACTGTGGTGCGGTTCAGGAAGATGGCGACCTGGTTGTCCACGAAGTTGTTGAGCCACGCATCGCGGAAGGCTCCGGTCGGCGTCGCGTCGTCGGTCAGGTTCTCGCCCCACAGTTCGAAGCGCCACTGTCCGGACTCGAGACCGAGGCGCGCATTGAGCCGCTCCGTGGAGCCGGTCTTCGTGAGGCCTTCCGACATCGGTTTCTGGCTCGCCTTGTACGAGAAGTCGATGCGGCCGAAGAAGTCGAAGTCCGTGAACGCCGCGTGCCGATAGTCGAGGCCCAGGTTCCACTGCGTCGGCGAGGTGCGCGGCAGGTCGAAGCCCGAGATGTCGCCGCCCGAAGGCGCGAACGACGGCAGCGTGATCAGGCTGCGATTGACCGCATCCTCGAACTCGGCATCGGTGTACGAGAAGCCCGCGTTCGCGGTGAAGCCCATCCCCAGCGCCGCGCGCAAGGCCAGCTCGACGCCCTGCGACTTCGCGCTGCCGACGTTGAGCGTCACGGTTTGCGGGATGGATGCGCCGGGCGACAGCGCGGGCAGCTGCATGTCGGTCCAGTCGACATAGAAGAGCGCCACGTCGAAGTTCACGCGGCCATCCGCCAGCGAGCCCTTCGTGCCGAGCTCCCAGGTCCAGTTCTCTTCGGGGTCGAACGACTCCTCCGCGGCGACGCTCGCGTTCTCGTTGAAGCCGCCGGCCTTGATGCCCTTGGCAGCCGACGCGTAGATCATCAGCGCATCAGTCGCGCGGAAATCGACCGTGAAGCGTGGGGTGAAGAACGACCAGGTATCGTTGAACGCGCGTGGATTCACGATCACGCGACCGTCGCGGACTGGCGTGCTCTGCGTCTTTTCTTCTTCCGCGTAGCGGGCTTCGACACGGCCGCGCAGACGATCGGTGAAGTCGAACTCGAGCGCGCCGAACACCGCGCGGGATTCCGTTTCCCGCGAGAACCGCGAGAACGCCGGTACGCCGCCCGTCACGAACCACGGCGTTGCGATCGCCGTATAGAAGGGCGGAATGAAGCTGACGAAGTTCGCCGGCAGCGCACTCAGCGCGCCGGCGTCGAGGCCACCGTCATACTCCTGTTCGTAGTAGTACAGGCCCGCCGTCCAGCGCAGGCGCGTGTCTTCTCCGCCCGAGATGCGCAGTTCCTGGCTGAACTCGTCCACGTAGTCCCGATCGCCGCGGAAGAGTTTCGACTGGAAAACCTGCGGCACGACCGGGCCCGAGGGCAAACGCCCAAGATAGAACCACGATGCCGGGCCGACGAGACGTGTGGCGTCCGACAGCGCCTCGTGGCGCAGCGTGTTGTAGCCGGTGAGCGAGGTAATCTGCCCGATGCCAGTGCTCCAGTCCGCCTGCAGGCTCGCGCGAAATACTTCGCGGAACTCACCCACGCCGCGCGGATCGGCACCGAGCGCAGACAGGTTCGCCTCCGGCAGTTCGCCGCAGAACGCGAGTGCCTGGCCCGCCCCGTTCAGCTCGCAGTTTCCTCGCACGAAGCCCACCGCCGGCGGGCCGATTTCGTCGTCGGAGTAGTAGGCATTGGCGCGCACCGAGAAGGCCTCGGACGGATCCCATTCGAGGCCGCCCGAGTAGCTGCGGTACTCGTGGCCACCCAGCTCATGGCCGGGAGAGCTGTTGTTGCGATAGCTGCCGTCGAACTCGTCGTAGCCGACGGACAGCCGACCCCGCAGGTTTTCCATGATCGGGCCACCGAGGTGCACTGCGCCGCGCAGCGTACCCTCGGAGCCGCCCGTGGCCGACACCCGTCCGCTGAATTCATCAGGCGCCCGCCGGGTCACGAAGTTGATCGCACCTGCAAAACTGTTGCGCCCATACAACGCGCTCTGCGGGCCCTTCACGACTTCGATCCGCTCGACGTCGAGCAGGTTGAAGTTGAGGCCCGAGCGGCCGGAGACATTGACGCCATCGAGAAAGATCTCGACGTTGTTCACGTCGCCGAATACGTCGTTCTGCGTCAGGCCGCGGATCGTCGGGATTGCAAGATACTCGCCGATCATCGTGTCGAACACGAGGCCGGGGGTCAGCGCGGCAACGTCGCGCAGATCGCGAATGCCCGCAGCTTCAATGTCTTCGGCGGTGAAGGCCGTGATCGCAACCGGCACCTTCTGCAGATTCTCGGCCGACTTGCGCGCCGTGACGACGATTTCCTCGAGCGCGTGCACTCCTTGCGCCTCCTGGGCACCGGCAGGCAAGGCCGCCGCAGTCGCCACCACCACGAACATCGACACGACAGTCTTGATCCCGGTCATGGAAGCTCCCCGTGAAGTCTGCGCAAATGCGCGCAACATCCCCGCGCCACTTCGCGCCGGCAAGCGCGTTTTCGCGGGCGACGCGACTTTTTCGTGGATGCCGTTGGCGTTCGCGAGTTACTGGGTATGATTCGGGCCGAGATGCAATGGCGACGATGGCTGAGACCTGAATTCGAGGGGCTGACCCCGGCGGCAGCGGCGGCGTTTTACGTGGCAGCTCCGCTCCTTGTCAGCCTCCTGCTTGGCTGGAACCGCATGCTGGTCGGGACACACATGTCCCGCACCGGCTCCACCCTCTTCTGGACGGGGCTTGTCGGCATCGTCTGGATCGCCGCCATCGTCGGTACCCGGCTGGTCGGCTCACTGACACATCGCGCACGGTGGCCAACCTGGCTGACTGCGGCGGCGGGCGCCCTGCTCGGCATTCTTCTTTTCTATTGGCCGATTGCGCGCTATCGCCATTTCGGACTCGGCCTGCTGCCCGGGGAGTTCATGGTGCACGCGCCGCCCCTGCCCTGGCCGACACTCGACTACCTGCCGCGACTCTTTGCCAACACGCTACCCGGAGTCCTTTACTGGGTGGTCGTCTACTGTGCGTTCGGGAAATGGCTGAGCGTGCGAAACGGCGGGGCTCTCGACGGCGCTGCCCGGGACGCAGCGCCCGCGTCGGCCGAGTCGGCCGCGCCGCCAGGCGCGAGCGCCGAGGCCACGCTGCGCGCGCGGCTACCGCCCCATCTCGACGCGGTGATCATCGCGCTCAAGGCCGAGGACCATTATGTCCGCGTGTATACGGAGAAGGGCGACACGCTCGTCCACTACCGCTTCCGGGACGCCGTGCAGGACCTGCGCGGCGTCGACGGCCTGCAGGTCCACCGTTCCTACTGGGTGCGCCGCTCGGCGATCACCCGGCGATCCGTCAAGGCCAACAATCACGTGCTGCAGGTCGGCAATGATCTGTCGATACCGATCAGCCGCAGCTTTCAGCGCGTGCTCGATGCCGGTGGAGCCGTGCCCGCCGCCGGTTCAACCGGCACGGAGTTTGATCGAGACATGCAGCGCCATGGCTGACGCCTGACCCGCTACAACACCCTCGCGACCGCCGCTCAGCGCTTCCTCTCCGCCTTCTTCGCCTGCTTCTCTGCGCGCTTCTCGGCGGGCGACTTCAGCGGCTTCTTTTTCGTGTCCTTCTTGCGATCCATACCCTTGCTCATCTCGATCTCCCGGGTTGCCTGCCGAACCCTACGGTGGAACGCATGGTTTGCGCAAGCCGGGTCAGTCCTCCAGCTCCAATTCCCCGGCGATCAGCGTCGTTCCGGACAGCGTGCCCTCTGCCTTGACGAGCCGGTCGGGTGCCTGCGCGAAGAACTCCGCGCGGGTGATTGGCTGGTCTGCTGCGTCCTCGAACTGCGTGCCGGCGTCAGTCATGACCGTCACCCCGAGGATCACGAGATTCGGGTCCGCGACATTGCGCGCGATCCCCTGCAGCGTGACCTCGCTTTCCGGGTCGTCCCGCTCGAGGATGAACGCGTCGAGACCACCGCCCTGCCGTTCGTTGCCGCGCACTTCCACGAAGTCGCCCGTGCGCAGATCCGCGAGACGGAACGGGCGCTGCTGCGCGTTGCTCTTGTCCTCGAACTGCGTGGTGATGCTCGTCGTCACGTTCACACCTGCGACGCGCAGCGTACTGCCGGCGGCGTTGATCGTCTCGACGAGACCCGCGACTTCCGCGGAAAACTCCTCCTCGACCTCGACCTCGCGCGCGACCAGCACGCCGTTCGCATCCATGACACCTTCGACCTCGACGCGCACGTCGAGCCCGAGCGTGACGCCCTTCAGGTCAAACTGCGTGGTCGCACTGGTCGTCACGCGTTGACCCGACACATCGAAATCGGTGTTCGACACGTAACGCGTGATGAGCCCCTCGAGTTCGACCTCGTCGTTCGCCGCGGCGCCGATGCCCGGCGACACTTCGACGCGCGTCGCGATCAGGGCGCCACCCGCCGTGAACGTGCGGCCCTCGACCTCGACTGTGCGGCCGTCGGCGAGCGCGCCTTCAGGGGTCGTGCCGCTGTAGTCGACGGTCAGTGCGTTCACGCGGAACGTGCGCCGGTTCGTATCGAGTCCCTGCACCACACCCTTGACCTCGAAATCGCTGCCCGGGTCTTCGCGCTCGATGCGGGTCGCCGAGATCGCGCCGTTCGCGGTCTGAAAACCGCTGACCTCCACAATGAGCCCGGGCGCTGCGAGGCCCTCGATGTTCGACGGCACGATGTCATCGTCGAAGTGCGTGGCACTCGTGACACGCACCGTCTGGCCGAGCACGACGAACGTGCCCGCCGCCACATCGAGCTGCGTGACGGGCCCCTCGACGTCGGCCGAGAAAGTTACCCGCGTCGCCGTACCGGTGGTGCCATTCGCGCTGACAGTGCCCTGCACGGTCACCACCTGACCGATGCGCAGTTCCGCCTCGGTGCCGGACCGCTCTCCGATGTTGATCTGCGCGCCTGTCGTTGCAAACTCGACGCCGTTCACGAAGATGCTGCCGAAGCCGGTGATGGCGCCGATCGACACCATGCGCCCCGAGCCCTGGATACCGCCGATCGGCGGCGTGCCACCTGAATCACCACCACCACCGCACGATGCGAGCAGGAGCGCAGCGAACGCTGTGAGAGATTTCGAGTGCTTCATGATCGTACATCCTCATCCTGAATGTGATAGACGCCGGCACCGAGTCGGATGGCCCCCGCATCGTCCGTCGATTGATCGGCGCGCGCCTGGTGCGCGGTGAGCCACGCATCCACGCGCTCGAGAAACGCCTGTCCTTCGGTCTCGAGGAAGGTCCGGAATTCCGGCAGCGCCTCGGCACGCACACGCGCGTTCATCGCGGCACGCTCGAAACGCACGGGCGCTTTGGCGCGGCGTGTGAGGTTGTGCAGATACGTCATCGCGACGTCCGAGATCACCGTGCCCCAGAGCCGCACCAGATCCGCGTCCATGCTCTGGGGAATGTAGTTGCGCATCAACGCCTCGAGCCGCCCGTCGGGCCTCTCGCGCAGCGCGCCGGCGTCCCGCAGTTCCTTCAGCAGCGTGGACGCGCGCACGTCGCCCGCTCCGCAGCGATGCAGCAGCTCCGCGAAAGTCGCCCCTTCGCCGTCGAACGGCAGCACGAGCGGCAACCCGTTCGTGTGGAGAAAGTCCGGATCCTGGTGCCAGGTCGAGAGGACGAGTGAGCCCTTCGTCACGTAACCCGTCCACGCTTGATCGGTACGCTCGAGACGCTCGCGCTGCTTGCGCACTTCGCGCCGGGTGAGCCCCGTGAGCACAGCGGTGCGCGACACATTGGTCGGGCGCCCGCGCTTGCCGAATCTTGCTGTAGCGACTTCCACGTATGCCGTCTTCGCGAGATCCGCGAACTCCTTCCACGTAATGCCGCAACGGACCAGTACGTGCACCAGCGGCTTGAGCCACTGGCGCGTGGCCGCCAGCACTTGAGGCGTAGTAGCCTGTGCCATATATGAGCTAATTATACTCACATACGGAAGAAATGCAATGGGCTCAGAGCGTAAGCTGGACCCTGACGAGCACGATGGCCGGATTGTCCGGAATGCCCCGTCGCTCACTGCGCACGCTGATGTAGTCCGCCATGAGGCGCCAGCGTTCGTGGGCGTACCAGTTGAGGCCGAGAGAGAAGTTGTCTTCTCTACCACCCCGCACCTGCCC
>Ga0073900_10000930_pt1 | contig 17042 bp, 17 predicted proteins | sample KloWWTmetKNB5Kit_FD_66666 | JGI IMG/M metagenome (GOLD analysis project Ga0073900, IMG submission 66666) | Active sludge microbial communities from Klosterneuburg, Austria, studying microevolution and ecology of nitrifiers - Klosterneuburg... | ecosystem: Engineered > WWTP > Aerobic digester >...
GCACCTGTCCGACATTTCATCCAGCGCGACGACCACGCGCTTTTGCAATTCATCCAATGCAGAGGCGCGGTCGGTCAGCACAATATCCTCGCCATCCAACGCGCGCTCTTTGCGGGCCGATAACCCGTAGATGATGCGAAAGTTGGATTCTGCGCTGGCTGGCAGCAAGATGGGCTTCTCATCGGCCTGCGACTGGGGCTGGGCAGATGAAGTTTTGGCGCGGCGCGAGGCCACGTTGAGCAGATGAGCGCCAATTTGCAGATCGGTGGCGGCCTTTGCCAAAAGCTGGGCCTCGCCCTGTAACCGGGTGGATGTTTTTCTGCTCTCCAGCTTGCGGGCCGCCGCGCGGGTCAGCCTTTCAGAAATTGGCTCCAGTTTTTTGGCGCGGGCCTTTAACGTGCGCGGTTTTGCCGCTTTCGCGCGGGTCGTTTTTGTTTTGGTCGTTTTGCGCGCAGCCGGTTTTTCTTTTTTTAGCTCGGCTGGTTTGGCGATGGCGCTTTTGGCGGGCTTTCTGCCATCTGCGGATAACAGCGCCCGCGCCCCAAGAATATAGGCTTTTGCCAGGCTCTGGTATTTTCTTTTTGCTTTCTTCAATTTCGCCATGCGCCGCAAAGTGTACAACATTTGGCCTTGCCAAGCTTATTTCACCGCGCTATGATCAAACATCATGGCACTTTTTGAAATCCCGTTTATCAAATACCACGGGCTGGGAAACGATTACATTGTGCTGGAACAGGCCGACTTGGGCGGGCGCACACCGGGGAATGTGGCCCGCGCCATTTGCGACCGGCATTACGGCGCGGGTTCGGATGGCATTTTGGTGAACGAATCTACGCCCGACGGTTTTGCTCTGCGCATTTTTAATCCCGATGGCTCGCTGGCCGAGAAAAGCGGCAACGGCCTGCGCATTTTTGCGCGATATTTATACGACAACAAACGCGTGGGCGCCCAGCCGTTTGGCGTGCGCACGCCGGGCGGCGATGTGACCTGTCTTGTGCAAAAAGATGGCGCGCAGGTGGTGGTGGATATGGGCCGCGTTCGCTTTGACGAAATAAACGCCCGCATGGTGCTGGGCGGCGAGGAGTTGCGTTATTCCTTTGTCAGCCTGGGAAACCCGCATTGCGTAGTTTTGCGCGACGACGTAAATTACTCTGATGCGGTGCGGCTTGGCCCGCTGGTAGAAAACGCCCCGCGCTTCCCCAACCGCACAAACGTGCAGTTTTTGAAGGCGCTGGATCGCGCCAACATCCAAATTGAAATATGGGAGCGCGGCGCAAGCTACACCCTCGCATCTGGCAGCAGCAGTTGCGCCGCCGCCGCGGTGGCGCGCAAACTCGGCCTGTGCGATTCGAACATCACCGCGCACATGCCGGGGGGCCAGTTATCCATCCAACTGGATGACGAATACAACGCGCGGCTGATTGGGCCGGTGGTCCCGGTTTGCAAGGGCGTATTTTTTATTGCGCCAGACGGAAACCGCTGAGCGGCCAATACACCAAAAAGGCGCGGCCTTCAATGCGGGCAGATGGGACGGCTCCCCAGCTTCGGCTATCGCCAAACCCGCCTTGCGTTTCGCGGCTATCCGAGAGCAAAAGATACTCATCGTTTTGCAAACGAAATTCGCCGGTGAAGTTAATCACTTCGCCGGTGGATGGCGCGGCCAAATATGGCTCGGCCAAAATGGCATCGTTCACCAGCACCTGCCTGCCGCGCACGTTGATCTTTTCCCCGGGCAGCCCAATCACCCGGCGCAAAACAAGCGCCCCGCCGGTCTGCGGCTCGCGCACAACCGCCAGGTCGCCACGTTGAGGCGGCGCAATCAGATAAGGCAGCTTCAACGCCAAAATGCGGTCACCAGAGCCAAAGTTGGGAGACATCGCCTCGCCCGTCACGCGCACATCTGCCAAAAAGACCCGCGCGGCAACGACCAGCGCGACCAGCATAAAAACAATCTCGGCCAGCCCGCGCAACCGGCTGGCTGTTCTCTGCGCCGGAGATGGAATTCCGTCTGAGTTCATATTTGCGTTCTGATGATACCCGCTGCCCGGATCAGGCTTTCAACGCGCTCTTCACCCATGCCGCCAGCTCCGCCTCTGGCACAATTATTTTCTCTGCGCTGTTTCTGCGCTTCACCTCCACCCCGCCTTGCGCCAGCGCCCGCCCGCTCACCGTAAGGCGCACAGGCAAGCCAATCAAGTCGGCATCGGCAAACTTCACCCCTGGCGATTCGGCGCGGTCATCAAACAGCACATCAACCCCCGCGCCTTGCAAGTCGGCATAAACGCGCTCGGCCATCGCCTGCGCCGCGCCATCTTTGCCCGGCAAAACAACCAGGTGCGCGTGAAACGGCGCGATGGCCGCGGGCCACATCAACCCGGCCTCATCGTGGTGCGCCTCGGCCACGCACGCCAGCAACCGCCCCACCCCAATGCCATACGACCCCATCACAACTGGCTTGGATTGCCCATCGGCATCCAAAAAAGTTGCACCCATGGCCGCGCTATATTTTGTGCCCAGCTTAAAAATGTTGCCCACCTCCACCCCGCGCGAGGTGCACAGCGGCGCGCCGCATTGGACGCACGCGCAGCCATCGCCCGCGCTGGCAATATCGGCCACAATTTGCGCGGTGTAATCGCGCCCGTAATTGGTGTTGATGAGGTGATAGCCTTCCTCGTTCGCGCCCGCCGCCAGGTTGGGCGAAGTTGGAATGGCGTCGTCAACAACGACGATCATCAGCGCCCGAAGCGGTTCGACCGCTCCGGGCGCTAAGTCGGTCGCTACGGTCAGCGCTCCGGGCGCTGCGAGCGCCCGGAGCGCTACATTAACTGGCGAGGCATAGCCCGGCACCGCGCCCACCGCGCGAATCTCGGCCTCGGTGGCGGGGCGCATGGCGGTAGCCTTCACGGCGTTCGCCAGCTTGGTCTCGTTCACATCCATATCGCCGCGAATCACGGCAAACACAAAACGCTCCGCGCCATCAATCGTCGCCATCACCATAAACGCCTTGGCCGTTTGGCTGGATGGCACGCCCAAAAACTGAGCCAATGACTCAATCGTTTTTGTTCCGGGCGTGCTCACTTTCTCCATTGGCTTCGCTTCTTCGCTTTGGCCGATGGATTTTGCGAACGCCGCGACCTGTTTGTTGGCCGCGTATCCGCACGCATCGCACAACACCAGCGTGTCCTCGCCAATCTCGGTGAGGAACATATACTCGTGCGCCCCGCTCCCGCCCATCATGCCCACATCGCTGCCCACCGCAATTACGGGCAGGCCGCACCGCGCAAAAATGCGGAAGTACGCCGCGTAATGCGCCTGATATTGCGCGTCCAGCCCGGCCTGATCCACATCCAGCGAATACGAATCTTTCATGGTGAACTCGCGCACACGGATGAGGCCCGCGCGGGGGCGCGGGTCATCGCGAAATTTTGTTTGCAAGTGATAGACCATTTGCGGCAACTGCCGATACGATTTGATCTCGCTGGCAGCCAGCGTGGCCACCACTTCCTCGTGCGTCATCGCCAAAACCATGTCGCGGTCTTTGCGGTCCTTGAACCGCGCCATCTCGGCGTCAATCGTGTGCCATCGCCCGCTTTGCTGCCAAATTTCTGCCGGGTGAACCACTGGCATGGTGATCTCCTGCCCGTCAATCGCGTTCATCTCCTCGCGGATGATGTTCTCTATTTTGGTGATGGCGCGTTTTGCCAGCGGCAAATAGGAATACAGCCCCGCCCCAAGCTGGCGGATGTAGCCCGCCCGCAAGAGCAGTTGCGCGCTCACCGCTTCTGTCCCGGCGGGCGCATCGCGCAGGGTTGTGCCAAACATTTTTGAAAGACGCATTTATTTTCCTCTCTCAGCGCCCGGAGCGCTTCGCCCAACTTATTGGGACGCGCTCCGGGCGCTATTTTCATAAAACAAAAGCGCCCACTCCGAAGAGCGGGCGCCTGCCTTTTTGGTTTCGCTTGCTGTCCAAGACTTACGCGAACGCTCTTCCCATCACGCATGTGCGCGGCGGGAACAAAGCCGGGTTCGTGTTTATCTCAAAAGCCATCTGGTGCGAATGATAACAGGTTGTTGGTTGTTGGCTATTCGCCTGTTTCTATCCCTGTCGTTTTGAGATCACCAGGCGCGCCGAGCCAAGCACGCACAGCATGGCCCCTGCGATGACAAGCATAAGCGGCAATGGGTCTTGCGCGGTCTCTGCGCCGGTGGTGGGCAAGCCAGAAGACAAACCGGCAAACATCACGCCCAAATCTTGCTGGTTGGCCTGGGTGCTGCCAGCCAGCGCGCCCGGCACAATCGCCACCTTCACCGACTTGCTGGAGACGTTCTTAATCACAATCTGCGTTTCGCCCAAATATGGGGCGCCGGTAGATTTTGAGTCGGAGATCAGCCGCATGGGGGCAACCGTGATCTCAAGCGTTTTGGAATACGCCGGAGAATAAAACGCGTTGTCTGGGATGGCGGGCGCGGGCGTCTTAAGCGCCTCGCTATAAATCTTTTGGGCATCCACCAAACCGCGGTTCATCCAGTCATGCCAGTTGCCATCGGCGGCCTTCCACACGGCCTGCTCAAGTTGATAAAACGGCGCGGCATCGGTCACGGCGGTGGTGGTGATGATTTTGCTGCTCACGGCGTAGCTCAACACCTGCACAATCTCGTCTTTCACCCGGCCACCGGGGAAAATCACGTTATCTTCCGGGTAGGGTTTGCCGTAGCTAATGCAAAAGCCCAGCGCGTTCACCGCGTAGCTGGCCCCGGGTTTAAGCGTAACCTCGTATGATTTGGCAGTGAGCGCGGCGGGTGGAACCTTCCCCTGCGCCATCACCCCCGACCCCATGCTGAGCGCCAGCAAAGCGCTGCTAAGCGCAGCAGCAGAAAATTTTCTAAATGTGTTCATCGTATATTTTTACTCCTTTTTGACAAGAAAGATTGTAGTCCGGGTTTTCAAATTCGACCAGACTATCGAAAGTATGAAATGACAGCGCACATCAGACGCGGCTTATATTTTTACAAGCACGTGTCCGGCGATCTGCCCACGCAAAATGCGGTCAATCTGTTCGTTCAATCCATCCAGCGTCACCTCCTGATTGATGCGCTCCAGCATGGCCGGTTTCCAATCATCCGCCAGCTTTTGCCAAAGCGCGGCGCGGCGCGGCATGGGCAGGTTGCCGCTATCCACGCCCAGCAACGAGACCCCGCGCAAAATAAACGGAAAGACGGTTGTGTTCAGCTCGGCCCCGCCCACATTTCCCAGCGCGGCCACCGCCCCGCCAATCTTCATCATCTTAAGGATGGAAGCCAGCGTTGCGCCGCCCACCGCATCCACCGCGCCGGCATATTTTGCGCTCAGCAGCGGGCGGCTGGATGGGTTTAGCGCGGAGGCGCGATCCATCACCTCTGCTGCGCCCAGCGCGTGCAAATAGGTCGCCTGCTCCAGCTTGCCAGTTGCGGCGATGACGCGATACCCGGCTTTGGCCAAGATCGCCACCGCGTAGCTGCCCACGCCGCCGCTCGCGCCGGTCACAAGCACATCGCCATTTTGCGGCAAAACATCGTTGCGTTGAAGCTGATCCACCGCGATGGCGGCGGTGAGGCCCGCCGTGCCAAACTGCATCGCCTCGCGCAAGGTCAGGCCCTCTGGCAGGCGCACAACCCATCCCGCCGGAACGCAAATGTATTCCCCAAAACCGCCGCTGGTGTTCATGCCCAGGTCGTAGCTGGTCACAATCACCTGCTCGCCCGCGCGGAATGCGCCCGTGCGATCCGCCTCCACCACGCCCGCCGCATCTATGCCCGGTGTGTGCGGGTACGTTTTGGTCACGCCCGTGTTGCCGCTGGCCGAGAGCGCGTCTTTGTAATTTAGCGATGAATACGCCACGCGCACCAGCACATCGTTATCTGGCAGGCTGGCAAGGTCGCGCTCAACAATCGCGCGGGCAAATGTTTTATCGGGGTTCTCGGAAACAAGCAGGGCTTTGAACATGATTAATGCAAGGGCGCCAGAATTTTCTCCATCACCAGCCCGTCTTCTCCATCGGCGTAATAACGGGTGTAAGTGGTGATCCATGCGTAGCCACTGCGCTCATACAGATGGATGGCGCGGGCGTTGCCACGCCGCACGGTCAGGCGCACGCTGCGCATGGCTGGGCGCATGGCATCTTCGGATGAAGCCAGCAGCCGCGCGCCAATGCCGCGCCCCTGATGCGTGGGATGCACGCCAATGGTCACAATCCAGCCTGTGCCTTCGCCGCTGCGCAAGTCGCTGGCGGCATAACCAACCAGACGGCCATCGGCCACAACTTTGAGATGCGCCAGCCGGGGCGTGAGGGCCATGGTTAGCAGGGTGACAAGTCCATACGCATCGCGGGTAAAACAGGCGCGTTCCAGCCGCCAAATGCCAAAAAGGTCCGATAAACCGGCGCGGCTGATGGCGTAGCCCTCTGCAAAAACATGCGCTGGCGCTTCCATGTGCGCCAACTTTACACGCAAGCGCCTAAAAATGCAAAACCCGGCTGGCAAAATTTAGGGTTGCCCGCCAAAAATGATAAAGTGCGGGGAATAACAAAACACAAACATGGGCATACACATCACACCAACCAAATTGCAGGGCGCGGTCATCATTGACGTTGACTCTTTCCGCGACGCGCGCGGCTTTTTTGCGGAGACGTATCACAAGGCGCGTTATTTTGAGCGCGGTCTGGCCTACGATTTTGTGCAAGACAACCACTCACGCTCCAGCAAGGGCGTGCTGCGCGGGTTGCACTTTCAAGATATGACATCGCCGCAAGACAAGTTGTTGCGCTGCACGGTGGGCCGCATTTTTGATGTGGCCGTGGATATCCGTGTTGGCTCACCCACCTTTGGGCAGTGGGCCGGCGTGGAGCTAAGCGCGGAAAATATGCGCCAGTTTTTGGTGCCGGTTGGCTTTGCGCACGGCTTTCTCACCCTCTCGGATGTGGCCGAGTTGCAATACAAATGCACAAATTATTACGCCCCCGCCGCCGAGGGCGCCATCCGCTGGGATGACCCGGATGTGGCGATTGACTGGCCCATGCGCGACCCCATTTTGTCTGGCAAAGATGCGGTTGCGCCAAGCCTAAAAGAGTATCTTAAAAATCCAAAGTTTGAGTGGAAGGCGTAAAGCCGCCGCTCAACTCGCGCCCCCGGAGGTCAATCGTCAGAGAATTGTCAGGCAAATGTCACGACGATTAAGCCATCCATTTGTATGCTGTGCCAGACGATAAAAACTGGAGGCAAAACAAATGGACGCAAATTTCACATTCATTCTGTTCTTCGTATTTGGCGGGGTAATGATGCTGGCGCTGGTTCGCTCTGGCAAGAAGGCCCCCGCGCCCGCCGTGAGCGCTTTCGCCGCCGAGCCTGCGCAAGGCAACGGCAACATCGTCATCCTGTTTTTTGTCATGCTGGCAATGATGTTCGTGGTGGCTACCGCCGCCTGATCAATTATCAATTCCTTGCCCAATTTCCAGCTTATGCGTTAGAATGCGCGGCTATGGAGAGTACGCCCACACTGCACAACAACGCGCACGAAGCGCAACAAAATCCGTCGGAGGGAGTCCGCAAACTTGGTTTCTGGATGTTCCTCGGCTCGGAGTTCCTTATTTTTCTTGGCCTGATAGTGGCCTTTGCTGTTACGCGCAACACGGCAAAGCAATGGCCCACCCAAAAAGAGATGGGGCTGCTTCTCGTCAGCCTGAACACCTTCATCCTGCTGGCCAGCAGCTTTACGGTGGCGATGGGGATCGAGTCGGTGCGCGAGAACAAAAAGAACAACCTTGTGATGTATCTCATCATCACCGCCATCTTGGGCGCGTTGTTCTTGATGGGACAGGCCGTGGAGTACAACAACCTCATCAACAACGAAGGTCACAGCCTCGCCGATGCGTTTGGCACCGCCTTCTTCGTTCTGACCGGCCTGCACGGCCTGCACGTGCTGGTGGGGGTGATCTGGTGCGTGATTGTGGCTCTGCGCGCCGCAAAAGGAATTTACACCTCCACCCGCTACGCCACCGTTGAAATCTTTGGCCTGTATTGGCACTTTGTGGATGTGGTCTGGATTTTCATCTTTACGATTGTGTACTTGCTAAACCCATAAATTAGCGGCTATTGGTTGTTGGCTGGTTTTGCCCGGCGCAATGGCGCTTGGGCGCCCCAACAACCAATGCCACCAACCAATAACAGACATGCCAACTTCTTCCGATACCCACAAGCACGTCAACCCGGTGCTGGTTTTTATTATTCTGGTGATTGCCACCGCCATTGAAGTGGCCGCCGCGATGTTTGGCAATTTGCCCATGCAAACGCTGGCTCCGCTGCTCATCGGCATCACGGTGGTTAAATCTGCGCTGGTGGCCTTGTATTTCATGCACCTGCGCTACGAAAAAGCCGTGTATGGGCTTTTGTTTATTGCGCCGCTGCTGTTTGGTCTTTTCCTCGCCTCTGTGCTGCTGCCCCTCACCTAAAACAAAGTTTTGAGGACAGAGAACAGGAGTTTTTCGCGGTTCTCTGTCCTTTTTTTGTTTTCGCTGGGCTTATGCAAAAATTCTCTTCTCGCAAGCGGCTCTTTTATGTGTCTATAATCAACGCTTTAACGCCGAAAATCGCAAACCCTGCAAAAAAGGAGATATTTTGATGAACATAAACAAATACACTTGGCTGATGCTGGCTGGAGGCATGTTGGCTTTTGCGGCCTGCACAGCTCAAACCCCGCCAAAACCCGCCGCCACCGCCGCGCCGGCGGCAAGCAACCCAACCGCCGTGTCCTCGTCTGGTGTGTTCAGCGGCAGCGTGAGCAGCCCCACCAAACCCATGACTGGCACCGTTGTCGCCACCACAATTGCCACACCCAAACCCGGCTCCACTGGCGTACTCACCGGCACAGTGACCTACAAAGAGCGAATTGCGCTCCCGCCAAACAGCGTCGTGACCGTCCGGCTGGTGGACGTGTCTCGGGCCGATGCGCCCAGCGTCCTTTTGGCCGAACAGGTGATCAAAAACCCCGGCAATGTGCCCATCAAGTACGAGCTGAAATATGACACCTCTAAGATCAGCGCCAAGTCTAGCTACGCTGTGCAAGCCACCATCACCGATGCGGCTGGCAAGATGACGTGGACCAGCGATACACGCTACCCGGCTCTCACCGGTGGCGCGCCGCTGACCAACATAGAAGTTGCGGTCAGGCAAGTTGGGGCTGCCCCAGCTGCCGCGGTTACGCCAACGGTAAAAGCCGAGGTCGCAGCGACGCCGACCGCCGCAAAACCCATCACCAGCACAGCCGCTGTGACCGCCACGCCAAAAGTATTGCCAACGGTCGTGGTGAGCGCGACCGCGGTTGCGCCAGTTGCGCCAGTTGCGCCGGTAACGCCCACTGCGCATGTCACAGGCACAACAGCCGTTACGCCCACCGCGCCAGCCAGTTTAGCGGTCATCACCGGCACAGCCAGCTACGCCCAAAAGCTCACGCTTGCGCCAGATTCAACCGTGACCGTGGCGTTGTATGAGATGAGCCCGGCCGGCGTTGGCATTCGCTTGATCTCTCGCAAGACCCTGACCGTGACCGGCGATGCGCCCATCGGATGGGAAGTGGCCTACGACCCGGCCAAAGTTTTGGCGGGCAGGCGTTACGGCGTGATCGTCACCGTGACCTCCGGCAAAAATATATACCGCAACTCACGCCCAGCCATGGTGATTTCTCGCGCGGGCGAGACCGCCAGCGTAAACGTGGCGATGCGAAAAATTCGCTAAACAGTCTTGAGCGCTAAGTCCTAAGCCCTGAGTAAATCACTTAGGACTTGGGACTTAGCGCTCATCGTTTATCTCACCAACCCGTTTTTCTCTGGCTGTTTGGCCTGCAAGGCCTCGCGGGTTTGGTCTCCCTTGCGCAAAAACCCCTCGTAATCGGTGTCGGTCTCGTAAGCCGTCCAGCCATCCAGCACAAAGGGGATGGAACCCCCGGCGGTAATCCACTCGCCGTTATATTTACGAACCAGGTGGACATGGGCGCCATCCGCCGCCCCACCCTCGCACGAAGGATGCCCAACCGGGTCGCCCAGCGCCAGCATTGCGCCCGCCGTGGCCCGCCCAATCGTGCCAATGTGCAAATACAACACGCTCCAGCCCACGCGCTCATCGCCCGATGCATCCAGCGATTGCACCACCTCGCCCAACGCGCTGCGAGCCACCTTGCCGCTGGCGCTGGCCGTCACCCATTCGCTCAGCTCGCTGCACCCCTGGGTAGATGCCGCGGCGAAATCCAACGCGCCCCAGGGCGTGCCCGCGCTCCACGCCGCGTGCGGCCCACCGGTGAAATACCACATCTCGCCGCGCGAAAAAGGCAGCGCTAGCGGCGGCTGTTTTGTGTTTGCGGGGATGGGAACGCCGGTGTCATGCGCCCACGAATCCCCAAATAATTTGCGGTAAGTTTGAATAAACGCGCCATCGCCCTCGCCCGCGGCCTGCGCCCAACCCGCGCGAGGCGTGACCGCCGCCAAATAATTTTGCGCCGCCGCCGTGCCCGCGTTGATGCGATCCCCAACGTAAGCCCGGCTGCCATCGCCAAAACGAACAAACAGCCGCGTCCCCAGCCGCCAGCCATAATATCCTTCATTCAGCCTCGCCGCCGCCCAACTGAGCTGGTAATACAACGTTTTGCCGCCGCTCATGCTGCCCAGCGGGTATTGCAATTTTGCGCCGCTGGGCGATGGGTCATCCACCCACCCGCCAGAATATGCCAGCGCGGCCAAAAGCAGGCGCGGGTTCACGCTGTGCTGCTCACTCACCCGCTGGATGACCTGCCAGCCGGTCATGATTTCGCCATCCACTTTTTCGGTGTAGCTGGTCAAATACCCCTTGCGAGATTCCACAAACCCGCGCAAGTCAAACCCCACCGCCGCCGGGCCGTTTACCACCTCGCCATCTGGCAGCAGCTTGATGGATGGCCCGCGCCCCTCCACCCGCACCAGCACCAGCAGGTCTTGCCCCGCGCGGATGGCCGCCGCGTTTGGCAAATTGTTGATGCGCTGCAAATCGTCCATGCTGGCGTCAATCGCCGCCGCGATCCCGCTCAACGTATCGCCGTATCTCACGGTGTAGGTGGTGGTGATGACCCCGCTGGTTGGGATGTTGCGCGGCGGGTCGGGGGTGGGTGTTTCTGGCGCGGCGGGCTGTTTGGCCGATGCGGTTTGGGCGGGCGTTTGTTTTGCAGGCGCGGATGTGCTCTGCGCCTGCGGCGTTTGCACCCCGGAAGATGAGCACGCCGCCAGCAGGAACCCCATCAGCAGACCGCGCAAGGCTTTGTTTTGCACCCAAAAATTGTATGCCACCGCGCCAAAACCCGCGCGTTTTTTTAACCGTTGCTCACGATATTCCAACCATCTCCGCGGCAATTTCTGCCGCCGCCCGCCAGCCGCTCTCAATGGCGCCGTGAACGGTGGCGGGGTTGCTGGCGGTCACGGTGGCCTCGCCCGCAAAGTGCAGCACGCCATCCACCGCGCGGGCCAGCTCTGCCCGCGAATCGTATGCGCCGGTGGGCACAAAGCTGTATCCACCCCGCGCCCATTCGTCATCTGCCCAGCGAATGATGCGCCCGGTCTGAATGGTTTTGCGCGGCGCGTCGGTTTGGAATAAGCGGCACAAATCGTCCAGCATCACCTCAATGGCTTGCGCTTCTGGCATAGCATACAGCCGTTTGGCGCGGTCGCCGCCAATAAAGCCAATCATCACCGCCTCGGCTTCTGGGCGGCCAAACGTGGGCGACCACCACACCGGCGCGGCGGCGGTAGAAATAACCCGCCCGCACGCCACATCCCAAAACGGGGATGAAAACTTGAGCTGGGCTTTCATCCCCCAACCCATGCGCAGGGCGTGAATGGCGTTTGTTTTCCAGGCAGGCAGGATGGGGTTGAACGCGATGACATTTTGCTGCAAAAGCGAAAGCGGCACGGTGATGATGACCTTGTCCGCCGTGATCTCATCGCCCCCGGCCAAAACAGCCGCGCCGCGTTTGCCCCAGCGCACGCGCGTAACGGGCGCGCCCAGGCGCACATCCAGCCCGCGGGCCATGTGCGCAAACATTTGGTCGTAGCCATCGCGCAGACGAAAGTTGTCGTATCCGGCGTGGTGCGCCCGCACCTCGCGCGAGAGATCGGCCACGCCAATTTCATCTGGCTCGGCAAAATAGGGGTGCGCCACCAGCATGTAGGCCAGCGGAATCCACTCTTGCGGCAAGCCCAGCGAATCAATCCACGCCTTCACGCTTTTGTCGGGCGCGGCGGGGTCAATCTCGCCAATTTCGTGCTCCTCCAGGTTGATGATGCGCTCAAAGCCCGGAACGGCCCGCAATTCTTCGTAGGGTTTTAACCGGCCCAAATGCTCAAACAAATAGCCGCGAAACTTGTTCACGCGGATGGCGCTCAGGCCCGCCTCGGTGACGTATTTCCACGAGGCGGCGGTGTGGCCATGCACCCACTCCGCGCCATTTTCAATGGGGATGTTGGCAAAGGTTCGATCCGTCCACACCCGCCCGCCAATGCGGTCTCGCGCCTCAAGGATGAGGACATCTTGCCCCGCGTCTTGCAATGCCCGCCCGGCGGCCAGCCCCGCCGCCCCCGCGCCAATGATGATAGTTCTCATGTTGGAATTTTAATGGGTGAAGAATAATAAAGAGTGAAGGGTGAAGGGTGAAGAGTGAAATCGACTTAGAAGCCGGATTGCTTGCCGGGCGAATTTTTGGCTTGCTCAAGCCCTAGCAGTCCGGCTTCTTAATTTTTGCCCTTCACCCTTCACCCTTCACCCTTCACTCTTTATTCTTCACCCTTTGATAGCTTTCCACCGTCATTTGCGCGGCGTTTTGCCAGGTAAACCCCGCGGCGCGGGCGAGGGCTTTCTCGCGCAGCGCGGCGCGCAGCTCTGCGTCGGCCAAGGCGCGGCGCAATTGGTTCGCCAGCGCGTCCACATCGGTGGGCGGGTGGGTTAAACCGGCATCGCCAACCACCTCCGGCAAAGATGTGGCATCGCTCGCCACGACGACCGCGCCGCACGCCATCGCCTCCAGCACCGGCATCCCAAAGCCCTCATACAACGATGGATACGCGAACACATCGCACGCGCTCAACCAAAGCGGCAAATCGTCATCGGCCACGTAGCCCTCAAACCGCACATTTTGCGCCAGCCCCAGCGCCTTCACCCGCTCGTAAATCGCGCTGAACTTCCAGCCCTCGCCGCCAATCACAATCAACTGGTATTCGGGCAAATTCAGGCGCGGCAAAGCCTCAATCAAGCTGAGCAAATTTTTGCGCGGCTCCAGGCTGCCCAAAAACAAAATGCTGTTTGGGCCAATGTTTTTCTCTTGCTTAAAACGGGTGGTGGCATCTGGGCTGGCGCGGACAAACCGCGCGGGGACGCCGTGCGGGATCACATCTATCTTGCCGGGCAAAACGCCAAAGTGCCGCGCCACATCTTGTTTGGTCCACTCGCTCACCGCAATCACGCGGGCTGCGCGGCGGCAAGACAACCGCGTGAACAACGTGAGATACGCGCGGTTGAGCGGTTTGTGCGTCTCTGGGCGGGTGATGAAGCTGAGGTCGTGCACGGTGACCACCGTTTTGCACGGCGCGTTGAGCGGCGCGACAAACGCCATCCCGTGATACACATCCGCGCCGAGTTCGCGCAAAACACGCGGCGTTTCCAATTGCTCCACGCGAATGCGGGCAAAGGGCGTCTCGGTGGGGCGGCTGGCGGCGCGGCGCGGCATGGCGGGGGGCAACTGATCCACCGCGCCCGGACTAACCAACGCCGTGTAGCGCGGGGCGTCCATCCGCGCCAATTCCATCACCAGCGATTTGATGTAGCGGTGGATGCCCGCCTGCCGGTAGCCGGGTGTGCCGCTGAGCAAATAGGCCCCAAGTGCGATGTGCATAAATCGTTATTCACACCTTTTTCTGTTCTACCTGCGCGTTGATGGCGCCCCATTCGGGATGAGCCTCGCAGGCGGCCAGCGCCTCACGCCAGCCAAAATCCCATCGCCCAAAGTGGGCAAACACGGCGCGGGCAAAAGCCATATCTTCGGGGGTGTCCACCGTCCAGCGCAGGGCGTGAACGTCCCGCTCAAAGGTTAGCCCCAAACAGGCAAAACGTTCTGGCTGCATGTAAAAAAACGGGGTCACATGCTCGCGCCAAGCCGGATTTTTATCCTCGCGCCATGCTTGTTCAAGGCCATCAAAGCCAAACACTTCCACGTTCAGCCCCAGCGGATACGTCTTGCCCAGCGTCGCGCCGGCGTAGTCTACCTGCGATGACAAAAATTCGCGCACGGCCACATCTGCAAAGGCGCCATCCACCAAAGGGTTGTCGCTGGTGGCCCGCACAATCACATCGGCTTTATGCTCTTTGGCGCATTGGTAAAAGCGGTCGGTCAGGTCTTCTTCTGATCCGCGAAAAACCAGCGCGCTGTGCGCTTGGGCGAACGCAACCAGCGCGTCATCGCGCGGGTTGGTGGTGGTGGCAATCACCCATTCATCCACCAGTTTAGACTGGCTCAGGCGTTCCAGCACGATCTCCAGCATCGGCCTGCCGCCAATATCCATAAACACCTTTTGCGGCAAACGCGTGCTGCCCATGCGGGCCTGAATGATGCCGAGGATTTTCATTTTTGCCTGATAGACGGAAGACGGAGGACCGAAGACGGGCGTAGAGCCGTCTCCCGTCTTCGGTCTTCCGTCATAAATACTGCCCCGCATCCACCTTAATCACTTGGCCGGTGACGTGGCGGGCATCCTCGCTGCATAAAAAGGCCACCACGCTGGCAATGTCTTCTGGCGAGCCAAGCCGTTTAATGGCGTTCTCGTTCAGCACCAAATTGCGGATGAGTTCCGGCGTGTTCTTTTGCGAATCGCTTTCGATGAACCCCGGCGCGATCAGGTTGACGTTCACGTTGTAACGCCCCAGCTCGGCGGCGGCGGTCTTGCACAGCCCCATCAGCCCGGCTTTGGCCGCGTTGTATGCGGTGGAGCCAATGCGCCCGCGCAGGCCGTTGATGGAGCCGATGCACACGATTTTGCCCGCGTTGCGCTCCATAAACGGCGGGGAGACGGCGCGAATGTAATTAAACGCGCTTTTGAGCGAGCCGCGCATCACATCGTCCCAATCGGCCTCGCTCATTTTGTGGAGGGCCATCCCACGCGCGTAGCCCGCGTTGCACACCAACATATCCAACGCGCCCAGTTCGCTTTGCACTTGCTCAATCACCTTAAACGCCAGGTCAAAATCGCCGGCGTCGGCCTTAATCGCCAGCGCGCGGCGGCCCATTTGGGTGATGGATTCCGCGACGGCCTTGGCGGCGTCGTCGTTTTGCACGTAGGTGAACGCCACATCCGCGCCCTGCGCCGCCAAAATTTTGCAAATAGCCGCCCCCAGCCCGCGCGACCCCGCGGTGACCAAAGCGATTTTGTTTGAGAGGTTGATCATAATTTTTTATAAACCTTACAGGTCTGCGAGACCTGTGAGGTTTGATGCAGATCTTTTCGCCGCCAGCGCTACTTTTAGCACATCCCGCGCCTGCTCCGGCGTGACAAGCGGCTGGCGGTTGTTGGCAATGCACTCCAAAAAGTGCTGGGTCTCGGCCACATACATATCGGCGGATGGCGTTTCAATCATGCGCCACGCCTTGCTTTCGGCATCGTAATGCTGCACGCCGGGGGTGGTGTAATCCCACGCCAGCGTGCCTGCCTCGCCCGCGATCTTGCACGTGCGCGTGTAGCCGCGCTGCACGAAGTCCACGTGCACATCGGCGCGGGCGCCATCCACAAACGCCAGATTGAGGGTGGCGCAATCTTCCACGTTCACCTCAAGGCTGCTCACTTTGGCGGCGGCGCAGGTTACGCCGCTCACCTTGCCCAGCAGCCAGCAGGCCGTGTCAATCTCGTGCGATGAATCCAAAATGATGCCGCCGCCCAATTCGGCGCGGGCGGTGTAACTCTGGCGGTAATCCTGCCAGGGGCGCCAGTCGGGCAAATACTGGGCGTACTCCAGCCGCGCGTAGAGCGGTTTGCCAATCGCGTTGCCATCCAGCAGGGCTTTTATTTTTTGCAGCCCCGGATGAAAGCGGAACATGTAGCCCACCTGCGCCACGCGGTTTTTCTCATGCGCAAGGGCGATCAGGTCGTCAATGCCATCCAGCGTGTCGCTCAGGGGTTTTTCTATAAACACATGCGCGTTGTGTTGGATGGCCTGCGCGGCCTGCGAAATGTGAAACGCGGGCGGCGAGCACACAAACACCGCGTCTGGCCGAAACTCATCCAACGCGCGGGCGTAATCCGAGTAGGGCGTCGCGCCCAACTCGTCAATCATCGGTTGCAGGCGGGTTGGGTCGGGGTCAAAGGCGGCCAGTTGGGCGGCGCCCAGCCCGCGCAGGTTGCGCATGTGCCGCCGCCCAATTGAGCCGGAGCCGAGGATGAGAAATTTTGTTTTCATGAAAGATTGCCCAAGCACAAAAAAACTCTGTCATTCTGAGCGCACCACTGGGTCAAGCCCTTTCCAAACGCTCCTGTGCGCGAAGAATCTCTGCCAAAGCTACGCTCCAAGTTTTTGTTAGCCAGAGATGCTTCGCTCCGCTCAGCATGACAAGCCTGCGCCCAAAAACAATGCTGTCATTCTGAGCGCACCGTTAAGCCAAACCCATTCCAAACGCTCGCGTGCGCGAAGAATCTCTGCCAAATTTACGCTCCAGATTTTGTTAGCCAGAGATGCTTCGCTCCGCTCAGCATGACAAGCCTGCGCCCAAAACAACGCTGTCATTCTGAGCGCACCGTTAAGCCAAACCCATTCCAAACGCTCGCGTGCGCGAAGAATCTCTGCCAAATTTACGCCCCAAATTTTGTTAGTCAGAGATGCTTCGCTCCGCTCAGCATGACAAGCCCGCGCCCAAAACAACGCTGTCATTCTGAGCGCACCGTTAAGCCAAACCCATTCCAAACGCTCGCGTGCGCGAAGAATCTCTGCCAAATTTACGCTTCAAACTTTGTTAG
>Ga0073900_10000935_pt1 | contig 17022 bp, 10 predicted proteins | sample KloWWTmetKNB5Kit_FD_66666 | JGI IMG/M metagenome (GOLD analysis project Ga0073900, IMG submission 66666) | Active sludge microbial communities from Klosterneuburg, Austria, studying microevolution and ecology of nitrifiers - Klosterneuburg... | ecosystem: Engineered > WWTP > Aerobic digester >...
GTTGGGATGGCCTTCACGCCGTGCTGATTTTTGACCAACCCGACCCGCTGGCCTTTACCCGCGACCACCTGCGTGATTATTTTGAGACCGCGCTGGTTTGGGCGAACAAAGCCCACCAGGCCGACCCCGAAGCGCGTTATTTTTTTTGGATGTGGAACGGCGGGCTGGCGGGCGGGGCCAGCATCAAACACGCCCACGCGCAAATGGCGCTGGGGCGGGGCAGACATTACGCCAAAATTGAGCGGCTGCGGCGGGCGGCGCTGGCGTATGCGGGGCAACACGGCGCCAATTATTTTGACGACTTGTATGCCGCGCACGCGGATATTGGGCTGGCGTTTGAGGCCGGCGGGTTGCGGGCGTTTGAATATCTGGCCGCGCTGCGCGGCAAAGACACCTGGATCATTGGCGAGGCCATCAACACCCAACTGGCCGACGCCCTGCACGACACGCTGCGCGGTTTGCTGGATCGCGCTGGAATGCGCGCGTTTGATGTGGGCCTTTATGTGCCGCCGCTTTGGCCGGGCGCTCTGGGCGATGGAGCCGAGGACTGGCGCGGCTTCCCGGTCATCGCGCGAATCGTGGGGCGCAATCACCTTGCCGAATCCTCGGATATTGGCGCGGGCGACCTGTTTGCCATGAGCGTGATACCGGATGACCCGTTTGTTGTGAAAGAAGTGATAGTTAATAGTGATAGTTGATAGAACGCGTTTTCTATAACTATCACTATTAACTATCACTTCATCAACTATCACTATAATTTTCTTAAACATGAAAATAGCAGTTTTGGCCGATATTCATTCCAACTACCGCGCGTTGCAGGCGGTGGCCGATGACATTGAGCGTTGGCGGCCAGACATGGTGGTGGTGGCGGGTGATGTGATCAACCGCGGGCCAATGCCGGTGGAATGCCTGAGCTTTGCGCGCGAGATGGAGCGCGAGGAAGGCTGGCTTTTGCTGCGCGGCAACCATGAAGATTACGTGATTGAGCACGCCCAACCATCACCCGAAAAGATGGATGGCGTAAAGGGCGAGATATTTCGCTTGTCGTGGTGGACGTATGAGCAGCTTGAGAAAGATGTCAGCGTGATTGAAGCCTGGCCGTTTTGTATTGAGCGCGAGACGCCCGGCGGGCTGGCGCGGTTTACCCACGCCTCCATGCGCGGCATCCGCGATGGCATCTATCGCCAGTTGCCGGATGACATTTTGTGCAAGCAAATTGGCGAGCCGCCGCCCGCGCTGTTTGTGGTGGGGCACACCCACTTGCCGCTCGTGAGACCCATCGGCCAAACGCTGGTGGTGAATGTGGGCGCGGTGGGCCTGCCGTTTGATGGCGACACCCGCGCGGCCTATGCTCAAATTGTGTTTGCCGATGGCGCGTGGAAAGCCGAGATCAAGCGCCTGACCTACGATTTTGCCCGCGCCGAGCGCGACTACCACGAAAGTGGCTTTTTGGATGAGGCCGGCCCGCTGGCAGAGCTGGTGCTGGATGAACAGCGGCGCGGGCGATCCAATTTGTTTCAGTGGATGGAGTTGTATTACCAGGATATTTTGGCGGGCAAGCTGAGCGTGGAAGAAGCCACCCGCCGCTTTTTGCAAATTCCGCCCAACCAGCGGCGGGTGTATGGGTAGGCCACGTATTCCAGGTAAGTCCAGTTCTTTTTATCTTGGACTTACGCAAAGAGGATGTTTTTGTGCTCAAAAATTCTGTTTGGGCGGTCAAACAAGTCGGACTTCTCGCAGAAGTCCGACTTGTTATTGCGCGACAAGACAAAATTTGATGAACCTTTGCGTAAATCCAGTTATCTCTCGCCAAGACGCGAAGAATTTGCATTTCCTTTGCGCTTTGCGTCTTGGCGAGAGATTTTAGCCTCGCCCTGAAATTTGCTTAATCGCAGGGGAATCGTGGGGTAATCTTCAGCGGGCGCTCAGAAAAGTGGGGCACAATTGCCACCGCGTTTATGAAACGACTGGGATTCTTTGTCTTTGTCATCCTTTTCATCATGATGTTCAGCGTTGCTGGCAGCATCGTGACCGCCGATTGGATGCCAGGGTTGCACGTTATTCTTTTGCCCGCCATCCTGGGGCTGGTGGCAGGCACAGCGCTGGCTCGCAGCAACTTCCCAGATTGGACAGCGCATTTAACCAGCGCCATTTATGGCACATTTCTCATCGGGATAATTGGCGCGACTCACAGCTCCATCAACCAAAAGCTGGAATGGCGTGACCGCGTGTTGACGCTGGCGGGCAAGATCAGCTCGTGGCTGGGGGCCGCGTTTAGCAATGGCACCAGCCGCGAGACCGTGATTTTTATTTTGATTTTGGCCGCGCTGTTTTGGCTGCTGGGATACACCGCCGCCTGGTATAGCTTTCGTTATCGCCGCATTTGGCATGTCATTTTGCCCGCCGGGGTGACGCTGTTTAGCAATATTTATTATTACGGCGGCGATGCGCAGATGGGAATTTATCTCATCTTGTTTTTGATTTGCATGTTGGTGCTGCTGGTGGAATCGCACATTGCGGACAGAGAGGAGCAATGGTCGCGCGAGCATGTGCGGTTTGGCGGCGGTTTGCGCTGGAGGGCCACCCTGGCCGGGTTTGGCGTGGCGGCCATCGCGCTATTTGGCGCGTTTGAGGTGCCTCAGCTCATGCAGTCGCCATCGGCCCAGGATTTTTTTGCCCAGGCCAACGTGCCATACAGCGAGACATTGGCGCGGTTCAACCGCCTGTTTAGCAACCTAAAGAATTACAACCTGCGCCCCATTGACAACTATCTTTCCAGCGTCACGCTGGGTGGGCCGCGCACGCTCTCGGATGAGTTGGCGATGACGGTCATTGCGCCGACGGGCTACCGCTATTATTGGCGGGCCGCCAGCTATGACACGTATGATGGCGCAAACTGGACCAACGCGCCAAAACAGCAGGTGGAACTCAAAGCGGGGGATGGGCTGCCTTCGCAGGCGCAATATGTCAGGCGGCGCGATGTGCAAATTCAGGTGGCCTTGCAGCGCGGCACGGACGCCGTGTATTCGCCCTCTGTGCCTAAAAAAGCCGAGGTTCCATCCCAGGGGTTGACCGAAAACGCGGGGACGGAATTGGTGCAGCTAAAAGTGCCCGCGCCGTTGCTGCCCGGAAATAAATTTGCGGCCACCGGCTCGGTCAGCATTGCCAGCGCCGAGGATTTGAAGACTTCGCGCTCGGCATACCCAGCGTGGATTACCCGCCAGTATTTGCAAGTGCCCGCCGCCGTGCCGCAGCGGGTGCGGTTGCTGGCCCGCAACGTGGCCGCGCAGTTCAACACGCCGTATGAGCGCGCCAAAGCCATCGAAGCCTATTTGCGCCAAAATATCATTTACGATGAAACGCTGGAGGCGCCGCCGCCCAACGTGGAGGCCAGCGATTACATTTTGTATACCACCCATCGCGCGTATTGCACATATTACGCCACCGCGATGGTGATGATGTTGCGCTCGCTCGGCGTGCCATCGCGCATTGCCACAGGGTATGCCGTTGGCGACATGGATTTGGTCGCACCAGATTCGCCCACCGCCGATTACACCGTGCGCATTCGAGACAGCCATGTGTGGGTTGAAGTGTGGTTCCCGGAATACGGCTGGGTGGAGTTTGAGCCAACCGCCGCGCAGCCAGAGGTGGATCGGACGGCGCTGGCCGCGATTGCCAACCCGCCCACGCCCGTTCCGCTGCCCACCACCGACCCCGCCGAACTGGAACGCCAACTGCAAGAACGGGAAAACCGCGCAGATTTGGAACCACCAGACACAACACGCAGCAGTGACCTAAGCGTTCAATTGATGAATTTTTGGAACAGCATCAAAAATGTGTTGCCGTTTGTTTTGTTGTTTGGGCTGATTGGCGGCCTGGTTGTGTTTGGCTTGCGCTTTGCCGAGGGCGCCGGTTTTGCAAAGCTGCCCCCGGTTCAAAAAGCGTATGGCATGTTGAGCCGCTGGGCAAGCTGGATGGGCATTGGCGAGAACGTGACGCCCTACGAGCAGGCCGAGAAACTGGCCCAGCGCGCGCCTCGCGCAAAAGATGGCGCTCAGACCATCACACAGGCGTATGTGCAAGAGCGGTTTGGCCGCCAGCAAAGAGACAGCGCGAACGATTCAATTGAAATGAACTACGCCTGGCAGGCCGCCCGCAAAGAATTGCGCAAAGCCTTTATCAGCGCCCGGCTTGGGCTGCTGAAATTTGCCAGAAGAAAATAGAAATCGCAGTTTGCGTCCTTAAAAGGCGGCAGCTAATGAATTTTTTAACCGCTTGCATTTCTGGCAAATCTGGCTAACATTAACGGCTCTTTAAGAGCCATGACACTCACTTCACCTTACGAATACATCTTCCGCATTCTGGCCTCGCTGATAGCGGGCTCCATCATTGGTGTTGAGCGCGAAAGCCACGGGCGCGCTGCCGGGTTGCGCACCACCATTTTGGTGTGCCTGGCCGCTTGTCTGGCCATGCTGATCTCCGAGAGCGTGTTTATCATCGTCGCCGGTGATGGCAGCTCTGCCACCCGCCCCGACCCCATGCGCCTGTCTGCGGGCGTTCTTTCTGGGATGGGTTTTCTGGGCGCAGGCGCAATCATCCGCAACGGCATTCGCGTAAATGGCCTGACCACCGCCGCCACGCTTTGGTATGTGACCATGCTGGGGCTGGCTTTTGGCAGCGGGCTATACCTTGTTGGCGCGCTGGGGCTGCTGAGCGCGCTGATTATTTTGATTGTTTTGCCGCGATTGGAGAGCCGGGTTAAAAACGACTGGTACGCCACCGTCACCGTCATCGCGGGCATTGATGGCGCAAGCGACGAAGTTTTGCACCGCGCGATGGAAGTTCAAGGTGTAAAAATAAAGCGCGTGGAGTTGGATTACAACATCGCCAAAGGCAAAAAGATTTTGCGCTGTGAGCTAAAGTTCAAGCGCGAAGAAGATTACACCAACCTCTCGGAAAGGGTGGTGCGCTCTGTCATGAACTGCGATGGTGTTCTGCGCGTGGCGTGGGCCTAAAGAAGTGAGAAGGGGAAGTGAGAAAAGTGAAACTTCACCCTTCTCACTTCTCACTTCTCACTTCTCACTTCACCCTTCTAAGGCAGCCACGCAGGCAAAGTGGCGTCTTGCGCAATGCGGCGTTGCGCAGAGCCATCGGCTTTTGCCAGCCACACCTCTGGCCGCGCGTCGGGCGTAAGCAGGTTGATGCGCACCGCCGCGATCCACTGCCCATCGGGGCTCCAAGCCAGCCCGCCAAAGCTAAACTCGGCCTCGCGCGTGATCTGGCGGGCGCGGGTTCCATCTGCCTGCGCCACCCAAATTTGCGGGCCAATGGGGCCAAACGAGCCAGCGGGCACGGGCGCAGCGCGGTCTTGCCGAGAGAAAGCCACCGCATTGCCCAGCGGCGACCAACTGGCAGAAATATCGGCTGAGGTTGAGAGCGTGATAAACGGCGTGATCACCCCGCGGGCAAGGTCCGCCCGGAAAAGCTGGCTGTAATCGCCCATCTCACCAGAAATAAGGTCTGGAAAAATAAGCTGAGCGCCATCCGGTGACCACTCGCCCGTATCTCCCAACAAACTGGGCAGGGTTTGCTGCGCCCCGGTCTGCGTATCCACAATCACAATGACACTGGCGACGGAATCGTAAAACGCGAGGGCGTTGCCAGCGGGCGCAAAACGAGGCAACGCGCCCAGTTGCTGGCTGTCTCCACTCAGCGGGGCAAGCTCTTTCGTGTTCACATCATATTGCCAGATGCGGGCCGCGCCGGGTGTGCGCCCCACCGTCCCCGTGATCATCGAGCGGCGCTCAAACGCCATTCGGCTGCCATCTGCCGACCAGGTGGGGTATTGGCACGCTTGGTCATCGCAAGTCACGATGCGCTGCCGCCCGCCGCCAGCGGTGTTCATCAGCCAAATATCGCGAATGCCATCTGCGTTGCGTGTGACGCTGTACGCGATTTTGTTTCCATCTGGGCTGATGGCGAAATCAAACACGCCAAAGGCCTCGGAGGTGAGCTGGCGGATGGAGGAGCCATCGGGATTGGCCGCAAAAAGATTGGGCGTTCCGCTGGCCGGGGCCAAATACAAAACCTGCGGGCTGCGCGTGCGAAAAGCCAGCGAAAAATCGCGCAGTTGAACCCGCCCGCGCTGGCTTTTTGCGCCCGCCTTTAGCGTGACTGTGTACTGTGTATTGGGCAAGAGCGGCGCGGCCAGGTCAACAAACACCGCGCGGCCAACCGCGCGCAAAGTGGCGCTCAGCGGCGGCTCAATGCGCAGGCGTGATTCAATCTCGGCGGGGTTCATCGCCTCGCTAAAAGTGAAGGAGAGCGCGGGGCGCGCAGACACATCACTTGACCCAGAGGCGGGCGTGGCCGAGATCACTTGCGCGCCAAGCTGGTCGCCGCGCGCCATGATGATCGCCAGCGCCATCAGCAGGCAGGCAATGGCCGCCCACGCCACCCGATCCAGCCTGGTGCGCATCATGCGGGCAGACCGGGCAAAAGATATTGGCCGTTGCCATACAAAAGCGGGCGGCCATCTGGGTGCTGCACCGCCGCCGCCACAACCTGACCAATAAATAATGTGTGGTCGCCCTCGTCGTGCCGGTTGACCACGCGGCAATCGAGGTAGGCGATGGCATCATCCAGCACGGGCGCGCCGGTGAGCGCCACGTGGTGTGCCAGCCCGGCAAAACGATCCTCGTTGTTCATCCGCCCGGCAAACCGGTCGGAGATGTTTTTCATTTGCTCGGACAAAATGTTGACGCAAAAAATGCCGCTGGCGGTTATCAGCGCATGGGTGCGGGTGTGCCGGTTGATGGATGCAAAAGCCATGGGCGGCTCCATCGAGAGCGAGGAAAAAGCCGTCACGGTAAGCCCATGAATCACGGTGTCATGTTGGGTGGTTACCACGTTTACCGTGCTTGTCCAGCGGCGCATCACGCTCTTAAAAATGTCGGGTGTCATCATCATAGAGGGTGGATTCTAAATCTCCCGGATTTTGGAATAGGCAGATTGCGCTGGTTTTCATGCGCCAGTCAGATTTTGAGTATGATTAGCGCCTCAAAGTCATCCGCATGAATACGGAAACGTCGCCCTCTGGCGCAAGCGCCTCTCCTCTCCCCGCGAAAAACGCAGCTTCTGGCGAGCGGTTGCGCATGGCAATTATTCTGGCGCTGGCGCTGGTGCATGGCCTGCTGTATGTTTTTCTTGTGCCGCCCTGGCAGCATTACGATGAGCCGGCGCATTTTGAGTATGTGTGGCTAAAGGGGCATGGCAAAGAGCTTACCTGGGAGGGCGATCAGGGTTTTCGCAAAACGGTTCTGCGCTCCATGATCGCCAACGATTTTTATCGCGGGTCGCAGCCGCCAAACCCCAATGCGCCGGGGCTTGTTTTTTTGGGGTTTTCGCAAAACACAGACCGCAAGTTGTATTACCAGGCCGCCGGGGTGGTGGCGCGGGCGTTGGATGACAAACCAATTGAGATGCAGTTGCGCGGGGTGAGGTTGTTTTCGTTGCTGCTTTACCTGCTCACCATCGCCGCCGCCTATGCCGCCACAAGAGCCATCACCCAGCCGGGCAGCGCGCTGAGATGGATGACCCCCGCAATGCTGGCCCTGCTGCCCGGGTTTACCGATTTGATGACGGCGGTGACCGATGATGTCATTGGCATTTTTACCTTCACGGTGTTTTTGTGGGCGGCTTCGCTGCTCATCACCCGCGGGCTGAGCGGGCGGCGGCTGGCGTTTGCGCTGTTTGCCACCGCGCTGGCTGTTTTTGCAAAAATCATCGGGGCTATCACCGTGCCGCTGCTGCTGGTGGCGCTGGTTTTTGCGGCGTGCCGCGCCCGCTGGCGCTGGGTTCCTTGGGCGGTTTTGGGGATGGGGTGTGTGGCGGCATTTGTCATCACGTTCCGCTGGGGCGATGTGGCGTTGTGGCTGCGCGAGACCAATCAAACCGCAAACACGCAATGCGCCGCCCCAGATTGCGCGGCGGTCATTGGGCAAAACGCATTTCGCATCACTGGGCTGCCCGGCGAGCCGCCCCCGGATGTGATGCAATTGCTGCCCGGCAATTTGGCAAGCCCCGCTGGCAGCCGGGTGTATACGCTGGGCGCGTGGATGTGGGCCTGCCCCGGCGACGTGGGCAGTTGCCCCGCCGACCCGGCCCAGAAGTTTGAGGCCGATGCGCCAGCCATCCGCGAATCTGCGACCGAGAAAATTATCAACACCGAGCTGGCAATTTCATCGCAGCCGCAGTTTTATGCGTTCACGTTTACCCTGCCCGCAAAGACCGCCGCATACACGCTTAAGCTGGCCCCGCTAAACAAAATGACCGGCCGCGCCATCACCTTTTTTTATGATGGGGTTGTGCTGGCAGAAGGCGTTTACCCAGCGGCCAACCCGCCCGTGTTTGATGACGCCTCGGCCAGTGAAGGCGCGTGGGATGGGCGGCGGTTTGCCAATTTGGTGCGCAACGCCTCCGCCGAGTCAACGTGGCCTACCATTCGCCACACCATCAACACACCGGGCACACGATACGGGTCATACAATCCGCCCAGAGCCATTCTTTGGTCGTTGCTAGACCCGCGCGGGAGCTGGTATTACGCGCTCACGCTGGAGCAAATCCTAAAGACATTTTGGGCAAAATTTGGCTGGGGGCATGTGCCGCTGCTTTGGGAGTGGGTGTATCCGCTGCTGGCGGTTTTCACCGGGCTGGGGCTGGTGGGCGGCGTGTTTGCTGCGGCGCGGGCGGCCAAAAAATCGGGCGGCGTTCTGGCGCTGATGGGTCTTGCCTTTGTTGTGATGTGGGCGCTGGCCATTACGCGCGGCGCGTATATTTCGCTGGCGGTCAACCCATGGATTCCGGTGGCGCGATATGGCCTTCCGGTCATTCTGCCCACCGTGTTGCTTCTCACGGCGGGCTGGCGCGAATGGGCGCGTTTGCCGCTTTCTCTATTTGCCCGCTTTCGCGCGCAAAACCCCAGCATTAAATACCTGATTTTTTTCGGTCTTTTCCTGGCGCTGGCAGTGGCCGGATTGGTCAGTGTGGTAACGTTTTATGCGAGGTGACCCGCGTCGCCACCGCACAGCGCGGAGGGCATCGCACGCTTTGGGAATTATCGGGGCATTGTGTAAATTCCGGCGCGCGGGCAAATAATTGTTCATGCAACAACAAAAAAAATATACAACGAAAATCGCAAAACTTGTAACCTGCGCCGGTCTTGTCATTGGCGCGCTGGCCTCTGTCCTGCCTGCTCCGGTCGCGTTGGCTTCTTCGGCAAACGCGCCAACCGGGCCATACATCGTGAACTTGCCCATCATCACGCAAATATCCAATCAAGAAAGTGTTTTTGGCGTTCAGATGGATCCTGTCAGCGAGGTTAATGGGCTGAGCCAATTGGCGGCTGTGCAGACCACCTGGACCCGGCGCAATGGCTTGCTCTGGTCTAGCGTGGAGCCAACCGAAGGGGCGCGCAACTGGAGCGCCATCGCCGGGCTGGAGCAAGAGTTGATCGCGGCCTCGCAAAAGGGTGTGCGGGTTGTTTTGATTGTGCGCAGCACGCCAACCTGGGCGCGTTTGGTGTCCGACTCCTCGTGTGGCCCCATCCGTGCGGACAAATATGCCGCGTTTGGCGCGTTTATGCGCGATGTGGTGGCGCGGTATAGCGTTGCGCCATACAATGTTAAAAATTGGGAAATTTGGAATGAGCAGGATATTGCCGTGAAACATGCGGGCAACGGCGGCGATGACGAGTATGGCTGCTGGGGCGACCCCACCGACGCCTATTTTGGCGGTGGCGCGTATGGCGAAATGCTCAAGGTGATTGCGCCGCAGATGAAGAGCGCCGATGCTCAGGCGCAGGTGTTGGTGGGTGGGTTGTTGCTAGACTGCGACCCCATCAACCCCCCAACGGGAAAGGATTGCTCGCCCGCCAAGTTTTTTGAAGGCATTTTGCGCAGCGGCGCGGGTTCTGCATTTGATGGCGTGGCTTTTCATGCCTACGACTATTACAGTTACTCGTTGGGGAAATACAGCAACTCAAACTGGCATAGCGCATGGAACACCACCGGCCCGGTTCTCATCGCCAAAGAGCGTTTTCTAAAGCAGATTTTGGCCGCGTATAACGTGACCGGCAAATATCTGATGAATACCGAATCGGCATTGTTGTGCTTTGGCTGCAACGATGCGGCTGGCAATGGCGACACTTTCCGCGCCACAAAAGCATCGTATCTTGTTCAAGCCAACGCGGCGGCCATGGCCGAAGGGCTAAAAGTGAATGTTTGGTACAACGTGCATGGGTGGTTTTACTCCGGGTTGTTTGATCCGGGGCTTGTGCAGGGCTACACCTTCCGCGCGTTTAATTTTGAGCGCCAGCTTCTTCGGAACAGCCCGCTCAGCCGGTCTGTCACGGAATACCCAAATGTGATGGGGTACGAATTTAACCGCGGGGATATGCGCGTGTGGGTGCTTTGGAGCGCCACAACTGCCTCACAAGCCATCACCTTGCCTGCCATGCCCGGCGCGGTTTACGATACGTTTGGCGCATCGCAAACGGCATCAACCGCCCTCACCGTGGATCAATTGCCGGTGTATGTGGTTTGGAATCCGTAGGGAATGTTGAATGCCGAAGTCAGAAGCCGGAGTGCAGAATTGACGCTAAAATTAGGTTTAATTCTGCATTCAGCATTCTGACTTCAGCATTTATAAAACTGCCATGACGCATTCATTACCCGATGTTCACATCACCCTGCCAGATTGGGCGGCAGAAGAATTAAGCAAGCTGCCTTCGCATATCCCATCATTGGAAGACCGGATGAGAACGGTCATTCGCTTTTCGCGCTTGAACTTTGAGCGCGGCACGGGCGGCCCGTTTGCCGCTGGTGTGTTTGAGCGCGACACGGGCAAGCTGGTGGTGATTGGCGTCAACCGCGTCACACCGCTGGGCTGCTCGTCGGCGCACGCCGAGGTGGTGACCCTCTCGGTGGCGCAGCAAATGCTGGGTACATGGGATTTGGGCGGGCCGGGCATGCCAGCATATCAACTGGTGGTGAACTGGCGGCCTTGCGCCATGTGCTATGGCGCGGTGATCTGGTCGGGCATTCGCTCGCTGGTCATTGCGGGCAGCGGCGAGGACGTGGAGCGCGTGACTGGCTTTGACGAAGGCCCCATGCCCGCCGATTGGATTGGCGAGCTGACCAAGCGCGGCATCACTGTGCAAGACGGGTTGCTGCGCGAGGAAGCCATGACCGTGTTCCGCGCCTTCCGAGACAGCGGCGCGGTGGTTTACAACGCGCGGAAAGGTTAGCAGAAGGGTTGCACCATGAGCGCTCGGAGCAGTTCAACCGCTCCGAGCGCTGGAAATCTTCCACCTCACGCAAACACAATACCCATCGCCAGCGGGCCAAAGTGCGCCCCAATCACGGGCGTGACTTCAATCACAAATTGCTGGCTCTCCGGGACCACATCGGCAAACGCGGTTTGGATGCACTGGATGTCGGCTTGGATGCCCTCGCCGCGCGTGTAAAGCACCGCCAGCCGCGAAAGCTGCGCGGGCAAATGGGCGCGGCCTGTTTGGATGAGCGCGTCAATCAGATGCTTGCGGCTGCGGGCGCGGGCTATTTGATGCACCACGCCCTCTTTTAACTCCACCAGCAAGCGCAGTTGCAACATTTCGCCAATCCCGCCAATCAGCGCGTTGATGCGGCCCCCTTTGCGCAAATATCTCAGCGTGTCTGCGGCGGCGTAGGTGCGTGTTTGCTCTTTTTGCGATTGGATTCGCGCCAGAATTTGATCTGCCGGGCGGCCATCTGCCGCCATGTGCGCGGCTGTTAGGGCCAGCCACCCGCAGCCAATGGAGACCAGGCCCGAATCCACCACGTGAACCTTCACCCCCTCGGCGGCCATCTCCGCCGCCGCGATATCTGCCGAGGCGCACACGCCGCTGAGTTTGCGGGCGATGTGCACCGAGATGATCTCGGTTGCGCCCTGTTCGGCTGCGGCGCGATATTGCTCCAAAAAAGTTTCGGGCGAGGTGGCCGCCGTGCGCGGAAACGCCTTGAACGTGGGCAAGCCAGTGTAAAAATCGGCGCGGGTGATGTCTATCTGATCGCGATACGTCACGCCATCCACTTCCACCAGCATGGGCACAACGCTAATGCACATCGCCCGCGCAATTTCGGCGGGCAGGTCGCCGGTTGAATCCGCCACAACTTTTATCATGGGGGCGCATGATACTGGAAATGTTCCAAATGTGTGGGATGTAAATGAGACGGAAGACGGAGGACGGTCTGTTTCCCGTCTTCCGTCTCCCGTCCCCGTCTTTACCGCGCCAGCATTGGCAAGAACAAGCGGTTTGTATTTGATGTATCTGTGAGCGTGAACGGCGCGGCGTTGGACGCGCCACCGCCCGGCGCTGGATTTTGCACAATGACCTGCACGGCGCGGGGCATATCCAAAAGCGCGGCGGGCACAACCGCGCTCAGTTGCCCGCTGCTGTTAAACGTCGTCGCCAGCGAGATTCCATCCCACAAAACAACCGCGCCCGCCACAAACTGGCTGCCTTGCACCACCAGCGTGAACCCGGCCCCCGGCGCGGGCGCGCTGTTTGGCAAAAGCGCGGTGATGAGCGGCGCGGGGTTGTTCACCGCAAATGGCAACGCGCCAGAGGGCGCATCGGGGATAGATGCATCGCGCGTTTGCACATTCACCATGCCCGCCGCGCTCAGCCGGGCCGCGCTCACGCTGGCGCTCAGCCGCGTGGCGCTGATAAACGCGGTGGGCAACGCGGAGCCATTCCACAACGCCACCGTGCCGGTGGTGAAGTTTGTGCCGGTTAAAACAAGCGTGAGCGCGCCAGCGCCAGCCGCCGCGCTTGCAGGTTCCATCTGCACAAGTTGCGGTGGCGTGCCCAGCGCGGTTTGCGCCCATGTGTTTGGTTTGGCCGATTGCCCCGCGAACGGCCAAACAAATTGGTCGCCCGCCGTGTTCACCGCAGATTGTGCAAACAGCAAACCCACCGAGTGACCCGCGCCGCCCAACGCGCTGAGCGGGATTTGCAGCTCGGCTTGCCACGCGCTTGCGCCCGCGCTCACTTGCGCCGCGTAGGCGGTGAGCGCGGGGCTGGCATACCCGCCGCTTCCGTTGCCCGTCCCGCTAATCTTCGCGCCGTCCTCGCCCACCATCAGCATCAAATCGCTGGGTTGAGCCAGCGGGTCGCGGCTGTTATTCGCGTCCACAAACACGCCAGCCCGGCCAATTTGCGCGTCGCTGCCACGCGCCAAACCGCTCAGGCACACCCACATGGCAGTGTTTGTGCGCAAAACCGCCGCGCTGGCCTGCGCGCCACCGGCATACGGCGCAAGTTGGATGCGACCCGCATTGGCGTACGCGCTGTCATCGCACACGCCATCCAAAGTTGGGCTTGCCAGAGCTGGCGCGGCCAGCGGGTCAATCTTCAATGTGGTTTGCGCTACGCCTTTGCGCCCGGAGGCATCGGTGGCGGTGAGCACAACCGTGTGTGTGCCCGGCGCCAGGCCGCGCGCGCTGGTGTCGCCGCCGTTGGCCACCAGAGCGCCATCCACCGCCCACACCAACGCAGAATCGCCCAGCAGGCCGCTCTCGGCGTCAAAGCCGTTCCCGCGCAAAGGCACATCCACGCCCGCCTTGAACGATTCATCGGCGCGGGGCGTGGTGATGTTGGCGATTGGCGCGCGCTGCGCCACGCTAAACGCGCCGCTGGTCGCGCTGGCGGTGTGATATCCATCGCTGGCGGTCACGCGCACACGGGCGGTTGCGCCCGTGCTGCCTGCCAACGCCAACGGATTTTTGAGCGTGAACGATTGGGTGGCCTGGCCGGGGAAGTTTGGCTGGTCTTCGGCCAAAGGAATCCAGTTTGCGCCATCCGGGCTGTATTCAATGTTGAAGTGCAAAATGTCGCCCGCATCTGCGTCGCTGGCTTGCCACGAAACGGTGAGCGCGTCATTAACCGCGCTGCCCGCGGTGGGCGCAACCAGGGTGATGGCGGGCGTGGCCGGGCCAAAACTTTGCGAGGCCAGCACGGCCCCATCGGCCAGTAGTTCCATCTGCGTAGCCGCGCCGGCTGGGGCTGGGAAGCTGGCAACAAAGCGATGCGCGGCGTCCTCCTCGTGCGGGTCTGGGGCCAGCAAGGTGAGCGTGCGGTCATCCAGAATATTGCCCGCCGCGTCTTTTAGCCGCAGGTGGTAAACCGCGTTTGCGCTGCTTGGCTTGGCGGATGGGTCAAAACCGGGCGCGGCAAATTCCATCCACACTTTTTGCGCCTGCGCGGTCATGCCCGCCACCGGCTGAATGTAGGCGTAGTCTATGCTGCCCAGCCCAAGCGCCACATGCACCGCGCCTGTGGCCGCTACCATGTTCGTGTCGCTCGTCCAGTTGGGCGATGGCGCGGCGGCGGGCGCGGCGTTGGCAAAATGATTGTCGTACAAAAACTTGTAGGTGTAATCACTCACCCATTGACCCTGCCAAAGCGGGGCTTGCCCGTTGCTGGGTTTGTAACTCATAAAATCCGAGGCGATCTCTGGCGCGATGGGCGCCCGCGTTTTCACGTCAAACCCGTAATAATTGGTTTGGCCGCCATCGTTAAGCTGGCACGGGTTGAGATATGGCCAGCCGGTATCCACCCCGGCCGGGTTGCCGCAATTGATGTGGCCTCGGTTGAAGTTGTGGGTCACCTCTTGCGCCAGCACGCTGGCCGCGCGGGGCCAAAACCAGTTGGGGTAGCTGGGCGTGGAGTCGTATGGCTCCATCTTGTACCACGCCGCGTTGAAATACAAATTGGCGTAACCCAGCGTGGTGCCTTCCGCGTCGGTCGTGTCGGCATCTGGGTTGACAAGACCCACCGAGTGAACCGATGCGCCGAAGTCGCAAGCCACGGGCGCAATCACGCGGGCGGCAATTTGCCGCAACATGAGTTTGCCAATCACGCGGTCTTTATCCGAGGGCCAGTTGGATGGAAAATCTGCCCCCTGATCCATCTCGTATGGCCCAAAGCATGGGTAAGGCACGCCGTGCCACGAGCACCATTGCAGTTCCTCGATGGGTTCGCCCATTTCATGCACGCTCACGCCCGCCGTCGGCCACACTCGGTTAAAGCGCTCAAGCGTGTTCCAAAAATTGGGGTCGCCCACATTGGGGATGGGGTTTGCGGTGCGCACAGGCGAGAAGAACAGACACGCATTGGGCTGGCCGCCAAAGGTCACATTTTGCAAAAGCGTGTTGTTGGCAAGGTTTGTATCGGCATACAACACGCGCGGGTCAACATTTAGCCGCAGGCTGATGGAGCCAGCGGTATACCAGCTCGCGGGCAGCTCAAACAGCCAGCCATCGTTTGCAAACTGGCGGTCATAGGTTTTGCCCACTGCCAGCGGCAATGTGCCGTTGATTGGCGACAAAGGCGAGCCGGGCAGCGCCGCGCCATTGCGTGTGCCGGTCAGGGTGGCTTCCACCCCGCCAGCAGGCGGGCCGCTGGCCTGGCGGCCATACGCGCGGACAAAAGTTCTTTTACCTGCCACCAGCGGAGCCAGATTGTCGGAGTTTTGGATGCCCTGCGTCACTTCAATGTTGAACGCCATCAGATCGCGGGTGATGGCGCTGGCGGTGAAGGGCAGGAACATGACTTGCGGCGACCGCGCAAAATACACACCCCACATCGCCCCCGCGCCTTCGGTGTAAATCAGCGGGCTTAGGGCGGCGTCGCCGGTGTAAAGCTCGGAGGGGGTGGAAGTGGCGGTGGCGATGCGGCGCAGCAAGCGCCCAACGTTGCCCGTTGAGCTGGTCTCTGTCCAAAGTAAATAATTGTCCAAAATGGGCAGGTTGTTGCGAGGCAAATAGATAAACTGAAATTTGCCAATCTGCCAATTGAGCGCGGCGGTGTAATACGTGACGGTCTGACACACCGCGCTGGTGTTGCAGGTCAGCTCGCGGATGGACTGGGTGGTGCTGGAGCCGGTTGTGAAGTTCACGTAGGCAATGGATGAAGGGGTGGTCGCGTTGCCACCGATGTTGCCGAACCTCATATTTTTGCCATGCACCCCGCCAGCCAAAAGCTGTTTGGCGCATGGCAAAACCGTGCAAGTTTTTGGCGCCCAAAACAAGCCGCTGTTATCAAACCAGTAGACCGAGAAGTCGTTGAAAATAAAATCGCTCAGATAAAAATCGGTTTGCACAAACACAACCGCCGCGCCGCCGGTTTTTGGCGCGCGCATAATGCGGTTGTCATAGGTGTTGAAGTAGACAAAATCACCATCCAGCTTGATGAAATTGACATTGAAGGCCGGGGCCACATCTACCGGCGCGGCGTTGGGAACCCCGGCGGGCACGCGCTGAATTTTGTGCAGCACGTTGTCCACAAAATACACGCCGCTGTCATCCACCGCGATGTTTTGAAAGCGGTTGCAGCCCTCGCCAGAGACCACCGCGCTGGTTGCGCCGCCGCCCACCGGCTTGCGCTGAATCATATCCACCTCATTGCCAGACAGCGGGATGATGTAACAATACACGTCCCAATACACCTCGCCGGCGTGCAGCGCGTATTCGTCAAAGGCCTCGTTCACCAGCACGGCGGGTGTGTCTTGCGGGGCGGATGGCTCTTCTGGCTGGGTGATGCCGATATCGCGGGCAAACGCCGCGCCGGGCCTTGTGCCCAAGACCGAAACCAAAATCAGCATGGAGAGTAGAAGTCTTTTCATTGTGCGCCCCTTTAGGAAAGAATCTGTCTGGATTTGCGAATAACATTGCGCATTGTTCGCCTTTTCGCTCTCATCTGGGTATCCAAAAACGATACAAACACGCGGAGATGCGATACTCGCAGAACATGGCAGAAACATGGGCAAACGATGAAACATTGAGTTTTGGCGTGTGGATGCGCCGCCGCCGCGCCGGGATGGGTTTGACCCAGACGATGCTGGCGAAGCAAATCGCGTGCGCCCCAATCACGCTGCGAAAACTTGAGGCCGAGGAGCGCCGCCCGTCTGAGCTGATGGCCTA
>Ga0073900_10000938_pt1 | contig 16978 bp, 11 predicted proteins | sample KloWWTmetKNB5Kit_FD_66666 | JGI IMG/M metagenome (GOLD analysis project Ga0073900, IMG submission 66666) | Active sludge microbial communities from Klosterneuburg, Austria, studying microevolution and ecology of nitrifiers - Klosterneuburg... | ecosystem: Engineered > WWTP > Aerobic digester >...
GGCGACAGGCTGATTCCAAAGAAATATTTTGCAACTCATCACCTGAGTCTCAACTTGACCGATCGAATCAATATTGGATTGTTTGAAAGCATTGTCTTTAGTCGTCCCAATCACTTTGAACTACAATATCTCAATCCGGTTATATTTTATAGAACAGTTGAACAAATGGTTGGAAGTCCGGATAATGCCATGATAGGGGCTGACATGAGCATAAAGCTGGGAAGGTCTATTAAATTATACGGACAGTTGCTTTTAGACGAATTGATTATCAAAAATCTACTAAAACAAAATGGCTGGTGGGGCAATAAATATGGCATTCAGGCGGGGCTACAATACTTTGATGTAGCGGGCATTGATCATCTTGATATGAGAGTAGAATTTAACCTGGTCAGACCTTATACTTATTCAGATAGTGATAGTACAGCCAACTATTCTCATCATCTCCAGCCATTGGCACATCCGATGGGAGCCAATTTTTATGAAACCATCCTACAGATGAGATATGCCCCCATTGAGGCTTTGGAGTTCAATCCCTTTATGATGTATGCTGTTGCCGGTGAAGATTACAACGGCATCAATAGTGGCAGTAATATTTTGAAGCTCAATAAAGACAGGACTTCTGAATTTGATGTTGACTTACCCAATGGCTATCGTGCAGATATATGGCTGGTAGGGATGGATATGTCTTACAGTGTCTATCACAACCTTTATGCTGATGCGTCGGTATATTGGAGGAAGAAAAAGAGTGTTCTCAAGGAACACAACAGGCAGGAGTTGACAGCTTCTGTCGGGTTGAGGATGAATATAGGGCGAAGAAAGCTGTTGTTTTAGGCTGTAAGACCCAATATTCAGTATCTTTTTCGACTTTCCACAAATACTCATTTATTCCAAATTCTGCTTTTGTCTATTATGGAATCGATGTACGACTTATAATCAGTACGCTTCGCTTTTTCAAAAACTTTACTGCTGAGTTAGGCTTTAAGATGAAGGCGCAAGCGCTTCACGTACTGCCAAATCAAAGAATTGTGACAACGTCCAGCCATGGGCTTGTGCTTGTTGTGGAATGATACTCGCCTCAGATAATCCGGGCACCGTATTGACTTCTATCAAATGAAATGTCTCGCCTATCAAGATATAATCTATTCTGACGAATCCGGAGCAGTTCAATTCTTGATAGATGGCAGCCGTCAGATGCTGTACCTGTCGTGTCAGTTCAGCACTGATGTTGGCCGGAGTGACTTCTTTTGAGGCGCCTTCATATTTAGCTTCAAAATCGAAGAACTCATTTTCCGGAATAATTTCTGTCACAGGCAAGACGACGATTTCACCATTGACACGCATGACGCCATTGCCAAATTCTCTTCCTGCCATCATCGCTTCCACCATGATATTCTCATCAAATTGAAAGGCATATTCTATAGCCGGCAATAGTTCTTCTTTAGTTTTTACTTTGCGGACGCCGAAGCTGGATCCATGTGCATTGGGTTTGACAAAGACCGGCAATCCCAGCCGGGTAATAATATCTTCCATGTCTATACCTTCAACAAAGGCTTTCTTTGTAATATATACTTCTTGAGCCATGGGCACCATGCCGGTTAACGCTCTTTTGGTTAAAGATTTATTCATAGTAAGGCCGGAAACAAAGCCATTACAGCAGGTATATGGAATACCAAGAATGTCAAAGTACCCTTGTATGACACCATTCTCCATAGGAGCGCCGTGAATAGCGCAGAATACAGCATCCGGTCGCCATTTAGAACCATCTATGTCTAAGGAAAAATCGTTTTTGTCAAGATTTTGACCGGTTGCGATGTCAGACCATTGATCCCCTTTAATATCTATGAGCCTTGCATCATACCGGTCTTTAGGGAGATAATTGTGTACAACCTTAGCACTTTTTTCAGACACAACCCTTTCTTCCGTATCTCCACCGGATAGAACAGCAACTTTAATGCGATCAGACATGATGAATATGTTTAATGTGTAAATGTAGCTATTTATTGGGATTTAGTTGGTAATTTATAATTTATTCAAACAATATTTTAATTATAAAAATAGAGAATCTAACATGAAACCGAATTCAGCAGCAAAGGTTTTTAAAAACCGTATAGTGCTGATTACGAGGCGTACATCGATTCTGCTTTGTCTAAAACGGAATGTGGATTAAATATAGAAAAAGGAGGAAATTTGAATGAAAAAAGTTGTTATTCAACTATAATAAAACCAGCCCAATAATATGGTTCGTACTTCTTTAAACGCATAGTCTTCTGAGCTTCATGCAATGCCTTTCTTGGACAAAGATTTCTTTTTAGAAGGTTATGATAAAAAAGAGTAATGAGTTCCATAGTCTGGTAATCGGGGACTTGCCATAGAGTCATAATAATTTTATTCACACCGGCAATTTTAAAAGCCCTACCTAAACCATAAACCCCTTCTGTCGAATGAATATCACCAAGGCCAGAATTACAAGCTGATAATACGACCAGTTCAGTATTATTTAGATTAAGTTGTGCAATCTCAGTTGCTGTCAGAATGCCATCGTCATTACTATTGGGTGATGTATTGTCGATTGATATATTGTTGACACCACTCAATATCAGACCGCAATTTGGTGAATCAAAATAGCTGGATTTAACATCTAACCCACAATTGCATATTTTCTTATTATCTTCTCGATATTGTCTAATAAAATATCCATGTGTAGAAAAGTGAATGATATGTGGTGAAAGCATTGATTTATCTCCATAACAATATTTTTTTAAATATTGCTCCAGGGCATTATTTTGAGTTAGCTCTTTTACAATGTAATCTGACTGGTATAAGCTTTTGGTAATAGACTTAATTTCTTGCTCTGAATAGACGAGTGGTTTCCATTTGGGTAAACTTTTTGAGGAAGAGGATACTTTTTTAAATATAGGAGAGCTGCCTTGTATTTTAATATTTGATTTTACTACTCTATTCAGTGCAGAGTTAAAACAAATATTGCCGATGACCAATGCTTCTTTTGGATGAGTTACAGGGTTATGTTTTTGCTTGATTTTCAGGACGTCTCTTGTAGAGTTCAACAAAACGATATCAAATAAGTCGTTTGCAATACTATCATTGTCAACCAATAAGGCATTAATATTTACCTTGTGTAAGTTGTTGTCCAAGCTACAATAAATTGTCGTAATGCCGTTTAAATGAGGCATGAGTGTTTTCCATAATAATGTGGACAATTCACTGTTTTGATACACTGAATTTATATGTTGGAAGTTATTTTTATTGCCAACTTCATGAAGTAATGAGTAAAGTTGATTTGATTGGAAGGTAATAAATTCGGGAAAAGTATCATTCTTCTTCAATATCAATGCACCATAAGTAGGGCAAGTAGAGTCTATGCTCACCTTTTTATTGAAATAAACAAATTCAATACAAACCTCTTTTTCTGTTAGGATAGACTTAATTTCTTCCATAGAACCGGGCTGTATCTCTGTAGAGAAATTATTAGAAGATTGATTGAGATTTTTTTCCACTGTGTTGTTCCGGACACTTTTATTTACCTGTTTATTTTTAGGGTTATCTAACGTTTCTTTGTGACTCGGATTTTTGGAATTTAGTTCTGCAGTAGATGTATCATTTGTTTCAGGGAAATCATCCGTTTGAGGTAGATTGTGAATTTTCATAATTGAGTTAGAAACAAATCCTTTCAAAATTAATCGGCAGTTATATGCCAAAGCAGAAAGGTTGCTTTTATCATTTTCTTTTAGAGACGAGAATAAGATGTCAAGATAATAGGAGGCGTCATTTAAAAACACTTCAAGTTCCTGAAAGGTCATAAAATATTTGACATCATTGATTTCATCATAATAGATTTCCAATGATTTTATCAAATAGGGATTAGTGAAGTTTATCTTATCTTTATTAAGAAAGAACTCCACCATTGCCAGCATTTTAATAATTCTCTTACTATCCCTTTGATCCGGTCCAAAATTTTTAGTAATAGATTCGAGGGATTGAATCAGATATTTTTTTGCTTCCATAAGTTTGCCTTCTTTAAAGTATATCTGACTTAGGGACATGGCAATAAATCTTTTTTTCTTATTGCCCAAACTAGGCTCTCGAGCAAGTAACGAATCGCACAAATATAGATAGGGCAATGCCTCTGTCAATTGGTCCCTATCGATGAGAAAATTGGCAAAGTAATACAATGTATTTCCATATTCGTATGTTAGAGAATAATAGGAAGGCAGTGAGTTGAAAGTAGTGAAAACCGACTGAAACGCCTGTTTGGCCTGATTATATTCATTCAAATAATAATATGCATTGGCGAGATTTATCTTAGGATTTATGGAATTAATATGATTTTTTCCCAAAAGAGAATCCATACAATGTATCCGGTATAGTGAAATTTTTTCTATAGTATAATAGTAGTCTATGGTCTTATAAAAGTCTGCCATCTGCCTCAAAAGTTCACTATATTCATTGGTATAGATGCCGTTGACTTCGTTTTCAAATTGAAGTTTTGATTCCATATAGCAGGAGTCCGCCTGGGGCAATTGGTTAAAATACTGATGTAAATACCCTTTGAAGAAAAGAAAATAGGCTGGATAAAATTGATTGAATAATTTATGTACTGTATTATAATGAACGACTTCAGTCAATAGCATTAGAGAACCTTGATAATCCCCGGCTGTATATAATGCATCATTATAATAATCCAGCAGCTTCCAGTATAAATAAATATCTTCTATTGGGGTTAGTCCGTTTTTGTAATTTAAATAGCAGACTTGGAGTTCTTTTATAAAGGTATTGGTAAGAGAAACCGTGTCTAATTCAATGGTTGAATTTATTACTGCCCTGATAAAATGAGTATCTCTGTTTCCATATTTATTTTCAATAAGAGAAACATACCTCTTTAAATTATTGGACATGGAATCAATAGCTCCTTGCTTCTTAGAAACAATGGCTTTATGGTAAAAATGGTCTATGAGATTGTTATCATGTTCCATTCTATTTAAAACAGAAGTCTGTGGTAAATTATAATATGTATGGAAGTTGATATTATTAACAGTATAGTTTTTTGTTTGCCTTAAATCAACATTCCAAAAGGGTGCCTTTTTCTGTGAAAATAATAGAGGATTAAAGCCAAGGATCAGAACGAGAACCCATGATAACTTATTTATAATAGTCTGTTTCATATCAACTCAATTTTGAATTGAAGAATGTATGCCGATAATTCAAATCGTAAGGATTATCTTCAATGCGGTGTTTAATGTGGATTCACCTCAGTTGAAAACAACTTTATAACAACTTGAATGTGAATAATAAATGATAAAATTAAACATTAAAACATCGACCGTCAATATAACTTTTGTTAAGGATTATATAAGGTATGTCATCGTTATGAAGAATGATTAGGTAGGGAGTTTAAATTCATTCGGAACTATACAATAATAAGGTAGCTTGTTCCTATTCCCTATATTTGTTTAATTAACTTTTGGGATTTAATAAAATATGGATGTCTTGAGTCTGAGGCAATTTTAGAAAATATACTTTTTGCCTCTGTTGCCTTTCCTAACTTGAGTAACATCAAGGCCTCATAGAATGCTGCTTCTTTCTTATACCTGGAGTTGTTATCCTGAGCTACTACAACGAATATATTTTTAGCTCTGGTGTATTGATGATTTGCGGCTAAGGCATTGGCATATAAAAACAAGAGATTGGGGTTTGATTGCTGAATGTTTGATAATAATTTGAAATTCTTGATTGCGGCTGTGTAGTCTTTTTGCCAGTAAGATTCCATAAAATTTAAGAAAGTATCTTGTTCATTTTCTCCTCTTGTCCCAGGATATAATGATGGATCAGTATATGGTGTGAAATTCATTGCATACAGATCGTCCGCATTTTCTTTGTCGATACGCTCATTACGACCATCATTTTGAGCCAAAGTAACATTCGTATCTTTCCTTGATACTGAAGTGTTGGATGCCATTGGGTTTTGAGGGGATAATTTAGTATTGTTGGGCAAATTGGGATTACTCATTGTAACATTCGTATCTTTTTCCGGTACTGAAAGTATGTTGGAAGCCATTGGGTTTTGAGGAAATATTTTAGAATTAATGGGTATATTGGTATCACTTTTTGTAACATTCCTCAACCACAAGCAAAAAACTAATAATAAAGCTAAAAGACCGACAAAAAGCAATCGATTTCTCCATTTTATTTTGACGTCGGACTGTTTGCCGGCAATATTTAATTTTTGTTTAAGCTCCTTTCTACCTGCAATGTCTATAGCGTCGAAAGCCTGTCGATAACTGTCAAATTCATTTTTGAGACTTTCATCATGTGCCATTGCTTCAAATAAGGAATCTCTTTCCTTTACATCTAATTCTCCGGCAAAATATTGCAAAATCACGTCACTTTTATTCTCTGACATCTTTTTTAAAATTAGCATTAATGATATCCTTTAGTCGCTTCAAACAGCGACTGATGGATGCACTGACCACATTGTTGTTTTTCATGCCAAACTCCACTTTAATCATATCAATTGTACTACTCATATAAAATTTACTTATTAGTATTCTTTTACATTCTCCCCCCAACAATTCCATTGCTGTTTCAACAGAAACCTCATTATTGCGTTCAATCTCAAGTTCATCCATCAAAACATCTTCCTCTTCGGGAAACATATCAACAAAAGTAGTTCTTATGGCCTTTTTATGGTTATTTAGTAAAATTATCTTTCCAATTGAAAATAAATAAGTACTCAATTTGCTCTTTAATATCAAAAGCCTTCCATTCTTAACATTTTCAAAAAAAATAAGTATGGTTTCTTGCCAAACATCCTCTAAATCCTGATTATTGACGTTAAATCTTTGTTGTGCCCAACTGAAGAATTTTTTCCTGTTTTGTAAATAGACCATTTCAATGGCATCATACTGACCATTCTTAATGGCTTGGAGCAGTTCTATTTCTGATTTTGCCATCAAAGTCTATTCTACAGGATTTAAAATGATGAAAAATATTGTCAATGTCTAATAATTAATTCAAGACATACTTATTAAAACAAAGCTACATAATTTTTCAAAAAGTTAATCTTTCAATATAATGTGTCAAATGGCAGTTGGAATAAAAAATTGAAAGGGAAATTTGTCATACACCTTTATTGTCTTGCAAGTCATTTGTAATTATTGAATATTTGTTCCCTATTTTTAATAATCTCGAAATTACTGTATTGTAGAAATAAATATTTACCTTTAGTCAATCAATTAATTATTTTAATTCTTAATCTCATTTCGGTATTCTGCAGTTTGATTATTAATAGAACGAATAGTATTGATTACTAGTCGTTTATTGATTCTACTAAAGATAACTACTGAATCCTGGTTAAATTTGTATTATACTCGCAGTTTAAATAAAGCCACATGCGTACGTTATTTCTTATTATTTTTTTGGCAACGGTTCATCTTGTACAAAGCCAAACAACCTATTCTCCTTCCCGACAGGTTACGTTGAATTTTCTGATAAGTCCGGATGGAGAGCCGACGTATAACCTAATTTATAAAGACAAAATCGTTATTTCTGATAGTAAATTAGGCTTTGAACTGGAGGATAAAGCCGGAGAAAAGAACACATTTGCCACTGAAACAGAACAGAAGGCCTCAGAGGCACGAAGTCAGATGTATAAAGGTTTTAAAATAAAGGATATAGTAGAATCGACTTTTGATGAAGTCTGGCAGCCAGTCTGGGGTGAAGAGAATAAAATCCGCAATCACTACAATGAAATGGCTGTATTTCTTGATCATCCTGCAACCGGGCGCATGATGGTTATTCGGTTCAGAGTTTTTGATGATGGTCTGGGTTTTCGATACGAATTTCCTACTCAAGACAACCTCATTTATTTTACCGTTAAGGAGGAAAAAACGCAATTTTCTATACAAGGAGATCCTATGGCATATTGGATTCCCGGCGACTATGATACGCAAGAGTATGATTATACAATTTCCAAAGTGTCTGAAATAAAGCAAAATATGAAAACGGCCATTACCCCTAATGCTTCGCAGACTCCATTTTCTGAGACAGGTGTCCAGACGCCACTGTTGCTTAAGACAGAGCGCGGACTTTATATAAGTCTTCATGAGGCGGCATTGATCAATTACGGCGCCATGCACTTGAATTACAATACGGAAAACAATTCGTTTGTATCTTGGATAACACCGGATGCCGATGGCACTAAGGGGCATTTGCAGTCACCTTGTCATACACCATGGAGGACTATTATAGTGAGCGATGATGCGCGAGACATATTAGCATCCCGAATGACGCTCAATCTCAATGAACCCTGTAAGATTAAAGACCCTTCATGGATTAAGCCGACTAAATATATCGGCGTCTGGTGGGAGATGATTACCGGTAAAAGCCAATGGTCATATACCTTTGACGTGCCTTCTATTCTAATAGGTCAGACTGATTATTCTAAATTGAAACCTCATGGTAAGCATGGAGCGACAACCGCTAATGTAAAAAAATACATAGACTTTGCCTCAAAACACGGATTTGACGGAGTGTTGGTGGAAGGATGGAATATTGGTTGGGAAGATTGGTTTGGCAATTCAAAAGATCATGTTTTTGACTTTGTAACGCCATATCCTGACTTTGACATGGCTGCTATTAGGGATTATGCACGCAGTAAGAATGTGAAGATGATCATGCACCATGAGACGTCTTCATCTGTCCGGAATTATGAACGCTACCTGGATACTGCCTATCAATACATGAAGGCCAATGGCTATGACGCCGTAAAAAGCGGTTATGTCGGAGATATCCTTCCGCGTGGCGAGCACCACTACAGCCAGTGGATCAACAATCATTACCAATACGCACTCGAAAAAGCCGCAGACTATAAGATAATGGTCAACGCTCACGAAGCCGTACGCCCGACTGGAATATGCAGAACTTATCCTAACCTTATAGGTAACGAGTCGGCCCGAGGTACGGAATACCAGGCCTTTGGTGGAAGTAAGCCCAATCATGTTACTATTCTGCCCTTTATAAGGCTTATCGGTGGTCCTATGGATTATACCCCGGGAATATTTGAAATGGATATTTCCAAGATCAATCCCAACAACCATTCCCACGTCAATAGCACTTTAGCCAATCAGTTGGCGCTGTATGTCACTATGTATAGTCCACTTCAGATGGCTGCTGACTTACCTGAACATTACGACCGTTATCCGGATGCCTTTCAGTTTATTAAAGATGTCGCAATTGATTGGGAGAGGAGCATATACTTAGAAGCCGAACCCGGACAATATATCACCATAGCCCGTAAAGCAAAAGGCTCTCAGGATTGGTATGTAGGGAATGTAAACGGGAATGATGGGCGTAACAGCACACTCAGTTTAAGTTTTTTGGACGAAGAAAAGCCTTATTTGGCAACCGTATATATGGATGGACCCGATGCTGACTATAAATTGAACCCACAGTCTTATAAAATAGTAAGTGGAAGGGTAGATTCAAAGACCGTGTTAAAATTGCATTCCGCCGTTGCCGGAGGCTATGCCATCTCTATCAAAGCATTAAACGATGTACAACAAGCGAAGAAGGTGAAAAAATTAAAGCTAAAATAGCCGGTCTTAATAAGGCTAAACAGGACGAAATAGAGTGCCGAGGAGCTCTCATAAATGTCCTATTTGCATCGTGGGAACTTTGGATAATTATTAAAAGGAGTTTTTCAAATTAGATTAGCACAACTTTCATACCTTTGACTTTCCATTCAAAAGGGTGAGCGTATATTGGGAAATATTCTGAAAATACTTGATTGGTTTATCATAAAGAAGTATCTGACTACATTCTTCTTTACAGCCTTTATTTTTACAATGATTGCCGTAGTAATAGACACGAGTGATAAATTGGAAAAATTTTTAAAGGAAGATTGTACACTAAATGAGATAATTTTCCAATATTATGGCGCTTTTATACCACATATCAACTGGCTATTGTGGCCGCTATTTTCACTTATTAGCGTGATATTCTTTACATCAAGGATGGCAGCCAATTCGGAAATAATCAGCATATTCAATGCCGGAATTAGCTACAATCGTTTTTTAAGACCATATTTTATTTCTGCCGGATTGATATGCCTTATTCATGCAATAGGCAATCACTTTTTTATTCCGGTTCTTAATAAAAACAGGATAGAATTTGAGGCGAAGTATATTAAAAAGGTGGACGACCAGAATCAAAACAATGAAGTCCACTTGATATTATCGCCGGATTCTAAGGTATATGTTCGTTATTTCAATCGGATTGACAGTGTGGCGAGAGATATGAGGATAGAACGGTTTAAAAATGGCAATCTCATTGAGTCATACAAGGCAAGGGAAGCCAAGTTTCTGGGTGATTCCTCTTATTGGCTTCTTACCGGCATTGAAAGGCATACTTTTGACGGCTTAAATGAGAAGTTGTACTTACAGCCTCGTGAATCCGTTAAGATGAAGCTCAATATAGGTCCTGATGATTTCTACACGATACGCAATTTTAATCAGACGCTGCCATCACCGGCATTGCTCAACTTTATCCATAAAGAAGAAGCGCGGGGGACAGGTGTGGCAGGCGAGTATCTCATAGAATTTCATCGGCGTACCGCAGATAGCGCCACTTTATTTATCTTGATGTTGATAGGTGTTTCTGTAGCTTCGCGAAAGATACGGGGTGGAATAGGACTTAACCTTGCATTGGGAGTATCATTAGGCGCGGCATATATGATTCTTTCAAGATTTTCTGTGACTTTTGCCCTAAGCAATATTATTCCACCACTATTGGGAGTATGGATTCCCAATTTAATCTTTATTGTAGTGAGCATCTGGCTTATTGGAAAAGCGCAAAAATAAGGACGAGATGCTTTTTCGTTCTTATTCCTTTACAAAATTAGTATGATAAATACCCGATTGGTCAATTACTTGAACGAAATATGCTCCAGGTAATAGGGACTCAATAGGGATGGATTCAGTAGATGATATTGACATCAACTTCTTTCCATTGCAGTCAAACAAAAATATTTGAAATGACTGGGATAAGTGTTTCGGAAGGAGTATTGTAACATGGCTGGTAGCTGGATTTGGAAACACATGGATAGGATATTGCTTTATGTGATGATAATCAGAAGTAGATCTATATCCAAAGCGCAATATATTATTGAATAATAAAGCATCTTCGATAATATTTTGATTAAATTCAATCAATCTGCCTTTGCTGTCTAACACATATTCAAGCTTTTCTTCTATTTTTTTCTGGGGAGCCGTCATTCGATAATAGGAGATCCGTCCCAAATCGTTATATTCAAACAGAGAAGTAGCTTGAGTCAATCCGGATGCATGAATTATACGAGATAACCTGTTTTTATCGTCCCACTTATATTCAATGCTATATAATGTTTGACCGGAACTATCGCTAATAGTGGAAGAAATATCGTCTGATGATTTTGAAAATGCCGATAATACCATCTCGCCTTTATTTCCATTTGATTTTCTTTTGAATTTTTGAAAGTCTATTGGTTGCTTAACGTATTTTTGAGCAGCATCCTCGCGGCTGAAAAAGTAGTTATCTGTACCGAGGGAATCCATTTCAAACCATTCATTGAAATCAGGAAATAATATAGAATAATCGTCATTTAGAAACGCCACATTCTCATATATGTAATCATTCAAAATGGTTTTACCCGATGAATCGTCCTCCCATTCAGATGAAGAAAATTGAAATATTTTATTTTGATCATATTCAATGTCAAATACTCTTTTACCGATATTCCATTTTCCTTCCTGAAAGTATAAGTATTCATAATGCCTGATCCGTTCTAATCCATCATACTCAATAGCAAGTGAATCCCCATATATGATGTTTTGATTTGCATCATATTCAATAGATGAGATGAGCCTGTTTTGCGAGTTGTAGAGATGTCGTTGTACGCCTTTAAACACTTTCTGATCATCTTGAAAAAGATAATAATCCAAGGATGAAAAGCGTGATTGATTACCCAAATAATGATAGTAATAGACATAATAATCTGCTATGTCCTTATTCTTAATAGTTGCCTCCTCTACTCTTCCACGACTATCGTATGTCACTACAACTTGGCTAACTAATGTTCTCGGCAATTCGTCATCTGAAAAATAAATGGAAAGTGTATCAAAATTGAGCATAAAAGAACGCTCGTCTCCCGATTTTATTTGTTTCATTTCATCTATTATCCCAGGCAAACGATTGGCTAAAATAGTGAATGATATCGGGTGTGACTGAGCAATGGCTTTGTGCTGAAAAACAAATAATGATATAAAAAAAATGAAAAATCTCATGCAGTTTGATGGTTTAGACAGCCCGAAATTATAAATAAATTCAACGGTGTAATAATTTTAACTTTTCCGGATGTGCCTCAAACATTACTTTTAACCTCAAATTTTATAGTATAGGCAAAAATATTGTCTTTAAAAAGAATTCGGGTTTAAGATTCATTGTCGTAATAAATTTTATAATATTTTCGCCCTTCTTCATCAACACCTTGTTCTATCAACTCATTGTTACCATGGATATAAATGTGGAAATTTTTATCCAGCTTAATGACACTTTTAAATAGTCGGGCTTGCTTTTTCACGGCAGGAACAGAAATCGAAAAGGTTTTATCTTGATTGAAAATTTCACTTGAAAGTTGTTCGTCTTGGAAATTATGGAATGAATCCCTGACATCGGAATGGTCGAATACCGATTGAGCGAAAGCCTGATTATCAAAAGTGTCGTTGTTTTTAAAGTAATTTACCGAACGCAGCAATATATCAGCTTGTTGAACCTTTGACGCATCAAAGTCTCCGGCATAGCTGTGCGCAACAAACTGTTTGGTGAGCTCCATCATTTGGCTTGTCATATAATAATCATCCCCTGAATGTTGGACGCCTAAAAATTCGTCCTTCCAAAAGCCTGCTTCATTTGATTTGTTCAGGTAATCATAGATATACACTTTGTATCCCTTATCGGCATCTGTATTGATAATTAGACAAGCTTTGTCGGGTTTCTGTGCCGGGATTCCATCATTGTATTGAATTGAGGCAACTTTGTCCCGGATGTTGACATTGAGAAAAGTTTCTTTTGATTCTGATTTAAAAATACCGATAGCATTGGTTACTTCGTCTTCGATTACAACACCTTCGAGACAAGCAATATACAATTCACCCGATTTGATGCGGGGATGTTTACTATGGCGATATAGATGCGCTGCAATGGTCTGCGATAGCTTGGGTAAAGAAGCCGGATCTTCAAATATTTTTTTTGCCAAATGATAGATTTCATTTTGTTCTAGCCCGATGTCATTGTGTAAGTGATAAAGCTCTTCTCCACTTATGGCTGACGTAAAATAACTAAGTAAAATCTGATGAAGCGGCTCATCGATATCCACGACGTGGTCAGATAGCTCATAACCTTCATCTTGAGAAGCGTTGCCGATTTGGTGAACAATCATAGATTGTATGATGCAATTGTGTAAATGTAACATTGTGTGGAAATTGAAGCTGAAAGATACTAATATTCATGAAAAATATGGCATTGCATTTATTGCAATAAGTAAATCGGTATTTTCTACCTTTTTATTAAGCTAAAAATAGCTTGAAGGACAACAGATAATAAAACCAATGCCAATCCCCAATAAAACGAGGCATTCACCTCTTTTGCTTCATCGAATATCAAAAAGGCCAACCCTATAGCATAAATCGGTTCTAAGTTGAAGGTAAGATTTACTGTAAATGCAGATAAGTTCTTTAATGCCTCTGCAAAGAGTATATATAACCCAATAGTGCAAAATATCGAAAACAATATTAAATAGACGACATCCGTCAAGGAGGGTATATATACTAATTGCGGAAAAATCAGATAATAGAAGGGCATTAATATTCCCAAAAGGATGGTTCCTCCTCCTAACTGGTAATAATTGATCATTTTGCTATCATATTTTAATACAATTCGCTCATTGTATATCGTATATAAAGCGGAAAAAGAGGAAGAAATCACGCCGAGAATAATGCCTAACTGATAAGAAGCATCAAAATGAAATATCAGGCTAATGCCTACTATCGTCAAGAGGCTCAGAAATAATTGTTCGTAATTAAATCGTTTTTTGTTGATGATAGGAGCAAATATCGCCGTAAAAAAGCTCGTAAGGCAATAACAGATTACGCCTACTGAAACATTAGCATATTTGATACTTGCATAAAAGAAAATCCAGTGAAGCATCAAGAGTGAACCGACTTGCACTATCACTATTTTGTCTTTTAGAGAATCTAACCGCTTTACTTTTAATATTTTGAACCCCAGTAATAAAATTAAGGTGGAAAACAACACCCGATACCACACTAATGCCACCTCATTGAGGCTGATTAATTTGCCAAAGATGCCGGTAAATCCCGCCAAGATCACAGCAATGTGTAATATTAGATAGGACTTTCTCATCAAGTACTTGGGAAGTTTGACCTTTTGCTCATTTTATCAATGACAGTTTAACACTACGTATTACCGAGTTCATTTTTATCAATCAAAGATATCTTTTTATGGCATAATCCTTCGGGATAATAAAACATCGATTCAACTTAAATTTTAATTAAAGGCTTAGTGATGTCTTTACCTTAATGTCGGTGTAATTTGGATTCAATCCTGATTTCAGCATATTTATATATTTCTTTCATATAATTGCGTTTTTCTACTAATAAATTCGGTATTTTATATTTCTGAATTTACTTCAATGAATAATTCCTCTTTATGAAAAAAACCAATGTTTTATTAACCGGAGCTTCAGGAAATGTAGGTAGAGAAATTGTGAAAATATTATCGAAGGATAATGATGTGAACCTAACTCTCTTTGATCAGGATTCAAGGAATGTGCGTCGGGTGCTCAAATCTTTTCGCGGCAAGGTGATTTACGGTGACCTGAGAAAAACAGAAGAACTGGAGGTCGCAACACACGATTGTGACGTCGTGCTTCATTTGGGTGCAGTTATTCCACCACTCGCTAATCAGAGCATAGGCTTGGCAAAAGAGATAAATTATGAAGGGACAAAAAATCTGATCCGACTATTAGAGAAGAATTCTCCACATTGCTTTTTTATCTATTCCTCATCGGTAGCTATTTATGGAGACCGATTGGCATCTCCCTGGATTCGAGTTGGCGATGAACTCCATGCTTGTGAAGATGACTTATATGGTCAGTCCAAGATATTAGCGGAAGAAGCTATCCGCAATTCTTCCTTGACATGGTCTATTTTCCGCCTTTCAGCTATTTTTGGAGCAGGGAATCACACTTTGTCCGGTCTTTTGTTTCGGGTTCCTCTTGACACCCCAATAGAATTCACTACTCCGGAGGATACAGGTCGCGCTTTTGTTCATGCTATTCATAAAAGGGAGGAGCTCCGGTTTAAGATTTTTAACCTGGGTGGAGGTCCTTCATGTCGCTTTATTTATCAGGATTTTCTCAAAACTTCCTTTGAAATATTTGGATTGGGAAATCTCAACTTTCCGCCCAAAGCATTCGCAGAAAAGAATTTCCACTGTGGATATTATGCCGATGGGGATAATTTAGAAAAGATATTGAAATTCAGACATCATACAACCGAACATCTATATGAAATGATGCGTAAAAAGGTTGGTTCACTACAATTTATTACAACAAAAATGTTGCGAAAAATCATAAAAAAGCGCCTACTTAAGCTTTCTGAGCCATATTGTGCCTATCATTCCGGCGATTTACAACAAATGAAGAATTTCTTTTGATCCAAAATGTCGGTTTGATGTAAAACACATGATAATAAATACATTTACGATTCTATCTTTTTGGTTTTAGGATGAAGCCTTATATAACATTTGCTTCGTGTTGAATGAGCGTTCAAAAAATAAAACCGTATTTTTCTTTCGTCGGAATTATCGCGCTTTTTATCGAAAAATAAAATTTCCCTTGTAGTAGTTTTTTCGCTTGGAACGTTGTAACAGCAATATATTTATTCAAAAGTGCCTAAAACACAATGTATATTGTTTAACATAGTACTATTGCAGAAATATATCTTTGCATTGTAAACAAATTTTTTTTAATCCATAAAATTAACACTCATGCAAGCTGTTCAATTTAATCGAATCAATGTTATGAAACTTCTTTTTTTAACCCTATGTGCAGGTATTATGATTTTTCTTCCTTCCAGTACGGAGTTCAAAAAGCATTCTTTGAAGGGGAAGGTGATGTTTGATGCACATGAAGTTGCACCGGATGCAACCGTCAGCATCTTGAAAGCAGACGACAAATCTCTAATTAGTTCAGGTATTTCAAATGTGTCGGGTGAGTATAGTTTTGGTCAGTTGAAGCCCGGAAAGTACTATATAGCCGCTGGAACATTTGGCAATCCATTGAAGGTTGTTGGGCCTATTGAAGTGAAGGAAACAGAGAGGGTTACAATAGTTCCGCCGATTGTTGTTTCTCGACCAGCCAATGATGGAGGTCCGGTGATTAAGACCACTCGAATAAGCAAACCATTGACTAATAAGTCTCTGAAAATTACATAATCCCATATTCCGCATAAGACAATGCGGAATCGATTTACGACTCGTAATCAATGGTTTACAAGATCCATTGAAACGAGTCGTACATCGGGACGTCCCTCATAATCAGCACTATACGGTTTTTAAAAACCTTTACTGCTGAATTCGGATTGAACCCATATTCCGCATAAGGCAATGCGGAATCGATTTACGACTCGTAATCAATGGTTTAAAGAAACCATTGAAACGATTCGTACATCGGGACGTTCCTCATAATCAGCATTATACGATTTTTAAAAACCTTTACTGCTGAATTCGAGATAATATGGCATTAACTTTTTGATTATAGGTATTATTCTTCAACGGAAGAATGTTCAAACCAAAGAATGGTGGTTGCATCCGTAGGGAGAGCAGCCACTTTTTTATTGTGGACAAG
>Ga0073900_10000941_pt1 | contig 16960 bp, 12 predicted proteins | sample KloWWTmetKNB5Kit_FD_66666 | JGI IMG/M metagenome (GOLD analysis project Ga0073900, IMG submission 66666) | Active sludge microbial communities from Klosterneuburg, Austria, studying microevolution and ecology of nitrifiers - Klosterneuburg... | ecosystem: Engineered > WWTP > Aerobic digester >...
CTGCGAAATGATGAATATCTCGAAACCAACACTTTATGCGTATGTGAAGGATTCTAACGAGAAAAATAAGCAATCTTAAGAACGAATGACGCATTACGTACCTTTGTTGGAATTTACCCAATATTAAAAAGAGATGTTGAAAAGTATGCAGAGGAAATCAACGCACTTGAAGTAAAAGCTGATTTCTACAGGCGGCAATTAGTGCTTGAAAGTCGATTTGGTATGATATTACAAAAGAGTTTTAGCTAATTTTTTTGATTATGGTAATCAAAACATACATCCTACTTGCACACATTATCTTTAAAAGTTAACAACTTGTTAGCAATCTGAGTATTATTTTCTTTATTGTCAGAACCTAACCTTATAAATTTCTCTGAAAAAATGGCTATATTTTCTAATTTGTTCTTTTCAAGTGACTTTAGTACTTGATACCCTGCTTTAGATTTCAGTTTAATTACCATTTCTTTTGCCTCCATTAAAAGACTGTGAGCATTTGGAGTATTCATTAATATTGCTTCACGTGCCATAGAGGCAACTGCAATTCCTTTAGATTCACTTGAACCATTTTTACTAAATATATCAATTGCTTTCCGATAGCTTTCTTCTGCATCCTTGAAATAACCGACCCGATAAAGAATCATGCCACAATTAGCCAAAGTATGACCACCAAAGCTATCAGAGTTATTTTTCTCCCACTGTATAACTTGTTGAAAATGCTTTACACCTTCATCCATTTTATCTTGACCAACAAGAGCATAAATCAAATTATTTTTTAATCCCACATCGTACTTATCAAGAAGCAATCCATGATGTGAATAAGTTTCGGTTAATTCAAATTCTTCAAGTAAGCCTGATACAAATGATGCAGCTTTAAGAGGTCGAGAGGAGAAAGGTTCATCAGAAAACCATTTTAATGCTGCATCTTTTGCACGCGAAAAATTACCTTCATTATCATGTTGGTAATAAATTGCTTCGGACGAGTGCGGATCACGGATCCATTCGTCTCGCAAATTAAAAGATATATTGTATTTACTAGATGCCCACATTGCCTGAGCAACAACATTATCATTGGGCTTTTCTAATGCCTTGTTTAGCATTTTCCGTGCTTGTTTTATATCACCATTTACTAAATGAATAGAAGCTATGGCTCCTCTTAATTCACTTAAATGGAATGAATCTATTTTTTGCGATTCAGCAAGTTCACGTGCGACTCCTAGCTGATTGTGTCGTTTTCCTAATATTTCCTCTATGGCAAGTTTAGTGGCTAATAACCAGGGATCATGTAACGTTCTACCCGAGCGATTTATTTGGTATAAGGCAAGTTCAGATTCATTATTTTGTATCAAGAATCTGGCAGCAGAGCGAAGCACAAAAATATGGTTAGGATATAAATTAATGGCCACCTGGATTGCTCGTTTAGCTTTTTCATTTTGACCCAGTGCTGTATAGACTCTAGCCAAATCAACTAAAGCTACTACATCACGTGGATTTGCTTCTAAATAAGTTTTGAGCTTCGATGCGTGTTGAAAAGCAGATATATCCCTTTTAGAAAAATTAACATTAGGCTGTACTAAATCAGTAAAACTTTCTTCTGTTTTGAGTAAGTTTAAAGAAAATTTTTTTAAAATAGGAGATATAGAATCACTATTAGCTAACAAATACTCCGCAGGCTCAATAAGTAATGGTAACAATGCAGGCACATGAGAAAAATTAAGGATATTTGCAGCACCGCCTATTGTCTTATGTGTGTTCCATTCCTTGAGTAAACTAGATACTTGTTCTTCGGGATCAAAAGTACTATAAATTGATAAAGACTTTTCTTCATTGTCTTTGGAGATTACAGCCATTACTCCTGGTTCAGACGAATCTCTCCAACGAGGAATTACTTGTCGATTCCATTTAAGGAGCACTTTGTATTTCCCGTTTACGATCATTAATCTTTAATTTTTTAGCAATAAAATCAAAACGTGAAACATAGCGTTCTAAACCAATTAGTTTTCCAGGAAGTGTCCGTGTAATTGGATGTCCTCGAACTTGAGGATCAGGATGACAGAGTTCAAAGTAAATTTTTGCTAATTCTTCTCTATATTCATTGGGAAGATTCGGCTTTAAATTAATAATGGCTTTTGTATGTGCGTTAATTAAGAAGGGAAGAACATCAGCGAAGCTCCCACTTGCATTTGAATGATATTGCCTAGGTAAATTCATTAAAGTAAGCGATAAAGCACCTAATCCACAATACAAAAAAGAAATCATACTGCCCAAGAGATAAGCGTCACTACCATAACGCCGATCATGGTAGTCATTTGGAATGAATCCATATTTATACTCTGGTGGTGCATAACTTGTATCTCCTGGGAAAGGTATGCTATCGGTAGGAGCAGAGTGATTTTTTGAAGAAGATCTGCCTAAATCTGAAAGTTTATACTCATTCTCATTCTTAAACGCCAATATATTTGATGGTTTTAGGTCTTGGTGCGCTATATCGTTCTTATGCAATTGAGTCAATGCAACTGCCACTCTGTGAAGCACAAATGATTTCCAAGAGTCAGATTTGTAGCTATCGAAACTAAGCTCTCTTCTAATATCGCCCCCATCAGCCAATTCAAAGATCATGTAATATACTCTCTTAAATATCTCGTCATCAGTTTGGATAGTAGGAACGTCATATTCACCATTTTCTAACAATTTCACAATGTTAGAAAGTCGTTTATCACGGCATAAACTTTGAAGATCAAGTTCAAAATTAAATTGTCGCGTAGCACTTTCTACCGCTTTAAGGCCAGCATTCAGCGCTTTATACAAATCCATAGCTTTTAAAAAAGCCTTTTTCCCATTCTTCTGAACAATATAACCTCTGGAAAATACACCTCCAGTTTGCCCCTGAAAGGTTTGCAAAGGTTCAATAACATGCCATTCATTGATGACGCAGCCAGTTAATAATTCCGAAGCACTACTACTCATAGAAATCTACCTGGCATTTTGTAAGCAACATACTTCCTTCGATCATTGAAGTTATTACGATAAAAAGTTTCATGATTTTATCCTTTTAGTATATTTCCAGAATTATACCTCACAGTATTAAAATCAAATTCTGTTTAGCAATATGAAAAATCAGGATAAAGATATCCCACATTAGGGTTCGGGCAGCATGCCCCCTACGGGGTCATACCCTTCGCGCCGCACGGCGGCGCGACCCTTGGAAGAGAGACAGATTAAAAAAGCCGATAATAGACTCTTTCACTTGAAAGATGGGTTAGGCATTTATTCTTTAGCGTTTAATATATTTTGAAGATCAGATACTGATATATCTGGTTTTACAACAGTTAATAAACCAATTCTATGTAGTTTCTGATAGCGTGGATCAGAACTCGCAATTATATTTAACCACTGTACTTTCCGGATATGAACAAAGTCAAAACGTTGTTTAGTTTTAGCAAGGCCTGTTTCATTCTGGAAATCACTGAAATACTCATTACTAATTTTCCCAATTAAAAGGTAGCCTGATGCAGACGACGGGCATAACACCCAATCACCTTCTTTTATTGCAAAAGCAAAATTCCAAACCATATTTGCAGTGGTTTTAAATACTCTCTCATCTTTATTGAAATATACGATTCTGAACTTCTCAACAAAATCAAGATAATTATCTTTGTATAAACGCATATCACCTATAGCTGGCCATCCGATAGCAATATAGCCCTCAGTTCCTGGGTCAGGCGGAAATGGACCACTTTTAGAATTGAAAGCTTCCAACTGATCACCTTTTTCACCGACAAATACACCCCATACTGTCGGTTCTTTAGAATTATGCACAATTTCCTCCTATGTAAAAAATGAACATAGGCAAAGTATAGATACAATATAAGATATTAACAAGATATGTTTATAATAATGCTTATATTGCATTAAGATAATAATAAAATAATAACTGAGTATATAAAATATGTAATATACTCGAAGGCACTATTTACTGCTTGAATGCCCGCAAGCCTCAAATCTCTGAAAGAACTCAATGCGCCTGTGAGGTGGCAGTTTCATGATTTTTTCAACAAGTGGATGCTTAGGTCTGAATAGTAGTTTTGTTTCCGGTAGCGTTTTCTTGGGCGGATTAATGAGTTTTCCAATGATTGAACGAGCGCCTTGTCCGTACCATTGATGAAGTCGTTTTTCAAGAGAGAATTTTATAAACATGATAGTGGACAATTGATTTGAAACATTGGGACAAATGATTTAAAACATGTTTCTAATTACTTTTATTTCAGTTAGTGCCAAATAAGGTGGAAAATATATTAATATTCCTTTTCTTCTGTCAGTGTTGATTTTTGAGGCTTCTTAATGGCGGTTACTAACTCTGTGCAATCTTCATACAGTTTTCGCTTTCCATCAGACTAAGAAATTCGTCAGATTATTTCGGAACGAATCGAGCATCATAAACGAGGTGTTGGTATCGTTGTTGGGATCGTTGGACAGGATGGTCGCAGTGTTATCGCTCACGGTCATTTCGGTACAAACGACCCTCGTTCAGTGGATGCCAATACGATTTTTGAAATCGGTTCCGTCACTAAAGTTTTTACGGCGCTATTACTTGCCGATATGGTTCAGCGTGCTGAGTGAGGTATGCTGATTTTCGTGGAGTCCGAAGTTTCATAAAATGAAGATATGAAATGGAGGATGAAGATGGAATTATCGCGTACCCAATATAGTCAGGAATTTCGGGATCAATCAGTTAAGTTTTTTAAAGAAAGTGGATTGACTCTGGTAGAGGCAGCAAAACGACTGTCGTTACCCCAAGGGACACTAAAGAACTGGGTTTATGCTGACAAACGAGGAGAACTCACTGCAGTAGGCAAGCATCAGAAGCCGCTGATTGAACTTGAATTAGAGCTATCCAGAGTGAAACGAGAATTAGCGGAAGTGAAGATGGAGCGTGACTTCATAAAAAAGTGTGCGACGTATTTCGCCAAGGAGTCGCGGTGAGATACGGTCTGATTGAGTCGGGTGGTTTTACTCCAAGGACAAGAATCCGATCCAATTGCGAATTAACGTTGCATTGCATGAGCGTGAAGAAATATCGCGTGGATTGATTGCTGGCCTATCATTATGTCTTATTGCTAAGCAACTTGGACGGGCGCCATCAACGGTTAGTCGTGAAGTTGCACGCAATGGCGGCCAAGACAAATATCGTGCGGTCAGTGCTGATCAGCGTGCTTGGGACCAGGCAATCCGTCCGAAGCAATGTGTATTAGAAACCAACAAACCCCTGCTTAATATTGTCGCTGAGAAGCTAAAAGACGATTGGTCACCTGAACAAATATCAGGATGGCTATCGGCAATGTATCATGATGACAAAGTTATGCGCATATCCCATGAAACAATCTATCGTAGCTTATTTATTCAGGCTCGTGGCGTTCTGAAGAAGGAGCTTATCTCACATCTTCGTAGCAACGAGAGTGTTATGTATTATACCCAGAGCAGAGCTGCTGTACCGTCTTCATTGCACAAACGAGGGATCACTCTTACCTAGATTTATGTCCCATTGCTCCCTTCCATTTATGTGGCGGTTTTTGCAATCATGTGTATATCCCAATTTGTCGCAATATTGCTTTGAACAATCTATTTTTATCCTCCTTTACGCATTATTTGCCTTTCAGCTTTACCAGCTCATCATCCAATCCATACCGGATTATTTCTATCCGCTTGCTATGCTGAGAAATAAAATCACCCGTTATGATCGGGATATGGAATGGGAAGAGTGCTGGGTTTTTCAGCAGCAGGCTAAGAGTTAACTTGCCATCAGGTGTGGCGTAAAGTGCAGCTTCAAACATCAGTACTGCAAGATTTGGATCAGTCACACAAAACGGTGGGGATTTCTCGTAACAGCCTTTGGTTTCGGAATCTTTCAATATTCCCCAGGCTACAAATGATCGCATGGTGTAACGTGCATTTCTGGCAACAGTTTCTCTATCTCCATATTGCTCTTTGATACGCCCAAATACCTGAGTTTGAGTTATCTGGTCTTGGAGATTAAAAAGTCTCCCCACTTGCTTTGCAACATTAAACCAAAATGGGTATGAAGCAGAAATAACCAACCAGTGAAGTGGCAGCCACTGTTCAATAGGTAAGTTTCTAGCAAGCATTAGCACATCATCACGAAGGGCAATTAAGTCTGAATCCGGAGAAAACCAGGATGCGAGAATGCTCACCGCCATCCCATAGGTTTTTTCTCCTCTTTTGCCTGTGCCACCACTCTGCTTTTGAGTTTTTAGAAACTCATCTAGCTCATTCCGTATTTTTGCTTCAGACATCCCTGCAAGCATTAACTGTACAACACGATCCATCCAATGGCGCTGGATTGTTTGTTTGATTCCGAGCTTGTCATGTCTTTTGCCCATCACCGCTTCTTTCTTTCAAATTTCACAAGAGGCACGATAACTTCTTCAATAGCGATCCCGCCATGGCCAACGATGGAGTCTTCGGGATTTACGAAGGCATCCCGGCCACCCGCTACCAGAGGAAAATAATTAGCTGGCAATCCGATCGGTTGCCACTCGTGGGCAAACGTAAATGATGCAGCGACCTGAGAACGGAGCTCCGGGGTCGGATAAACACGGACTCGCTCACCGCGAGTTTCAGCGATCACGCCTTCAGCTGGTCGGCCCTTACCGTCGCATTCGATGTTACCATGATCGGCCGTCAGCCAAACCTCATAGCCGTAATCCAGCAGTTGGCCGACCAGCGCACCAAGAAATCCGCTCTGGCACCATTGCTTGATCTGGTTGTGCATACCGGCTGAGCCGAGTTGCATGCCGTGCATAATCTTATCGACCTTGTCCACGACCAGCCCCACCACCTTCGTCTTGCCGGGATGGATTGCAGAGTCGAGTACGCTGGATGCATCGCCGTCGCCGAGGCCGCGCTGGTAAGCGACATCGAGCCGGGACAAGCCATGGCCTTCCCAAAATTGCTTCCACAACTTCTCTTCGTTATTGGTCGAATTGATGGATGACGGAAAATAGAGTGGCGGCTTGCCGGAAAAGATCGATTGCCTCGAAACCGTGGTTAGCGTTGGAATCCAGGCGAAGGTCGCGGATTCACGCATGACCAGATTGGCATCTTGTTTTTGCAGAAGCTGGCGGATGGTCACCCACTGATCCAGTGCAAGGCCATCGACCACGATCAGCGCAGTACTGCTGCTACCAGAATCCTCGATATCCCGAGCCATGCGACGCGGCACATGGTGCAGCATGATCGGATTGGTCGGCGGCAAATTGATCAGGCTGGCATAGTGGCCACCAAGCCATCCGGCAAATGTCGCATTCAAGACATCTCCTACTTCCTTGAGTCGGATCTGATGTTGGGCAGTATTAGAACAATGAACTAACGATGAGAGTTCGGCCCATTTAAGCGCAAAGGTGGTCCAATCAGAGTAACGGGATTCCGATGTCGGTAGTTCTTTCTCAACAAGATTAAAGAGACCGGAGATCCGCAGCTCCTCATCATTTACACCTACCGCCTCGATACCGATTTGAACCCAGGAATCAGCATCAACTTCAGTTTCAGTAGCGTCAACTGGAGTGAGTTTCCCTTCAAGGAACATGTTGTCAATGTAAACCCTGATATCTTGGTGGTCGAACGGCAGGTGATCGGGGCCGGAATACTTGAGACCATACTCCTGGGAGTCCTCGCTGACATGATCTGCCTTGCCCAGTTTGGCAAGGAACACCGGCCACCGTTCTTGGAGAAAAGAAAAAAACGCTTCGTCATCTGGAACAATTTCATCCAAAGGCCATGCCTTGAATCCGTCATTGCTTTTGAGTACTTGGAGAAGTCGCTGGCACAACGTGAGGGGGATATGAATCTTTCTGTAATGCAAGCGGAGCAAAGCACGCAGCAATTCCACTTCATTGACAATCAGCTCTGCGGCGATGCCAAATACATGGCGGAGAATGAAATCCTTCGTGGCGTTGTCGCCCATTCGATCAGGATGCGATTTGCGCTGTGCATCATACAGTGCATCCAGTAAGCTCCGGTCAAGCTTCTCAATAACCGGGTAGCTCAGGTTGGGGAAAAGATCTCCGAGATTGAAGGAGATCTTCATTCCAACCTGAAGCAAATCATAGGGCAAAGATTCCAACTCGGCATCCTGCAGCCAGAGGATTACAACCAGATCGGTATGTTCACCGCGATCCCAGGTTGAGCGATATTTCGATTCATAGGCGTATCTGAATTCGACCGGATCACTGAACTCGATCAGATCGAACCCGCGCCCGCGAAGCTCCAATGCGAGCTTCTCCTCGGTCAGCAGACAATCCGGGTCCGCGACTAGGGTCAGCTTGCTGACGTTGGGTACAAAGTCGTTCAGGATGACGTCTCTCCAACTACTCATTGAGCGCCTTCCTTGATGATGCGCATCATCAACAGCGGTCGAAGTTCCGGAACAATCTGCCGCACAGATTGTAGTTCATGTCGCCAATCAGTTTCCTCGGCATCACAGCGGGCTAGACGATACTGGCGCACCTCGGGCAGACCAACCCGCTCGATAGCCTTCCGTCTTGACGAAAAGGAGATCATGCCACGTTCTTCTTCCCTGGTAATCGAGCTGAGGTGCGCTTGCTGCAGGGCGTGAAACAGCTCCTGTATTGCCAAACATCCTGCATCGACATCATTCCGGAATTGAAAAATCGTTGTGATAAACCACTGACGCCAATTCGATTATTCCGTTGGCGCACTCCCAGTAATGAAGATGGAATTCCCTATCAATATCGCGACGCTCCGCCTTATCGGAGCATCGCATTCTTTGCGGATCATCCCCGCCAGGTCCTGTTCGCAAAGCGTGTACGGCTGGAAGATTGTGTCCTTTGATAGTCTCAACGATTGATCGGAGAATCTTGGGTGGCACGGAGTCCCCTTGGTCGGCGCAAACCTGTTGGCACAACTCCCGAAATCTAGACCCAATGGCTGGAACAATCACGCAGCTCCAGTCAGGGGAATCACCTTGCGCAATCGCATTTTTGAACAGAGCGATTCGGACAGCGAGTTCAATTCCAAGGTCATCAGACGCGCCAACCAGAATTGCCGATTCATCGAGACATTCGATCAGCCCTCGAAAATCGTCACAGACCAACACATCGCCTTCGAAGAACTCGGGCGGGCACGGCAAGACAGGGATATCGTTTCTGGAATGTTCGAGCTCGTGAATATGGGCTCTTACCTGGATTATCTGTTTGGGCGCTTCTCTCAGAATGAGTGAATGGCCGCCAAGAGGTTGGGAGCAGTGCTTACGCAGCACAGCAATCAACGTTATGCATCTGGCCAGATCGGATTGGAGACCGTCGTGAGTTGTCAGCCGAATAACATCCGGATCTGTTTCCAGATGTTCTAACAAGACATCCTTGACCCGATAGTAGGTTTCAAAGGATGGAGTGATCGCCAGAAGCTGGTTGGCAATTCTCGCAACCGTATTGACGTCGTATTCTACTATGCCGTGAGCATTAAACAGTTCTCTAAGTTGCTCCCTCAGCGGATACAATCGATCGGCAAAAAGAAACTCTGAAGCCCGCTCACTCATGTAAATGGCTACCCAGGGCTCATCAAGCAATTTGCTCCAGTCCAGTAACGTATCCACGTACTGGAAAGCATCATCCTTGGCGCAATCAACATGGGGAACAGCGAGCACGCCTGCGTCAATTGTTACGCTGGGCAGGCTATGCATCTTTATTCTTCCGACTTGCTTTCCGCTTCATCGCCGCAGCTCTCAGGATTTCCTCGGCCTGCTGTTGAGACTGATCAAAGAACCCTTCCGGCCAGTCTGAGATGGCTCCGTACTCGTTAATCACCACCTCTCGGAAAGCTGAACCCTGCGACGGTTTTTCCACGAAGTAAATCTTGGCCTGGCTGTTGAGCTCCTTCTCGGGTGATGCCGCTGCAATTCGGAAACGGAGGCGATCGATGAAATATTCGCTGTGGGTTTCAACAATGCACTGCTTGTTGCATAGCGCCATCGAAAGGAAAAAGTCGCCGAGCAGGGTCTGAACCTTCGGATGAAGATGCAGCTCCGGTTGCTCAAAAACGAGTGTAGAGTCTGTGTCAGCGAGAAGGCACATGACGAGAATTGGCAAAACCTGGCTGACACCTACGCCCACATGCGTGAGGTCATGCGTGCTATCCGAATTGGAAAGCCCCACCTTCAGCTCGTGCCCCAATTTCCCCTGATCGCGGCTTTTTACCGAGCTGGCCACACCCAGATATTGGAGCCAATCGATAACCGCCGTTTCGAGTGTTCGGGTTACGGTTTTGCGGTCAATTACCGGGGCTTTGAAATTCGCCGAAGGGATGTACCAGATCTTCTTGTTCTTGTGCAATTCAAGAATAGAAGCCGTGTGTTCACCGCGCAACCCTACATCATGTGGGTCGGCTGCTGGTGCGAGTGGATACAGAGGCTTGGGAGCATCTCTCAACGGGCCGAGATATTTCAAAGACGTTGCGAAGAAATTGTCCAGGTACCAGGTAGCCTCGGCTATCAAACGAGGTGGCCTCAGTGGGGCAAATGCATGTGTTTCTGGCTTCTGGACAACGGAGCCTTTCATAGCCGCATGAATGCGTTCAAAAAGATCCTCACGCTCACGCAGTACCTGCTGAACTTTCAGGCGCTTCTCGCGTGGCAGTCCGCGTAGTCGTTCATGCCATGCCCTAAATGTAAGCGTCTCGGACTCGGAATCAAACAGTAACTCCTGCCGATATTTATCCTTGAAGACCAGGTCGAAATCGATGGTGCCTTCGAGAACTTCGCGCAAGATCGCAATGATCTCTTTGGAAATAAGGATCTCTCTTCCCATGCTGCGCCGTAAACTTATGGCACGACGGCCATCGTCCTGGAGAGCCATGGTGATGGCGTTGGCGTCCTCTTCGATGGTATCGATGGCGTAAACAATTCTCTCGGGAAGGAAGTGTCGCAGTATGCAACCGATTGGCTTGGCCGAGCGAAAGTCGTCCTTCACCTCAGCCATGGAGCTATCGTCCAGTTCAACAGCGTAAGCCAAACTGGTGCGTAGCTGATCGTCGATTTCACTGGCGCTGTCAACTCCTTCAATCTCGGAGATGGCCTTGGTGGAATGATGGATCGATATATCGGCTTTCTGATCCACGTTGTCCTCGTCTCTGGATATGCAGGACAACTGGGTGGCAAAAAGCCGAGGTTGGATTTGGAACAAATCACGCTGGGAGCTTGAAGGGTCAGCATCAAACGAAATCTCACAAGCGATTTCCTGAAGCTGATTGGAGCGCGGCCCATAGTAAATAGCGCCACGAGGAGCGAATTGAGATCGACTCCTTATTACAGCATCCTGATCCGGCAGCGGTCGGCAGGTACATTTGATGGTGATCTGGTCCGATTCCCCGCCATTGGATTTCAGGTCATCAAACTGGCCCAAACTCGAGAGAGCACCATTCAATACGACAGATCGTGATCCGACTTTATGGGCCATAGTCTGCGCTACGAGAAGAATGGATTGAATAAATGTGCTCTTCCCGCTGCTGTTTGCGCCAGCGAAGATCGTAAGCGGACCGAGATCCAGCTCGGTCTCTACACGAATTGATTTAAAGTTGAAGACCTTCCATTTGGTAATCATGGGTTATTCCCCACCCATTCTTGTCACCGCCTGGTCGTACCACATCAGTAGTTTTGGATCTTCTTCCAGGACGTTGTTGGGGATCTTGTCGGCCACGGCGACGATGACGGCGTAGTCGCGTTCTTGCCAAGCCTTCTTGAATCCAGCGCGGACGGCCTCCAGGCGGAAGACCTTGAGTTTTTTCTTGGTTTCTTTGTATTCTTCGAACTCCTTGAGCAGCGCTTTCTCGCGCAGTTTCTCCAGGTCGCCCGCCTTATTGGGATCGGGTACATACCAACGGTCGCGGGCTTTGATCACCAGCGATGGAGAATCTTTTGGCAAGTTGCGCAGCTCCGACCAGTTGGTGGAGAGATAACTGTGTATTTGGCTTGGAACTTCGCCTTTGCCGTCATAACAGAGGAAACTTTGTTCGAGCAGCGTGGAAAGTTCGAGTGCTGTTTCGTTTTTATTCCATCCGCCGATTTCTTTTAAGAACTGAGGGTGCAGCTCTTGGAATGTCTGCGGTTTAGGGCGTAACTGCTCGCGTAACCATTGACGGGCGGATTCCTCATCAGACACAAATAAATTTAATTGCTCGACACCGGCTACCTTCATCCGTTTTTTATCGTACTCAGCCGCCTGAGTAAGTAGAAAGTACATGCCATCGCGTTCGGAAAAACGCTGTGATAATCCTTGATAAAATTCAGATGAAGTCAACGGAAAAGTCACACCACGCTGTACATGAAAAGCCACCATGCGGTCATACAGGAGATATTCCTTACGTTCGGCAATGACTTCCGATTGTCCGGCTTTATTAATAACAAACAGGGGCAAATTATTTAAATGCGTACGAACGAATTCCCAAACGCCTTCTTCCGTACCGGCGATTAACTTAAATCGATCTTCCAAACCGCCATTGGCTTTGTAGGCGGTGATCACCATGTCTTGCTTGGTTGCGTGTCGGCTGGTAACTTGACGATAGGAGCCTTGTTGTTTATCCATCGTCCGCACATCAGCTATTACAAAACCGACTGATCCCAATGCTTCCTGAATCACATTCCAGATGGCGTTATGGGAATTATGGAAAACAATGGTGATCCAGCGACCGGGTTTGAGCACCCGGTAATACTCGGCGAAGCAACGGCGCATCAACTCCTGGTATTCCGACAAACCTTTTTTCTTTACTTTATCGACGATAGCTTCGGCGGAGGCGTTCGAAATAACGCCATACCAGGACTCGACCAGAAAATTTAGATCGGCGTAAAAAATGTTTTCACCAAACGGCGGATCAGTGAAAATGTAGTCGATGGACCCATCGGTTAATTGCAGTTTTGCAGTAGAACCGGTGCCCGTAATTACGCTGGCAGATTGGGCATAGTGAGACTGGAAGACCTTACTCAATCGTTCGATCTTTCCATCAAGCACATACCATGGACTTGTTTCAGAAATTGAAGATGGAACGTAATAGACACCTGTCATATAATTATTTGCATGGGAATATGTAACAGCGCGGAAACGATTCTGTACAGAAAATCCCCAGATACACTGATCTATAGCGAACATCAACATGTGCCGAATGCGAACATCGGCATTAGCCTTGGCTTTTTGCCATAAGGCACCCAATGCTTGCGCAGCACGAGGAAGAAAGAAGTGGTGAATGTGGGTGAACCCTTTGGGTGCGATACGCGAGCCGTGATACATCTCCTCGATGGGAAAACGGTTAGACGGTATTTCGACTGGAAAAGGCCTGTCTTGAATTTTCTTGATGATCTCCATATCCTGTTCATCAGGTAATTTTTCATATCGTTTTCTACCAATTTTGTAAGAAATCACTACAGGACGAAAGGTTACATGCGTCCACGTATCTGAAAGTTTCTTGTCAGGACTGGTTTCAAAGTGTCGCTTCAGGTTGCGTTTGGTAAGAATGGAAGTGCAATGGGGACAAGGAAATTCGTCAGCAACTTTCTTGGATTTGTCATCCAGGGCTTCGTCAAGAAATACCACTTCTTCAGTACAAGTCGGACAGTTAAACACCTCACTCCACACGGTATATTCAATGCGGCCTTTCGTTTTGCCATCGGTATGCAAGGTTTCGTACATCCATCCCAGTTCATTTTCTACCTCGTTAAGCAATTTTTTGGCGGCAGTAGAAAATGCGCGGACATCAAACGGCAAATTGTAATTTGCGGCAATAAAAGTGGCCGCTGGTGACAAATCATTAAGCACACAATGCCGCACTCCCCACTTCGGTGCCGCCATACCTTCTGCTTGCCATTTCTGTTCAAGCTCTCTGCGGTACTCGGGCGGAGGCGAACCACACCATTGCGCCGCAACACCTGTCATTCCGGAGCCATTAAAGCCGTCCAACACAATATCGCCCGGTTCGGTGTAATGTAAGATCGATGGCACAATCGCCAAATGTGGGACTTTGGTATGGTAGGAATGCGCCTTATAGATAGCATGAGTCTTTCCCTCGCTAACATCTACTGCAAAGGGTTCACGATGGTAACGGTGTTGCGCATCCACTTCACTGGCAGGTTTATTGGTTTCCCATTCGGCTATAAAATCGGCAATCCAGGGATTCGGACAGGCGGTGTAGTATGGCGGGTCGCTCAAGTTAAGGATGTCCTCGTCGCTGCCGATGGGAAAGCCTTCGATCTTGTGGAACTCCGGGTCCTGCAGCCTCGATCGTAGTTCCTCCGTGAAGTGGGAACGGCGGGCCGCGTCATTTTCGAATGTCAACCCCAGACAAATGAATGGGCCGTTAACTTTGGCTTGTATGTCCGGATGATCAGGCATCAGTTCGGGGTGTTCACTGTTCATTTCATGCTCTCCAAAACTTTTTCGCCCAAAGCGGTCAGTCGATATTTCTGTTTACTGCTTCGGGGCTTGCCGGGAATGGTCATTTCAACCAATCCGCTCGTCAGCGTCGGTTGCAGATACTCTTCTGAGAAATGTTCGCGATCCGAGAGGCCCAACAATTGCTGCAGTTCAGCGCGGCTCATTGGCTTACTCTCTGTTTTAAGTGCATTCGCGACTTGCAGGGCGCTTGCCAGGTACTTGCCGGGTACTTGCCGGGTACTTGCCGGGTAATCCTGTTCTGAATGGGTTTGCTCGTTTTCATGCAATTTTTCCTGACCTGTTGCGGAGCCAGGCTGTTCCAAGCGAGCCCGGATCGGCTCCGCCAAGACGTAGGTGTCGTCATCCAACCGTGTCAACAACTGTTGTTGGCAAAGATAGGCGAGCGCATCATGCGCCGATTTAAGATTTGCGCCAGTGACCATACCTGCATCCACTACGGTGATCTGCGCTTGACGAGCAATAAGTGCAAGAACGGCGGATTGCTCAGGCGAAAGCCGCACACCCAGGCCTGCCTTTAAACGCTCCATTGCTTCGGTGACGAGTGGTTCCAGGCGGAGGGAAAGCTGGAAAGATTTGCTTGCCTTGTCATTGACAAATTCGGGCGGACGCCATCCCAGTTCATTCCAATTGCGCAGAATAGCACGAATGCCCGTACCTGCCTGATCACTGAGCCCGATTCGGCGGAAAGCATTCACGATCAGGGGATTGCGAATCTCTTTTTCGTTGGATTCCAGCAGCTGTGCGGTAGTGGCATAGGCATCCCCTGGATTCCAGAAAACAATACGGTCGGTGAACCATTTCAACGATGCTTTGCGGTTCTGATCGCCATAGTCCTGGTGAATCAATAGGTTGATGGTTGCTTCACGAAAAGCGATGTAATCGGGTGGATCGTCGTTGCGGCGCAATGTCGCGGGATCCAATTTAAAGGGGTGCTCTGCAAGGCGTGAGTACTTGGCAATCAATCCTCGCCATGTTTTGAAGAGATTCTCCTCAAAGACAAGCCGGTCATGCCAACGCTCTTCGGCAGACCAATTTTCAAAACGGGTATCTATTCGCTGATAATCCAGAACCGGCCTCGGCAATAGCGACCTCACACATCGATCTTGTCCGAAAAGCAGGATTGCCGCTCGGGTTAACGCAGGTTTTCCCGATTGATGAGCAATAAAATTCCATTCCAGCAAAAATTCAACCGGATCGCTGATCTGACGCTGTTCCTGGTTTCGGCGATAGAGCTGATCCTGGTACCACTTCAGTGTTTCACCATCAATACTGGATTCGATTGTAAAATCCTGCAGACCGACACTATCCCAAGATTGTTCAGCACCGTCTCGCAGAAAACGCTGCAATTCATTAGCGGTCATGCGTTCGTCACGCGCTGCTCGACGGATATAACTCTCACGCGGATTGCCGTTCAGGTAGACGGGTTTTTGATAGCGGCCGGAATCTGGAATAAAGAACGCCAGGATCCGTTTACCCTCCAGCTCATAGACATGCGGTTCGGCGTAGATGATTCGGTTGAGTTTCTGTCCGCTGCGCAGGGTTGTCAGGAAAGCATCCTGAACCCGGTCAAACGCCGCCGGATCAACGCCTGTGACTTCAAGCTGGCCGTTGTTTTCTGATACACCGAACACAAGCCAGCCACCTTGGGTATTAGCGAAGGCACTAACGGTTGAATAAGCATCCTTGGGGACGTCATTTCGAGCTTTCTTGCACTCGAAATCTGCCCACTCATAGCCTTTCAAGCGTGTGATCAGTTCATCCCTGGTCATCATTACTCCAGAATTATCCGCACTTTGGCTGGATCCTTGCCTTTGGTGAGCTGATCGATGTACGCTTCAAAGCGTTTCTTCATCTCCGCCGGGGTCGCCGGACCATCGGTGACTTGCAGAGCCTGTTGCAGCTCCTGGGCCTTGACGGTAACTTTGACCAGACCGGAAAGTACCTCCTTCAGGGCATGAACGAAGTTGCTATCCAGTGGCACAGGTAACTCACGTGACCGAATAAAGTTTTCCAGCGGTTCACGGTCGTCAATCTTCAGCAGATCCATATTGGCTTGGGTAATCGGGTCCTCCAGGTTGCTGAGGATGGTGGAGGTCCAGGTCACCACCATAGCGTCGAGCTGTGCTTCCATTTGATCGATCATCTGTGAGCCTGCAGTTGCATTTATTTCAATCGAGGGGCGAAAACCACAATGCGGACAGATAGGTGTGGAATCAAGATTTTGTTCAGTCAGGGCAAAACAGCTTTTTAGTCCAGCCAGACGGTTCTGGTAATCGGTGAGCTGCTGCCGGGGCATCAGATCAATACTTGCCAGCTTGAGTAGGGTTTGCAGCCGCTGATCGTTGAGCAACGCCACTTTGCGCTTGTCGTCATTTACGCCTAATCGAGCCTTGGTATGCAGGCCGATATAGGCGACGGTGTAATCCTTTTTCAGTTTCTGCAGCTTGACTCCAATGCCCAAGGATTGAGTGGCTAGTTTCGTTAGATCA
>Ga0073900_10000948_pt1 | contig 16919 bp, 11 predicted proteins | sample KloWWTmetKNB5Kit_FD_66666 | JGI IMG/M metagenome (GOLD analysis project Ga0073900, IMG submission 66666) | Active sludge microbial communities from Klosterneuburg, Austria, studying microevolution and ecology of nitrifiers - Klosterneuburg... | ecosystem: Engineered > WWTP > Aerobic digester >...
GAGCTCTATATCCCAACGGGTCATTAGTATCAACATACATAAAAAGGTAGATGACGAGATCAAGCTGGCTGACCTCTACATTGAGATGACCGGTATTAATAAATTTTCATTGTTCAAATGGAACAAACAGGAGGAGCTCATACAGTTTGGCTACGAAAAAACAAAAGAGGCATTCGAAGCTATTTTAGTCCAAAATCCTAGTTGATATTTCCGGTTCTACTATATGTGATAATAGTGATCTTCATCATCGTCTTCATTATATTCAATACGCTCCAGTAATCGGCTGGTAATTCTAAGAAAGTCCATTTCAGTAATAATACCGATGAGCTGGTGATCATCCACCACCGGTAAGCAACCTATGCGCTTAGTCCGCATGATATTGAGCGCTTCCATGATAGTAGCTCTGGGATGAATTGTCTCAGGACGGTTGATCATTATATCTTTCACCAGGAAATAACCTTCACAGTTCACTTTTACCCGATCAGCAAAATGACGAAGTAGCAGTCTACTTGTGACAAGTCCCACCAAGTTACCTTTATTATCCTCAACCGGCATGTATCGGATCTTTCGCCAATTCATCATTTCGGCCACCAACTCGATAATATCATCTTTCTGGACCGTAAATAAATCCGTCTCCATAAATTCTTCCACAAATAATTTTGTGGGTTTGTATTCCTCAAGATCACTCAATTTAGGCGCTTTCCATTTATGTACCGGAATTTCCTGTTCTTGATTCTTAAGGATAGCTTGCGTCAACACCGTTGTAGCTTCATCTCTTGAAACCTTCCGGATGAATGAAGTATAAGCACGCAGTTGCCAGCGGGCACCAGTCATATGCTTCTCTGCTCTACCCTTGATTACATCCATATATCTGGAGATATCATGGCTATCTATTCCCCTCAGTTTTAAGCCATGTTCAGCCAGTGGAATAAGTTCACCCAATGCCAATTCTGCGGGCCCAATCTTTTGATCTTTCAGCCAGGTGAACTTCGAGTCTATTCCAAACTGTGCTGCCTTACCAAAATTATCTCGTACATCATCCCAGGATATGCTTTTAGTGATATCATTATATTGATCGTGCATTCCAGCCATCATACCCAGCCAGAAAGCGGCATTAGCGACTTCATCAATGACAGTAGGTCCACTGGCAAAAACTCTGTTCTCAATTCGTAAGTGAGGCTGTCCATTAGGGCTAATACCATAGCAAGGTCGATTCCATCTATACACTGTAGAGTTGTGAATCTGCAATGCCTTTAGCGAAGGTATCTTTCCCTCATTGACCATTTTTATGGAATCATCATAATTATCTCCAGTCATAATCACTCTAAAGCGGCTAATATCCTCTTTGTAGATGTCCAGGATAGAATTCTTGAGCCAGCCCTTACCAAAGCTAACTCTAGGACTTCGATCTCGCATATGCTCTGAAGAAGTCCTGGTATCAAGCGCTTGCTGAAACAAAGCTATTCGTGATTCATGCCACAAACGACGGCCAAATACGATAGGGCTATTAGCGGCCAGTGCAATCACCGGAGCAGCTAGTGTCTGTGCTATATTATATTGCTTGACAAAATCATCCGGTTTCACCTGCAAGTGAACTTGAAAACTGGTATTGCAGGCTTCAAGAAGAGGTGAATCGTGTTTGATAGACAACTCATCTATGCCTGCCAGTCGAAGTTCGTAAGCGCTACCGAGCAGCAACTCATTAAACGCCTCCATAAGGGCATAATAACGATCTTTCGGAGTAAGATTATCGAGTGTTAAGTCGAATTTATTCAGGGTAGGTAGTATCCCGGTGAGCACTATCTTCGAATCAAAAGTATCCAATACTGGCTTGAGTATCTCAAGTTGGCCCAAAACTTCTTGCTCCATGTCGGAGAAGCACTTTCCTGTGAACTCACGAGGCATCAGATTGGATTCTAGATTGAATTTCGCCAACTCAGTACCCAGCCATTCATACTCCTTCATTTCTTCCAGCACTTCCATGGCGATGAGACTGGGTTTGTACGTTTTCTTATTCACCATGACCATCTCTTGCTCTGCACCTATGCGAATCGGATCAGTCTCAAAGAGATTTTGCTCAAGCATCATTTCCAATGCTTTTACATCATTTAGTAGATACTTCACAAACTTTTGAAGTTCTTCTTTGGAATTTAATTTATTGACGGACTGTTCACCCATATTTTTGTTGGCCGGATTTATTCTGCTGCGTCAAATATTAAAATAATTTTCTATTTTTCATCTAAATAAAGTCAAGAATAAATCAAAAACAGCAATATTCACGTTAAAGCGTCATGAATCGTATTAGTCTATTCTTAATTTTAGCCTCATTTGGCGTACTTTTGAACGGGTGTGGAAAAGATACAAACAAGAAATTCACTCTTAGACTCGACACAAATTTCGATGTACCAGCCGGTCTTAATGTCTTAGATGCGCATTATTTTATCATTCGAGGGTTACTAACTAACTATAGTAGTATTATCAATAAAAATACTATCCCGGCTGGCGCTCAGATCAGGCTTGAACCGGAAAGAGCTTCACTTGAAGATCTTTTTAATCAGACTGACCTTGATTTTATTGATAAGATTTCTGTAAGAATATTCACCAATGATAATCCGACAGATAAACCGGAATGCTTTTATCTGGAAAATATCCCTCTTAATGTAGACAACTATATGGATTTATTTCCTACTTCCTTTGACGCCAAACCATTTCTGGAAAGACCGGAGATAAATGTAGAGGTGAAAATTACTTTAAAGAGAAATTCAGGTTCACAAAGCAATCTTCACCTCACACTCGATTTTAAAGGCAACTATTAAAGTTCCCTAATCCGCACTCTCTAGAATGAAGCCGGGTATTATACCTACTGTATGTTCACTCACCATCTTAAAGTCTGTACTGAGTTCTACCAACTTTCCGGGGCTAGAATAGTCCAGAGGAAGGGTCAAGTAAATATGTCCATTAGACGCTCGGAAATACATACGGTAAGCGCCTGACATCACTACTTTTCCATCACCGAGCACATTTCCCGACTTGACTTTAAAGGCATAGGCATCGCTATTGGCCAATAGCATTAATCCGACTTCTTTGGCATAAATTAGTTTGGAAAAAGAAAAAGCGGCAGGATCTAGTCCCTCAAAAGTCATTTTAGCTACAGTAGGCTGAGATCTCAATTTAGTCCAGACAGAACCATTAGCAAATGATTTACCTGCACAAGCTATATAAAGTCGATTTCCATCTACTGCGATACTATTTGGATTAGTCCCTACCGTAAAACTACCGGCTACACTATTATTCTTCAGTGTAATGATAGATACTGTGCTATCGGGTATCGGAGTGTAGTCCACAGGGTTGTATGCTCCACCATTAGCAACTAATAAGGTATCGCCGATGATAGCCATCTCTTCTGACCCGGCACCCAGTTCCAGATAGCTTCGCAGTTTATAATCATTGACATTGACTACCGCAACACCACCATGCTCATTGTTTAACCCCCAATAGCTGATATACGCCTGATCACCATAGAATTTAATATATCGGGGATTATCAATTCCTGTAATTTCTCCGGTGTATTTAAAGTTAAGGTCAGTCACTACTACTCTACTCGCATTATTCACAACTATGTAGTAGTGGTCGCGATAGTAACCTATAGACTGAACGATATTGCCCAATATTTGTCCATTGTTCTGCTGCTTAAATAATTCATTTTTTACCCGGCCTGAATCACTAAGAAGTGAAAGTGTACCTGTGCCATTATTGAATACTCCTTCATTGGAAATAATGAGACCCTTCCCAAAGGTCACAGGAGCTTTGGTATCATCCTTACCACAAGACATTAGTAGCAAAGCTACACTGAGGAAATAGCATACTTTTCTCATACGAAATCAATTTTAATTTATAACTTATTAATAAATGCAACCTCAATATCCCGTTCACCTCAGGAATATTAAAACAAAACCCACCAGGCAGGTCTTCTGACTTTTCCTTGTTTTGATAACCTTCCCGGAAGATTTCCAGTGGCATATGCAGATCAAAACTTTCTACAGGAATCACAGCAGAGGGAACTGTGCAGGACTTACACCTGCTTCCCATTTAATTTCATCATCATGCTCGATGATAAAAACCTTGATAGGCGTCAAAGATAATTACTATTGTGATTTTTTGTACTTTTGCGCCGTTAAAATTTCAACGTAGTCTAGATGATCGAAATAGGATTCAGACAATTATCTATAAATGATTTTGAACGAATAGTGCTTCATGATGAAGCAGTGACGCTCAATGAGCAGGCCATGGATAAGGCTCGACTCAATCATGAATTTCTCAAAGAATTTTCCAGTAATAAAATTATTTACGGAGTCAATACGGGTTTCGGGCCTATGGCTCAGTATCGTATTGAGGACAAAGACAGACTGCAGTTGCAGGTCAATCTAATAAGATCTCATTGTACCGGTGCCGGGCCTCTAATGGCTGACAGTTTAATCAGAGGAATTTTATTGTGCAGATTAAATACATTGTTATTAGGATACAGTGGTATTGAACAGTCCCTATTATATCAGTTGGCTTATTTTCTAAATAATGGGATTTTGCCTGCTATTCATGAACTGGGTAGTGTAGGCGCTAGCGGTGATTTAGTACAGCTAGCACAAGTTGGCTTGGCTCTACTAGGCGAAGGGGAGGTAAAAGTCAATGGTAATTGGCAACCTACGAATGATGTATTCCGGGAATTCAATCTCTTGCCTATAAAGATCGTCGCCCGGGAAGGACTGGCGATAATTAATGGTACCTCTTCAATGACAGGAATAGGTCTGGTGAATATTATCCGCGCAAAACAACTTGAAAGGCTAGCCATCATGGCTTCCTGCATGATAAATGAAATAGTTAGTTCCTTCGATGATCATTTTGCACAGCCGCTCAATGAAGTGAAGCTGCATGAAGGACAACGCCTCATTGCGACAGCCATGAGACGTATTCTGGATGATAGCCTATGTATCCGCAAGCGGGATCATATATATTATTCCAATATACCCGATAAAGAGATTTTTGCTGACAAAGTGCAAGAATATTATTCCCTCAGATGTGTTCCCCAGATATTGGGTCCGGTATCAGATACTCTTTCCTTTGCTGAAAAGGTACTAATCGATGAAGCAAACTCAGTCAATGATAATCCGGTGATCTCTGGAGAACATTCATATGTTTTTCATGGTGGTAACTTTCATGGAGACTATGTATCTCTTGAAATGGATAAAGTTAAAATTGCAATCACCAGACTGTGTATGTTGATGGAGCGCCAATTAAACTTCTTATTAAATGATCACCTTAACCAGATATTACCACCTTTCGTAAATGGGGGTAAACTTGGCTTCAATTTTGGATTGCAAGGTGCTCAGTTTACTGCCACTAGTACGACAGCAGAGAATCAAACCTTATCTAACCCAATGTATGTTCACAGCATACCTTGCAATAAAGACAATCAGGACATCGTAAGCATGGGAACTAATGCAGCTCTGATGACCCGCCGTGTAATAGAAAATACTTATATAGTCATGGCTATACATCTCATGGCTATCAATACTGCAATAGAATACCTGGGCATTGAGGAGAAACTTGCCCCAGCAACCAGACAATGTTATCGTGAATTGATTGTGGTCTTACCGCCAGTGAAGGAGGACAAGCCTTTGTCAGGAATAATTAATTCCTCTGTAGATTTTCTTAAAAACATGACACTTTAAGGTGGAAAACGAAATAAAAAAGACTTACGCATTGGTGACTGGTGCCAGTAGAGGCATAGGAAAAGCAATCGCACTCAGTCTGGCAAAAAAGGGTTATCAACTGATCATTAATTATAAATCAAATGACGATGCAGCCCAAAATCTATTACACCAATTAAATCTTAATACCCCCGGAGATCATTCTTTACTGAGAAGTGATGTCGGGAACTATTATGAATTTACAGAAGCTTTTTCTTTATGGTCGGAAGAACACACTGATGCTGAAATAGAAATCTTAGTTAATAATAGCGGCATCAGAAAGGATAATCTGCTGATTATGACCTCGCTTGAAGATTGGCAAGAGGTAATCAATACTAACTTAAATGCTTTCTTTAATGTGACTAAAATAGTTTCAGACGGTATGATCAGAAGGAGGCGTGGTCGCATTGTAAATATAGTTTCATTGTCGGGTATTAAAGGAATGCCGGGACAAACTAACTACTCTGCCTCAAAAGCAGGTTTGATCGGAGCTACTAAAGCACTTGCACTTGAATTGGCAAAGAGAAATATTACAGTAAATGCTGTGGCACCCGGATTCATCAAGACGGACATGACCGGTGATATGGATGAAGCTGAGCTCAAATCGCTAATACCGATGAACCGTTTTGGAACCCCGGAGGAAGTCGCAGCAGTTGTTGATTTTCTCGTAAGTCCTCAGGCATCTTACGTGACTGGACAAGTATTGAGTGTAAATGGTGGTCTATATACTTAGACTATTCCTTTAGGCTCCCCTAATTCCCCTAATTCGTGCTTTTGCTATACTGACCTAATACTATCCTTTCCTTTCCCTGCATATCCTTTACAATGTCTATAGAAATGAAATTCATTGCCCCCATAAGCTCTGCGACAGCTCTTACATGGTATTCACTGCATTCGAAATATACCCATCCTGCTGGGGTCAAATGCGATCGAGAGAAAGATAAAATTGCCCTATAAAATACTAAAGGATCATTTGTAGTACAATAAAGAGCTACCTCAGGTTCAAATTTTAATGTAGATAGTGACATTTCACTCTGTTCAGCTTTCAGGATATAAGGCGGATTACTGACAATGAGATCATATTTTGCAGATAAATCTGTGTTTGGTTTTAAAATATCCGAATTAACCCAAGTGACGTTTGCATTCAATTGCTCAGCATTGAAGCGGGCAACTTCCAGCGCAGACTCACTGATATCCAGCCCTGATATACTCCAAGAGGGAAACTTCCATGCCAAAGTGATGGGTATGATACCGGATCCTGTTCCCACATCCAGTACATTTAATGATCTTTCATGCTCAAAATGCTCAATGATCTTATAAACCAACTCTTCTGTCTCAGGACGAGGGATAAGGACCGAACTGTCAACTCTGAACCTATTTCCATAGAACCAAGAAATACCGGTGATATATTGTACAGGCTCATCCAACAATACCCGATTTAAGGCTTCGAACAAAATATCTTGCTCTTCTGCAGTCATTTTTAGTCGATGCTTGCCATGAAAGAGATCCTTCTCTAGTGCACTAAGGATACTATGAGCTTCCCGCTCTCCCGATTTTAGTTCGAGTTTATTTATGAGATTTGAAAAAATCTCCCCTTGATGATTCATAGGAGGTTAATTTTTATACTTTTGCTTTTTATATTACTTTTTGTTTAATATTATGTTGTTTCAGACAAAACTATGGAAGATCTAATTGAAAAATTAAAAATACAGATTATTGAAAGCCTCAATCTACAGGATTTTACGCCTATGGATATTGACACCGATGCACCACTGTTCGGAGAAGGTCTGGGTTTAGATAGCATAGACTCTCTCGAATTGATGGTGCTTTTGGAACGTGAATACGGTATAAAAGTTAATGATCCTCGTGAAGGAAGAAAAATACTCGAAAGCGTACGCTCTATGGCCGAATTCATCACTCAGAACTCTTCTATGGCACAATGAAGATACACCACAGTGCAAAATGAAATTTGGATTACCGGAATTGGTATTTGTTCATCAATAGGTCTTAACCAAGACGAAACGCTCTCTAACCTGGAGGCAGAAAAATCAGGGTTAACTCTGCTCAATCATTTAAACAGTCGTTTTGTGAATGAAGCAATCGTAGGTGAGATCTTATTGTCTGACAATGAATTGGCTGATTACAGCGTATTCAAGAATACACCCGGTGTACACCGCTCCTTATTTCTGGCGGATATCGCCTGTAGAGAAGCGCTTAACCAGGCTGGTCTCTCGAGCCTCGAGATGAATGAGGTTATGATTCTTAACGGTACCACTACAGCGGGTATGACTGAAACTGAGAAAGAATACGAAGCCTTTCTCAGAAATCATACTACTCCTTCATCATACAGAGCTCGAATGGTAGATTGCGGATGCATCAACCGCTCTCTGACCGAAAAGTATGGCCTGAAGTTCCACTCGATGACTTTCAGTACAGCTTGCTCTTCATCATCCAATGCTATCATTAACGGTGCAAATTTGTTGCGCTCAGGTAAAGTTACCCGTGTATTGGCCGGAGGAGTCGATACACTCAGCAGATTTACAATCAATGGCTTTAATAGCCTCAAGAATATGTCACTCAGTCCTTGTAAGCCATTTGATAAAGATCGAATAGGACTTAATTTGGGAGAAGGAGCTGCCTATCTGGTCATGGAAACTGCTTCCTCTGCAAGTGCCCGCGGGAGGGAGGCAATGGCTATATACAGAGGTGGAATAAGTACAAATGAGAGCTTTCACATTACCGGTTCACACCCGGAAGGCGACGGTGCATATCATGCTATGAAGTTGGCTCTTGAAGATGCCGATTTGGATCCCGCAGATATAGACAACATACATGCACATGGAACGGCCACATTTGACAATGACCAAGCTGAAGGGATTGCCTTAAAGAAAGTATTTGGAGATCATCCCACCTTCATGAGTACGAAAGGATATACCGGCCATACATTGGCAGCCAGTGGAGCATTAAATGCAGTTATAAGCATTTTGGGAATGCAGAAACGCAAATATTGGCCAAATCTAGGCTTTGAGGTTATTGATCCAGCACATAGATTAATGCCGGTCGTCCGCAGCGGAGACATGAAAAAACCTCATGTGCTTATAAATTCGTTTGGTTTCGGTGGCAACAATACAACATTTATCATTTCAAATCCATCGGGATGTATGTAATCTCACAATATCACCTGTGGAGATCGATAAAGCCGGCGCAAGAGGCTTATATTCTTCCGGATATGAGCGATTTATTGGATAAAAATGAAATTCGTCGCCTAGGAGTTACTGTAAGAGGTGCTGTATATTCAGGTCTTAAGTGCCTGCAAATAGCGAGCGTACAATCTCCTGAGGCTATCATAACCGGAACCGGAAAGGGTTGTGTCTCTAGTATTGAAAAATTTCAAGAAGATATTATTACCTATAAAGAAACAGCCCTGAATCCAAGTATATTTATTCAGTCCACCCACAATACAGTCAATGGCCTGATAGCTATAAAATGCGATAGTGAAGTTTATAACACGGCACATGTCAATTATGACCAGTGTATTTTTAATGTTCTCACAGACTTGGAAACGCACTTTGAGCAAGGCAAAGTAGAAAATGGACTCATTGGTTTTTTTGATGAGTATACCCCCTTTGATGATGTGTTGTATGAAGCAGGTGGTTTCAATTCGAGTACTATGGTTACAGATGATGATAAATCAATCATTTGGAGCTCAGCTATTAATTTTTTCTTTATTCAAAAGAAATACCTTCCAGGAGCTATCAGCATATTATCTTATGAATTATATCGGATTACTGAAACAGCCAAAATAAAGGAATTCATAACTTCTCTGAGCGGAACTAAAAATGAGGTGGAGTATGTATGTGGTGACAACAATACCTATGAATGGGAGAACTTTTATCTGCCACTTTTACCAGACGGAATAAATTCCAAAGTACACCATTTCAAACATAAATGGGGCGAATGTGCCACTTCCACCGCATCAGGCATCTCCGAAGCAATGGGCAAATTTCAATCTGAAAGTAACTCAGATTCTATTCAATATCAGGTTGTTTTAAATCGTGTATTGGATTTATCATTCGAGGTCGTTGTTCTATCCAGGGCGGATTAGAAATGGAGCGCTATCCATGTCAATACTCCACAACCTATTGCTATACTGGTCTCATCGACATCAAATTCGGCTGTGTGTAATTGACCTGTGATGCCAGCCTTTTCATTTGCTGTCCCAAGTCTGAAAAAACAAGCGGGAATTCTTTGTGCGTACCAGGCAAAGTCCTCTGCAGTCATTCGAGGCGGCAATTGATAGACTTGATCTTTACCGAGGTACTCCTCTGCAAGCAGTTGCGCACATGAGGTTACCTTCTCATCGTTCACTAAAACAGGATAGCCCTTGACAAAATTGACTACCGCGCTCCCCCCTTCCATGGCGGCTATTTGTTTGATGTATCCTGGCAGATAATCCAATATCTCATCTCTCCAGGATTCTTCCAAACTTCGGAAAGTACCCTCCAGTAATACCTTGTCTGGTATTACATTAGTGGCTCCACCGACAGAATTTATTTTACCAATATTGAGTACAGAGGGAAAGAAGGGGTTTTTCTTTTGCGAGATGACTGTTTGAATATCATTGATAATTCTGGAAGCTATTACAATCGGATTTATGGTTTTATGGGGCATTGCAGCATGCCCCCCCTTTCCGGTAATCTCTATATATAGTTCATCGGTAGAAGCCATGTAAGGTCCTGAGTGAAATCCGGTATTTCCAACTTCCAATTCGGGAAAGACGTGTAGAGCAAAAATCGCACGAGCGCTGTCCGGATGTATTGCTCCCTCCTCCAACATTAATTTGGCCCCGCCAGGCAATTTCTCTTCTCCGGGCTGAAATATACAAACAATGTCCTGTTTTAAATGCTGTCTGAACTGGCTGATAACTTGGACCGCACCTAGCAAGCAAGTCATATGTACATCATGGCCACAGGCATGCATAATGCCCGGATTGCAAGATTGTCCTGGGTGCTCGCGTTCCTGAATTGGCAAAGCATCCATATCAGATCTCAGTATCACGACAGGTCTGTCTGGATAATCAGATTTGATAGTAGCTACAATGCCGTAACCGGCCCATCCCTTTGTAAAATTAACATTGGATTCTTTGAGTCGGCCAATAATATATTCTGCTGTTTTTTTCTCATTAAATGACAGTTCAGGATTGGCATGCAAGTGCCTCCGACAATTTTTTAGCTCAGGCAGAATAGCATCTACTTTAGCCTTAATATCATCTATTTTCATATAAATTTAAAAATTGTATGTCAGGCCGGCACGTACTTGAAACGGCAGATGGATTGAGTTGGGATCATTTAGGAAATTGTATAATATATATATTTCGGATCCGATGAGACCCATTGAATTATAGCCCAAACCAACATAGCCATTTTGATCAAAATATGGTTTCTTCAAAAAAGACTGACTCCTTATATCGTATTCTCTATCCTGTCCTCTTAACACCTCAAACTCAGCATGAGCAAATATTACCTTGAGAAATTTATACCTCATAAAAGCAGCACCTGACAGATCAAAAAAAGTACCCTTTATTATAGTGCCACCAATTCTTTGTCGATAATTCTCCATTGAGAAGCCTATTCTAGGTCCTACTGAAAGATCGGGTGTAATCTTGTACCCCGCTATAGGGAAAAGGCCTAGTGAAAAATAACTAAGATTATTATTACTATTGAAATCTAGACCAAGACTTGCTCCAAACCACCAGTTAGATAATGGTTTCCCAGGCTCAGGGGAGTGCGACTGCCCATAGGAGTTTATTCCCAGGAAAAAGAAACTACATATAATTATTAAATTTTTCACCAAATTAGATTTTAGCTTAAATTGTTCAAAAAGATCATTTATAAAACAACGAAATTGATAAATTTGCTGTCATACCCATAAAGATAATACAATAAAATAATGCGCCATTCTAATATCTTCAATCCCTGATTTTTATATATTACGATAAATCATAAAATGATTTCATTATCATTTTATTTTAAATTTTAACAAATGTAAATCCAAATTTAAAAAATCTACTACGAACATTTTTGGAATAAGATTTTGATAATTTACTACTTCTTAGATTATAAATATGGGATACAATGGTTTTAATATAGATTTTCTTAATTTTACTACAAATTACAATCGTTCTGTTATTTTAATACATATTTTAATTTATCATATATGAATAAATGTATACTTAATTTTATTATTCTCTGCCTATTTACTTTTGCGTCCACTAAAGTATATGGTCAGATTCCTATAAATGATAGTTGTTATAATGCGACACCGATTACAGATATCGAAGGTGAATGTAATAACTATTATTTAGATAGTGCTTCATTTGACTTTGTAAATGGTAGTTGTGCCGGAGCAACGAATGAAAATACATGGTTTACTTTTGTTCCTCAAGCTACCTCTGCGGACATTACCATCAATACACCTGGAGTTGCATTTGCTTTGGTACTTCTTCCGAATGGTTGTGATAATCTGAATGGTGCCCGAGAATACGGATGTGTTAAAAGTCCGGGTACAATGAATGCAACTAACCTGATCATTGGAGCTACTTATTACATAATTGTAACCACAGAAGATATAAATACCAATGACATTGAACTGTGTATTGACAATCCAATTCCACCCCCCAATGACAATGCGTGTAATGCAGAAGCCATTCCCACGGATGGTTGTGTGAATGGAACTACTACAGGTGCTACCCAAGACCCCTGGATATTCAATCTTGGTTGTCAGCCGGCCCAGGAAAATTCAGTTTATTACACCATTCAGTTGCAGCCTAATACTGACACACTGATTATTAATATTGAATCTACCACTATCACTGGCGATGTCTCAATCGGCTTAATAACATACCCCAATGGATGTACCAGCAATCCGCAATTAGTGACCAACAATAGTTTTTATTGCGGACCCTTTGTCAATACTTACACTTTTGGCGGTCTTCCGGGAGGTACTCAGATATATGTTATTGTTAGTTCAACCCATACAGGAGCCGGTGATTTTACCAATCTCTGTATTACTGAGAAAGATGCTCCTCCTCCATGTGGGCCTAATATATCTTGCGCTGACGCAGAGGTGATAACCCTGGCACCACTCGCAGAGACAATATGTGTAGACGGATGTAATGTGAATATGCCAGATGGCCCACAAATCAATGGTGGTGGTGCATGTTCAGACATGACCAGCCCTACTGCCTGGTACACCTTTACAACAGGTCCAACAACAAATTCTGTGGTTTTCGACCTATCATCCTCTCAATTAAACTCTCCTCTGTTTGCGGTCTTCTCAGACTGTAATACAATGGTGGCTTGTAATCCGGTAAATATGGATGCATTTGGCAATACTCAATATTGGGTAGCTGTCACTGACGCAAATGGATTGCAGGGAGACTTTGAATTGTGTTTAACTCAACTATACCTTACCGATCCTTGCATAACCAGTCAATCATTAACTGTCATTGCGGCTAGCTTAGGATCTAATTTAAATGGACCTTTTAAACCATGCGAAGACGTAAAATTTGAATACCAAACCAACTTTATCAAACTGGGTGCCCAATGGATTCACAGTATGTTTCCTGTATTTAGCGAGTGCTTTGATCGAAATCCGGAAGATGAACCCACCCCTTCTACCCGACCGGGAAGCAAATGGAACTGGTATGGATCCAATACAGTCTTTTGGAAACCACTAGATAATTCAAATAGTGCTATAGGTATAAATTCAGCAACAAATCAAATCTGTATCACCGGTACTAATAACTGTACCTCATTTATAGGCGGAGGAAACTGTTCTTATGCAGGAACAGCAATGCCTGCTGCCTGGATAGGGGTGCAATATTCAGGTACTTGTAACAGTATTGTTCCAAATGAAAGTTGGGGTGATAATGCAGCAGGTCCTTTCAAAGTCCAGTTTACTGTACAAATTCCTTGTGATGCATGTACTGACACAGTTTGTAATAAATATATCGTTGGTATAACTGCGTTTTCCGACGGTCAGACCGGTGGATGGCAATCTAACTCATGTAATGGCCATACACTCGTGTCTAAAAAGCTATCTATCAAATGTTGTGTGCCACCGACTATGACACTTGAAAATGGAACAACTTGCAGTGATGTAACTTTTTTTGGAGTTATTACCCTTGATCCAACTAACTCAACTATCAAATGGACTGTTGAGAATGCAAACGGTGTGACAGGAGCGACCTCTGGAGAGAGTAGCACTTTTTCGCAGACTTTACATAATGGATCTAATTCACCAAAGACAGTTAGATATAAAGTAATCCCGATAAGTCCGGATGGATGTGAAGGTGATCCTCAATTCCTTGATGTACTAGTCTATCCCGCAGTTATTGCGAATGCCGGACCTGATAAAGTGTCTTGTCCAGGTGCTACAATCACTTTGGGTGGCACACCACCGGCTACAGGTGGTGATGGTGGACCGTATACATTCAAATGGTCCAATGGAGAGACCACCTCTACCATCTCAGTAACCCCAAGTATTTCATCAGTATTTATTTTGACGGTTACAGATGGTAGCGGATGTACAGGAACTGATGAAGTGAAAGTGACTGTAAATGCCAATATTGTGGTGGACATTATTCCCAAACCGGCTACATTCTGCTTATCCCAGTTACAAGGAAAAACACTTACTGCTAATTCAAATGCAACCAACAATCCATTAACTTATACCTGGACTACTCCTTGGGGAAATCCCGGTACAAAAACCATAGACATAGTACCTCAACCTCCTGGACCTTACAATATCATTGTACAGGTATTAGATGCGATCGGTTGTAGAGGCATTGGAACGACGACATTGACACTGTTGCCAAATCCACCCGTCAGTATTACCAATAAGCCACAAGATCTCTGTGAGGGCGACAGCTATCAATTGCAGTCCAATCCATCGGTGCAGGATGGAACTGTATTTACTTCTGTACCTCCGGGTGCGGTAAGTAATGATGGACTTATCAATACGTCAGTAATGCAACAAGGTGTCGATTATACTTTCTATGCTACATTTACTGACGTCAATGGTTGTGTCGGTAAGGACAGCGTGATATTAAAATCAATACATTACGACGATCCATTCATTGATCCCATTGGGCCCTTCTGTGCCAATGACTTTGCCAATTATCAACTGACAGCTACTCCCGCCGGAGGCGTATTTAGCGGGCCCGGTATTAACGGAAGTGGAGTTTTTATTCCGGGATCCCTTGGAGGTTCTGGTTCTTACGACATAACCTATACGGTTGGCGACCTTGCTTGTAATAAGTCTATCACTATACAAATTGTTATAAATCCTATACCGATACCTCAAATCATTCCTCCCACTGAATTCTGTAAAGATGGTGGTCTGGACCCAATAATAGTTGGCTTACCACTGGGTGGCGTGTGGAGTGGCAGTAGTGTCATCACACAGGATGGAACAGTATTGATTAATTCATATCCTTCAGGGCTGTATAATGCAACATATACCGTTACAGAAGCAGGTTGCACTGATTCCATTTCCACACCAATTTTTATTTCAGATCAGCCTACAGCTACACTTAATCCTAATGGTGATGTTTGTAATGACGCAGTTCTTGATCCAAACAATACATTAGTTGATCTTTCCACCTATATATTAGGTGGTGATCTTAATGGCTCTTGGAGTGAAGTAGCACCACTTAGCGGTGCAGTGAACACTATCGGAAGTGTTTGGGATTTCAAGGGACTTGCAGATGGCACCGTTGCTACCTTCCAGTATACGGTAACGGCAAATCCACCTTGCCAGGACTTCACAGGTCAGGTGGTAATCACTGTAAATGACAATTGCGCTTGCGCAAAACTTAATATAAGTTCGGTAGCAGACCTTTGTAACTCTAATGCGCTAGTAGATCTGAATAGCCTTGAAAATGATTCAGATCCGGGAGACTGGACAATGATATCAGGTCCGGATTTGACGGTCTTAGCAGGCAATACATTCGATGCTACAGGCAAAGTAGCCGGAACTTATGTGGTCCGGTTTACATTAAATCCTCCACCACAGGAACAGGCTTGTCCTAAGTACATAGATGTTTCCATCAAAGTATCAGAGGAAGTAGTCCTGAATATGGTTCCTGAACTTTTAGTCTGCAACAGCTCACCTACTGCCTATAAGACTAAGCTGGATATGAAAAAATTCTTCGTTGGGAACATTATCCCGGGTAGTTGGACGAATGTAAGCAATGTTGGCGCCCAGCTTAGCAATGACACGATCAACTTTGCGGGTGTATCAGCTGGACAATATACTTTTATATATATCACATCCACTGCAGTAGCTCCTTGCCCCAATGATACACAGACAGTCATAGTCAACGTCACTATTGACTGTGCTTGTCCTACTCTCACTGTTATCCAGCCGAATGAAAAGCTCTGTAACAGTGGAGGCACAAAGGATCTAAGTACAATGATCAATTCAAATAAAACCGGAAAATGGACACTAATATCAGATCCTTCCGGTCCGGTCAATATAACTCTGGCGAATACACTATTCGATGCAACAGGGAAAGCTCCCGGAGCTTATACTTTCAAATTCACTATTACTGAAAGTATTCCTTCAGATTGTGATAGTACTGTCACTGTGACTATTGATGTTTATCCGGAGGTTAAAATTGATCTTGTCGATGTACTGAAAGTATGTAACAGCTCTCCTAATCCGATAAAAACCAAGCTAGACCTGACTCTATTTCTGGGTGGTCAATCTGTTCCATCAGGAACCTGGACTAATGATGATAATGTAGGTACACTTGTCAGCGGAACAAACTATGACTTTACCGGTGTACCAGCAGGTGACTATCACTTCACTTACCGCACCAATACTGCGATTGCACCTTGTACAGATGCATCTGAGACAGTGATAGTGCGTGTGACAGACGAATGTAATTGCCCTGACCTCAGTGTATTACAACCTTCAGACGTGCTCTGCAACGACAATGGCTCTAAAGATCTCGGACTGATGATAAACTCATCTCTACCTGGCTCATGGAAGATAATACAAGATCCGTCAGGACCTGTCAATGTACCGATGGGCTCAGGTATTTTCGATGCAACAGGAAAGGCACCGGGAGTTTATCACTTCAGCTTCGAAATCAATGATAATGTCCCG
>Ga0073900_10000950_pt1 | contig 16873 bp, 14 predicted proteins | sample KloWWTmetKNB5Kit_FD_66666 | JGI IMG/M metagenome (GOLD analysis project Ga0073900, IMG submission 66666) | Active sludge microbial communities from Klosterneuburg, Austria, studying microevolution and ecology of nitrifiers - Klosterneuburg... | ecosystem: Engineered > WWTP > Aerobic digester >...
GCAAGATGCGCTGGAAAGTTTTGACGGCTCAATTTTGCTGGTCTCGCACGACCGGTATTTGATTGACAAGTTGGCAACCGAGATTTGGGAGATACGAAATGGAAAGCTAGAGGTGTTTAGGGGGAAGTATGGCGATTTTGCGCAAAAGGACGACATGAAGGACGATAGACGATGGACGATGGACGATAAGAAGGGCAAGTTGAATGATGGGCAGAAAGAGATGGAATATGGCAAGCCAAAAATCGTCCATCGTCCATCGTCCATCGTCTCCAAGAACGCCCAGCAACAACGCGAGAAAGCGCGGGCAGAGATGGAGCTGCGGATTGCGATGTTGGAGCAAAAGTTGGAAAAGTTGGCCGAGCAAATGCAAGCCGCCGCGCAGAAGAATACTCAGGACAAGGTGCGAACCCTGAGCGCCGAATACGCCATCACCCAGAAAGAGCTGGATGTGGTGATGGAGAAGTGGATGGGAACTGGAGACTAGCTACTAGCTACCAAACGGAGTGCAAAAATGGCAGATGCAGTAATTGAAAACATGGAAGAAGAGTTGGATGAGGCGGCGGAGCGCCCGTTCAACTATGGCTACTTTAAGCGGCTGATGGGATACGTGAACCCGTATCGCAAACAGCTCGTCGTTGTGCTGGCTTTGATCCTCGTCAGCACCATCACCACTTTGCTGGAGCCGGTGCTGATTGCAGTTGCGGTGGATCGCGCCGTGCCAGAGAAGAACGTGGGCTTGTTGGCCGCGCTCATCGCCACGTTTTTTGTGTTCCGCCTGATTGTGTGGGCGGCAGCGCATGTGCGCATGTATCGCATCAACGTGATTGGGCAGACGGTGTTGTATGACCTGCGCAAAGAGTTGTTTGGGCACATTCAGCTTCTTTCGCTGCGGTTTTATGACAGCCGACCGGTGGGTAAGATCATGTCGCGCATCACCAGCGATGTGGGCGCCATCAACGAACTGCTGACCGGCGGCGTGGCGACGATTCTGGTGGAGGGGCTGAGCCTGATCGGCATCGTCATCATCATGTTGCTGATTGACTGGCGGCTGGCGCTGGCTTCGTTTGCCATCACGCCATCGTTTTACTTTTTGTTTGGCAAGCTGCGGGTGAAGATTGAGAACACCTGGAAGAACGTGCGCAAGAGCGCCAGCAACATGAACGGCAACCTGAATGAGAGCGTGAACGGCATCCGCGTGACGCAGGCGTTTGGGCGCGAGGAGCGCAACATTGAGAAGTTTGCGCGGATCAACGCCAACAACCGCGACATCAATGTTCAGGCGGTGAAGTATGACAACATCATTTGGCCGAGCGTGGAGATGGTGGGCACGGCGGGCAGCGCTTTGCTGATGTGGTTTGGGGCGTTGCAGGTGCTAAACGGCACACTGAGTTTGGGCGTGATTCTGGCGTTCATCAATTACGTGTGGCGGTTTTGGGGGCCGGTGAGCGCCCTCAGCCGGGTGTATTCGCAGGTGTTGGCCGCCATGGCCAGCGCAGAGAGAATTTTTGAATTTCTGGACACCAAGCCAGAGGTGGCAAACGCGCCCGCCGCGAGCGCCATCCCCAAAATGAATGGCGAGGTGACGCTGGAAAACGTGACGTTTAAATACGCCGAGACGGCCAAGCCCGCCCTGCGCGATGTGACGTTGCGGGTGAAGCCCGGCCAAACGGTGGCGATTGTTGGCCCGACCGGCGCGGGCAAAACGACCATCGTCAATCTCATCATGCGGTTTTACGACCCCACCGAAGGCGCGGTGAAGATTGACGGCCACGACCTGCGCGATGTGACGCTGGAGTCGGTGCGCTCGCAAATTTCGCTGGTGCTGCAAGACCCGTTTTTGTTCAGCGGCTCCATTGGCGACAACATTCGGTATGGCAACTTGAACGCCACGCAAGAGCAGGTTGAGGCGGCGGCCAAAGCCGTGCGGCTGGATGAGTTCATCAACAAACTGCCAGAGAAATATGAGTACGACGTGCAAGAGCGCGGCGGGCGGTTGAGCCTGGGGCAGCGTCAGCTTGTCTCGTTTGCCCGCGCGTTGCTGGCCGACCCGCGCATTCTCATTTTGGATGAGGCCACGTCTAGCGTGGACACGCAAACCGAGCGGATGATTCAGCACGCGCTCTCGGTGCTGCTGGCCGGGCGCACGGCGTTTATCATCGCGCACCGCCTCAGCACCATTCGCAATGCAGATGTGATCGTGGTCATGCAGGAGGGTCAGATCGCCGAGCAAGGCTCGCACGAGGAGCTGGTGGCCAAACGCGGGTTGTATTACCGCCTCGTCCACGCGCACGAGCAATCGCGCAAGCAGTTGGAGGAGTTGCAGGTTGCGCCAATGGCAAAACCGGAGCGGGTGGCGGTGGGGGTGAATTAAAGAGTGAAGGGTGAAGAGTGAAATAAAAAGCAACGCTCATTTTTGTGAGCGTTGCTTTTTTTGTTGGCAGCTGGTTTATTTGGCGGCTTTGGCCAGCCATTCATCAATCGAGAAAGACAACTCGTGTTGCTGGTCATGCACAGCATCCGCGGCTTTGACCGCGCCAGCTACATCTTTCTTGGAGAGCGCGGTTGAAAAGTCGGTCAGCGACTTTAGAAATTCCTGCGCGGGCGCATCCAGCTCGGCGGGCCAGGTGGTTTGAGCCACAAGTTTCTTCACGCGGTCAACCGGGGTTTGATACGCCGCGTCAATCGTCTTGGTCTCGTCCAGCTTGGTCGCCATCTCGTGAAAACCAGCGTAGTCCATAAAGTATTGGGTCATGGCAAGACCAAACGGGCTGGCCTTTTGCGCTTTGGCGGGTTTTGTGGCCAGCCAGTCGTTGATGGAATGCGAGAGCGCGTGTTGCGCATCGTGCGCATCGGCGCTCAGCTTCACCGCATCGGCCACGTTGTTTGTGCTCAGCGCATCGGCAAACTTGCCAATCAAGGCGATAAATTTTTGCGCATCGCCATCCAGCGTTGCAGGCCAGGTGGTCTGGCTCAACACCTTCTTGGCGCGGTTCACCTTTGAAAGATATGATGTGTCAATCTTTTGGGTGTTGGATAGCGTGGTTGCCATGCCATGAAAACCAGTGGTGTCCAAAATATTTTGGGCCAGACTCACATTTAGCGGGTCGGCAGATGGCGCTTTGCCGGGCTGGCTGGCCGCCCAATCATCAATGGCGTGCGAAAGCGCGTGTTGCTGGTCATGAACCACACCAGACACGCTGGTCGCGTCGGCAACGTTCTTGGCGGTTAGTGCGGCGGCCAGTTTGCCCAGCGAGCCAATAAACTCTTGCGCCTGCGCGCCAAGCTTGGTGCCCCAAGTTACTTGCACCAAAATCTTTTTGGTTTGGTTCACCGTGTTTACATAGTTGCCATCCAGCTTTTTTGTGTTGCTGATGGCTGTTGCCATGTCATGAAAACCGGCGGTGTCCATGTAGTATTGCGCCAGACTTACCGAAAACGGGTCGCCCACGGCGGCATCGTATGGGGTGGCTGGCTTGACGGTTGGGGCAGAAGCAGACGCGGGTGTTGGAGCGGCGGTCGCCATCATGTGCGCAGAGTGATCCATTGTGGGCGATGGCGCGGCAGCCGGGACAGTTGTTGGCGCGCTGGTCGCCATCAACTGCATGGAGTGATCCATGGTTGGCGATGGAACTGGGGCAGCGGTTGGCGCAGGCACAGCCGCACCACATCCAGCCAAAACAAAAGCAGCCGCAATGGCGGCAAAAACAAACTTATTCATGTTGATCTTTTAAGAATGAAAAAAGCTAAACAGCAACCCGCGTGCGTTTTGGCGCAAGCAGGTGTGTTGTAAAAATGTAAAGTTGGGTGAGTGGAAAAAATCAAGCCAGAGCCAGGCGCGGGGGGCGGCGCGGCGTTTCTGGGGTGTTTGGCCGAAGGCTGTGCTGGCGGGCGAAAACCCATCCAACCAAAACATACGCGACAAACAGGGTCGCCGCGACGGGCAAAAACTCGGTCAAGTGGCTCAACATTTGGTTGAGCTTATCTATGAACGAATTGCCAGAATGTCCCGCGTTCTGAGCAGGCAAAGCATGGTTTGGCAAATCGCCGCATATCGAGTTTGGCATGGCTTGCAAAAAGGCCAACTCGCCAGTTGCGCCGGCCATTGCCTCCATCTCGTGATGAAGCTGACAAAAGCGAATGCAAAAAAATGGCGCGATGAAAATCATCGCCGCCAAAAATGCCAGTGCAAAACGCCGTGCTTGAGGCATGGCGGCGGAGAATACCACACGCGCCAAAACAGACTTTTTTAAATTTCTACTTTGCGGATGCGGTTTGTGAACAGATTGATGATGATGACGATGAGCAAGGCCGCCCCACCGCCAATAACAGCCGCGGACGAAGCGCCAACCCCCTGCGCCAAAGTGCCAATCAGCAGGCTGCCAAAAGGCGCGGTTCCCTGTGTGGCCCACAAGTAGGTGCTGATCACCCGCCCGCGCAACTCGTTTGGCACGAGCAGTTGAATGATGGTGTTTGTGTTGGCATACAGCGTCACACCGGCCCAGCCAGCCAGCGCCATACACGCCATGCTAAGCGGCACCATGTGCGAAAGCCCCATGCCCAAATAGGCCGCGCCCAGCGCAAAATGCCCCGCCGTTGCCAGCCAGCCTTTGTGCTTCACGTGGCTAAAACTGGCCATAAACGCCGCGGCGATGAGCGCCCCCACGCCCTGCGCGCTCGCCAGCAGCGCGTTCAGGCTTGCCACCGCCGATTCGCCATCGCCCGGCCTGGAAAGAACATCGCGGGCAAACGCGGGCAGCAATTGCTGGATGGGAAACGCGAGCAGGCTTTGCGCCGCCACCGCCACAATCAGCAAAATAATGATGGAATTCGCGCGGATGTAGGCCTGTCCTTCGCGAAACTCGGCCATGGCGCTGCGGCGCGGCGCCTTTTCCACCGGGTCGCTGGGCGGTTTGCCCCGCCCAATCGCCATCAGCCCGGCAATGACAAACAAATAGCTGATGGCGTTGATGATGAACGCCCAGCCTTCGCCGCTGGTGGAAAAGATCACCAAAATGGGCGCGGCCAATGATGGCCCCACCACCCGCGCCACGTTAAACGCGGTAGATTGCAGGGCGATGGCGTTGGGCAGGGCCTTGCGCCCCGCGAGGTCAATCAGCATAGATTGCCGCGCCGGAATCTCGATGGCCTGGGCAATGCCGTTGATTGTTGCCAACACAAGGATGTGCCAAATGGTGATGACGCCTGTGAGCGCGAGGATGCCCATCACCAATGCCTGAACAGTGAACACACCCTGCAAAAAGATCACCAGCTTGCGCTTGTCCATGCGCTCTACCAAAACCCCGCCGGGCAACGTAAACAACGCCGCGGGCAGGGTGCTGGCAAACCCCACCAACCCCAGGTAAAACGGCTGCCCGGTGATGCGATATGCGAGATAGGGTTGCACCGTGTTTTGCATCATGGTGCCAATGACCGAGATGGCCTGCCCGGAGAGGAACAGCCGGAAATCGCGCGAGGCCAGCGCGGGGAATCGCTCGGTGAATTTTTGACTGATAAAAACAGGTTCTGTGTTCAAGATGATGACCTAAGTGCTCGGAGCGCTCCGGGCGCTATTATTTATCCACCTGCATTTGCCTTACCAGCGGCGCGGATCGCAGGCCGCGCTCCATCACAAAGGCAAGCTGGCGCTGCAAGGCGCGTTCCACCTGAGTTTGCGTTGTATCGGGCACATCCAGCCTGTCAATTTCATCAAATGTTTGCAACTGCAAAATGCGCATCAAGGTAAGCGCATCTCGCGTGAGGATCATGCCTTCGCGGGCGTGGCTGGCAGCGGCGGCGCACAGCGCGCCCCCGTGCGCGGGAGAAAACAGCGTGGTGATTTTTGCCTCATCGGGTTTGGCATCAACCTCCAGCGCCGCGCCGGTGACCGCGCACTTGAACAATTGCGGGCGATACCCTGCCAAAGTGAGCAGCCGCATTTCAAACGCCCGCGCCGCCAGCGAAATATGTTTGCACTCGCTCAGCCACATCAGCCCTTCGGCCAGCGTCTCGTAAAGCGGCGCATCTTCGTTGTCTTCCTGGGCAAATTGCTCCACCAGCTCGGCGAAGTAATGCGCCATCATCCCGCGCTGCAACTCCTCGCGCAGCGGGCGATGCGGCTCAACCGTCTCGGCCTGGCTCACAATATCAAATGTGCGGCCCTGCGCAAGGAGCAGCTTGACCCGCGTGAACAACTCCACGTGCCCGGCCTTGCGGCTGGTGATCTTTCTTGCCCCCTTGGCCAGCACGCGCAGCTTGCCCATGCCCGGCGTGAGGATGGTGAGCAGCCGGTCGGCCTCGCCAAAATCGGCTCGGCGCAACACAATGGCCTCGGTGGAGTAAACGCGGGAGCGCGACATGACAAATAACGTGTAATGTGTAAGATGTAACGTGCAAGAACAAGTTACGCCTTACATCTTACACGTTACACCATACACCTCAATTCCCCAATGACTTAAGCAAATCAACCGTGGCCTTAACAGTTTGCGCCTGCTGGTCTGCCCGCGAAATTTGAGCGGGGTTATCGCCCGCCTGATCGCCATACCAGCCAAATTGGGCATGGTCGCCGCCCTCAATGACGACCCAGGTTGTGCCGGGGGGCAGGTTGGCGCGCGAGGCCTGAATCTTGTCTGGGGTCGCAAGGCCATCGCGCGAGGCCGAAACCGAGACGACCTTGACCGCGCTGTTTGCCAAAGCGCCATCTGCCGGGTAGCTGGCCCAAAACACCAGCCCTTGCATCTGGGCTTGATGTTGCGCGACAAACGTGGCCGCCATTGAGCCGCCCAGCGAATGCCCGCCAATGGCCCATCGCTTTATTTCTGGGAAGGCGGCCTGAATTTGCGCCGCTTTGTCCACGCCAAAGATGGCGAGATTGAGCGGCATGGGCGGGATGACCACCAAATATCCTTGCGCGGCGATGGCCTGCGCGTAAGGCGCATACGCTCGCGCGTCCACCCGCCCGCCGGGGTAAAAAATCAACCCGGTGGATGGGGTTTGCGCCGGGCGAAAGACCAGCCAGTTCTGCGTTTCAACCTTCACCTGCGCGGTGGAATTCAGCGCCTGCATCGCTTCGGGCATGGGCGCGGGGATCAGGCTGGCCCATCCCACAAAGCCAAGCGCAGCAAGAAGAATGAGCGCCAGCGGCGCAAGCAAAAAAATGCGTTTTAGTTTTTTATTTTTCATGAGCGAATGTAATTTACACCTGGATTTACACAAATTTTAGAGCCGGGCTGCGCAAAAGTTTAACAACCAGTTGGAACACGGCAAGCGCAGCGTGTAAAACCGCAAAATTTTGCGGCGCTACACCTGGCATTCCTCGCAAAAATGGGTGCTGCGCTGACCCACCAAAATGCGCCGGATGGGCGTGCCGCAGTTGGGGCAGGGTTTGTCTGTTTGGCCGTATACCCGAAAGTTTTCCTGAAAATTTCCACCGGGGTACACCCAGTCAAAACTTGCGCCGTTGGCGGCCAGCCCCTCTTGCAAAACGCTGGTGATGGATTCGTGCAGGCGGGTTATATCCTCATCGCCCAGCGTGTGTGCGGCGCGGCGCGGGTGCAGCCGCGCCCGCCACAAACTTTCATCGGCGTAAATGTTGCCCACGCCGGCAATAAAACTTTGATCCAGCAAGATGGGTTTGAGCGCGCCTTTTTTGCGGCGCAGGCGGCTGGCAAATTCGTCGCGGCTCACCGCAATCGCATCTGGCCCCAGCTTGCCGATAATTTTTGCGGGGTCATCTGCCAGCCACACCCGCCCAAACTTGCGGGCATCCTCAAACCGCAAGGCCATCCCGTCCTCCATCAGCCACACCACCCGCGCGTGCGGGGTGATGGCTTGCGCGGCGGGCACCACATCCAACCGCCCGCTCATTTTGAGATGCAAAAGCATGACAAGCGCGCCGCCTTCATTTTGAGATGGGGTTGGGGTGGGCAGGGCAAATCTAAAAATAAGATATTTGCCGTGCCGGCCAACGGCTTCAAAGCGCAAGCCGCGCAACGCCGCGCTGAACTCCTCCTCGGGGCGGTTCACCTCGCGCGGCCACAGGATGCGCGCCTCGCGCACAACGCGGCCCAGCAAATCGCGGCGCATGGCCCGCGCCACGGTTTCAACTTCGGGTAACTCTGGCATGAACGAAACATTTTAAGCCAGACAAGCGTATAAAACAACACAATTAGAATCACCTTTCATGCAAACACAAGCTCTGCAAAGCCTCGCCCTGCTCATCATTTTTGTTGGCTTCATTGGCGCAATTCTGCCCATGTTGCCGGGGCCGCCGCTTATTTGGGTGGGGGCGTTCGTGTGGGCGCTGGCCGATGGGTTTCAGCGGGTGGGCGCGCCCGCGCTCATCATTTTGTTTGTGCTGATGGCGCTTGCCACCGCCTCTGACCTGGCGATGAGCGCCGCGTTTGCCAAACAAAGCGGCGCATCATGGAAAACGATCCTCGCCTCAATTTTGGGTGGAATTGGCGGGGCCGCTGTGCTGGCCGAGATTCCCGTGATTGGCAGTATTTTTGGCGCGGTAATTGGCAGCGTGCTGGCGGTGGTTGCCGTGGAATACGCCATGCGCCGCGACCGCGCCGCCGCGCTAAAGGCCAGCAAAGCGTATTTGATGGGGTGCGTGGTTTCTCAGCTTGTGGATGTGGGCTTGTCTGCGCTGATGATTTTGATTTTTGCGTGGCAAGCGTTTTGGAAGTGAAAGGGTGAAGGGTGAAAAAATTTCTCTCTTCACCCTTCACCCTTCTCTCTTTTTTTAGTAGGTCAGCGTCTTGGGCAGTTGCTTGGCCTGCTCAACCCAGTCGGTCACTTCTTTCAGGGTGGCGGCGCGGCCAGCCAGACCCTTCTCGGTGCGCTTGGCCAGCAGGGTGGCGTGCAGGTTCTCTGGCTTGCGATGAGAAAGCTCCTTCACCGTGTCCACGCCCGCCTCTTCCAGCAGGTTAGAGAACACTTCGCCAATACCCTTCACGCGAGACAGATCGGCGCGGTTGGCAAGCTCCAGAATTTCTTTGTCGCTCACGCCATGCGCGGCGGCCAGCGCGGCGCGGGCCTTGGGTGTCTTGGCCTGCTCCAGAAGATGCAAGCTGTTCTTAACGCCGCCTTTCTTCATGCTGGCGGCCAGAGTTGCGGTAATGCCGCGAACTTTTCCAATTCCGATGCTATTTGCGCTCATAGTTTTCAATCCTCCAAAGGTTAAATAATTCACTCCAATTTGAGTTGGCCTATTATTCACCTTTATGGAATAATTGTCAAAATGAAATCGGCAAAACCTCTTATCCTCATCCCGGCATCAGTTCAAGATCAGGAGCGCAAGCGTTTCGCGCTGGCGCAAACCTACATCAAAGCGGTGATCGCGGCGGGCGGTGTTCCCATCCTTGCCCCGGTTACCTTGCCAAACGACGACCTGCGCGCGGCCTATGACCAATGCGATGGCGTGTTGCTGACCGGCGGGGCAGATTGCGACCCGGCAGATTTTGGCGAGGCGCAGCACGAGAAAACGATGGGCATTGACCGCGACCGCGACCGCGCGGAATACGCCATCGCTCAGTGGGCCATTGGCGAGGATAAGCCGATTTTTGGCATTTGCCGCGGTGAGCAGGTGATGAATGTGGCGATGGGCGGCTCGCTGATTCAAGACATCCCCAGCCAGTGGGAGACCGATACCACCCACGCCTGGCAGGGCGCCCGCAACGACATTGCGCACACGGTGAAGGTGAACCCAGGCACAAAACTGGCAAGCATGACCGGCGCAGGCGAGGTGCGCACCAACAGCTTCCATCACCAATCGGTAAAAAAACTGGGGGATGGGTTTGTGCCGGTTGCGTATGCCGATGACGGCGTGGTTGAGGGGATTGAGAACCCATCCAAAAAATTTGTGGTGGGCGTGCAGTGGCACCCAGAAGACCTTGCCCCAGAGCGCGATGAAGCCGCCGCGCTGTTTAAGGAATTTGTGAACGCCTGCCGGAAGAACGCAGAAGCTTAAATTCCAAATTCCGCATTTCGGCTTCTTCCGGCTTCTAAATTCTGAATTCATATTACAATTCGCCCACTCAGACACACGACATGAACGAGCAAACTACTATTCTTGTATTTATGGGCGGGGCAATTGCGGCCTCCATCGCGGGCGGCGTTGTCATTTCCGGGCTGGTGTGGTTGATCTCAAAATTCTTCCGCTCCAGCGTGCCCGCGCCAAAAGTTTTGACCGAGTTCAACGCCGCGCAAACGGCGCAGAACGTGGCCGCGCGTGAGCGGGCCGCCACCCGGGGTTTTAGCCTTGGCCCGCGCGCAGAGCCAATTGCGATTGCGCTGGCGAGCTTTGTGGGCATCTCGCTGGTTGTGAGCATGTTGCTGCCTTCGCTCACCGCCAAGCCTTTGCCCGCAAAGGAAGGCGCGGCCAGCGAGACCAAACCCGCCGCGGCAGGTCTGGCCGTGAGCGGCGACCTCACCAAGATTGTTGCCGAGCTGCCCGCAGGCAACGCGGATAACGGCAAGGCGTTGTTCACCAGCCAGGCGTGCGCGGGCTGCCACAGTTTGGAGGCAGGCAAAACGCTGGTCGGGCCATCGCTGGCGGGCGCGTTCACCACCGCCGCCACGCGCGAGCCAAACGTGGGAGCAAAGGAATATCTGTACGAGAGCATCGTTAACCCCAACAAGGTTGTGGTGGATAAATTTCAGCCGAACTTGATGACGCAGACATTTGCCAAAACGCTCTCGCCGCAGCAAATGGCCGATATTTTGGCGTGGATGGAGCGCGATCTGAAATAATCGCGGGAGATTTTGACGCAACACAAAAGCGGGCGAGCTCACATCGCCCGCTTTTTTCGTTTTCACCGCTGAGACGCGGAGAAAACAAAAAATTGCTCTGCGTCTCCGCGCCTCCGCGGTGAAAAGATAAACACTTGTCTTGTAAATGCCCGCCGCCCAAGACCCAATACAATTAGCCCCGCATGTCAATTCTTACGGCAAGTAATTTGGGCAAAGCCTACGGCGCGGATGATGTTTTCAGCGGGCTAAGTTTTAGCCTGGCGCGAGGCGACAAGGTGGCGCTGGTTGGCGCAAATGGTTGCGGCAAAACAACCTTGCTGCGCATCATGGCTGGGCTGGATGAGCCATCGGCCGGGAGCGTGCAGATGGCGCGGGGGACGCGCGTGGGTTACCTGGCGCAAACCGCCGAGGAATCCAGCGATTTAACGCTTTGGGACGAGATGCAATCGTCATTCGCAGAAATTCACGCGCTGGCTGGGCAGATGGCCGAGCTGGAGCGCGAAATGACCGCGCGAGATGACATCGCCCTGCTGGATAAATACGGCGCATTGCAGCACGAGTTTGAGCATTTGGGCGGCTACGAGACCGACGCCAAGATTCGGCGGGTGCTTACCGGGCTGGGGTTCAAAAAAAGCGATGAGGGCACGCCGGTCAGCCATTTGAGCGGCGGCCAGCGTGTGCGCGCGGCGTTGGCGCAGTTGCTTTTGCAATCGCCAGATGTGTTGCTGCTGGATGAGCCAACCAACCATCTGGACACCCTCGGCATTGAGTGGCTGGAAAATTATTTGCAAGAATGGGAAGGGACGGTGTTCGCTGTCTCGCACGACCGTTATTTTTTGGATGAAGTGTGCGATTACGTGTGGGAGATGGGGCCGCGCCGCGATGGCCTCTCGCACATTGAGATGTATCGCGGGGGATACACCGATTACGTGGCCCAGCGCGCCGAGCGCCGCGAACGGGCGCAAAAAGAGTTTGAGGAACAGCGCGAGTTCATCGCCAAGACCGAGGAGTACATCCGGCGGAACATGGCCGGGCAACTGGTGAACCAGGCCAAAGGCCGGCTAAAGCGGCTCAACCGGCTGGAGCGGCTCGAAAAACCCATCGAACAAAGAGCCATGGCCCTGCGCCTGAACGCTGGCCCGCGCAGCGGCAATATTGTGCTGGAGACCAAAGACCTGCGCGTGGGTTACAAAAACGAAAACAGCGAGACCACGCTGTTCACCGCGCCCAATTTTCAGTTGCTGCGCACAGAACGGGCCGCGCTCATTGGGCCAAATGGCACAGGCAAAACCACTTTTCTCAAAACCATTTTGGGCGATGTGGTCCCGTTGAGCGGGGATGTGCGCATTGGCGCGGCGGTGAAAATTGGGTATTTTGCCCAGACCCACGAGGGGCTTGATTTGGATAAAACCGTGCTGGATGAGTTGCTGGATGCCCGGCCCGGCCTGACCGTGCCAGAGGCGCGCAACATTTTGGGGCGGTTTCTCTTCAGCGGCGATGACGCCTACAAAAAAATTGAGGTGTTGAGCGGCGGCGAGCGCGGGCGGGTGGCGCTGGCAAAGCTCACCTTGCAAGGCTCAAACTTTCTTTTGCTGGATGAGCCGACGAACCACTTGGACATCCCCTCGCAGGAAATTTTGACCGAGGCTTTGCAACACTTTGATGGCACCCTTTTGCTGGTGAGCCATGACCGCTATTTGGTGGCCGCGCTGGCTACCCAGCTTTGGCTTTTGGATCGCGGCGAGGATCATAAGACGCGCATGACAACTTTCCGCGGCGCGTATGACGCGTGGCTGGAAGAAAAAGACAAGGGTGAAAGGGGTGAAAGGGTTGAAGGGGCTGACAAGAAGACGGAAGACGGAAGACGGAAGACGGAGCCTGCCCCAGCGCCAGCAACCAGCAACCAGCCCCCAGCCCCCAGCAAAAACCGCGAGCGCGAGCGGCTGAAGAAGCTGGAGGCGATTGAGGCCCGAATTGCCGAGCTGGAGCGCAAGATGAGCGAGCTAAGCTGGGAGATGCAAGTGGCTGGCAGCGATTTTGAGAAAACCAAATCTCTCGCCGACCAGTACGCCATCACAGAGAAAGACCTGGAAAGGGCGTGGACGGAATTGAGTGATAGCTGAGAGTGAGAGTGAGAGTTGAGAGTGATAGTTGATGGTTGTAGTGAACAATGGTGCGTATTTCGTGCTTGCATTGCAACTCTTACTATAATTCTCAACTATCACTCTCAACTATCAGCTATCACCCTAAACTCTCACTATTTCGCAAGAACTCTGGTGGCCGCGTCGGCCAAAACGGGGTCGTCTTTGATGGTGGCGGTGGTGATGGCGTCGCCAGCGCGCGCCCGTTGCTCCACCGATTTCGCCGCCTCAACAATCAGGCTGGCGGCGGCATCCACGCTCAGCACGCTGGTGTCTAGCGCCAGGCTGAAGTTGGCCGGGTCGTCCCACTCGCAGTTGTAAAACCGGCGCACATATTTGCGGTGCACGTTGTCATCTTCCTTGATGCGCTCCTCGGCGGCGGTCTGGTCGGCCAGCCCTTCGCGCTCCATCACCCGCTTCACGCGCTGGTCAAACGGCGCCTGCACCCGCACGTTGAGGACATCGGCATATTTGCCAAGCACGGCAAACCCCGCCCGCCCCAGAATGACAATGTTGCCGCGCTTTGCCAGCGCCTCCAGAATTTCGTTTGTCATCGCCACAATCAGCAGGTTATCCGCGTTCAGAATATCCAGCAGGCTGGGCACGTTTTCGTATAGTTCGCTAAATTTTGTCAATCCGTATTGCCGCAAAATAGAGTCGGTGGTGGCATGATCGGCATACTCATAGCCCAACATATTGGCCACCTTGCGCGCAATTTCCATCCCGCCGCTCCCTGGATCGCGGGAAATTGTGATAACGGCCATGTTCGCTCCTTTTGTAGTTGCTTGTTTGAGAGACAAGGATGACATGGATGAGGGGGATGACCTGGCTGACGCATCACCCGGTCACCCTTGTCACCCTCTTCATCCGTGTCTTGTTACGCTTCCCCGCCAACGGCGTATTTCATGATGGCCTCTTCGCTGGCTTCGGCGCGGGTCAATTCTTTGACGATTGTCCCCTGTCTCATCACCATGATGCGGTCACTCATGCCCAGCACTTCGGGCAACTCCGATGAAATCATGATTACGCCCACGCCCTGCTTCGTCAGGTCATCCATGATTTGATAAATCTCGGATTTGCTGCCCACGTCAATACCGCGGGTCGGCTCATCCAGAATGAAAATCTTTGTGCCAATGCTGAGCCAGCGGGCCAAAATCACCTTTTGCTGGTTGCCGCCGCTCATGTTCACCACAATGAACTTGGCGTTTGGCGTTTTGATCCGCAAGTCTTTGATCATCTTGTCAACCAGATTGTTTTCTTTCCCAAACTGGATGACGCCGCCTTTGGTCAGCCTTTTCAAGCCAGAGATGGTGGTGTTTATCGCCACGTTCAACTTGAGGAACAACCCCTGCGCCTTGCGGTCTTCCGTCACCAGCGCCACGCCGTGCTTGATGGCATCTGCAGGCGAGCTGGCCTTGTATGGTTTGCCCTCAATCAAAATCTCGCCAGAATGCGGGTCTGCCCCAAAGATGGAGCGAACCAGTTCGGTGCGCCCCGACCCGGTGATGCCCGAAAATCCAACAATCTCGCCTGCGCGAAGCTGAAAATTGATGTCATGCACCAGCTTGTTGCGGCTCACGTTTTTCACTTCCAGCAGCACCTGGCCTGGCGCGGGGCTGCGCTTCGGGTACACATCCTTCAGGTCGCGCCCAATCATCAACTTCACCAAATCATCCATCCCCACCTCGGAGATGTTTTTGGTGGCGATGTAGCGCCCATCCTTGAGCACGGTCACCTCATCGGCCAGCTCAAAAATTTCCTTCATGCGGTGCGAGATGTAAATGATGCCGATGCCCTGCGCTTGCAGGTTGCGCACCACCGAGAACAACTTCTCCAGGTCTTTCTCGCCCAACACGGCGGATGGCTCATCCATCACCAAAATTCTGGTTTTGCGGTTGAGGGATTTTGAGATTTCCACCAACTGCTGTTCCGCCACAGACAAGGTAGACACCATTGTGTCCTCGCTAAAGCCCACGCCCAGCATATCCAAAATCTCGCGCGAGCGCTTCTTTACGGTTGCCCAGTCCACCATCCCGCTCTTGCGCGGCAGGTGGCCCAGAAAGATATTCTCCGCAACCGTCAAATCTTTTGCCAGGTTAAATTCCTGATAAATCGTGGAAATGCCAAGCGCCTGCGCGTCTTGCGGCCCGCGAATATCCACCGGTTTGCCTTCAAAGAAAATTTCGCCCTCATCTTTGGTATACGCCCCGGATAGAATTTTGATCAGCGTGCTTTTGCCCGCGCCGTTCTCGCCCAGCAGCGCGTGCACTTCGCCCTCGCGCACGCTCAGGCTCACGCCCTCCAGCGCTTTCACGCCGGGGAATTTTTTGCCAATGCCCTTCATCTCCAGAAGGACTTTCCCAAGGTTTTGACCCTGAGTTGCTTTCATGCCGACCTCCTTCATCTGAAAGTCTCTCGTAATTCGCAATTCGTAATTAAATTTACGCCTTGCCGCGATGAGAGAGATAGTCAATCGAGACGGCCACAATCACCAAAATGCCGGTGATGAGAACCTGGTAGATGGAGCCAACGCCCATGAGTTGCAGCCCGTTACGAAACACGCCCACAATCAGCGAACCAATCAGTGTGCCCATGATTTGCCCGCGCCCGCCCAGCAAACTCGTGCCGCCCAGCACCACCGCCGTGATGCTATCCAGATTGCCGGTTTGCCCGGCGTTGGGGTCGCCCACGCCCGTGCGGGCTACCAGCACCAGCGCGGCAATGCCATAGCACACCGCCGCAACCGTATACACCCCAATCAAAACGCCGCTGGTGTTGATACCCGCCAGACGCGCGGCTTCCGGGTTGTCGCCAACGGCATAAACGGCTCGGCCAGCCGGTGTGGAACGCAACACGAACCACGCAATGACAAATAAAATCACCATTAACACCGAGCCATACGTAATATCGGTGCTGCCAATTTTGAATGTGTTGTCAAAGAACAAAAGCAGCGGCGGCAATTTTGTGATTGTGGCCGTGGTGTAAATGCGGATGAGCGCGTAAGCAATGTTATACGTGCCCAGTGTCACAATAAATGGCGGCAGGCGAATGCTGGTGATGAGAGCGCCATTGATAACGCCAAACACAACCGCCACCAACATGCCCAGAAAAAACGCCACAACTGGATCCATCCCCTGATTGGCAAACAGCCCGGTCATTAAAACCGATGACAATGCCATGACCATGCCGTTGGAGAGGTCAATGCCACCGGTCAAAATAACCAGCGTCTGGCCGATGGCGAGCGTGCCCACCACCATCACCTGCTGAAGAATAAGAGAAAAGTTCGCGCCGGTCAAAAACCGATCAGTTTGAGTTGTAAAGAAAATACACGCCAGAATGAGCGCCGCCAGAGGCCCCATGATGGGCGATCCTCGAAATATATCGAGAATGCCGGAGCGGCGTTGAGTGAGATTTTTTGTAACTGCATTCACGGGTAACCTCCTTAATTGTCAACAAAAGTGCTTTGTTTAACCCAACAAACAAGCGCGCAAATTTGATAATTTGTGTTTTTGCGCTCTTGCTTGTCGGGTTAAGCGCCTTGCACTTTTTATAGAAATGGCGGCAAGTTTTGCTTGCCGCCATTCTACTCATTTAACCTATTTTGTGCCCCAGCAGTTGGCCACGCCAAACTTGCTGTCTTTGCTATCCACGCCAGCCTGTGTCTTGTCGGTGATGAGTGTCACGCCGGTGTCGGTGTAGCCCGTTGGCTTCGTGCCGTCCTTGGCATACTTCACAATCGCCTCAACGCCCATCGAGGCCATCTTGAGCGGGTATTGCTGCGAAGTCGCGGCGATCTTGCCGTCCACCACGCCCTGCACGCCCGCGCAACCACCGTCTACCGAGACGATGACGATGTCCTTGGCTTTGCCCGCCTTCTGGATCGCCTGATACGCGCCAAACGCGGCTGGCTCGTTGATCGTGTAGACGATGTTGATGTTCGGGTTCTTGCTCAGGCAGTTCTCCATCGCGGCCTGACCTTC
>Ga0073900_10000951_pt1 | contig 16871 bp, 13 predicted proteins | sample KloWWTmetKNB5Kit_FD_66666 | JGI IMG/M metagenome (GOLD analysis project Ga0073900, IMG submission 66666) | Active sludge microbial communities from Klosterneuburg, Austria, studying microevolution and ecology of nitrifiers - Klosterneuburg... | ecosystem: Engineered > WWTP > Aerobic digester >...
GGCGGATGCGCCCGGCATCGATGCGCGCGGGCAGCATCTCGGCCATCCGCGCCGAAAGTGCGACGCCCTTTTCGGCCGCCATTGGATCGAGGGCGAGCAGCGTCTCGTCCACAAGCGCCTCCAGGTCTGTAGGCTGAAGATCGAGCTTGAGCTGGGCCGTCTCGGCCAGGGCCAGCTCGCGCAGGTCGCCCACCAGCCGGATCAAGTGGTGGGTCTGCCCGTACAGATTGGCCACGCCGGCGTCGTCGAGGACCAGCACGTGGTCGAGGGCGCCGCGCAAATTGCCTTCGAGCACGGTGAGCGGGGTGCGCAACTCGTGCGACACGTCGGCCATCAGATTGTTGCGAAGCGTCTCCGCGCGCTCCAGATCCCCGGCCATTTTGTTGAAGGCGTCGGTCAACTCGACAATCTCGCGGCTGCCGCGGGCCGGGATGCGCGCGCCGCGTTCGCCCAGGCCGATGCGGCGGGCGGCGTCGGCCAAATCGCTGACCGGCTTGCTGATCAGGCGCGCGATGAGAATTCCTGAGCCCAGCCCGATCCCCGCCGAGAGCAGCGCGAAGTTCCCCAGGCGGCGGGCGATCTCGGCCCGATCCGGCCCGCGGAAGTCGCCGTCATTCAGCGCGCCGGCGGGTGGGCCAGCCTGGTCCACCGTGATCGATAGAAACTGGATGAAGAAGACCAGGAAGAGCGTGCCCGAGATCAGCGCGCTCAGGCGCACCCACAGCCGGTTCACGCCGCGCCTCCCGCCGGATCGCGTGCCATCCGGTATCCAACGCCGTAGACGGTCTGGATGTAGAGCGGATTGTCGGGATCGGGCTCGACCTTGCGGCGCAGGTTGCGCATGTGCGTGTCCAGCGTCCGGCCCATGCCCTCATAGGCGTAACCCATCGCCTTTTCGAGCAGCTCGTCGCGGGTCAGGGTGAAGCCCGGGTTGGTCATCAGCGCCTCGAGCAGGCTGAATTCGGTGCGGGTGAGCTCCACAGGTTGTTCATCGACGGTCAGCGCGCGGGCCTCGATATCGAGCCGCAGCCCGCCGTTCGCGAGCGCGCGGGCCGGGCCGGGCCGTTGATCAAGCCGGGTCCGGCGCAACAGGGCGTTGACTCGAGCCACGACCTCGCGCGCGTTGAAGGGTTTGGTGACGTAGTCATCCGCCCCGAGCTCGAGCCCGACGATCTTGTCGGTGGCTTCGACCCGCGCCGTCAACATGATGATGGGTGTGGCCGCCAGGGTCTTGTCCTCGCGGACGAGACGGGTGATCGACATCCCATCCCGGCCGGGCAGCATGAGGTCGAGGATGACCAGGTCGGGCCGCTCGCGGCGGAGCATGTGCAGGCCGGTCTCGCCGTCGTTGGCCTCGAGGACCTGGTAGCCCGACTGTTCCAGGTAGCCGCGCAGCACCTGCACGATATCGCGATCATCATCAACCACCAGAATGCGTTGCGCCATCAGAAATCCTTCTTGCCTCGGGCGAGTTTCATGCCCTCGGACCCCTGTGATTATGACGCCCGTTCCTCAAGAGATTCTCAAGACACGTATCGGTGGATTCTGAACTCGCGCAGCGCCATTCTCTGATGGATCCAGGTTCAAGCCCATACTTCGTCTTTTCATAGCCGCTTGCAGGAGAACGAGAGAACGGGAGAGGACATTCACGCCATAATCGCCGCATGGCCCCACGACGAAACCAACACGAGGAGGAGCCCGTCGCCGATGCCGCGTTTATGCCCCTCGCAAACAAGATCTGCGCGCACGCCGAAGCGCTGCTGCGCCGCGGGGAAATCGGCGAGCTGCGCGCCTGGTGCGAGGCCGCGCCACCCTCTCTGCGCCGTCTGCAGCCCGACTTGAGCATGTGGTTGGCCTGGGCGCTGGTGTTGGGTCCGACCCCGCAGCAGGCCGAACCCCACGTGCGAGAGGCGGAGGCGCGTCTGGCGCGACTCGAGCAGGCTCGGACGCCATCGGTCGCGGCACGCCTGAACTTCCCGTCCATTCGAGGACAGTTGGCCCTGATCCGGGCCATTGCCGCGCGGCGGGCGGGCAAACCGGATGAGGCCGAACGCTGGCTGACCCAAGCGCGCCAGATCGTGCCGGCCAACGACGCGGTGCTGGCCGGTGTGATCGAGTCCCAGTACTCGCTCATCGCCCGCGATCGCGGCGCCCTGGTCGATGCCCGGCGCCGGATGCGGACTGCGGCGATACGGGGCGAGTCCACCCGGCACGGTTTGCTGCACGTCACCTCACTGGACGGCCTGGCTTCGCTCAGCCTGCGCGATGGCGATCCGGTCCGGGCCGAGGACCTCGCCCGGCGCGCCCACTTGCTGGCTCAGACTCAGGGGACCGGCTTGAGCGACTTTCTGAGCGACGACACGCGCGCGCTCGCGGGTCGAACACAGGGCGGCCCGCTCAGCCCGCGCGAACAGGATGTCCTGGCCTGTCTCCGGCGCGGCTGGCGCGATCCGCAGATCGCCCAAGGGTTGGGAATCTCCGTGACAACCGTGCGCTGGCACTGCCGGAATCTGTATCGCAAGCTGGGCGTCAACAGCCGGATGCAGGCGTTGGCGACGCTGGCCACCGCGAGCCCCTGATGTGGCCCCTCATCCGCCGGTGCAATGCTCGCGCGGAGCGCGCACATTGCATCGGCACCTTCTCCCAGCGGGAGAAGGTCAAGGGCTCGTACCGATCAAGGTGCGGATGCCCAAGATGTCGCACAAACGATCCTCCATTCTTGTCATCCTGAGTTCCGGACCGCCGTCGGGGGAAAGCGCGGCCAGAAACGGCGTGTGCGCGGTAGCGCACACAAAAAAGCGCAGGCATCCTTCGGCTTCGCTCAGGAGGGCTCCTGAGCGGAGCGCATCGGCGCGCAAGCGTCGAGGCGCGTAGTCGAAGGACGCCTGCGCTCGACCTGCCAGCGGAAGCGCCCTTCGACTGCGCGCGGCTGGCACGACCGGTGGAAGCTCATGTGGGCCGCCGCGCTCCGCTCAGGATGCTTCCGCAAACAATGGTGGGCCTGGTTTCTGAGCAGCGAGCCCCATCGGGTCTCGGGCGGGACGAACGGTGGGGGCGAGCGAAGGACCCCCGTGACGTCAACCCGGGCATGGGTGGATCGGCATACGCGTGTTGTCACCGATATCCTACGCTTCCGCGTAACGTCACAGGGGTCCTTCGTGCGGCCCGTTACTCGCGTTTATGCATCAGCTCGGTGGGCCGCACTCAGGATGACAAACGCGAAAAAATCGCGTCCGCGCTGGCGCGTTGGACACTTTGACCTCGCGCGTGTCGCTAAATCATGCCATTGCGCGAGAGCCCCCTCAGTTTTGAGGGGGCTATCCCATCCCCGCAGTAGCTAGAGTATGGCGATGCGCACCCTCCGCCTTCTCGCTGTTTGCATGACGTTGACCCTCATGAGCGCCTGTGGCACTACGCCCGCGCCGACGTTGCCACCGGCGGTCACGCCGACACCGGCGGTCTCGCCGGCCCCGACCGCCATCGTCCCCACCACAGCACCTCCCACCCGCGCGCCAATTGCGACTGCGACGGACCCAGCCCGCCCGCAGGACCTGGCCCTCAAGACCGACGACGGCGCGACCCTGGTGGCGCGGCAATGGGGCGGCGGCCCGGATTGGGTCATCTTGTCCAGCAACGGGGATGGCCGGAGCGCGCGCTGGCTGCCGCTTGCCGAGGTGCTGGCAAACCAAGGCTGGGCGGTGCTGACCTACGACTGGCGCGGCACGAACCCCGACGCGCCCGGCCGGAGCGAATGGACCCTGGCCGTGACCGATGCGCGCGCGGCGTTGACGCATGCCCGCGCCCAGGGCGCCCGGCGGATCGTGCTGGCGGGCGGGAGCCTGGGCGGGATCGCCTCAATCAAGCTCGGCGCGGAAAAGGACGTTACGGGGGTGATTGCGGTCGGCACGCCTTACACGGTTGCCCCACTCACAATCAGCGCTGAAGACCTGAAGGCGATTCGCGGGCCCAAGCTGTTTGTCGCCAGCGCCGGCGACACGACCGTGTCTGTCAGCGAGACCCAATGGCTGCACGACAACGCGCCGATGCCAAAGTCAATCCACACCTACCCCGGGACTGCGCATGGGGTCGATTTGCTGGCGGGTCCCGACCGGCAGGATTTCATCGAGCGTCTGTCGGCGTTCGTGGCGGCGGCCTTTGCGGGCACTGCTGGCGGTGGCAATCCCGCTGGCCAGCGCTGGCGGGAAGATTTGCGCGCTCTGGCGGATGCCCTCAAGGCCATCCACCCGAAACTGTTCTTCAAGGGCAATGAGGCCGAAGTGAACGGCCTGATCGCGGCGCTGGACGCCCGGCTCGATACGTTGTCCGACGACCAAATCAAGGCAGGTTTGTTGCGAATTGCCGCCCAGTTTGACGGGCATACCCGGATATTCTTCGGGCAAGCGGCGATGGCGTGGCACATGTACGGCCTGCGCCTGTATGACTTCAGCGATGGCCTGGTCGTCATCGCCGCGCGCCCGCCGCACGAGAGTCTGGTTGGCGCGAAGCTGGCGCGGATCAACGGTGTCGATGCGGGCGCGGCGCTGAATCGTATCCGCCGCTATGTTGAGCACGACAACGAGTCCTGGGTGCGCCACCTGTCCCCTGCCTATTTGATGATCCCCGAATTGCTCCTCGCCGAAGGTCTGATTGCCGATCCGGCCCGAGCGAATCTTGTCTTTCAGCGCGCCGATGGCACAACGGTGACGATTCAACCCGAACCGATCGATATTTCCGCGTACCGCGCCTGGATGCCATTGTTTGCCCTGCCAGCCCGGACCGAGCCCCTGTGGCTGAGCCGCAAGAGCGAGAATTTCTGGATGACTTGCCTCGAGGATTGCCGGACGCTCTACATCCAGTACAACGCCGTCCAGCCCGCAAGCGGGAGCGAGTCGCTGTCGGCGTTTGCCGGGCGGGCGCGCGAGCTGGTGCGCAGCAAGGCCATCCCGCGGGTGGTGGTGGACCTGCGCCACAACGGCGGGGGCGACAACAACACCTATTGGCCGCTGCTGACCTTTCTCCAGAGCGAGGAGGTCAATCAGGCCGGGCGGTTGTATGTCATCATCGGGCGGAATACCTTTTCGGCCGCGGCGAATTTTGCCGTCGAGTTGGAACGCAGCACCCGGGCCACGATCGTGGGCGAGCCGACGGGCGGCAGCCCCAACCTGTATGCTGACACGCGGACGGCCACCCTGCCAAACTCGAAGATCGAGGTGTGGGTGTCGGCCCGCTACGTGCAGAAGAGCGCGGCCGACGACACCCGCCTGACGATCGATCCGGGGCGGCCCGCGCCACTGTCGTCAGCTGATTGGCTGGCCGGCCGCGATCCGGCCCTGGCGGCGGCGCTGCGATAGGGACGTCCGGCTAGATCACCACCCCCGCGCGAAGCGCGGGGGTGGTGACCTGGCCGGACGCAATCGCCCGACAGTCGATGCTGCGGCAACAAGGTTGGCGGCGAAACGCGGGACGCGACCCTGCAGAATGTCTCCCGCCTGGCTTGAGATTGTCTGCAGATTCGGTTTGTAGCATGACACGCAGTTCAGTTCAAAAAAGGAGAACAGTATGTCATCGCTACGAACCCCCCCCGCGCTCTTGGTTCGCCTGGCCGCCCTGGCCGTATTCGCCCTTTCGGGCTGCGCCGGCGCGGCGGCGCCCACGAGTGCGCCGACTCCGGCCGCACCCAAGCCTGCCGCAACCGCCGCGCCGGTTGCGACCGCGGCAGCAGCCGCGACCGCCCCAACCGCCCAGCCCCCTGCCGGGCTCCCACCTCGCGGCGGCGCGCCCGGCGGCGCAGGATCGACTGTCACTGCTGTGCCGGTTCTCAAAGATGCCGCCTATGCCACCGGCTCGTCCGCCCAGAAGCTCGACCTGTACGTCCCGTCGGGGGCCGGTCCGTTCCCGTTGATCATCAACATCCATGGCGGCGGCTTCATGATGGGTGACAAGGCCAACCCGGACATGGCTGACGCTTTTCTTGCGGCGGGTTATGCTGTCGCCAGCATCAACTACCGGCTGAGCGGCGAAGTCAAGGCGCCCGCCCAGATTCAGGACGCCAAGGCGGCTGTGCGCTGGCTGCGGGCCAACGCCGCCAAATACAAACTTGACCCCCAGCGTTTTGCGTCCTTTGGCCAGTCGGCCGGCGGGAACCTGTCGGCCTTGCTCGGCACATCCTGTGGCGTGGCGGCCCTGGAGGGCCCGGAGCTTGGCAACGCCGATCAGTCGAACTGCGTCCAGGCCGTGGTCGATTGGTTTGGCCCGACCGACTTCCTGCAGATGGACGCCCAGTTCGCCGGCACGGCCTGCCCGGTGGACCACAACGCCGCTAATTCGCCCGAGTCCATGCTCATTGGCGCGCCGATTCAGACCAAGCCGGAAGCGGCGAGAGTGATGAACCCGATCGCCTATGTCTCGGCCAAGGCGCCGCCCTTCCTGATCCAGCACGGCACTGCCGACTGCAACGTGCCGCCTCAGCAGGGCAAGTTGCTCGCGGATGCGCTGACGCCCCTGATCGGGGCCGACAAAGTGACCTATTCCCTGATTCAGGGTGCCGGACATGGCGGCAGCCAGTTCTCGGCCGCAGACAATCAGAAGCTCGTGATGGATTTCCTGGCCAAAGCGCTCAAATAGGCCGCACAGCCTCAAACAAGCCCATTCTGGAGGCGACCTGACAGGTGGCCGGCTTGCCGGCCACCTGTCAGGTCACGGCGGGTTCGGCCTCGCGCGCATGGGGGTCTGCATGGTAAAATAGAATAAATGTTCTATGATGACTGACCAGACAGACAAGACCTCCCAGGAATACGGCGCAAAGCAGATTCAAGTCCTTGAAGGCCTTGAAGCGGTGCGCAAGCGCCCCGGCATGTACATCGGCGGGACCGACGCCAAGGCCATGCATCACCTCGTAAACGAAGTGGTGGACAACAGCGTCGACGAGGTCCTGGCCGGTCAATGCGACCGGATCGAGATCACCATCCACGCCGACGAGTCGGTGACCGTATCGGACAACGGGCGCGGAATCCCGACCGATCTGCATCCCACCTTCCGGAACAAGGCGGGGGACAAGGTCAGCACGCTCGAAGTGGTCATGACGAACCTGCACGCCGGCGGCAAGTTCGGCTCAGGCGCCTACACGGTCTCGGGCGGTTTGCACGGCGTGGGCGTCAAGGCCGTCAACGCGGTGTCGAGCAAGCTGACCGCCGAAGTCCGGCGTGACGGGAAGATTTATCGTCAGACTTACAAGGAAGGCAAGACCACCTCCAAGGTCGAGATTGTGGGCAAGGTCAAACCGGGCGAGACCGGCACGACCATCACCTTCCTGCGCGACACGGTGATCTTCCCTGAGGACAACTCGTACAAGTTCGACACGCTCGCCCAGCGCTTCCGCGAGATGGCCTTCATCACCCGCGGGGTCACGATCCTGTTCAAGGACGAACGCGACGATCATGAGATGTCGTTTTTCTTTGAGGACGGCATCACCGCCTTCGTCAAGTATCTGAACCGCAACAAGGAACCCCTGCACGATGTCATCTCGGCGGTCAAGCAGGTCGACAAGATCGGGGTCGAGGTCGCCCTGCAGTACACCGACGCGACCGCCTCGAGCGAGTTCTATTTCGCCAACACGATCAACACGCCGGATGGCGGCACGCACCAGACCGGCCTGCGCAGCGCCATTACCCGCTCGCTGAACGACTTCGCCCGCAAGGCCAACGTCCTGAAAGATAAAGATGGGTCGTTGGACAGCCGCGACACGCTGGAAGGGTTGACCGCCATCGTCAGCATCAAGCACCCCGAGCCGCAGTTCGAGAGCCAGACCAAGGTCAAGCTCATGAACACCGACGCCAAGACGGCGGTAGAGCAGGTGGTGCGCGAAGCCCTGGCCTCGTATCTCGAGGAAAATCCCCGCGACGCCAAGGCCATCATCGACAAGTGCCTGCTCAGCCAGCGCGCGCGCGAGGCGGCCAAGGCCGCCAGCGAGCTCGTCCGGCGCAAGAGCGCGCTCGAGAGCGGCACGCTCCCGGGCAAGCTCGCCGACTGCTCCGAGCGCGACCCGGCCAAGTGCGAGATCTTCATCGTGGAAGGCGATTCGGCCGGTGGCTCGGCAAAGCAAGGCCGCGACCGCCACTTTCAGGCCATACTGCCCCTATTCGGCAAGATCATGAACACCGAGCGCGCCCGGCTGGACAAGATCCTAGGCAGCGACGCGATCAAGGCTCTGATCAGCGCGATCGGGACCGGCATCGGCGACCAGTTCAATCTCGAGAACCGGCGCTATGACCGGATCGTGCTGATGTCCGACGCCGATGTCGATGGCAGTCACATCCGGACCCTGCTGCTGACTTTCTTCTTCCGCTACATGACCACCCTGGTCGAGGGCGGGCATCTCTACATCGCCCAGCCGCCGCTGTATCGAGTCGAGACCAAGAAAGGCGGCAAGGAAGTCCGCTACTGCTACAGCGACGCCGAGCGCGACCAGATCATGAACGCCCTGAAAGCCAAGGGCATCGACAGCACCAACACCGCTCAGGTCGTCGTCCAGCGCTTCAAGGGTCTGGGCGAGATGAACGCCGAGCAGTTGTGGGAGACCACGATGGATCCGACCAAGCGCACCCTGCTCAAGGTCACCGTCGATGATGGCGCGGAGGCGGATCGCACGTTTGACATGCTGATGGGCAATTCGGTCCCGCCCCGGCGCAACTTCATCACTCGGCATGCCCGCGAGGTCCGCAACTTGGACGTGTAGGATTTCTTCTGGCGCGGTTGCTGCCCTCATGCGGGCAGCAACCGCGCCAGAAGAATTGAAGAGCAAGTTCCGGATGGCGTCGCCGAGGGAATGGCCGTATTCTTCTGCTCATGAATGAGCAAACTCAGTGGCAGGCCGTCCTCGACCGCGATGCGCGCCAGGATGGCGCCTTTGTCTACGCCGTCAAGACGACCGGGGTGTATTGCCGGCCGTCGTGCGCCTCGCGCCAGCCGCGACGCGAGAACGTCCTTTTCTACTCCAGCCCGGCAGAGGCCGCCGCGGCGGCCTATCGGGCCTGCAAACGCTGCCGGCCCGATCAGCCAACCCAGACCGCGCCCGAGTTCGTCGCGCAGGCCCGGGCCCTGCTCGACGCCGAGGGCGGGCTGCCGCTGAGCGAGCTGGGCGCCCGGCTGGGGGTCAGCCCTTTTCACCTGCAGCGCGCCTTCAGTAAAACCGTTGGACTTTCTCCGGCCCAATACGCCCGCGCCGCCCGGATGAAGAAGGTCAAGACCGAGCTGCGGGGCGGGGCGACCGTCACCGATGCGGTGTATGCCGCCGGCTATGGCGCGCCAAGCCGGCTCTACGAGACCGCTGGCCGGCTGGGAATGACCCCGGCGGCGTATGGCAAGGGCGGGCGGGGCGAGCGAATTGCTCATGCCGTTGCGCCGAGCGCGCTTGGGCTGGTCCTCGTCGCGGCGACTGCGGCTGGGATCTGCGCGGTGAGCTTTGGCGAGAGTGAGGACGGTCTGGTCGCCGGGCTGCGTAGCGAGTTCCCCGCCGCCGAAATTGCGGTCGCGGCCGAGCCGGCCGAGCGCGAGGGGCTGCTTGCCTGCGCCCGGGCGATCGCCGCCCACATCGCCGGCGCGCCGACCGATCTTGCCCGTTTCCCAATCGATCTGCATGGGACTGTGTTTCAGACCCAGGTGTGGCGCGCTCTGCGCGATATCCCGCGCGGCCAGACCCGAACCTACGCCCAGGTCGCCGTGGCGATTGGCCGTCCAGGGGCCGCCCGCGCGGTTGCCCAGGCCTGTGGGGCCAACCACGCTGCCGTCATTGTGCCCTGCCACCGGGTGGTGGCGGCTGGCGGCGCCCTCGGTGGCTACAAATGGGGGGCGGCCCGCAAACAGCGTATTCTGGCCAACGAATCCGCGCGGATCGCGACTTCCTGACTGAAATTTCAAAGACAGCATCCCCCCGCGAAGCGGGGGGATGCTGTCTTTGAAAATCAGGGCTCGAGGCTGATCGTCGCCACGATCAGGGCCGCGTTCAGGGCCAGGGCGGCGCCCGCCCAGGTGGGCTGGGCGCGAAGCAGCAGCACCGCCACAATCACCCCGCCAGTTGCCAGGGCCAGCGCCCCAATCTGTCCGGCCCGCGCCCGGCGGTGCAGCCCAAAGGCCACCACGAAATGGATGAGGGCCAGCAGTCCGGCCAGGATAAGGGCCAGCCCGATGTCGGCCGAAACGATCGCCGGGCGGGAAGGCATCAGAAACAGGATCAAGCCCCCGCACCCATAGGCGGCAGCGACCAGGCCGAAGTAAGTCGTTATCCCGACGAAGGTGATCTGGCCGCGCGATCGGCGCCGACCCAGGAGTTGGTCGAGGGCATACCCAAAAGGCAGGGTCAACACCACCGCAACGCCAAGCAACGCCGCCATCGTGCCGGCGCTGACCTCGCTCAGCAGAGGTGGCAGGACGTTGATGAGCAGGACCGCCCATCCGGCAAAGATACCGATCGAGCCCCATCCCAGCACAGCGCTTTCGCGGCGGGCGTCATCGGCCATCCGCGCTCGCACGGCATCGGCCCTGTCTCGCTGCTTCTCCCGCTCTACCGGGCGTGCCGGCGCCGGACGGGGCGCCACTGGCGTGGCCTGGCGTTGGCGCGACCGCGTTGGCGGTGCCGGGCGCGCCCGCGGAGGCTGGCGTGGCGCAGGTTGGCGTTGGGGCGGGGACGCCTGGGCCGGGTAGGGCGTCCGGGCTGTCTGAGGGGTGGGCCGGGGAACCGGAACAGGAACGGGCGCGGGCGCGAGCGTGGCGTCGAGGGCTGCCCGTTTGAGCGGATCGCGCAATGCGGCCCGGGCTTCGTTCAGCTCCTGCATGCGCTGTGTCGCGTCGGGCGAATCGTTCAGGTCCGGGTGCGCCTCGCGGGCGAGCCGGCGATACGACGCCTCAATGACTTCGATCGGGGCCGAACGATCAACCTGCAACAGGCGGTAATAGTCTTTGACAGGCGGCATGGCGTTGCGGGTGTTAGTCGGCGCAGACCGTTGTGCCAGGCGCGCCGCCCAACAGCGCGCGCTCGATCGCGCCGGGGGCCAGGCCCGAGAAAATGACGGCCTCCAGGCCGGGCCGGGCCTGGCATAGTCCGAGCATGTCGCCGACCTTGGCGGCCATGCCGCCGGTGACGTCGGCGCCGCGCGAGGCGCCCACCCCCGCGCGCAGCTCTAGCCAGTTGACGTGTGTAATGCGCTCGATCACGCGGGGGTGGTCCGAGCCATAGCCGGCCAGCACGCCGTCGGTCTCGCCGGCCAGCAGGATCCGGCTGGGGGCCAGTTCGGCGGCCAACCAGGCGAAGACCTCCTCGGTCGAGACGATCGTCCCGCCTCGAACCGTGTCGATGGCGACATCGCCCATGACCAGCGGAACCAACCCGTGCGCGAGCGCGGCCCGCAGCGGGCGAGTGTCGAGGTGGACCAGGCGCCCATCCTCGCATCGGGCGCTGGCTGAGGGCGCGAAGGAAATCACCGGGACGCCGGCCTCGTGCAGGCCATCGGCAACGATGCGGTTGAGACGGGCCGCCATGACCGAGACCTCGGCGAAGCCGCGCCAGCCGTCGGCGTCGCGCACGCCCTGACGGGTGCCGTGGCGCTTGGCCGCGGCGTGCCCAAACGAGCCGGAGCCGTGCCCCAGAACCAGCGGCGCGCCTGGTCGTGTTGCGAGGGCGGCGGCGATCTCGGCGCAGACCCGGGCCACGACATCGCGACGCGGCGAGTTGTCGCGGGTCTTGTCCGTGAGCAGCGAGCCGCCGAGCTTGAGAAACCGCATCTCGTCGATTGTACGAGATGCGGCAATTTACAATGGCGGCATGTCATCCGCACCCTCAACGACCGCGCTGGCCGTCCGCCGCGAGCGCAACTACCTGGAAGCTTTCCTCGAGCGCTATTGGTTCGCCCCGCCGGTCGCGCTGTGGCGCTCGATCGAGGCCCATGCGTTGAGCGAAATCGACTTTCCGGCACCGATGCTGGACTTCGGCTGCGGTGATGGAATGTTCACCGAGGCGATCTTTGGCAAGCAGCCGGGCGTGTACGGGTGCGACATCGCCACGGCCGAATTGCCCAGCGCCCGCGCAAGCGGGGTCTATACCGAGGGCGTGGAGTTTGCCGATGGGCACGCCCTGCCGTATGCGACCGGCACGTTTGGCTCGGTCTACAGCAATTCGGTCGTTGAACACATCCCCGATCCGGAGAACGTCCTGCCCGAGCTCGCCCGCGTTTTGCGGCCGGGCGGCAAGCTCATCCTGACCGTGCCGAGTGACCAGTTCCGGGGTTTGCTACACGGGGTGAAATCCGCGGCCAGCCCGGAGGCGGCCAAAGCGTATTCGGATGTCATCGACAAACGTTTTGCCCATCACCACTATCACAGCCCGGCCGAGTGGGCGGCCCTCTTCGCGGCGGTGGGGATCACCCTCAGCCTGGCACGCTACTACGTCTCGCCCGCGGCGATGCTGGCTTGGGACCAGATGAACGCCGAGTTTGGGATTGGCCAACGCACGTTGTTGTCGACCCTGATGGGGCCAAAACTGCGCTGGCTGGGGATCGGGCCGGCCCTCACCCGCGGCAAACTGGCGGCGCGCCTGGGCGAGATGCGCGCGCGCTACGCCGACGCGTGGGGTGCCGAGGGCGGCGGGCTGCTGGTCGTCGGTGAGCGACTGGCATAGACGTGCGCTTTTTAACAGAAGAAGGGAAGAACGGAAGAGGATCGGATTTCTTCCCGCACCATTTCTATCTTCGTTTCTTCCCTTCTTCTGTCGAATGAGCCTCGGCCTGCTGAACAATGACGGATGAGTTGACCATGACCATCACGGATCTCCCCGACCGAATCGCAAGGCTCGAGCCACAGGCTCGAGATCGTTTCGAGCGCCTGTTTGAGGTGAGCCGCAGCCAAGGCGAGTGCGTTGTGCCAGCCACGATGCGTCCGTGGGCGATCGAAACGTTTGGATCGGTTGAGGCCATCGAGCGCCAGACTGTCATCCGGGTGACCAACACGGTCACCTGGGAGGGGGCGCAGTACAACCCGATCCGGATGCGCCGGCCAATGCCGGTGCGGTCTGCGGACGGCGGACCGCAGTCGCCCGATAGACGGGCGCAGTCCGACATTTTTGCAACCCCGCTCGAAAGCACCGCCGCCGACACGTTTGGGCGGGTACATGGCAAGCATTGCGTGACCACCAGCAATATCGCGCGCTGGGAAGGGATGAATGCGGTCCTGATTTTTGATGCGTTTGACCCCCTTGCAGTCGACGAGGCGCATATGCGCGACTACTTCGCGGCGTCGCGCGAATGGGCGCGCCGGGCGCGCCTGGCCGCCCCCGGTGCGCGTCATTTTGTGTGGATGTGGAATGGCGGGCCAATGGGCGGCGCGTCGATTCCGCACGCCCACGCCCAGCTTGCGCTGGCCCATGGCCGAACCTACCCGTTCATCGAGCGCCTGCGGCTCGCGGCGCTGGGGTATCGGGCTCGATACGGATCGGACTACTTCGCCGACCTGCTGGCCGCGCATGCCGACGTGGGCCTGGGGTTTGAGCTGGGCGGTGTGCCCGGCCTGATCAACCTGGGCGCCTTGCGCGGCTACGACACCTGGCTGCTCGGCGCGGCTTTTGACGACAGCCTGGCCAGCGCCTTCGCCCGCGCGTTGCGGGCGCTGATCGATCAGGCGGGGACGCGGGCTTTCACCGCCAGCGTGGTCATGCCGCCCATCAACGCCGAGGGCGGCCCCGAGCGCCCGGACGATCCGGAGTGGCGCGGGTTCCCCTTCATCGCCCGGATTGTCGATCGCGGCCGCGCCGACGCCGCATCATCTGATATTGGATCGTTGGATCTGTTCGGCGCGAGCGTCATCAGCCACGATCCGTATGTGGCGGCCGCCGCGCTGCGGACCGCCGCGCAAGAGAGCAACCCATGACTGACACCGTACTCGCGATTGACCTGGGCGGCACCAACTTCCGGGTCGCCCTGATGGACCGAGCCGGAACTGTGCTGCGCAAGGATCGCCAGCCGACCCGGATCGAGGAAGGGCCAGACGCCACAATTGCCCGGCTGATCGACAGCGCCCGCGGCATCCTGGCTGAATCCAGCCCGGGCGCGATTGGGGTGGCCGCCCCCGGCCCGCTCGATCCATTCAAGGGCGTCATTCTGATGGCTCCAAACATGCCGGGCTGGATCAATGTGCCGCTGCGCGACAAGCTGGTTAATGCGCTCAACCTGCCGTGCGTGATCGACAACGACGCGAATCTGGCCGGCTTGGGCGAGCAGCGCTATGGCGCGGGCAGCCACGCCGGCGCGGATGGCGGGCGGGTCCGCAACCTGGTCTATTTCACGGTCAGCACAGGAGTCGGGGGCGGCGCAATCTGCGATGACCGGCTGATTCGAGGCGCGCGGGGCTTTGCGACCGAATTTGGCTATTTCATTCTGGACATGAACGCGCCGGCCGAGCGCGCCGGCGTGCCGGGCAACCTCGAGGACATGTGTTCAGGACCCGCTATTGCCCGTTATGCGCAGCAGCGCCTGCTTACTGGCCGCGCGTCGCGGATACTCGAACTGGCCGGCGGTATCGCGGGCCAGGTGACGGCCCGGCACGTGAGCGAAGCCGCTCAGGCCGGTGACGCGCTGGCCCTCGAGATCGTGCGCCGGACTGGGCGCATCCTGGGCTATGGTGTCATCAACGCCATCCACGCGTTCGATCCTGAGATCGTCGTGCTGGGTGGCAGCGTCACCCTGATGGGCGAGTTACTTTTCGAACCGATGCGGGCGACGGTGAGGCAGTTTGCGCTGGCCCCGTACCGGGACATCCCAATTGTGCGGGTGGCGCTCGGCGATGACGCCGGCCTCGCCGGCGCGGCCGCGCTGGCTTTTGAATCCATGTAAGGGCGACGCACCTTGGCCGCCGGAGGCGGCCAAGGTGCGTCGCCCCTACAAATAATCCCGCAGCTCGCGGCTGCGGAGCGGATGGCGCAGCCGGCGCAAGGCGCGGTTCTCGATCTGGCGGATGCGCTCGCGGGTGAGGCCGAACTTCTGGCCCACCTCTTCGAGGGTATAGCTCTTGCCGTTTACCAGGCCGAAGCGCAGCCGGATGATGCGCTGCTCGCGCGGGGTCAGGGTTGACAGGACCTGTTCGACCTTGTCGCGCAGGAGAGTCTCAATGACGGTCTGGGAGGGCGAGGGCTCGGTCTCGTCCTCGATCAGCGAGCCGAATTCGCTGTCCTCTTCCTCGCCCACCGGCTGTTCGAGCGAGAGCGGCCGCCACGACACGGTCTGCATCCATTCGATTTTGCTGGCATCGAGCCCCATCTCGGCCGCGATCTCGGCCGGTATGGGCTTGCGCCCGAGCGACTGCTCGAGCTCGTGGGTGACCTTGTAGAGCTGGCGGATCCGGTCGTTCATGTGAACAGGCACCCGGATCGTGCGGGCCTGGTCGGCGATGGCGCGGGTGATGGTCTGGCGGATCCACCAGGTGGCATAGGTGCTGAAGCGGAAGCCGAGTTTGTAATTGAACTTCTCAACCGCTTTCATCAACCCCAGGTTGCCTTCCTGGATCAAATCAAGAAAGTGCACTCCGCGGCCCATGTATTTCTTGGCGATGCTGACGACCAGGCGGGTGTTGGCCTTGATGATGTGCTCGCGGGCCAGGCGGCCGTCTTCAATCGACGCGCGCAGGCGCGCCTCGGAATCGAGCGTGCGGGTCGCGCTGTTCGTCTTGAGCCGGGCGATGGCGTGTTCCCCGCGCTCCATCCGCTTGGCCAGGCTGACTTCCTCGGCGGTGGTGAGAAGCGGCACACGGGCCATCTCGCGCAGGTAGAGGGCGATGCTGTCGTCGGTGGCCTGGCCCTCTTCGGCGTCCTCGTCCTCATCTTCGTCCTCTTCGAACAAGCTGAGGTCCTGGTCATCGTCGTCGTCGGCCGCATCGGTGAGGCGCACTCCGGCCTCCTCGAGGGCGGCCATGATGCGCTCGATCTGCTCGAAATTCTCGTCCAGGTCCGGGACAAGCTCGTAAATGTCCTCGAGGACCAGCCCGCCCTGCACCTCGGCCTTGATGATCAAGGCGGCAACGGTTTGCTCGTCGTCTAGCAACATGGCGGGTGATAATCGGGCGGGCGGGTCGTCAATCCTCGCCCCGAGTCTTGTCAGACCAGTTGATTCTCAGCCAATCGGCGGAGTCCTCGCCAAGCAGCTTCTCCATGTTTGCCTGGGCCTTCTCGTCATCGCGAAAGGACGGGCTGATCGGATCGATCGGGATCGCCATCAGCACGTGCTCGCGCACCGGCTCGGTGAGGTCGATGAAGCCGTCGTCGGTCATGCGGTGCAACTCATCGTCTTCGAGAGGATTCTCGGTAAGGCGATGATGGGGTAACGCAAAGAATACATCCTCGAGCTCGGTCGAAATGGGAAAGTCGAACAGTTCGAGCGAGCGCACGCACTGAACTTTAACCGCGCCCTCGATTCGCCCCTCAACCATGATGCTGTCAATCATCCGGGTGAAGGTCAGCGCGGCAGTGGCGTTGTCGAGGCGCGTTTCGTCATCGAGCCAGACCGAATCAGCGTTAAACGATTCCGTTAGGCTCGCGCCAACCACGGCGTGAAGCAACTTCGACACGCGGAAACGCATGCGACATTTTACCATCCGCATCATGTGATGGCCGAACAGGTGTTCTTGTTGATTGGGCTGTGGACAACGTGTGGGCGCGCCGCGTCAAGCATGTGGAAAACCTGGGTGGAATCCAATCCATTCGTGTTGATAATCTGTGGGCCGAATCCTTGGGCCACCCAACCTTAAATATCCGCGCAATGCGGGCCCAAACGCGGCGCGGCGCTTGCCGGCCAGCGCGCATGCGTGTAAGATTCGCCTCCCGACGCATCGCAATGAAG
>Ga0073900_10000954_pt1 | contig 16842 bp, 16 predicted proteins | sample KloWWTmetKNB5Kit_FD_66666 | JGI IMG/M metagenome (GOLD analysis project Ga0073900, IMG submission 66666) | Active sludge microbial communities from Klosterneuburg, Austria, studying microevolution and ecology of nitrifiers - Klosterneuburg... | ecosystem: Engineered > WWTP > Aerobic digester >...
CCCACGATCGGAGAACGTCACGAGATTACCGTCGCCGACGACACCGTCGAAGGCTGGCTCCCGGCCGACCACGCCGCGTTCGCGGGCAAAGCGCCTCCCGGAGCGGCTTTCGGTTACAACATTGCCGTTTCGAAGCTCTACCATCTTTGGCCGCCTTTGCCGGTGGAGGGTGCATATCTGGAATGGAGCAAGGCCGCGGACAAAGATCTGCTCGGCATGGGCGTACCGCTCGGCAGTGACCAGCTGTGCGTCATCAACCGGGACGGAATCTGGTGGATGTCCAACTGTTACGGGGATGTGCCCTGGCCCACCGCTTACACCGGCAACGAGTCCATCAGTGATTCGGAGTCCGTGGTGGAATGCCCGCGACTGCTGTTTCCGCAACTCACACTTTGGTTTACTAAACCCATCTTTCAAACCACCGGTTCGTGCGTATTAAGCCTTACCGCGGCTGAAGACAGCGGGCTGGTGATTACTTGCGTGGACACCGGCGATCCAGCTTCCACGGGGCACTTGCTGGTGGACCTGGACCTGTCGCTGGTTGTGACTTCGGATACGGAGCCGGGGCACCTCGCCTTCAAGACAATCGATTCTGCGGGCCGCATTAAGCGCGGGCCGGTTGTCGAAAGCATTAAAGCAGGCAGCTCGAACGTTACGCTCACGTCGAACGTCGACGCGGTCAGCGGTAAATACTACGGCAATGTCGTCATTACCGTCGACCTGGAACTGGATGGCAAAGAGCTGGCCATCGACACCGTTCGGCTGGACGGAGCCGAAGAAGAGTTTTACGAGGATACGATAGCGCTGGGCTTCCGCGCGGGTATCCGTTCGGCGTTTCGCGGGCGGCTCAATGTACCAGTCGGGCTTACCATTCCCGACGGCACCGAGCTCAAGTTGCGGCTCTGGCTGCTCAATCGGTCCACGGTGAACGTGCCCGCGGATCTGTTTGCCTTGAGCTACCGTCGCATCCCGGCCCCGCCTGCACTGGTCACGCCGACTGCTTTGCCCACTTCAGCCGCCGAGGTGTCGCTGGCCTCACTGCCTGCCGCCAGTGTGGATGTGGCCAGTACGGCCAATCAGTACTTCACGGTCGAAAGTGAATCGTTTGCTGTTGAAGCCGGGGACACGATCCTCTTCACGCTGACTCGTGCGGGCGACACGGACGGTTACAGCGGCAATGTGCACCTCCTGCGGCAACGTGGGATTTATGTTGAACCGCCCGCCTAGTTAGGAGTGCCCCATGCCGGGTCTGTTCAATCAAAATCTCGAATGGCTGAACCACAACAGCAACAGAGCGTTTCCGTTGACTGTGGAAGCGACGGGCTACTCCGTCGACGGCGACTTTCGGCTGCCCAACGATTTCATCGTGGCCTGCTATTTCTCCCTCAACGCGGCCCACAACGTGGACCCGGCCCGGTTCACGATCAAAACCATAATTGTCTCCACGGCTGGGATCACTGTGATTATTGGATACCAGGTCGGGTCCGAAGTCATCACGGTTTGCACCGCCATGGTTCCGCGGGACAGCCACGTGAAACACCAGGCGTACCGGTTGGGCGGTTTTGGCAATTACGCAGATCTCGACGGCTGGATCGTGATCGACCAGTTTGACGGCATCGACCTGCAGCCTGCCGGGGAGTGGAGCTTCGACATTGACGGCGGGCGTCTGGAGCTGGACGGCGTACGACCCCAGATCCGTGGCGTGACTCGCTTGCGAGCTCAAAACGGTTCCGAGCTGAGCAGTCCGATCACCGGCGACGTGATCCTGCGGGCCGGTCGCAACATGCGGATCACGCCCGTCCTCACAGAAGGACAGGACCCGACGTTCGTCTTTGACGCCATCGACGGCGAAGGTTTGAACGAAGAGTGCATTTGTGCCGGAGACGTGGACAAAGGCCCGGCGATCCGTACGATCAACAAAATTCCACCCACGCCGGATGGCGACTTCACGTTGCTGGGTAATAACTGCCTGCAGTTCTCACCTATCGAAAACGGGCTGCGAGCCGAAGATACCTGCTCGGAACCCTGCTGCGGCTGTCCTGAGCTGGAGGCGGTCACAGCTGCGCTGGAGCAGTTCGGACGGCAAGCCACCACCTTGGAAAACTTCCTCGTCAGCCTGGAGGCTCGTGTGACCCAGATGGATCAAGTGATTCTGGGCTCGCGGCTTGGTGATCGCGGCTGCGTGCAATGCGAGGGGGCATAACGTGTCGATCACTGTAGACGCTCTCTGGGAGTTCGACGACAACTTTGACGACGCGAACGGCAATACGTACCCGATGGCCGTCGCTGGCTCGCCGTCATTTTCGACAGTTACTAAAAAGTTAGGGTCACACGCTCTTACTGTGGCCGGTAGCTTCGGGAACGGGCACGGTGCTTACAGCGATATAGACGCAACTTTAGGGAGTATTGCGGGCGGCAAGACATGGGCGTTTTGGTGCAATATCCAAGGCTCTGGAAATTGGATATACGTGGGCGTCGGCACGGACGAGGCGGTTAGATACAGGGTCGTCATTAACCGCGGGGCAAGTACATCTTTCTACATCGATACGCAGGCAGGCCAGCTGGCAAACGTATTCAGGCCTAACACTGCCAATTGGTGGCATGTCGCTATCATCCAGTCCGCCGACGGCGCTACGACCAAGTTTTATCTTAACGGCGTCTTTGTTCAAAACCTTTCTGCGCCTTTTGTTGATTATTCTCTGTACACCAACCCTAAAATATGGGTATCAACAAACAACTGCTTTATCGACCAAATGTTTGTTGGTCCTTATATGTCTACCGAGGCTCTCCTGTTTGTGTACAAGCAGGGCGACGGGCGAGAATTCGCCGACTGGGCCGACTACGAAAACATCGTTCCCGCTACTCCGACTGCCGTCGTTGCAGGCAAGCAAATAGGTCTGAACCTTGCGGACAACGGAGGAAACGGTAACGCCGTCACCCAGTACAAGATATACCGAGGAACCGCTTCCGGATCGCTCACGTATTTTGAAACAGTTAGCCGCACGGCAAGCTCCCAGCTTTACACAGATTCGACAGGTACGCTGGGTCAAACGTACTACTACCGAGTAGCGGCTGTAAATTCTATCGGCGAGTCTTCGCAATCTGCAGAAGTGTCCGCCGTCAGAGCTAATTTGCCTGCGGTAATTTCGGACATTTCATACACCTGGGTGGGCGACCTGCTCACAATTTCCTGGGATGCTCCGTACGACGGAGGCTCCGCCATTGACGGCTACGGCATCAGCATCTGGAATGATGCCGAAGGTTTTGACGGCCGCGGCTGGGACGGCACTGCTCCGGAGACAACCGAATACACTTTCGATCTGAGCCTCTTCGGTCCGGACGGGGACTACGAAGAATACAGCGTCAACGTTGAAGCCTACAACGGCGCCGGTGCGTCAATAGGCTCAGAAGTCGTCGTACTCAAATTTCCGCCGCCTACTCCTTACCGGCCGGACAGCGTCAGCGAGTCCCGCAGCCGCAGTTGTGAAACGAACTTCACCAACAGCCTGGGACGACAAAGCATTGCCGTCGATCAACCACCGTCCGGCGGTGACAACTATCCGTTTGTCGGTGCCAGCGACATCGACAAGCTGCTGGGGGACGCCTATCTGTCCTACTTTGACCCGACCTGCGAATTCGTGCGACCGTTCCGTATTCGCTGGTTGTACGGGTTTGGTTGCTTGAAAGCTTTTGTCGCCAGCGAGATCGTTCACGATTACGACGCCCTCATCGAAGACGCCAACGGGGCTGTCGTTTTTGATTCTCGCGAAGCCACCTCGTTCACGGCCAGCTTGTGGGGCAACCGTCTGCGAGTCCTGCAGTGGCTCAATACCGAGACGGACTCCGTGCTCCGCCTGGTTCAGCACATCGCCTGGAATCCTGACGAAGATCCGCAAAATTGGCCCATCTACCTGGAGCCGATAAACGGACAGCTCGACGAGCGGGTCAGCGAGCGTCTGTTACCTCGCCTACGGTCACTGCGCGTGGATCTGGGCGAACCGCAACAAGGCTCAGTGCGGCTGCTCAATGGCTTCAACACAACAATCGAAAAACTGGAGATTGCTGCCGCAGACGGCGAGCGGTTGACGACGTCGCTGGTCATTTCGGCCGCGCCCGGCCTCGGAAAAGGCAAGTTTGGTCCGGCGTGTGACGAGGCCGCCACGGACACGCCTGGAATTTTGCGACGCATCAACAACGTGCAGGGTGACGTGTCAGGTAACTTCCTGCTCGACGCCACCGGCTGTTACCGCATTGAACGTCCCGTGCTGGGGATTATTGCGGAAATCGATCAGATTCGACACGTCCAGGTCCGTGACCATACGCTGCAGGTTTCCAACGATTGCGGACCATGTTGCGACTGCGAAGACTTTCTCAACACATACGAAGGCATCCGGCGTCTGCGGGACCGCTACGCCGCCCTGTTCGATCGCGCCAAGGCTGTTCGCGATCTGTACATTAAAAACCGTGCCCGCGTTATCGAATCGGCAGACTGCCGCAAAAACGATCCGCTGCGGATTGTGGTTAGGCCGATGTGCCCGGACGAAGTGGCAGTTGCCATCGGGTTTTGCAACAACACCGACGAGTGCCTGCGTAATCTCGTGGTTCCGATCAATTTCGAATTTGAAGGCACGAGCTCCTTCAGCGAATGTGATGCCGATACGGAGTACACCGGCGGCTACGCTCCCGCCGTGGCTTGCAACAGTACTTTCCGCAGCGGTAACCGCGAAGAAAGCCCTGTAAACGGTAACAGCGGCGGTGACATGGATTACTACCAGCTGGGCGGCACGTATCCGCACTTTTATGCCGCCTGGGAGCGAGTGGATCCAGGCGGACTGGCCCAGGTCACGTTTCGCATCAAGTTTCCCGTCAGCCAGGCCGGTGACCAGGTTGAAATTTCTGTGGACGCTTACTCCGCCAGTGGGACAACTGGCGTGCCGCTTTCAGGCAGTGGCACCTACTTTCCCATTGCGGGTTACGAGCCCGGTCGCGGTCCAGTTACGCCAGAAGCCCTGGCCGCTCGGCTCGTTGACGCGTGCAAAATTGCGAGAACCGCCTTGCTGCAGGAAGAGTGTTGCGCGGAAGATGGATACTCTGAAGTTTGATCTCATTTAAGTGAATGCAAATGGCGACGCGAAATCCAGGCTGGCACAACTTAAACTCAACGCGAGACTACCCGTTCGACGGAAGCGCTTCGCTGCTGGACACCTCTGGCAAGCGGCTGCCTGTCGATATCGTGGCAGGCCTGAAACTGCTCGTCCCGGAAGCCGCGGGCCGCTATGTTTTCGTGGGCGGGCTTTCCGTAACTCCGCATGTTTGCACCATCGTCTTCTTGGCGGCTCAAGACCTGGACGGGTCTAACGCCGTGGCCGTTTGCTCCATTAGCGCTCGGCAACCTATCTCGCGGTACACGGCCTACGAAGTAGAACCGCTTTATATCGGAACTGCAGGCTGGATCACTTTCGGACCGGGCATCGCCAATCAGATCGGATACACCGGCCGATTCGGCTCGCCGCGTCAATCGCTACTGGCCCCGCGAGCTGCTCGCTGGTTTCGCCAGCTTCCGGTCACAGGAGCGGGTAAGACGGCCAGCCAGGTTCTCACAGGGCTTGTTAGCCTGGTGGGCGGAGCCGACATTGAGATCGTTAAAGAGTGCCGCGAAGTTCCCGGCGAAGCGGTTCCGGCTAACGACCGACAGTATTGTGGCAGCAGCGAACTGGGCACGCTGGTTCGCGATGTCATTGTGTTCCGGCTGAAAGACAAATCCACGCTGCAGAACCAGAATGTGTTCGATATCTATAAAGGCAAATGCGGAACTCGCCCCGACAGCCAGAACTGTGGCGACCCGCAACCGTTGGAGTTTCTCGGGCCTGTCACGCCTGACTGCTGCGGCAATATCACGCTGGTGTTTCGCGGCTGCGCTGAAATATCCAAAATCGTGGAGGAAGCTACCGTGGACGATTTAGGAGACGTGATCGTCACCGAGGAAGCCTGTGGTATCGTTATCGACTGCGGCCTGGGACTGGCTGAGGCGTGTGTCACCAAAGATCGTTTACCGGACGCCGACGGACGACTGCCCAACGAATACGACGATCTTTGCGGCAGCATATCGTTCGTTTCGGAGTCTGCCGCGACGGAACCGGAAATCGTTCTGCCGGTGTTTGATTTTGATCCTGTCGAAGCGAGCGAAAGCGGGGACCCCACCTTGCCGCAAGTCGACGACTTCCAAACCTTTGGCAACTGGGTGAACCGACACGGGCTGTTCCGCTACAAAGAAAACCCGAGTGGCGGCGACATAATTTTGACGGGCGACAGCAGCGCCATGCGAAACGTCGTGACCTACGAGCCAGATCCGGCTATCCTGACATCACTGTACAAACGAGTTGCCGCGGTTATCGAGCTTCGCAGCGGCGACCCGGGTGCTTTACACAACGGTGCCGTGATTGCCAACTACCAGGAAACTTCGCCAGCTTCCGGGCGTTTTTCCTACTATGTGGCTGAAATCGACTGGGACGGACAGTACCGCGGGTTCAAGCTGTTTCGGATTGCCAAGTACTCCGGTTCCGCCTGGATCAACTTATTTTCACTGGCGGTGCCTACTTTGCAGAGCGACGCGCAGTACCTGGTAACTTTAGAGATTTACCCGCAGTCGGAAAACGCCGACAACGCTTGGCTGATTGCCCGGCTGGAGAGTGTTGCCGACAGCTCGATCGATGTCACGATCGGACCATTAGCAGTGAGTGATTACGCCCCGACAACGGGCCTGTTCGGGCTGGGGACGAACAGAGCCATGAGTCGGTTCAGCGATTTTTCCGTTGAAAACATTACCTCAGCGCCTTAGGAGAACAGACGTGCCCAACGAAGATTTTCTCGACCAACTGCCAGCTCAATCCTCGCCTCGCGCTTCGGAAGACGACGAGATGGACCAAGTCGTCAAAGCGACAGCAAATCCGGGCAGCAGGCCGCTGGTGCGAAAATTGGTCCGCCGACTACGCCCAGTTGCCCCCGCCATTCCGCGAGCCGTATTGCCCGCCGAGACGGAGACATCGCCTACGATTACTTCACCGGAACCGGAAGCTGAAACGGAGCCGGAACTTGCAACACTGCCGACTCCTGTCTCGCAAGCTCCGACAAAGCCAGTGCCGCCGCCTGCCCCCACGAGAACCGTGCCGCGGCCAGCACCGGTGATTCCGGCGACCCTTGAAATGTTGACCGCCGAGCCTGCAGTCGGTTCGGCTCAAATCGGCAATCGACGCTGGGACGAATTTTTGACCTCGCTTGGACAGGCAACACTGATCGCCGTGTGGGAGTTAAACGTGACGTCCTTGGCAGACTTTACCACTTACTCGCTGGAAGATCTGATCAAGCCACGAGGGCGATTGACCAGGCCCCAGGCGATTGAAGTTCGCGACAAGCTGGCAGCCTGCGGCGTGCAACTCTCAGCAACGTCACGGGGCAATTTTCAGCGCGGAAGCGTGCGGCAGGCCACCGGCATCCGCAGTTTACGTGGCGACAACGGACCGCCACCGCCTGCCGACGCCAGCTCGCAGCAACGGCGACAGCACCGCCTGTCCAACAATCGTTTGACCATGTAAGCAAGGATCGCAATAAGGCATGTCGCTAGAACAAACCAGACGGTTACATCCTGAGTGGCGTGACGTCAACGAACCGATTCCGTATCCGTTCGTTGACGTTGCCACGCTGCGCAATGCAGAAGGCAAATTCATACCGGAAGGTACGTTCTTGGACGCCTCGCTTTACCCGATTGGCGGCGGAGTTCGCTTGCGGCTGTCCTCAGTTACGGTTTCACACGAAGAGATCACGCTTTATATCGGGGATCAGATCAACTCGCAGATTGCTTACGGACGGTTTTCGCTGCTGGAGCCACCCGCGGAATTGAGACTGCTGGATTTTTGGGGACGTCCGGCAGGTGTGCTGGTGTCCACGGCGAGCAAGCTTTCCATCTTTCAGGCCTGGGGAATTGGCACACACGTCTTCGCAGTGGAAGCCACCGAGTTCGTAACCGACGTCTGCATCCCAACGCCGGAAGTTGGTTTGCGGGGTTTCGTGCTGGCCGACGGTAGCGTGTTTACTGGCGATATTTGGCTGATCGGTGACGACGGTATTGTCTTGTCGGTCGAAGAAAATACAACCGTGGACGCCAGCGGAACCTGTCAGGCTGCGGCCATCCCGGAGACCGTTATCCGTGTCGACGTCGTAGGCGATCCTTTGTTCCGGCGTCGAATCTGCGCTGGCGTTTTCGCCACTCCTAAATTTTTGAAAACCATCACCGCTGTCCGAAACGGTAACTCGTTCGTTTGCGGTCCTGACGAGTTTGGAGATTTCAAGATCACCGTCGGCACCCAGGACGCTGAAGACACCATTCTGCGCGTGCGGGCTACCAAAGAAGGCCTCATCATTGAAGCAGTCGGGGAAAAGCTGGAGAACGTCGGATGAGCCAAACAAAGTTCTACAACGACAACAGCAATCGCGGCTACCCTTTTCTGCGTGGCGAAGCTTTTCTGCCCAACAGCGCCATCGTGGACTGCGGTTTCGTGTTTGGTCCCGGATCAGGTTTCGTCGCGGGCACGTCTACGGTCTATCTTGCCGCCGTACAGAGAGCGGAAGACTTGTTTATTTTCACGTTCAAAACGACCGCCGGAAACTTGCTTGACCGGGAAATTCGTTTTGTTCGCGACATCACCGCCGATCCGTACGTGATTGAGTACGCAGACCCGCTCGACAACCGACAAGAATCGGCATCCGCAAGCGAATCGCTGTCCTATTCGTGCAACTACGTCGACGATTTCGCAGGCTATTTGGTCACCGGCCCTCTGGAAGCTCTGCAGACGCTGCTACCGACGGATGGCGAACTGACCGGCATAGCGACTGTGGAACCTGCTCTGCTGCGAGACGCGTCCGCTGCTTATGCACGAACGCTCAATCTGGCCAACGGAGATCGTACTCGTTACGAAAACCCAGACGACTGCCGTCCTCAATGTTGGCCAGTACCGCCACAGCCGCTTTGGATCGTGCAGCGATGCGTGCAGGGGCTGATTCGGTTCAAAGAGGGTTATAATTTAAGGATCTCGCAAGATGCCGAAGACAACCTGCTGAAATTTGATGCCAGTGTGGGTGCTGGAGAAGGTGAACCCTGCCACCAAGTACCTCTGTATCCCGGAGAAGACCTGCCAGCTAACAGTATTTTTTACGAAGGTGGTCCCGCCTGCAACCAGGTCATTCGCTCCATTAACGGCATTGGCGGCCGCATGGTGGATATTCGCGGCAAGCTGGGCGTGCGCGTGCAGGCAGAACCCGAAAAACACCGTATCATCATCGATGTTGATACGCACAACATGGCAATTTGTGTTGATTCCCCGGAGTTAGCCTCATTGTCCGAAGTATCCGTCAGCAGTGACCCGTGTGACTGCGGACCGCAAGAATAGGCGGAGAGCCAAGGATGGCCGATCCAGTTTTCAATCCGAAACGCTGCGAAGTACCTTTCGTACAGCCTATTGCGCCAATTCCGGGCATAGATGACTGTTTCGTGCCGCCTGCGCCTGAGCCGATCATTGACTGCCCAAATCCGGTTATCCCGGTGCCTGGTCCGCCCGGCCCGCCGGGTCCTCCAGGTCCGCCAGGTCCGCCAGGTCCGCCTCCGCCGCCACCGCCTTGCCCCCAGTTCCAGATTTCGGCACAGGCTTCAGCTACGCAAGGACCGCCCAGCGTCAAGGTGACCGTTACCGGATCCAAAAACAGCCAGCAGGGCTGCGTATTTGATATCGATTTCGCCTTCCAAATTCCGCAAGGCCCGCAGGGGCCTCAAGGCCCGCAAGGGCCGCAGGGACCGCAGGGGCCTCAAGGACCACAGGGACCTCCGGGTCCGCAGGGACCTCCGGGTCCGCAAGGGCCTCAAGGGCCAAGCGAGGCAGGCCCTCCCGGTCCGGCAGGCCCGGCAGGTCCGCCGGGCATAGCGGCGATTCCTATTTACTTGCCGTCGCGAAAAATAAAGGTGAAATGCGTCGACGGACCGCCTACGGCTTCGGTGAAGGTCCAGTATTACGATCTGGCTTCGCCGCAGACCGTGCAGGTTGGCTCGCAAACTTACACGTCGCGACTGGGCGTGCAGTTTCAGTTTTCCATGGGGATACCTTGCCAACAGAAATCGCAAGGTTGCCAGCAACAGTGTCCGCAAGGCCCGCAAGGACCACAGGGACCGCAAGGACCACAGGGGCCGCAAGGCCCGCAAGGACCGCAAGGCCCACAAGGGCCGCCCGGCGAGCCAGGTCCTAGAGGTCCGCAAGGTCCGCAAGGACCACAGGGGCCGCAAGGCCCGCAAGGACCGCAGGGCTCAGATGGTCCGCCAGGCCCGGCCGGTCCGGAAGGCCCTAGAGGCCCGCAGGGTCCACAAGGACCGCAGGGTGCAGACGGTGTTTGCCCGCAATGTCCGCAATGTCCGCCAGGTCCGCCAGGTCCGCAAGGGCCGCAGGGTGCAGACGGGCCACCGGGTCCAGCTGGTCCGGAAGGCCCAGCTGGGCCGCAGGGCGCGGATGGGCCGACAGGTCCGCAAGGCGTGGATGGGCCGCCAGGCCCGCAAGGTGCAGACGGTGCAACCGGCCCGGCGGGGCCGACAGGTCCGGCAGGTCCGACAGGTCCAACAGGCCCGGCAGGTCCAACAGGCCCGGCAGGTGCAGACGGTGTCTGTCCGCAATGTCCGCAAGGTGCACAAGCAGGTCCTCCGGGACCAGAAGGCCCGGCAGGCCCGGCAGGCCCGGCAGGCCCGGCAGGTCCAGCAGGTGCCGACGGCGCAGATGGTGTAGACGGAGCAGACGGAGCAACCGGACCGGCAGGCCCAGCAGGCCCAGCAGGCCCAGCAGGCGCCGCTGGAGCAGCAGGAGCAACCGGAGCAACCGGAGCAACCGGAGCAACCGGGCCTGCCGGTCCGGCGGGAGCAGACGGACTGGACGGAGCGGACGGCGCAACTGGCCCTGCTGGCCCAGCGGGTCCCGCGGGTGCAGACGGGCTGGACGGAGCAGACGGCGCCGACGGCGCAACTGGTCCTGCAGGCCCAACGGGTCCGCAGGGGCCAACAGGCCCCACTGGCCCGGCAGGCGCCGCTGGAGCAGCAGGAGCAACCGGAGCAACCGGAGCAACCGGAGCAACCGGAGCGACCGGAGCGACTGGCCCCGCCGGGGCCGATGGTGCCGACGGTGCCGACGGCACAAACGTCGTTACGCTAAGCAGCTACACGGCAACGATCGGCAACGGCAGCGATACCGTAATCTCGATCGCGCAGGCCACGCACGGCCTGGCGGCGGATGGTCGCTTGTTGTCGCAAGTTTGTGACGCCAGCACCGGAGCAATGGTCAACGTCGAAACCGCGATCAACAACGCCAACGGGACGGTCACGTACACGTTTCCGGCAGCACCCACAACGAACCAGTACCGCATCGTGCTGCTGGGATCTGTTGCCCCGCCTGGCAACATTATTGGCTACTATTTCGCCTTGATCGGAAACGGAGTTGACACGACGATCACGGTGACCCAGGCCACGCACGGACTGGCCGTCAACGGGGCCATGCTGGTGCAAGTATTTGAAGCCAGTAACGGAAAGCTCACAATCAGCGACGTCACCGTCAACAATGCCAACGGCACAGTTTCGATCGTGTTTCCGGTTGCCCCGACAACAGACCAGTACCGACTGGTGATTATAGGATAACAAATGAAAGATTTAGCCCCTCGCACAATAGTGCTGCTCAACGACGGGAACTCCGGTACGGCCAAAACTGTCGACTGGTCGGTGGCTAATCGGCACACCGTGACCCTCACCGGCAACGTCACTTTCACTTTTACGTCACCAGGCGGAGATGCTATCTTGTATTTACGGTTGGTGCAGGACGGAACGGGCTCCCGCACGGTCACTTGGCCCGCGGCGGTTAAGTGGCCAGCGGCCACACCTCCGACGCTGACCGTTACAGCGGCAGCCGTGGATATTGTGGTGTTAATTTACGACAGTACTACTGCGTTTTATTACGCCCAGTGCGCCAAAAACTTTAGCTAGACGTAAGCCGTAAAACTAAACGAGGACGTATGAAACTGCGAGAATTTGTAACCTCTGAAAATATCGCTCTGCCGCCTATTGCGTTAAGGGACGGGCTAAACTGGGACGCGATGTCACTGGCAGCGGAGAAGGCAGCCTACGCGGAAATTGTTACCGCGTTCAACACAAATCCAGCCTGGAACCGGCGACCTGTGTCGTTTCCGCTGGGGCAGCTGGGGCTCATGGCCATGTTCGGCCTGCGAGGTAACGCCATTGGGCGAAACTTGGCCGCTGTTATTGCCGATCCGTGGCCTGTAGAGGCCGAAGCTGTTCTGCAGAGTGTTTTGCCTGCCGGGGTGGCACTTGAGGACCTGCGGCAAGCTTTTCAGACCTTCGACGCCTGGATGCGGCCAGAGTCGCAAGCAGCTCCCGATCTGGGCGAGCCGATGGCTGGCCTGCTGCTGGACGCCTTGGTTGTGCTGGGCGTTATTTTGCCAGCCGAGCGCGAGGCAATCGAGCTTAAACGGACGATACCGTTTGTTGTCGACGAACTGCAAGCCTGGAATGAATTACACACCTGGACGGAAGGGAGACCCTCCTAATGCCTTCAAGCATTTTGACAGCGTTCGGCGCGTCCGAACAAGTTCCAACAGTCACAGCGCTTCAGTCGCTGGCCAATTCGGCTACCGCCGGTTGGGGCATGACGGCTGTTGACAACACCTCGGATAAGTATCTTGATGCACTCATCAACTGGGTAATTGATCCGGCAAACACTGCACCAGCCAACGATAAAGCGTTCTATATGTTTGGCTGGGGAACAAACCACTCGTCGTACTACCCATCCACAGGCGCTTCTTCCGGCGGCACCACGGGTTCACAGGGCGCCCTGACGTTCCCCAACATCACCACCACACCTATCCTGCTGCCGCTTGTGGACACGCTGGCCTACGGCGTGGCGGACACTGTGATCCAAAGCGTCACTTTTTCGCTTTGCAAGCGAATGGGTTGGCGACGGTTGCCGCGGTTCTGGGGGCTGGCTGTTCTAAATTACTCAGGTGCCGCGCTGAACTCAGCCAACAACCGTGTTTCGTGGTACGGGTCCTATGACACGGTTGGGTAGTGTAGTCCATGCCCGCAAAACCAATCCTCCACTACTGTCCTAGCGTTACCGGGGCATCAGCCTACGCGGTCGATCTGGCGGCGTCGCATCACTCACGAGTAACAGGCTGGGATCTTGACGCTTACCGCTGCCGAGAGGGCGCAAAAGGTCTGAACTGCACAGCCACTCGCTACGTTTCTTTTCCGACCAAAGCCATCTACATGACGGACGAAATAACCGTCTGCTGCTGGTTGTATCTCACTTCTAGCGCTTTCCAAGGCTTTTTTACAAAGGACGACGCTTCCGGTAATCGCAGCTGGTCCTGGGACTATTACGGTGGTCTTTGGCGGTGGATCGGTTTTGATAAATCCGGTTCTTACGGCTACGCGTCAACGGCCGCCACGCTCAATAAGTGGACGTTTTTGGCGGGAACGTTTTCGCACAACGCGGCGATACTCTACAAGGACGGCTCGTTCAAATCGATTGGTTATTCTTCGTACGGCGGCGGTTTAATCTACAATTCCAACCCCATCGGAGTTGGCAGGTACGCTAACTACGGTCTCAACATATCTGACGGCGTCATCGACGACTGCCGGGTGTACAAACAAGCTCTGCCCGCTAACGATATTGCCGCCCTGTTTGCCCGGGGTCCGGGTTACATCGATTACGACTTGCACGATGACTGCGAAGACGAGAGCATGTTAGAGCTGCCCGTAGCCCCTGAAGCTCCACCCTTGTGGTTTGCCCAGTAGCATGGCGAAAAAAATCGAACTGAAGCAGAAACTCGTCTTGGAGTTCCACCGCGCACCAGGCGACGTGCTGATGATGACGGGCCTGGTGCGAGATTTGAAACGTACGTACGGGGAACGCTTTCAAATTGACGTACGGTCTCAATTTCCGGCCATCTGGCGGCACAACCCATATCTCACCAAACTCAGCAGTCGCGATCGGGACGTGCAAACCATCAACCTGGGAGGTAATCGAGAGGACGCGGCGGACAAGGAAGGTATTCGGTGGAGCAAAGCCGGAGCCAAAGGTGGAGCCAAGGTCCATTACGCAACCGTCTTCCACCGTGTTTTTGAAAAACGAACAGGCCTGCACGTGCCCGTCCTTGAGCCGCACGGAGATCTGCATCTCAGCCCTGCCGAACGGGCCAATCCGCTCATCGGCGGCCGGTACTGGATCGTGGTCCCTGGCGGCAAGACGGACATGACCACCAAGTGGTACCCGCAGAATCGCTGGCAGGCTGTTGTTGATCGCTTACGCCCCTGGGGCCTGCAGTTCGTCCAAGAAGGTTCGACCAAAGAGATCCACGTGCATCCACCTCTGACTGGCGTACTGAGCGCAGTCGGACAGACCAGCGTGCGAGATATCATCCTGAACATCCACCACGCGGAAGGGATCATCTGTGGCTGCTCTTTTCCGATGCACATTGCTGGCGCCTTGAGCAAGCCTTGCGTGGTGGTCTTTGGCGGCCGCGAGGAGCCTTGGTACGAGTGGTATTCTGACCACTACAATGCCTTCGGGGATCAAGCCTCGCCGACGAAAGTGCCGCACCGTTTACTGCACACGCTGGGGCTGCTGTCCTGCTGCACGGATCGCGGCTGCTGGCTGCGGCGAACGGAAAAACTGCACGACGGGCACGCTGATTACGACAAAAGCTTGTGCCTGAAACCTGTGCGAGCCTCGGACGGAGTTACTCCGGCTTGCATGGATTTGATCTCGCCCGCGCACGTTTGTGAGGCCGTCATGTCCTATTACGAAGACGGCACTTTGCCTCCGCTGTGATCACTGGAGTATCCCGCTGTGACTGCCATTACCGAACCCACCGGCAAGTATGATCGCCCACCGACATCGGCAGCCTGTCCGCACTGCGGGCAAGCAATGCCGGTGGCCAAACCGGTCACCCGTGAAACTTGTTTCGTCCCACCCGGTCTGCCGCCCGCCATGCCGCCGCTGCCCGTCTTCCTGCGGCAAACCGAACAACAAGAAACCGGGCAAGCCAAAATACCAACGGCCAAGACCACCAGTCTCCCGGCAACGCCCGCGGCCCCACCGGCCGCAAAAGCCGCCAGCCGTGACGTGCTCGATCATCCGCTCATCGGTGGACGCATAACCATTGCCGTTTTGCTCTACGGCAGCGAAGTCAATCTCCACCGCCGCTGTCTGACTTCGATCTGCGAAACCGTGCCGCCCGCACGAATGGACTTGCGGGTGTTTTGCAACCAGGTCGGCGTTGACACGGTTAACCTGCTCAACACGCTGCCCGTTCGTGTGACAAATTTTGACTCGCACAACCGTCGCAAGGTGGAAGCCATGCGACTGGCGTTTCACGACGCCAAGCATCCGTTGGAGACGTCCTGGCTCGTCTGGTTCGACGATGTGGCCTTTGCGAGACGCGCGGACTGGCTGACAACGCTGGCAGAAACGATCATCGCCCAGCGAGCAGAGGACCAAGTGGCGATCCTCGGCCCCAAATTGCGGCACACCTTGGCCGCCGTGGGCAAAGATCCCCGTCGCTGGTTCCAGTCGGCCAGCTGGTGGCGAAAACGAGACTTACGGAACAGGCAAGGCTCGGACGCTCCCAACGGGGACCAAATTCACTACGTCAGTTCAAACTTCTTTGCCCTCCGCACAGACACGATCCAGCTCTGCAACATACCTGACTCCCGACTCATGCAGAGCGGCTGCGGCATCGTGATCGGGGAACAATTGCACCAAGGGGGCTTCAAGGCCAAAGCTTTCAGCGACGACGGCACATTTGTGCAGGCCCTCCAGGCCAACGACAAACGCGGCTACAAGGAGCGCTACCCGTGGCAGTAAACGACAAGCAGTTCCAGCTCAACTCGCAGCGTATCATCCAGATCATTAGTGATCCGGTTTTCTACGTAAGCTGCGTTGCCTTCCTTTACATGCAGGAGATGGCCCACGAACGCTGGTTGCAGTACGAAAGCGAGGTCATCCGCACAAACGACAAAGGCTGCACAGGCTGCCAGGACAACTCCAAGGCCCTTATTAGTCCGGCAATTGCCGAGTTCATTCGCCAAATTCATCGTTTACACCAGGCAGGCCCTCAACTGCTGGAACCCGTGCGAGAGTATTTGTGCAACAAGCTGGGCTATCGACCACAAGCCTTCACTCTGTACTATAAAGAAGGCAAAAGTGCTAAAAAGCTGACCTTCTAAAAGGAGCCACGGATGGCTGAACGAGGAATAACTTTGGTGCGAGAAGAACTCGCCAGGACCTTTGTCAAGAATCGCGGAGACGCTTTCCGGTTGCGGATCACGGCCGTGGACAACGTCCTGATGCCAAAACACATTTTTGCACACCAGCGACGGTTGGTGGACCCTTACGACGGGACAACCGGCGACGAGTTTTGCTTTATCACTTCGCCGTTCGATGCTACGATCTATCCAGCTAGTGAACCGGATGTGCAACAGTTTCCCCAGTTCTTTCGCAAAGACGTGGTGGACATCCTGCTTCCCAGCAGCGAGGCTGCTGATGAGGCCTGGTCGGCAATCCATTCACAGGTATGCAATTTGGTAGCCGCCTATAACCGGCTCGACGCCCTCGTGCCTGCGGAAACGGTACGCTGCGGCGACGATCTGACGGCGGAAGAATCCTCCTCGGAGAGTAACAGCAGCTCCGCTTCCCTGTAAGACCCTTTAACCGCAGGAGACCTTATGGTCGCCAACGTCAAACCCAA
>Ga0073900_10000956_pt1 | contig 16829 bp, 13 predicted proteins | sample KloWWTmetKNB5Kit_FD_66666 | JGI IMG/M metagenome (GOLD analysis project Ga0073900, IMG submission 66666) | Active sludge microbial communities from Klosterneuburg, Austria, studying microevolution and ecology of nitrifiers - Klosterneuburg... | ecosystem: Engineered > WWTP > Aerobic digester >...
AAGGAAAAGCAGTTCGATCCCGTAAAGATCGCCGATGGGGTGATCACCACACCGTACCTCATGCTCAGCGATGACAAGGTACTTATGGCAAAGGATGCTTTCCAACGGATCACGGATCACACGGAGGCCGCCACGATGAACTACTTGGTGAACTCTTCCGTGGTACGCCCTACCGAACTGAAGGATGCCGACATCAAAGCGATGGTGGATTTCGTGAAAGGGATCGCCAAGCAGGGCAACATCAAACTCACGAATTTGGCGATCGATGCCTGGGCAAGTCCGGAAGGGGAGTTGACCCTGAATGAGAATTTGGCGGATGATCGCGCTAAGAGTGCGAAGAATTGGGCCAAAGGCGAACTCGTCCGTGCCAAGATGGACACGGCAAAATTGGACGCGTTCTACAACCTTACAGCACGGGGCGAAGATTGGGATGGTTTCAAAAAGGCTATGCAAGCCAGCAGTTTGGCCGATAAGGATCTGGTGCTGCGTGTACTAGAGATGTACCCCGATGATACCAAGCGCGAGGCCGAAGTGAAGAACATGGCCGCCACGTACAAAGAGATCGCAGAGACCATCCTGCCCACTCTGCGTCGCAGCGAAATGAATCTGAATTACAAGCGCGTGGGCAAGACCGATGCACAGCTCACCGAAATGAGCCGCACGATGCCCGATTCATTGAACGTGGAAGAGTTGCTCTTCGCGGCCACCTTGAGCAACGATCCGAACGAGCAGTTGCGCATCTACAAGGAGACCGAACGCGTGCACCCGACCGATTATCGCGGAGCGAACAACGTGGGCTACATCTATATGATGCAGAACAAATTGGCCGAGGCAGAGACCCAGTTCCAAAAAGCCAACACCCTTCTGGACAATCCAGTAAGCACCAACAACCTAGGGGTGGTTGCACGCTTGAAGGGCGACCGCAAGAAGGCAGCTGAACTCTACACGAAAGCGATGGCTGCTGGTCCTGAAGTGAAATACAACATGGGCCTGATCCAGATCCAGAATGGTGATTACGCAAGTGCCAACAGCAGCATGGCCGGTAACAACACCTTCAACGCCGCCCTTTCCAAGACCCTAAGCGGCGATCCTGCAAGCGCAGCAACCACATTGGAAGCAAGTGCTGACAAGGACAGCGCAATGGGCCATTACCTCGCAGCGATCATCGCCGCTCGCCAGAACAACGGCGAAGGCGTGCGCGATCACTTGGGCATGGCCGTACAGAAGGACGCCAGCCTGCGCGAAAAGGCCATGAAGGACTTGGAGTTCCGTGCCTTCAAGGACAACTTGGGTCTCTGATCCAGAACGATAGATCATCGAAGCCCCTGCAAATACTGCGGGGGCTTCGTCGTTTCTGACCACATGGTCGGGGCAACCCGAAGGTGCGGGTCAACATCGCTATGACTTTGTTCAGAAGGAGTCCGGCTTCACAACCCGTGAACGTTTTTTACATGTCCAGTGCGAACACGATAGTGATCTCATTCATTCCGATCTCTTACCTCAACATCTGACAGCGGTCCAAGTTGCTGTTGAATAACCTTCCTCCTGCTTCGTCATCTGACCAAACGAGGATAAATGAAAGCACTGCTTTCAGTGCATCAGGAGTTCGTATTCTTCGCTGCCAAGTGGGGCACCTTGGTAAATGCAGATGGAGAGCAACTTATTCTGAGTAATGGAATTTCCCGGTGAATGCCGTCACCTTATCGGCCTATCCCTCGTGGAGTCTCGAAACGGAAACTCGGCAGCCCTTTAGTTCTGCTATTTATGCCTCGTGCGCTGGAACGGACAATACGAAGGATAGGCCGCATTTCCCCAATGTGCCATTCTAAAGAAGTGCTGCTACTTCGAGAGAACGCTCAAGTGAATTGCCGAATTAAATGAGACTGCCAGCAGCGATCAGAACACGATCTTCTGGCGACGTATACGGGTCCGGTACTTCTTGGAACCACTGCGGTATTTGACCAGCTTGTAGTGGACCTGCAATTTGAAGAACAAGTATGCATCGTTGTCCTTGGCATCGCCACGTTGCTGTCCGGCCGCGGTCGCGCCCACTATCCCTTCGGTCCTCAAACTGGGGTCGGCCAGAAAGGCACCTTCATCGCCATGGGCCTCAGCAAGCTTTTCATTGTCGTAATAGATCGTACTCACGTCGTCAACGTAATCGGTGAAGGTCTTCGTGTATTGCAGCTCTGCACCGATACTGATCTGCTTGGACAGTGCCTTGCGGAGTCCAATGCCCATGGGGACGCAAACTTGGAAATTGCTGTACTCACGTGCCCCCCCGGGAAGACCTTGTCCTTCAGTACCCAAAGGCTTAAGTCTTACCCATTTGTTCTCCAATTGTGCCTTGGGGTCGAAATAAAAGGCACCAATACCGGCGAATAGATAGAACCCCACCCGCGAAGATTTCGTTCCCTTTACACCTCTGAGGTCATACACGTGCCCAAGTTCCTCGGAGTACAGATGGAGCTCATAGACCAATGAGGCTTCATAAACATCGGACTTGAAACTTAAGTTCCTGTTCTGCCGGAAAACTTCGGTGGTAAGGTTGTCGTTGCCTGCGAGTATCCCATAGGTCAATCGACCGCGCAGCGCCATCTTCCGCGCGAGGAAATAGCGGTAATCAATATGCGCTGCAGGACGTGTTTTGCTCAATTCCAAGTCCCATACAAAAGGAGACCCAATTTGGTTCCTTCCTCCCAATTCACCAAGGAAGTTGGAGATCCCGAAGCCAAGGCTGATCTCCTTACGGTGCGTCTTCCAGTAGGAGGACTGCCGGAAATACTGACCATACGATGGAATGGCCACGAGGGTCAAACCAAGTATGAACACCACAAGGAAGAAGTGGGGGTAACGTTTTAGCATATGTGCGTTTCCGGTCGCAGCCAAATATAGTCGCTTTCAACGGTTCGTGGGATCAACCTTCCACTTCTTCATGTTAAGACCCCGAATAAACCCGTTGGTTGCCTGTATACGTTCATCAGTTAAAAAGTTTCGTTCCATGGTTCCGCGTAGATCATCAGGTTCGGGTTCCATGGTCCTTATCGACCGGAGGCAATGTCATCGCATACAATGCTACACCGGCACAGACGGATACATTCAGCGAATGCTTACTGCCATGTTGGGGAATGATCACGCAGGCATCGCATGCTTCGATGACGACGTCCGAGACCCCATTAAGCTCATTGCCGAAGACCAACGCAATTGGGCCGAGCGCCACTCCTGGTATTGATCCAATGGACAAAGCATTCAAGGTTTGTTCCACGCCAATTGTCCTGTATCCGGCTATTTTGGCGGCGATCACAGCCTCCAGAGCATTTTCGGCTGTTGTCCATGGCACCGATCGTGTGGCGCCCAATGCGGTCTTTTCGATCTCCCTATGGGGCGGTTGGGGGGTGAATCCACATAGAATGATCGATTCCACACCGAACGCATCCGCTGAACGGAAGATCGATCCTACGTTGTGCCGGCTGCGAACGTCATCGAGGATCAGCCGTATGGGGAACTTGGGTCGCGAACGATGGGTTTCCGGTGTGGGGCGGTCCAGTTCGGCTTGGGTCAGTTTTCGGTCTTGGAAAGGCATTGGGTCGATCTACAAGGTGCGGTAGGCCGCTGCATTGTTGGGAAAATGTGAAAACCAGTTGGATCTGAACGATAGAAACCCACGATCACGGTGGTACCTTGGCCTACTTGTTTGTTCGCTTTTCTGGCCGGATCGGCGGGTAAAATAAGCAGGTGGAAAAGATCATGTCCAAGACCCTCAAGTCCGAAACTCCGTTGATGCAACAATACAACGGTGTAAAGGCACAGTACCCCGATGCCTTGGTGCTCTTCCGCATAGGTGATTTCTATGAAACCTTCGGGAGTGATGCCATATCCGCATCCGGCATCCTCGGCATCACCCTTACCAAGAGGAACAACGGTGGGCAAGATGTTGAATTGGCCGGGTTCCCTCACCATTCCTTGGACAACTATCTACCTAAACTTGTTCGTGCCGGTTTTCGTGTAGCGATCTGCGATCAACTTGAAGATCCCAAGACCACCAAAACGATCGTGAAGCGCGGTGTTACCGAAGTGGTCACCCCTGGAGTGGCCTATGGCGATGATGTAGTGGACCACCGGAGCAACAATTGGCTAGCAGCTGTTTACGGTCATCAAGGGCGATATGGTGCCGCCTTCCTTGATATCAGCACGGGCGAATTTTTGGTGGCGGAAGAAACAGCCGAGGAGATCGGCCGTTTGATCGATCGTCATGCTCCTTCGGAACTCTTGGTGCCCAAGGGGGGCAAGGACGATTTCATCTTGGAACTATGCACGCAACGCAATACTTTTTCCTTGGACGATTGGGCCTTCACCGATGATTTTGCACGCGAACGCCTTTTGCAACAGTTCGGTACGACCAGCCTGAAGGGTTTTGGTATCGAAGAGCTCAAGTTCGGGCAAAGGGCAGCGGGTGCCGTACTGCATTACTTGGGTGAAACGCGCCATGATCGACTGGCGCATTTGGATCGCCTTGGCCGACTACGTCCCGATGCTTACGTGGGATTGGACAGATTCACGGTGCGGAACTTGGAGTTAGTAACACCGGTGAACGAAGGAGGGCGGACCCTCTTGCAGGCCCTGGATCGATGCACAACCGCCATGGGGTCCCGCTTGTTGAAGCGCTGGCTCCTTTTCCCGTTGGTCGATGCCGTAGAGATCACCCACCGGCTTGACCATGTGGAGGCCTTGATCGGGGATGGCAATTTGGTCGGAACCATGGGGGAGGAGCTGAAGAATGTTGGCGATCTTGAGCGATTGGCAGGCAAAGCGGCTGCGGGACGGATCAATCCTCGTGAAATGCTGCAGGTCCATTACGCGTTGGAAGCGGCGGGTCGTTTGCGCAATGCCTTTGCTAAATGCGCCGGAAGAATGGGGATTGCAGCGGATGGGATCCATGTTCCGGAAGGTCTATCCGTGCGCATTTCGGCAACGATCGAACCGGAGACACCGGTGAATTTGGCGAAGGGCGGTGTTGTTCGTGCGGGCGTGAACAGCGAACTGGACGAATTGCGCCATATCAGTAGCCACGCCAAGGAGCTTTTGCTGGAGGTGCAACGACGTGAGACCGATCGCACCGGGATAAGTTCACTGAAGGTCGGTTTCAATAACGTGTTCGGCTATTACTTGGAAGTTCGGAACGCTCACAAGGCAAAAGTTCCACCGGAGTGGGTGCGCAAGCAGACCTTGGTGGGCGCAGAGCGTTACATCACGGACGAGCTCAAGTCGCTCGAAGAAAAGATCCTGAGTGCCGAAGAGCGGATCATGGCTCTGGAAGTCGACCATTTCGCGACCTTGGTAGAGGATGTGGTAGCACAAGTGGGTGAGGTGAGAACACTGGCCATGGCTTTGGCGGAATGGGACGTTCTGCGCGCCTTTGCTGTAAATGCAGTTGCTTGGAAGTATGGTAGACCTGTCATCTCCATGGATCGCCAATTGGATATCCGTGGTGGAAGACACCCGGTGATCGAACAGCAACTGCCGCCTGGCACGGCCTATGTTCCGAACGACTTGCTCCTGGATCCGGAGGACCGGCAACTGGTCATGATCACTGGCCCGAACATGAGCGGGAAATCCGCCTTGTTGAGGCAAACGGCGCTCATTACGCTCATGGCACAGATCGGCAGTTACGTACCGGCATCATCGGCAACCATAGGCCTGGTGGATCGCATTTTCACACGGGTCGGGGCATCGGACAACCTTACGACGGGAGAGAGCACCTTCATGGTGGAAATGAATGAGACCGCTAGCATTCTCAACAATTTGAGCGAACGCAGTTTGGTGCTGTTGGATGAGATCGGCCGGGGCACGAGCACGTATGATGGCATCTCCATCGCATGGGCGATCACCGAATACCTGCACGACCATACCGGCCGCCCAAAAACACTCTTCGCAACGCACTACCATGAATTGAATGAGATGGCGGCCACTTTTCCGCGGGTGCGCAATGCCAACGTGGCCGTGCGCGAGGCCGATGGCAAAGTTCTTTTTCTGAGGAAATTGGTTCCTGGTGGTAGTGATCGCAGCTTTGGGATCCATGTGGCCCAATTGGCCGGCATGCCTGCCCGTGTGCTTGCCCGTGCCCACAAAGTGTTGGCCCATTTGGAGGCTAGCCATAGTGGCGACTTGGGTGCAGCCCCCTCCAACGACGGACCCAAGAACAGTGGACGGGTCAATGCTGAAGGCATAACCCGTGACCTGCAGATGAGCATTTTCCAATTGGACGATCCAGCATTGCAGCGTATCCGGGAAGAGATCGAGACCCTGGACATCAATACGCTTACCCCAGTTGAGGCTTTGTTGAAGCTCAACGAGATCAAACGGATGGTGGTGCCGAAAAGGGCCAGGAAAGTTGAAGGTTGAGGTAGTTGGCAAGTTGGACGTTGAATGTCCACAACCTCTTCAACCCCTCACCTTCTCAACTCAATTTTGCCCATTCCTTAACTCCTACTATATTTGCCGCCCATTGCGAGAGTAGCTCAGTTGGTAGAGCACGACCTTGCCAAGGTCGGGGTCGCGGGTTCGAGTCCCGTTTCTCGCTCAAAGTGCCTTCTTCGGAAGGCATTTTTGCTTTACGACGCATAGGGACGGTAGAGTACCGTTCCTTTGTGTCCAGCTAAGGACCGTAGCGTTGTTCGTCTGGAATGAAAGACCAGAATAATGCCCGGGTGGTGAAATGGTAGACACGAGGGACTTAAAATCCCTTGGTCCGTAAGGGCTGTGCCGGTTCGAGTCCGGCCCCGGGCACCATGGTCCTGCTGATCGAGATAATATGGTTGACTTGAAAAGGACCGGAGCGGGGTCCACTCGGCTGGCCCCTACTCCCAGTGGTTTCTTGCACATGGGGAATGCCATCAATTTTCTATTGACGGAAAAACTGGCTCGAGCATTGGGCTGGAATGTCCGTTTACGCATAGATGACCTGGATGCTGAACGTGTACGGCCGAATTACGTGGAAGATATTTTCCGTTCGCTGGAATGGCTAGGGATCACTTGGGATGAAGGTCCATCCGGTCCGGCTGATCATTATGCCAGTTGGTCCCAGCAACTGCGTTTGGCGCGCTATGGGGAATTGGTCGAGGCATTGCACCATGGAGGGCACCTCTACGGATGCACCTGTACTCGCTCACAATTGCGAACAGTCGCAACTGATGGGCGCTATCCAGGAACCTGTCGAGAGGCGGGTCAAACAATAGACGATCCGGATAGTACGTGGCGGCTACGAATACCGGAAGGCACGATCGTAAGGGTGAATACGCTTCAAGGGGAAGTGTTGGAAGTGGACCTGGCCCTGACCATGGGCGATCCTGTGGTTCGGCATCGGATGTCCGGCCAGGCGAGTGGTCGTGTATCCTACCAGATCGCATCCTTGGCGGATGACCTGGACTTCGGGATCACCCACATTGTTCGCGGTGCGGACTTGCTCCCATCGACGGCCTGCCAGTTGCACCTTGCTAAATTAGTGGGGTTGAAGTCGTTCGAGGCGGTCAGCTTCCATCACCATGACTTGGTCTTAGGCCCAACTGGCGATAAATTGTCCAAGACCGAAGGGGCTACTTCACTGAGCTCGTTGCGGGCACGAGGGGTCAGCACGAAAGTACTTCATCGCCAAGCCGATACGTTGGTAGAAAAGCTGCTCAACTCCTGAATCCGCGTACGATCTCCCGACGCGCGCGCACCCCCTCGGCAGTCCGTTGCAATGCACCGCGATCCACTAATGCGTCAACATCACGCTGAAGCGTCTTGTTCGACACTCCTGCGTAGAGACGAGCCAGTTCCGGGTCCAATTGGGAGATCATGCCTATGGCCGTCGGTTCCTGTTCCTCGTAAAGCCCAAGCAAAAGTGCTCGATGACGCTCCATGACCGGACCTTTTTCCCCAAGGAGAAGGTTTTCGACATGGGCACGCCATTGACCATGGGTCTGTGCATTCCGGATCGCTCCGACAAGTTCCTTTAAACCGTCCAACAGGCCGCGTAGGCTATAGGCCAAGAATGGAATGGGATCGCCCATGCCTTGGGCAGCATGGCCGATCTGTCGCAAGAACTCCGGACGTGACCGATGGTAATGGACCGCGGTCAAGTGGGTCCACGCACCGGCAAGTCCACCTATTGCCAAAAGATGCTGCCCCACGAGACCGGCAACCCGATAGCCCGCTGATCCAAAAGGCTGGATCCAAGCTAGATACAGTTCGGCGATCATGCTTCTGAGCAACGCGTAATGAGGAGCTTCTTCTGGTGCCGGCGGCGCTAGATCAGGGCTGGCCAACCAGTCACACAGCTCCATCATGAACAGCGGGATCATCTCGGACGGGACTCCGGGCAGTTCACCCGGACCCATGGGTCCATTGCGCCATGCATTTGTTGGTGCAACATTCGGGGTGCGTCCCAAAGCGGATCGGTAGCCCAATATCCTTTCTGGGGACAAACTCGGAACGGAGGTGGCGAATTCCAATTGAAGGCTTGTAAGAGCATCTCGGAAATGATCCACATCCTCGATCTCTTGTGCGCGAGTTGATGGCACCTTGGAACGACCCTCCACGTACATGAGCAGTTGTTCAGCGCGCAGTGTCGAGCCGTCCAGCGCTACGCGGGCCAAAAGTCCGTATGCGTTCAACTCCAGGTCCAAGGATCGGCTTTCCATAGGTGGCAATGGTGCCCCGCGAAGGGTTTGGACCAATGCCATGCATTCACCTAAAAGCAGCCAGAAAGAAGGCGGGGCTTGCTTAAGTTCGGTCTTGAATCGTATCCAAGTAATTGTCTCGTCGAATGGCCCCATGAATGTCCAAAGGTCCTGCATTTTGAAATGGTTGATTCCTAGTTGACTGGACTCATCATCAACATAGAAATGTCCATACCCATGTCCCCGTAGATGCCACACGGTATGTCGCCAGTGTTGGCACTGGTTCTGCCGACCATCATCCTATTAGTTATCAAGAGGTATGATCGCCTAGCGCTGCCCACCAAAAGTCAATCCGGAAACGGGGAGTGTTCGCAGTCCCGCAGTGCTGCCGGGACGGCCCCGGTTATCCGGAGTCTCCAATGCTTTTCGAAGCAATTCGTGGATCGAGCTTTCGCCAAGCTTGCCCCCCTTCGTGAAGAACAAAATTCCGAGCTCGTAGATGGGGCTCGGCGATCCATCGACCAGGGCATCACCCTATACCCTCCCGTTCAAAAGAGCGATCAAGGTGATCAAAGCAGCGAAAGTCCCAAGGATCATCGCACCCAATGCGAAGCCCTTCCCGGACCATTCGTACCGTCGTCCTTTTCGCAAGGCGATCGCGGCGATCACCAAGGTGGCCACAACGGCGATCACCAGGATCACCGCATTCGTTCCCAGGATCCCATAGGCAACAGTTGCCAAGGCGAGAATGAACGCGGGCACGGCCCATTTGTTCCACACCTTAGGGGGCCTTTCCTCTTGGGTTTGAGAGGCTGGGGTCACTTTGCTCGCATTGGTCTGTCGCTCGTTGCCGAGCGATCCACCCGACTGGCTGGACTGGACCATGGCAATTGGTTCATTTTGGATCGAAAGGTTCCTTTCCACCTGAGCAAGTTGCGCTCCTTCGGGAATGGCCATGGCCGATTTAGGTTTAGCTAGTCTCTTCCACGTAGCCTCACGTCGTCCTGCTTTTGGAATTTGCGTTTCTACGACTTTTGGGAGTGGGAAGGTGGTTTGGCGTAAGGTAGATTCCTTCGACCTGATGCCGAGGTCCACATGCCAACCCCCACGGTGTTGCCGCTTCTGGAAACGCCCTTCGTGGACCCGCGGTTGCTGGGTTGAGCAGGCCGCCAAGAGGAGGGCCATGAACAATACCCAACGCGATCGGACCCAATAGTTAGCCTTCATTTGCGGCTCAAGGTAGTTCGAAGGGTGGGGCGCACGACCGCGCAAGACCCCACGCTTCCCACACTAGCCGGTTCAACTTTCCACCAGTTGGAACAGATCACCATCGAACAATCCTTTGTCGCTCATTTTAAGGTGAGGGATCACGAGCAAGGCCATGAAGGAGAGGGTCATGTATGGTGCCCCAAGTTTGCTCCCTAATTCCTTCGCTTCCTTATCCATGGCCGAATATGCGTCGGCCACTGTATATGCATCCGCATCGGTCATGATCCCTGCAACCGGTAGGGGAAGGATCCGATGGTGTGCCCCGTTCGCTAAGCTGATCCCACCCTTTTCGTGGATCACGAGGTTGATCGCAGCACAGAGGTCGTTATCATTCGTTCCCACAGCAACGATGTTGTGGCTGTCATGCGCTACACTTCCCGCAATGGCCCCTCGTTGCAGCCCGAAATTGGTGATCCAACCTACGGCAGGCGCTGCATCGCGGTACCGGTTCACAACGGCGATCTTCAGTAGGTCCTTCGTTGGGTCGGCCACACAGGCGTTATTCTGGACCGTTGGTGGTATCCACAGCTTTTTGGTGATCAATTGACCATCCAGTGCTTCGATCACAAGCAAGTCCTTGTTCGTGGCCGCAATGCGGAATTGATCCGGTTGTTTTGGGCTGCAGGTGAAGAGGTTAGGTCGTTCACTGGAGACGCGTTCGATCAGCGAGCGGCCTTCTTCAGCAACCACTTGGCCTTGGATCCAGGTTCTCTTCACCTTGAAATTGACGAGGTCTTCCAAAAGGATCAGGTCCGCGTGATCGCCTACTTGCAATTGACCGACCGGTAGTTCGTAGTGGATGATCGGCGCCAGGCACGCAGCATGCAACACATCGAAGAGGTCGATCCCATGGGCAACGGCGCGCGCACAAAGGCTGTTGATATGCCCTTCAACTAAACTGTCCGGGTGTTTATCGTCGCTGCAGAACATCATGCTTCCGGCGTGGTCCACTAATAGCCCGATCAAAGCATCGAAGTTCTTGGCGGCACTGCCCTCGCGAATGAGGATCTTCATGCCATGGCCCAACTTATCCAAAGCTTCTTCCGCCGTGAAACACTCATGATCAGTGCTTATCCCGGCTGCGATGTATTGCTTGGCCATTTCACCACGAAGCCCGGGAGCGTGACCATCCACCGGTTTCCCGAGCCGGTGGGCGTGTGCGATCTTTTTCAGTACCTCCGGGTCTTTGTTAAGCACTCCCGGGAAATTCATCATTTCGCTCAGATACACGATCTCTGTTCGTTCCAACAGTTCGCCCACTTGGTCAGCATCCACCAGTGCACCGGCGGTCTCGAAGGTGGTGGCCGGCACGCAACTCGGTGCTCCGAAAAAGAAGTGGAATGGAACCCGTTTCCCGTTGTTGATCATGAAATCAACACCCGGTACACCCAGCACATTCGCGATCTCATGAGGGTCGCTGATGGTGGCTATTGTACCGTGCACCACGGCTAGCCGCGCAAATTCACTTGGAATGAGCATGGAGCTCTCCACATGCACATGTGCATCGATGAAGCCGGGTGTCAAATATCCATCGACCGGTCCAATGATCTCTGTAATGGAGGCGATCCGTCCATCTTCGATCACGACTTGGGCTGGAAAGATCCTTTTGGAGGGAATATCAACGAGGTTTCCGGTAATGCGCTGCTTTGCCATGTGCGGCGCGAAGGTCGCAAAGGGTTTGGAATTGCGATCCGAAGTAGTGCCAACTTTGAACGACCATGACCGATGGATCTTACAAGAGCAAATCACCATGAAGAGAAGCGGACCGTCACAATTTCAACTTTTCGCAGCGTGCTGTTCGCTATTGGGCTGAAGAGCAATTAAATTACCATCGTCCCGTGAATGGAAGCAACCATGCTGAAACGATCAACCATCCTGTTTTCCGGAATGATGTTCGGCTATGCCCTTCTAGGCAGCGTGGTGTTCACGGGCGTTTGCTTGAGCAAACAACTGGTCGGTAAATGGTTGGTGGTGCAAGTCTTTAGTGTCGACCTACCGGCTGCAAATCCTCCTATATCACTTGAATTGGACAAGTATGGTAAATTGATCGGTCGATCCAGGTGTGGTGTATTCACCGGCCAATGGAGCACGGGTCAAAGCGCTCTGCGTTTCAAGGGATTGATGCCATCTGCATGCGAATGCGGCGAGGCAAGGCAGTTGGAGCAAAGCCTGATCCGGGCAATGGGGACTGCGGAGCAACACAGGTTGGACAAGAACGGGCTCGTGCTAATGCACAACGGTAAAGCAGTGGCCAAGCTGGTTCATTCACGAACGTGAACCGAATTCCGTAGCTCCAAGGGCGCTTGCTCGTGCAACGTTACGCCCCGACCAGATCTGTGAACGTTCTAGCTGCCGAACATTTCCTTCACCCGCTCAAAGAACCCCTTGTCCTTCGCGGATGGTTTGGGTTGAAAGCCGCTGCTGTTGCGCAGTTTTTCCAAGGCCGCCTTCTCGTCCTTGTTAAGGTCGGTTGGGGTCCAAACGGCTACGTGCACCAACAGGTCGCCGTGACCGTGGTGGTTCAAATGCGGTAGACCCTTTCCCTTCAATCGCAAGGTGTGATTGCTTTGGGTGCCGGGCTCGATCGTCACTTTGGCCTTTCCTGTTACCAAGGGTACCTCGATCTTGGAACCTAGTGCTGCATCCACCATGTTGATGAACACTTCGTGATGAAGGTTCTGTCCGTCACGACGCAGTTCCGGGTGCTTTTCCTCCTCGATCACCACGAGCAGATCGCCAGGAATACCTCCAGCGGGTGCGTCGTTGCCCATGCCGCTTACGTTAAGCTGCATGCCTTCCTCAACACCGGCTGGCATCTTGATCGGGACTATGACCTCCTCACGGATCAGTCCATTCTCATCACTGCCGGGTGCTCGTTTGGTTACGGAACGGCCCATGCCACCACAAGCGGGGCAGGTGGTAACCGTTTGCATTTGTCCGAGGAAAGTGCTTTGTACCCGCCTTACCTGTCCATTTCCACCGCAGGTACTACAGGTGCCGTATTCGCTGCCTTTGGCACGGACCAGCTTGGTCACCTTTATCTTCTTGTCGGCACCGTGTGCGATCTCTTCCAGGGTCAGTTTCAGGCGCACGCGCAGGTTGCTGCCTTTCACAGTGCGGCCACCACCTTCGCCACGCTGGCCGAAGCCAGAGAACGCACCGCCTCCTCCGAAAATGTCGCCGAACTGGGAGAAGATGTCGTCCATGTTCATGCCACCGCCATGGGGGCCACCACCGAATCCTCCGGGTGCGTTGTGGCCGAATCGGTCGAACTTTGCACGCTTTTCGGGGTCGCTCAGGATCTCGTACGCACCGGCCGATTCCTTGAACTTGTCCTCCGCTTGGTGATCACCGGGGTTCTTGTCCGGGTGGTGTTTGATCGCCTGTTTGCGGTACGCCTTCTTGATCTCTTCAGCAGTGGCATTTCGGCCCACGCCGAGGACCTCATATGGATCTTTCTTGCTCATGTGTTCTACACTGGTGGTTCGTTGTGGCGTTTCAGTCGACGTATACGTCGACGTTACTCGCCTACTACGACCTTGGCATAGCGGATCACTTTGTCGTTCATGGTATACCCGTTCTCCACCACATCCAACACTTTGCCTTTTAGATCGGGGCTTGGCGCGGGTGCCTTGGTAATTGCTTCGTGCAATTCGGGATCGAACGGCTCGCCTTTAGCGTTCATGGCTTTTACACCCTGTGCGGAAAGCAGATTCATGAATTTATGGCGTATCAGTTCCATACCTTGCTTTACCGCTTCGGGATCATTCACGTTGGCATTGTTGGCGGACGCGCGATCCATATCATCCAAAACGGGCAACAGGTTGGTGATCGTCCCTGACCCGGCCATTTGCAACAGTTCCAATTTCTCTTTGGCCGACCGTTTGCGGAAATTATCGAACTCGGCGAAGAGTCGCAGGTTCTTATCGTTCAACACCGAGATCTCACTTTGTTTGGTTTCCAAGTCCAATGCGAGCTGCTCCAGTTCGGTAAGTTGGGGTGCCGTTTCGGCCTGTGGTGCATCTGCCGTGGTGTCAGCGTTGTCAGTGTCTAACTGTTGGTTCGCCATTTCGTCCAAGAAATTTGCGGTCGTTTCTTTATTCTGGTGTTCTTTCTCCATCGGGGTTTTCGCCTTATCGCTACTGCGGAACGGGTTCTTGAATGCCATAGTTGATCTCCGTGCCGCTGATCGGCGCAGCCGTGAGGCAAGGAGGGTGCCACGCCGATCTCCATGGACAGGATGGCAGTGTCTGTTCTACTTCAAATGGAAAAGCCCTCGCATCGCTGCCAAGGGCTTCACCGAAGATCTAGGTAGTTTACAAACTCTTCACGTGCTTGTCCAACTCTTGGTGCAACGCCATGCCTCGGAGATTCTTGGCGATGATGATGCCATTAGGGTCGATCAAGAAGCTCATGGGAATTGAACTTACCCCGTAGAGTTGCGCACCTTTGGATTGCCAGAATCCCAGATCGCTCACGTGGTACTTCCAATTCAAATTGTCCTGTGCGATCGCGGATTTCCATGCATCTCGGCTACGGTCCAAGCTTACGCTGTACACCTCAAAACCTTTTGCATCCGTGAATTTGGCTTGGGCGTATTTGTTGTATGCCGCAACAACATTGGGGTTCTCCATGCGGCAAGGGCGACACCAGCTCGCCCAAAAGTCGATCAGCACGTACTTGCCTTTTAGTTCCGAAAGCTTCAACACCTTCGAGCTGTCCGGGTTCATATATGCCAGTTCAGGACCTTTATCGCCGATGTTGGTGCCGATCTTGGCATCTCCTTCAGCACCTGAACGGTCCATTCGATTTGTGAAACCATACACCGCCAGCAGGGATATTGCGGCGATCGTTGCGATGCGTGTCTTGGACATGATCTTTCTAAATTCCATTGCGACAAAGGTAAAGAGTTCAAGTGCTGCAAAAGGCGAATACCATGCCGGAATGGGAAGGCTATTCCCCTATCTGGGGTGAAGGCATACGCTCAAACACGAACGATCTTGGCACCCAGAGCCTTCAACCGCGCCTCTATGTTCTGGTAGCCCCGGTCGATCTGTTCGATATTGTCGATCGTACTGGTCCCTTCGGCACTTAGTGCAGCAATGAGCAACGAAACCCCGGCACGAATATCCGGGCTTGTCATGCGGATCGCACGTAAAGGACTCTGAAAATCATTTCCGATGACCAAGGCCCGGTGCGGGTCGCAGAGCGTGATCTGGCCGCCCATCTCGATCAATTTGTCCACGAAGAACAAGCGGCTTTCGAACATTTTCTGGTGCACGAGCACGGATCCTTTTGCTTGGATGGCCGTGACAAGTACGATGCTCAGCAAGTCAGGTGTGAATCCTGGCCATGGTGCATCGCTCACCGTCATGTTGCTACCGTCGATGAACTTGGTGATCTTGTAATGCTCTTGTGCCGGAATGTGGATATCATCACCCCTTCGTTCCAACACGATCCCCAGTTTCCGAAATACATCCGGGATCACCCCGAGACGGTCGTATGCCGTGTCCTTGATCGTGATCTCGCTACGCGTCATGGCAGCCATGCCGATGAAGGAACCGATCTCGATCATATCGGGCAACATTCGGTGCTCCGTTCCGCCCAATTCCTTCACACCATCGATGTGCAACAAGTTGCTGCCGATGCCGCTGATCTTGGCCCCCATGCGAACGAGCATATCGCAGAGCTGGTGCAGGTAAGGTTCGCACGCTGCGTTGAAGATCGTGGTTCGTCCTTCGGCTAGAACGGCGGCCATAACGATGTTAGCGGTCCCGGTGACGCTGGCCTCGTCCAGAAGCATGTACGCCCCCTTCAACTTCTTGGCCTCCACTTTGAAGAAACCTTCCTTGGCATCGTAGGCGAATTGAGCGCCCAGTTTCTCGAATCCGATGAAGTGGGTATCCAGTCTCCTTCGGCCGATCTTATCGCCACCAGGTGTGGGAATGTAGCCGCGGCCAAATCGGGCTAGGGTAGGACCGACAACCATAACGCTTCCGCGCAGACCTCCGCCCAAAGCTTTGAATTTTTCACCCAAGAAGAACTCAAGATCGATATCCTTGGCCGTGAATCGGAAACTGCCATTGCCAAGTCGTTCTACGACCACGCCCATCATCTCCAACAGGTCGATGAGTTTGTTCACATCCACGATGTCCGGCACATTGTGGATGGTGACCGGTTCAGCAGTCAGAAGCACGGCACACAGGATCTGCAACGCCTCGTTCTTGGCCCCTTGTGGAACTACTTCACCTTTTAGCCGATGTCCGCCTTCGATCTTGAAACTTCCCATGCTGCGAAGCAACGAAGCGCGATCGCATGAATTTGTGTTTGGATCATCGGGGTTTCAACAGACCGTTGTCACCTTTGGGAAAGCAAGAGGCCTTCCGCAGTTCTACGGAAGCAGGTACAATTGACAATAACACTGGGCAAAGGCGATCCCGCCGTACCGCTTGATGTTAGCCGGGAGCAATTGCAGGAGCATACCTCAAGAGCAAAGGCAACAGGCAATTGCAAGCCGAAAGAGCAAAACCAAAGAGAAGACCCAATTTACAAAATACAGGTCGAAAAGGGTCGAAGACCAGATCCTGACTAACGACTAATGACCGGCTAACTAACAACTTCCTCAACTCAGTACCTCTTCTTCCGGCTCCTGTTCCGCTTTTTACCGCTTCCACCGCTATGGTTGTTGTTGCCGCTGTTGTTGTGCCGTTTCCGTGTGGTTTCCACCTCGTTGCGTGGGCCGGTCTGTTGGGTACGGATCAGATCGGCAGTGGCGGCAAGCTGTGTTTCTCCATTTAGCTTCAATTGACCCTTGCTCATGTCGCTCAGGTCCTTCAGGATCACAGGGTCGGGCACGGTGTCCCGGTTCCAAACGAGGAATTGCTTCTTCATCTGGTTGGC
>Ga0073900_10000958_pt1 | contig 16819 bp, 18 predicted proteins | sample KloWWTmetKNB5Kit_FD_66666 | JGI IMG/M metagenome (GOLD analysis project Ga0073900, IMG submission 66666) | Active sludge microbial communities from Klosterneuburg, Austria, studying microevolution and ecology of nitrifiers - Klosterneuburg... | ecosystem: Engineered > WWTP > Aerobic digester >...
CTGATTCGATTTGATTCTTTTCGCTTAACATCTTCAACTGTCGCGCGATCAGCTTCCAGATAAACAGGTTTGTTCCTATCCGCTTTCTCAGCCATCACAGATTGAGCGCAGAACAGACCAATCAAACACACGATGAGCATTAATTTCATTATTTCTTCGATTATTTATTGTTGACAGCTCTTACTTGCGTCATGAGCTGTATCATTCCAGTCTGATTATTTAACTCCAAACCAATCGCATTAATCTTGGTATTCAATCGAGAAATAGTGACCGGTTGATCTGATTTCACCAAGTCTTCATCTGGAATGAGGTGCAGAAAGTTGGTTTTCAAAGTGATCTTATCCTTCTGATCATCCGATCCTCTTAAAGCAATGACATCTCCCGTCAAGAAAACATTCTCGCCTTTGCCTTTTACTTGAGCATGATCTGCTCGTAAACGGATCAAAGGCTTCTCAGGTTCAGTACTAATGAAATTTATGTGCTCCATCTGAGTAACGTCATCATTTAGGTAATGAAAAAGCTTTTTTGCAGCAAATTTCCTTTGAATACCACGCTCATAATCCATACGAATGCCTGAAAAATCTTCTACGATATAGTCTGGATTGCGGTACAGATCATCATCCCTGGTCTGCTCGGGCGGTCGCGTGACTCGATCCAACCACAATGTGACAAAAACCAGAATAGTGATAAGAACAAAAGGAAAACTGATGTGTAGGCGACTGATCATTTTAAAATATTGCTTATCTCTTCATTCCAGAATATTTAATATCAATCTGACCTTGCTAATTAAAATCTGTACGGAACAAATTATACCAGAACTCAATTCTCCATTTACTGAATAGATTTCTGTATTATTTTTCCTAAGTCTTTAAATTTCAAACTTGAATCTATATCTTAATATGGTAATGTGTATCTATTAACAACCCATTCATTGAAAAGAATCACAATGCATGCAAAAGCTCTTGAATTTGAACAATACGATCAATTGCAGGATGAAGCCTGTGCTCAGCGTATCATTGCTGCCAAGCATATTCTTGGAAAACACGCCGTCATCCTCGCTCATCATTATCAGCGCGCAGATGTATACCGGCACGCAGATCTGACAGGGGATTCTCTCAAACTTTCGCACCTTGCCGCTCAAACTGATGCCGATTATCTGGTTTTTTGTGGCGTACATTTTATGGCTGAAGTCGCTGATATTCTCTCCAGTCCCAACCAAATTGCCATTCTACCCGATATGGCAGCCGGCTGTTCAATGGCGGATATGGCCAATCTGTCGAATGTCGAGCGAGCCTGGCGCGAACTCTCGGAAATATTAAATCCCGATGAGACCATCACGCCAGTAACCTACATTAACTCTGCTGCCGATTTAAAAGCTTTCTGTGGCGAGCATGAGGGAATTGTCTGCACTTCCAGTAATGCCAAAAAAATCCTTCAATGGTCATTTAAACGACGAGAAAAAGTTTTGTTTTTCCCCGATCAACATCTTGGTCGCTGGAGCGGCCATCAACTCGGCATCCCACTTGATGAGATGGTGGTATGGAATTTTGACGAACCGATGGGCGGATTAACCCCCGAGCAAATAAAAAAAGCCAAAATTCTATTATGGAAAGGACATTGCTCCGTTCATCAAATGTTTCAGCCGCAACATATTATTCGTTTTCGCAATCAGTATCCGGATGGCATCGTGATCTCTCATCCCGAATGCAGCTATGAAGTTTGCAAAGCATCTGACTACGTGGGTTCCACGGAATACATCATCAAAACAATTGCTGAAGCCAAAAGTGGCACGCGCTGGCTAGTCGGCACGGAATTAAATCTAGTCAGCCGTATCACTGAAGAATTCAAATCAGAAGGGAAAATTGTTCAGTTCATGTCACCCATGGTGTGCATGTGTTCAACCATGGCCCGGATCGACCCGCAACATTTGGCTTGGACTCTAGAGAATCTAGTCAATGGTAATGTGGTCAATCAGATTCAAGTTCCTCAAAGCGAGGCTATACTTGCAAAGCTAGCGTTGGATCGAATGCTGCAGATCTCATAATTACTGCATAGTGCAGGAAGGTGTTTAACTGGTCGGAGATATGAAAAATTCCCATTATGTCGAGCATAATCACATCACCTTACTGCACAATGGACATGCTTATTTCCCCAAACTAGAAGCCGCGATAGAAACGGCGCAATTTGAAATTTATATTGAGACCTATATTTTTGAGTATGATGCAATTGGCATCAGAATTGCAGAAGCACTCAAACGAGCCGCACGACGCGGTGTATCCGTTCATCTGTTGCTGGACGGTTTCGGCTCTCAGAATCTCTCACACGCAACAATACAAGATATGCTCGGAACCGGCATGCAAGTACTCATATTCAGGCCGGAATTCATTTTTTCCATGCCGCACCGCTATCGCTTGCGTCGAATGCACCGAAAACTAGTGACCATTGATGCACAAATAGCCTTTGTTGGCGGAATTAATATTATTGATGACCAGCATAATCCGGAAAATCTGACACCCCGCTTTGACTACGCCGTCCTAATCAAAGGCCCCCTGCTCATTCAAATACACGCTGCGGTGAGACATCTATGGATGCTAGTTGCCTGGGTGCACTTAAAGAAACGCTGGATTAATCCTATCGTCATCAAACCAACCATTATGCCGTGTGGAGATCAAAAGGCCATGTTTCTAATACGCGATAACTTACGTCATCGCCATGATATTGAACACGCTTACCTGGAAGCAATTCATCAAGCGCACACCGAAATTATTATCGCCAATGCGTATTTCCTGCCGGGAAGAAAATTTAGCAATGCGCTGAAAAATGCTGCGCAGCGAGGAGTTCGTGTCGAACTTTTATTGCAAGGTAAAATCGAATACCGTTTACAGCACCACGCGACTCAAGCAATGTATGAAAATTTGCTGAATGCCGGCATAAAAATTCATGAGTACAATCGAAGCTACCTGCATGCCAAAGTAGCCGTTATCGATCAACATTGGGCAACCGTGGGTTCTTCCAATATCGATCCTTTTAGTCTGCTATTAGCGCGCGAAGCCAATATCTTCGTGGAGGATCAACATTTTGCTGACGAATTGAGATCTAGCTTAAAAACCGCTATTGCGGAGGAATCCACACCTGTCATGCAAATAAATAAAGGGTTTTTCTCATGGCACTATCATGCTATCAACTGGCTCAGTTTCCACATCGTCCGCATGATGCAAGGAGTACTTGGTTATGATTGGCACGACAGCAAACCCTAGCAGCATTGTAAAATTCAAATTATTGCCCGGTCATTTCCTCTGCTCTAAACGCAACCAATAACCCCATCAATGCAACCGACTCAGCACATATCGTCCCCACTAAATCTGTCATCAGAACAGAATGAACAGATCGCCATGGCTGTGAGAATCCTGCACAAAGGCGGCACTGTAGCCTTTCCTACCGAGACGGTGTATGGTCTTGGTGCCGACGTCACCAGCTTGGTTGCCATCAACAAAATATATAATATAAAACAGAGACCTATCGATCATCCACTCATCGTGCATATCGGCAACATTTCCCATTTGCAATTCTGGGCACAAAACATTCCAGAATCCGCCTGGAAGTTGGCCCGTCACTTCTGGCCAGGTCCACTCACATTGATTCTACCGCGCAGCCGTCACATCCCCGATAGCGTAACCGGTGGTCAAGATACCGTTGGTTTGCGCATACCCGCCCATCCCGTTGCCCAAGCCTTACTGAATGCGCTAGGACCGGAAAAAGCACTGGCCGCACCATCAGCCAATCGTTTTGGTCGTATCAGCCCAACCACCGCCGCGCATGTCTACGAAGAACTGGGAACTGAAGTAGATATGATTCTAGACGGTGGCGCTTGTGAAGTAGGACTTGAAAGCACCATCATCAGTTTTTGTGATCAATCCCCGAAAATACTGCGGCCAGGTGGCATTGCTTTGTCAGCACTGGAATCTATATTGAATGCCCCTGTTATTTTGGCTCACAATCAGAACCAGACAGTACGGACACCGGGATCACTGCCTGCGCATTACGCACCGACAACACCCCTTAAATTATGTCCTGCGAATCAAATAGGACAGAGCGCACTCGCATTCGCTGCTCAAGGCTTGAAAATATTGGTTATTACATGGTCAGATATCGGCAAAACAGAAATTCCACATGATTCCATACGACATTTCTCCATGCCCGGCGATCCGATTCTATACGGTCAGCAACTATATGCGAAGCTGCGCCAGTTTGACCATGAGGCATTTGATTATATGCTGATTGAAACCCCACCGGATCATCCTTCTTGGATGGCAATTACAGATCGCTTGCAACGCGCCAGCTATCATCCAACTTATAATAATAGAAATGAATACAATGATAATGAGCACAAATAGCAAACTACAAGCCGTACTTTTTGATGTTGATGGCACGCTCGCCGATACCGAGCAAGATGGACATCGCCTTGCATTCAATGCTGCATTTAAACAATTTCACCTCGATTGGGATTGGGATATCGATCTCTATGGCGAGCTCCTGCAGATTACCGGTGGTAAAGAGCGCATTCGTTATTACATGGAAAGATATGTTCCAACCGCTCTCGAAAAGAATGATCTGAATGACTGGATCATTAGCTTACACAAAACCAAAACAAAATATTTTGAGTCTCTAATGGAGCAAGGCAGCATTCCATTACGCCCTGGTGTTGCGCGACTGATTCATGAACTGCGGCAAGAGAAAATAAAACTCGCTATTGCTACGACGACAACCATGGAGAATGTCACTGCTCTGCTTAAATCAACACTAGGAGAAGAATCGATTAGCTGGTTCGACGTTATCGGCGCAGGTGATATTGTCCCCAAGAAAAAACCCGCACCGGATATTTATCACTGGGTGCTCGATCAACTTGAGCTAACTGCACAGCAATGCATCGCAATAGAAGATTCGGAAAATGGCTTGAAATCTGCATTGGCCGCCAATCTTCCGACCCTTATCACCATGAGTGGTTATACGCGTTTACAAGATTTTAGTGGCGCAATCACCGTTCTGTCAGACTTGGGTGAACCATCTCATCCCTTCACTAAAATCCAAGGAAAGGTTTTTGATAACCAATGGGTAAACTATCAAATGCTCAATAGCCTGATTGATAACTAAGTTTCAATATTGGATTTAAAGCCAATAATCGTTTTGTGGCACGTGGAATATTGGTAATGAAACAGACGCCGGTTGATTGTTGTCTGTTTCATTGCGATATGAATTAACTATTACGATTGATTAGGTAAATATTCCAATGGATCAACGGGCTTACCATGTTTACGGATTTCAAAGTGCAATTGAGTCGTATCAGTATCCGTATTGCCCATTTCTGCAATTTTCTGACCTCTCACGACTGATTCACCTTCTTTGACGAGAATCTTACTATTATGTGCATAGGCACTCAGGAATGTGCTGTTATGTTTAATAATAATCAAGTTTCCATAACCACGTAAACCATGACCGCTATAGACTACTTCGCCTGCAGCTGAAGCCAGAATGGCTTGCCCGGTCTGACCGGATATCTTCACACCTTTGGAATTTTTAGAAAATGACGATAGCAATTTACCTGTAGTAGGCCATATCCATTCAGCATCTGATTGATTAGCTATTTTTTCTGATTTTTGAGATTCTGGCTGGGGGGCCGCTTCAATTCTTGTATTCTTTTCTATTCCCGGAGAAGGGAATGATGGTGGTGGTACTGATATGGGTTTTTGTGTTGCCGATGTAGAATTTTCAGGATATTGTAATCGTGCTACATTCTGCTCTGAAAATGGTAATTTAATTGCTTTAGGGCTTGTCTTTAATTTACTGACATCGCTTTTTTCCGATGGAATCGTAACAGCCGGTGGAGTAGCAGTTGGCTCAACCACTGCAGAGACCGGTTGCTGTGGCACGGCAAACAATGCGGGTTGTGAATCTCTGGCGGGGGCAGACAAGTTGATTTTCTGGCCTGGTCTAATCGTTTTAGGATCAGTAATATCGTTCCATTCAGCTAATTTCTTAAAATCAATACCGTGACTCAAAGCGATACTATAAAGGGTATCTCCCCTCTGTACAGTATAAAACTGGTTACTGACTTCTGCTGGCTTGCTCGTCGAAACAGAAGAGGGATCAGATCTTGCATGTTCAACCACGGGCACAGGAGGTTGCGTTGTACTGCATCCCGTCAAAAAAGAATAAACAATCAGTAGTAAACGATAATCCAGAAATAATGTCTTTGATTGCTTGACTAAAGGGAAAAGCGCTTTTAAAGCACTTTGATGCCTACCAATATCCACGAATTTAATCGGATTATTCGTCATTTTACCTTCCCCGCATCTTTATTTTTTAATGACACCAGATAATAAGGGTACAAAATTCACTTCTTCCAATATGGCTTCAGTATAACCTTGAGAATTACGCTCGATAATACACAAATTTTGTTTTTGGGTTCCTTTAGGAAAAACCATTCTCCCCCCCACAATCAACTGCTCCAACAACGAATGAGGAACATGAGTTGTTACCGCGGTCATGATAATCCCATCAAACGGCCCTGCTTCTGGCAATCCAAGCAAACCATCCGCATGCTTCAAATAAATATTCCTAATTTGCAATTCTTGCAATCGAATGCGAGTACGTGTTAATAGTGGACCGATACGCTCTATCGAAAAAACTTTTTGCGCAATTTGCGCCAATACAGCAGTCTGATAGCCACACCCCGTTCCTATTTCCAATACTTTCCCTAAACTTGTATTAGCGCGCAATAACTCACTCATACGCGCAACAATCCACGGACTGGATATAGTTTGCCCATAGTTGATGGGCAAAGAAACGTCTTCATAGGCTCGACTTGCCAGTGCCTCCTCAATAAAAATATGTCGAGGAATAGCTCCCATTACTGACAAGATCACTTCATCAGCAATGCCTTGTGCACGTAAACGCTCAATCATACGCATACGCGTACGTTGCGAAGTCATACCAATCCCAGAATGACGAACACTTACCAATTAGTATCCCTAATAATTTAAATTACTTCTGCATAACAAGTACCTAGATATCAAGCCACTTTGTTATAAGATCCAATTGATCGTATCGAGTTAAATCAATCTGCAGCGGAGTAACTGAAACTCGATTATGCTGAATTGAATAAAAATCCGTACCTTTACCGGCATCTTGTGCAGCACCTGCCGCACCAACCCAATAGACAGTTTCTCCACGAGGACTCTGCGATTTAATGACGGGCTCTGCTTTATGACGTCGACCTAGTCGAGTAACTTCAATTCCTTCCAGTTGCTGATATTCAACATTTGGCACATTGATATTTAACAAAACTGGACATTGAAGCGCACTGTTTTTGCAACGCATTACCATATCCGCTGCCACACGAGCTGCTGTCAAGTAGTTCCCACTTGATGCATCAACCAATGAAACAGCCAATGAAGGTATCCCGAGCAAAAAACCTTCTGTCGCCGCAGCCACTGTTCCGGAATAGATAGTGTCATCGCCCATATTAGCACCGCTATTCACGCCGGAAATTATCATATCTGGCATCACATCAAGCATACCAGTAACAGCCAAGTGAACACAGTCAGTCGGCGTTCCATTGACATAATAAAAACCATTATGGGATTTATGCAGGCTCAACGGACGATCCAATGTCAATGAATTACTCGAACCACTACGATCCCTTTCAGGCGCAACCACAATAATTTCTGCAATTTCAGAGAGTACTTCAGCAAGACATGCAAGACCAGGTGCAAAATATCCATCATCATTGCTAAGTAATATGCGCATTTTATAAACTTATGATAATCATCGGATAGTAAATCAAAGAATCTGGCGTATTAAGAACTCAACATTCATTGCGCATTATGAGCACAATCCATACACAATGGTCGGGGCGAGAGGATTTGAACCTCCGACCACTTGCACCCCATGCAAGTACGCTACCAGGCTGCGCTACGCCCCGAACAGGAAATTATATCAAACAACACTTTAACTTAGAAATTATTACTGAGAAATGTATTATTCAGGAACGCAGAAGTGACATAATACTTTTAATCTCACTCCGAATAAAACCAATATCAACTACTGCGGGAGGTGTATGAATAGCCGTTGATAGAGATGCGATACCATCTTCACCATGATCTAATCGATTACGTGCTCCACTGATCGTAAAGCCTTGATCATATAATAACTCTCTAATCCGTCTTATCAATAGGACTTCTTGATGTTGATAATAACGGCGATTACCGCGACGCTTAACGGGTTTTAACTGTGCAAACTCTTGTTCCCAATAGCGTAACACATGCGGCTTAACACCACAGAGCGTTCCCACCTCGCCAATTGTAAAGTAACGCTTGACTGGAATTGGAAGAGGCGGATTACTTAGCTTGCTGTTTTCCATGGTAATTCTTCTCAACCAAGGTTTTTAGTTTCTGGCTGGCATGAAATGTTACAACACGACGTGCGGTAATAGGAATTTCTTCTCCGGTTTTTGGGTTTCTACCAGGGCGCTGTGGTTTTTCACGCAACTGGAAATTTCCGAATCCTGAAAGCTTAACACCTTCATTATTTTGCAGCGCATTACGTACTTCTTCATAAAAAGACTCAACCATGTCTTTTGCTTCCCGCTTATTAAGCCCAACATTCTCAAACAATAAATCAGCTAACTCAGCTTTTGTTAATGCCATACTTTACTCCATATAGTTATTAGTATTTGCAACTATTAATTCTCACTATTCAGACTTATTATTAGAAGTATTTTAATCTCAACAGTTGTATTTCTTATCTTTTCCACACTCATTTAGATGAGCAAAATAAATTTTCATGAATTAACAATGATGATCAATTGAAACAAATACCCCAGCGATCATTAGTTACGTAATGTTGCGCCAAATTTATTTTCCAAATTTTTAACGATACTTGTTACCGCTAAATCAGCTTCTTCATCCGTCAATGTTTTCTCAGTATCTTGTAACAACACACGGAATGCAAGACTTTTTTTGGCAGCCTCCATACCTTTGCCACGATAAATATCAAATAACGAAATATCTGAAACAATCGTGGATTTATCTGCATGCATGGACGCCAAAAGTGAATGCACACTGACACTATTGTCGACGATAATTGCGATGTCGCGTCTGATAGGCGGGAATTTAGAAATCTCCCGAGCGATGGGTAGCGATTTTGGTAACAGACTTTCTAGATCCACTTCAAATAGAATCGCGTTCTTTTGCAAACCATATTTTTTCTGCCAATGAGGATGCAACTCTCCTAACCAACCGATTGATTTGTCTTCAAGATAAATTTGAGCTGATTTCCCGGGATGTAACGCTGGATGAGAAAATTTCTTGAAATAAATTTTCTGATTGCCATATAAAACCTCCACATCCGCTTTAACATCAAAGAAATCAACACTTCTCGCTGGTATTCCCCATTGTTCAAAGACAATATCACCATAGCTCAGACCAGCAAGCTTATCGATTTGTTTGCAATCATTTTCTTCATTTCTAATAAAACAACAACCTATTTCAAATAAACGCACTCTGGCTTGCTTGCGATTCAAGTTAAATTGCAGATTGGATATCAAGCCTCCAATCAACGTACTGCGCATCACATTCATTTGACTGGCAATCGGATTCTTTAATGTAATCGGCTGACTACCTGCTACAAAATCAAGTTCCCAATCGGCATCTACAAATGCATAGTTGATAACCTCCTGATAATCACGAGCAACAAGTAGTTTCTTGATTTCTATTGGAGAGCGCCTATTCTCTGAAACCGAAAGCATTGCCATATCTGCACGAGGAAAATCGATAGGTATGTGATCATATCCATAGATACGCGCCAATTCCTCTATAAAATCTTCTTCTATAGTTAAATCAAAACGGTAAGTTGGCGGCGTTACGCTAAAAGAATCTGCCTGTTCCGAAAATCCAAAGCCTAGGCGCTTAAAATAATCACTGATTTGTTGTTTGTTGATATCAATGCCGAGCACGCGCTTTATACGCTCAATGCGCACATTGACAGGAGATCGCTGCGGCAGCGCGTGCTTGATTTCAGTGACTGGACCAGCTTTGCCTCCACAAATATTTTTTATTAGATAAGTCGCACGTTCCAGCACATTCCTAGTATTTGCAAAATCAACTCCCCGCTCAAATCGATAAGCAGAATCAGAGCTGAATCCGAGTTGAAAAGATTTGCCACTAATTGCAGTTGGGTTAAAAAACGCACTTTCCAGAAAGATATCTGTTGTGAGCTGCGTCACCCCACTTTCCAATCCGCCCATAATACCAGCCAGCGCTAGCGGTTCATGTTCGTCTGCGATTACAAGCATGTCTGGATTCAAGTCAATCTGGTTTCCATTTAACAATCTTATTTTTTCTTCGGGAAAGGCATAACGCACCTGTATACACCCATTAATTTTAGCCAAATCGAAAGCATGCATTGGTTGACCAGTTTCTAACAGTACATAGTTAGTAATGTCAACGATTGGATTAATTGATCGTATACCAACACGTTCCAGTCTCTGCAAAATCCATAGCGGTGTTGGCACATCCAGATTTACGCCACGCATTATCCGGCCACAATATAAAGGTGAAGCATCAGCCGCAACCACATTCACATTCAGAACTTCATCCAATTCGCCAGGAATTGAGTTGATTTCCAATAAATACAAGTCAGCCGCAGTGATCGCAGCAACTTCACGTGCAATACCTAACACACCAAGACAATCTGCACGATTAGGCGTAAGACTAAGTGTAAAAATCTTATCGTCGAGCTCATAATAGCTCCGAAAATCCATGCCTACTGGGGCGTCTATTGGAAGTAATAGCAATCCATCCGCTGCATCACTAATGCCTAACTCTTTAGCTGAACACAACATGCCAGAAGATTCTATGCCACGCAATTTCGCTTTCTTAATTGAGAAACCCGGCAAGTTTGCTCCAACTAAAGCACAAGGTACTTTTACACCAATACTTACATTAGGTGCACCACAAACTATTTGCAATTGATCTTCATTACCTATCTTGACATTGCAAACCTTTAATCGATCGGCCGTTGGATGCTTTTCAACAGCAATAACCTCAGCCACAACCACTTTATCAAAGCTAGATGCAACCGATTGAATATTCTCAACCTCGATTCCTGCCATGGTTAAAGCATGTGCAAGCTCATCACTTGAGTGGGATGGATTAACATAGGTACGTAACCAGTTTTCGGAAAATTTCATGAGAATTTACTATTAATTACAACAGGTAAATCAACCAGATTAATTAAATTGTTTAAGAAAGCGCAAATCATTTTCAAAAAACAATCTCAAATCATTGACGCCGTATCTCAACATCGTCAAACGCTCCACCCCCATACCAAATGCAAATCCAATATATCGCTCGCTATCAATAGCAACATGCTTCAAGACATTTGGATGGACCATGCCGCAACCCAATACTTCAAGCCAGCCTGTATGACTACAGACACGACAACCTTTGCCATTACACATTACGCACCCGATGTCCATTTCTGCAGAGGGTTCAGTAAACGGAAAAAATGATGGTCGAAATCTAACTAGCAAATCCTCACGCTCAAAGAAGTGCGCCATAAAATCAGCCAAAACTCCTTTTAATGCGGCAAAATTTGCATTTTCATCAATCCACAAACCTTCCACTTGATGAAACATGGGGGTATGTGTTACATCGGAGTCGCAACGATAAACACGTCCAGGCGCAATGACTTTTATTGGAGGTTGATTATTCTGCATATAGTGAATCTGAACGGGCGATGTATGTGTACGTAATAAGTTGCCATTATCAATATAAAACGTATCATGCATTGCTCGTGCAGGATGATTTTCTGGGATATTTAAAGCAGTAAAGTTGTAAAAATCAGTTTCTATTTCGGGACCTGAGGCAACATCAAAACCTATTGAGTTAAACAGTGCTTCAATACGCATCAAAGTTTGCGTTACTGGATGCAATCCACTGACTCCCAACCCTCGCCCCGGCAAAGTAACATCCAAGGCTTCTTCAGTTAATTTAACTGCTAATTCTTTTTCTTGAATCGCATCTCGACGATGTTTAAGCGTCGCTTCTAATTGATTTTTTGCTTGATTTATTTGACTACCGACAGCAGGACGCTCTTCAATAGGTAGCTTCCCTAATCCTTTAAGCAATTCAGTAAGTTCGCCATTTTTACCCAGATATCGCGCTTTGACATTCTCTAATTCCGCGGGATCTTCAATACTTTCCAACAAGGTCGTAGCTTCAATGATAATTTCTTCCAGATTTCTCATTTAGATTCAGTACCTAATATAAACATTCGTGACATCACTTTTCACAATAAAAAGGGAGGCTCAGGATACCCCGACCTCCCAATATCTCTCTCATCACAATCAGTTAGACAGACAGACTCGCCTTTGCTTGCTCTACAATTTTCTCAAAAGCTTTTTTGTCAAATACAGCCAAATCAGCTAGCACTTTTCTATCTACTTCGATACATGCCTTTTTAAGACCGTTCATAAATACACTATACGACAAACCACATTCACGAGCTGCTGCGTTAATACGCGCAATCCATAAAGCTCTAAACTGTCTTTTGCGTTGGCGTCGGTCTCTGTAAGCGTATTGACCAGCCTTCATTACAGCTTGTTTGGCTATGCGATAAACATTTTTGCGACGTCCGCGATAGCCTTTTGCTAAATCTAATATTTTTTTGTGCCGCGCATGAGCGGTTACACCACGTTTTACTCTTGGCATGATCGCTCCTTTTTATGCGTATGGCATCATTGAACGAACTGAATTTACATTAGTGGCATGAACACTAACGATTCCTCGTAATTGACGTTTATTTTTGGTAGTTTTTTTGGTCAAAATATGACGTTTAAAGGCTTGAGAGCGCTTGATACTTCCATTCGCGCGAAATTTAAAGCGCTTGGCAGCACCACTCTTAGTTTTCATTTTAGGCATAAATACTCCTTATATTTAATATGAATCTAGGTGTTTCCATTATTGAAAATCTTTTAAAGAACCTAGAGATCACTTATTTTTTACTGCATTTGTACAACATCAAATCATAAACTACGAAGCTGCTATTGCATTATCTGTCGGTGCTTTAGATTTATCAATCTTTACATCTTTTTTCTTGGGAGATAACACCATAACCATTTGCCTTCCTTCCATTTTAGGAAATTGCTCTACTATCGCAAATGACTCCAAATCATCTTTAACGCGTTCTAGTAAACGCATACCAAATTCCTGATGCGCCATTTCACGGCCTCTGAACCTCAGTGTTACTTTAACTTTATCCCCTTCATTAAGGAAATTTGTCAGATTCCTTAATTTAATATTATAGTCACCTTCATCAGTATTAGGCCTAAATTTAATTTCTTTAATCTGAACTTGCTTTTGTTTTAGTTTCGCATCATGTTTCTTTTTACTTTCCTGATAGCGAAACTTACCATAATCCATCAAACGACAAACAGGCGGCTGAGCTGTTGGCGCAATCTCAACCAGATCTACTCCCGCTTCATCAGCTAAGGCATTTGCATCAGCAAGCGTAACAATACCTACTTGCTCCCCATTAACACCAATCAAACGTACTTCTGGCACATCAATTTCTTGATTTATGCGCGCTGTTTTTTCCTGAGCTATGGCAAATTCTCCAAGTTTAGTTGAATAAATTTATATTTTAGAAGAGATTTCTTCATTAAGACGAATGATCAAATCATCAATTGTCATTCGCCCAAGATCTTCACCTACACGATTTCGAACAGCTACCTTATTCGTCCGTACTTCCTCATCTCCAACAATGATTTGATAAGGAAGTTTCTGCAAACTATGCTCGCGAATTTTATAGGTTATTTTCTCATTTCTCAAGTCTAAGCTGACTCTAATACCATGATATTTCAATTGAGCGGCCACCACTTGGGCGTATTCAGCTTGCCCACGAGAAATATTCAATATCACGACTTGTTCAGGTGACAACCACAAAGGAAAAGCACCAGCATAGTTCTCTATCAAAATTCCAATAAATCTCTCTAGAGAACCTAGAATAGCCCGATGCAACATAACTGGCACCTGCCGCGAATTATCTTCCGCCACATATTCCGCACCTAAACGGTCAGGCATAGAAAAATCAAGTTGTAATGTACCACATTGCCACACACGCCCAATACAATCCTTTAATGAAAACTCGATTTTTGGTCCATAAAATGCACCTTCACCAGGTTGTAATTCCCATTCAAGCTTGGTATCGCTTAAAGCTGCCTCAAGCGCAGCTTCTGATTTATCCCACTGAGCCTCTGACCCTACACGCTTTAGTGGTCGGGTAGAGAGTTTTACCTGGAGTTCTTTAAAACCGAAATCAGCATACACAACTTTTAATAGATCGATAAACCTAACTACTTCCTCCTGTATTTGATCTTCTGTACAAAAAATATGTGCATCATCTTGTGTAAAGGCACGTACACGCATAATTCCATGCAACGCTCCAGATGCTTCATTTCGATGACAAGACCCGAATTCTGCAAATCTTATTGGAAGTTCTCGATAGCTCCGCAAACCTTGATTAAATACCTGAATATGCCCAGGGCAATTCATTGGTTTTATGGCAAAATCCCTTTCATCCGAATTTGTGGTAAACATATTCTCACGAAAATTGTCCCAATGTCCTGAACGCACCCATAAATTTTTATCTAAAATCTGCGGTGTCCGTATCTCTTGATAACCATTTTGACTCAATACATTTCTAATGTATTGCTCAATCTGTTGCCACAAAACCCATCCTTTAGGATGCCAAAATACCATGCCTGGAGCTTCGTCTTGCGTGTGAAACAAATTAAGTTGCTTACCTAGTTTCCGGTGATCTCTTTTTTCAGCTTCTTCCAAGCGAAACAAATAATTCTTTTGATCATCCTTATTTGCCCAAGCGGTACCATAAATGCGCTGTAACATCTCATTGTTTGAGTCGCCCCGCCAGTATGCGCCAGCTACTTTCATCAACTTAAATACTTTTATCTTTGAAGTTGCTGGAACATGTGGTCCACGACACAAATCTGTAAATTCACCTTGAGAATAAAGTGATAAATCCTCGTTACCTGGTATAGATTGAATTATCTGAGCCTTATAATGCTCTCCCTGCTGTTTAAAAAAATCGATTGCAGCAGAACGATCCCAGATTTTTCGCTCTATCTTTAAATCACGCTTGCTTATCTCATGCATTCGCTTCTCAAGAGCAGTCAAATCTTCAGGCGTAAATGGCCGTTTATATGAAAAATCATAATAAAATCCATCATCAATTACAGGACCGATAGTAACCTGCGCATCAGGAAACAATTCCTTCACTGCATGAGCAAGTAAATGAGCGCAAGAATGCCTTATAATTTCCAGTCCTTCAGCATCCTTCTCGGTAATAATAGAAAGTTCGCAATCCTCAGCAATCTGGCTTGATACATCAACTAATTTTCCATTGATTTTACCAGCAATAGCCGCACGAGCTAATCCTGCCCCAATCGCTGCAGCAACATCAATGATACTTATCGGTTGATCAAAAATACGTTCAGATCCATCAGGTAACCAAACAGCAATCACAAATATTCCTTTCTAGTAAAATAGCAAAGCAAGAAGATTATGAATTATCTCTCTACTCATAAAAAGCTTTTATTTAAAATAAGTGTTCACTTAATGTGCGATTGTTTTATACCAATTCTTCATTTTTTGCAAAACATTTAAAAATACTGGTGAGAATCCAATAGCTACTGCATCAACCAAGCAATACCAAGCTGCAACACCGCTGGGAGGATTTCCCTGAGTCCAATTAAAAATTGGTTCAATTGATGCCCACTTCCATGTTCCAGACGCTGTGCCTACGATTTCCAACCAAGTACAGATAAAAAAGGCTCCAAGATAAACCATTGGCGAGCGGCCCTTAAAAATACAAATTACGAATATGCAAAACAAAAATGCACCAACTTGGTCACCTTGCTCAGGTATCCCACTAATCCCCCATAATGACCATATACCACCTATAGCAATAACAAATACTGCTAGTTTTTTAGCATTCAACAAAAATAATCGCGAACGCGCAAGTGCTACTGCTGTCAAATAAACCATTCCATGTCCTGGCGGTACATATAGCGGCACATTCCCAAATCGATAGGTATATCCTTCCATATAAATGGAAGCAAAGTGCTCGCCTGCTGTTGCAAATGCTACTGCAATTACAACCTGCATTCGCACTTCCTTATTTTCACCAATTAATAATCCCAGAAGAAAAATCCATGCAATGACGCCTAATGCATTCTGTATCTCAAAACTTGCATTACCATCAATTACTAAACTTACTGCAACACAAAAGAATGTAAATCCAGCTATAAAATAATCACGATTTCTGTGCGGATAATCAACATCAGGCCGTGGAAAGTGATCTAGCATAATTTTCATTTACCTCAAATATAATAAAAAACCCGCCATAGGCGGGTTGTTAAATTATCAGAATCAATTATTTACTTCTTTCCATATAAAAAGAATGTATAACTAACAAACCGTCAGTTTAATTTTTCTATCTTATTTTATAGCCGACTAATACTGACGAAAGTTATAACTGCTATTTGAATATAGTGAAGTGACAGATTTTTGCTGTTTCTTTAGTCTGCTCTTATCCGAGAGCATGGTTGATGAATGATGACTATTCTTCATCTTCATCTTCATCGCTATCTTCACTCTGAGCTTCGCCTACTGCCTCGCTTCCACTCTCACTACTCTCGTCCTCGTCTTCACTCTCTTCTTCCTCGTCACCACCATCTTCT
>Ga0073900_10000959_pt1 | contig 16771 bp, 15 predicted proteins | sample KloWWTmetKNB5Kit_FD_66666 | JGI IMG/M metagenome (GOLD analysis project Ga0073900, IMG submission 66666) | Active sludge microbial communities from Klosterneuburg, Austria, studying microevolution and ecology of nitrifiers - Klosterneuburg... | ecosystem: Engineered > WWTP > Aerobic digester >...
GTTGCGCCGCCCCAAAGCGAGCAAAACTGGCTGGATGGGTGAAAGTTGGCGCGGGCGCAGCTCACCGGCTGGCCCTGGTGATACGCCACATACAAACTCACATATTCCGGCGCGTTATTCATCAGCGAGTTCCAGCGCTCGGCCTCAGACTCATCCCAAACGGCGTGCTCCACCGCCACAAAATCGCGCACACCCTGGGCATCTTGAACCAGCCGAATATCCAAATACCGCGTGGGATCCCAATCGCGTCCGCGCTCATGGGTGTCCATCACCATGAAGGCTGCCTCTGGCCCAATGCCAAACTTGTGCGCAGAGAGCGCATCCAGCAAATTAGGCGGCCAGTCGTAGCCATACACCTTCCACTCAAACACGCGCCCCAGCGATTCAAAATACTCGCGCTCAAACGCCACCATTTCATCCGCGCCATCCGGGTCGCAATGCGCCCAGGTAATTGAGCTGCGCCACGCCGGGTTAAAGCTCACGTTCCGCGAAACAAACGGCGTGATTTCGTGCTTAAACCCCGGCCGTTCCAGTATTCGCCGTTCCGTTCCGTGCAAATGAAGAATTTCGTCGCGGTTCATTCTTTGTAGTGCAAAGTGCAAAATCTGACGGGAGACGGAGGGCAAAATAACCGTCTTCCGTCATCGGTCTCCCGTCTTTACATATTCAGGTTTTGCGCTTCAGTAAACACAGTTCCCACATTTTCGCCCAACCCTTGCAGGTTGGTGATGCGCACCCGGCGCACACCGGCATCCAGCGCCTCCAGCGCGGTGCGCACTTTCGGTATCATCCCGCCGCTGATGACGCCGCTGGCGATTAACGCCTCCACCTCTGGCTTGGTCATGCGTGGGATGAGATTTTTGTCCGCGTCCAGCACGCCGCGCACGTTGGTGATAAACGTGAGCAGCGGCGCGTTCATGGCCGCCGCGATTGCCCCGGCCACGTGGTCGGCGTTTACGTTATACATTTCGCCATCCATCCCCAAACCAATGGGCGAGAGAATGGGCAAAGACCCCGCCGCGATCCACGACTCAATCACCGCGCCGCGCACGCTCACGGGTTTGCCCACAAATTGCAGTTCATCACTCACCCGCTCCACGCGCACAATGCCGCCATCTGCGCCGCACACGCCCAGCGCCACCACCCCTTCGCGCATAAACGAGGCCACCAGCCGCTTGTTTGCCAAACCCGCAAACACCATCAGCGCGGCATCGCGCGCCTCGCGGGTGGTCACCCGCAACCCGTTTATAAATTGGGATGGAATCTGCATCGTCTTAAGCAGTTCGGTCAGCTCTTTGCCGCCGCCATGCACCAGCAACAACGGCTTGCCCGCCTTCCACAAAAGCGCAAGCTGGCGCGTCAGGCTTTGAGCAAATTCCGGGTCATCCAAATCGCTCCCACTCACCTTGAACACCAGCGGCGTTTTTGGCGTGGCGCTTTTCATCACATCGTCCTCGCTCAAATCCAGCCCCATAAAAACAAGGTCAACCGGTTTCACATCCTTAAACGGCTCCGTAGGCGCAAACCCCAACTTCTCAAACAGGCCAATGGCAGGTTTCCAACTGGCGCGGGCGCTCAGCAACAAACGCTGGTAGCCCACATCGCGGGCATCGGCAATGATGGCTTTTGCCAGCGCCTCGCCAATGCCTGCCCCGCGGTGCTCTGGGCGCACATACAACCGCTTTAGCTCGCCGTGCATGTGTTCTGTGTTGATGGCCTCTGCGAGGGCCGCGCAACCCACCGGCTTATCACCCAGCACGGCCAGCAAAAGCCGCCCGCGCGGTCGGGCGTAACGTCCGGGCAGGTTGCCCAGGTCCTCAAAAATCGTGGTGGTGTTTGGCGAGAACCCCATCTCTGCGATGTAGCTCGCCATCAGTCGCCGCACGGCGTCAAACTGTTCTTCGGTTTTGGGTTCAAGTAATTGCATTGTTTGGTTGTTGGTTATTGGTTAATGGCAGACGGAAGACGGAGGACGGGAGACGACTATTCAGCCGTCTGCGGTCTTCCGTCCTCCGTCAATTTCAAGCCAAGCCATCTCAAATCATTCATCTTGGAAAAGCGCATTTGCGGGGTATCCGTAAATCCCATCGAGAGATACAGATTTAGCGCGGGCGCCCATTCGTTTTTTGTGCTCAAGGTTACGCGATGGTAGCCGATGGCGCGGGCGTCGTCAATGAGTTTTTGTGAAAGCGCGCGGGCAATGCCGCGCCCGCGATACGCTGGCTTCACATACAGCCGCTTCATCTCGCAGTCGCCATCTTTTAGGGGCACAAGCCCGCCGCAGCCCACGTTTTCATCCCCCAGCCGAACCAAATACAGCCGTCCCTCTGGCGGCGAGTACCGCCCCGGCAACGCCGCGATGTCTGCAAACACGTTGCTGTTCTCTGGCCGCAGCCCCTGCCCGTGCGCGTATTCGGTCAGCAGCTCGCGCACGGCAGAAACGTTTTGCTCGTCGTAAGCAGAAATGAAATGTAGATTGTCCATGTGATTTATGTTTGGCAGACGGAAGACGGAGGACGGTTTTGCGGCGTGTCTGATAGCCGTCTCTCGTCTTCGGTCTTCCGTCTCTCGTCTTCGGTCTTCCATCTCTCGTCTTCCGTCTTCCGTCTTCCATCTTCTGTCCAACGCGTAAGGTGTACGGCAGGTCAAAAATTACACGTCACACCTTACACATCACAAATAAAAAAAGCCCCCGACTTGTGTCGGAGGCTTGAGTTGCAAAATACGAATCACGCGCGTCGCTACGCCTTCAGACACGGGGCCTGCTGGTTAAAACGAGGACGACGAACGCGGATATCGCTCATGGGCGGCGAGTATAACATCTGGTTACCGCATCACCACTGGCAAATACGCCAAATAAATTGCTGGCAGGTAAAACGCCACCCGCATTCCGCACAAGCTGTATGAGGTGGAGTTTACAAAAAATTGCAGGGTGTAGGAATTGGCATAGGTATCCATCGTCTCGGTTATCTCATTGCCAATGACGGTGAAATACCCCACTCCAGAGCCAAGGGTATACGCCTGCACGTCTGTGGCGGCGCCTGCGGAATCGTACTTGGTCATATACGTGGCCGCCTCGTAATTTCCCGCCGCCGCAGAGTTCACATACGTCCGCACATATTTAATCGTGGCTTGATCCGGCAAATCGAGGAAATACGAAAACAGCGCATCGCCATTATTGCCAGTTTGCGTGCGGCGCACACAGCCTGCTCCAGCATAGGTATACCCCTCGCCAGAGCCGCGCATGAGAAACGCGGTGCCGGGGATCATGCGGTAATACAAGGTGGGCGCCAGCGGCGAGTTGACCCGCTGGTCGGCGTTGGGGTTGACGTTCACGCCCTCGCCCTGCGCCATTATTTTGCGCTCCTCTGGCGGGGGCAAGCCATTGCCCGCCGCAGCCGGAAGTTGAAACGCCATCACGCTGGCCGCCGCAACTGCCATCGCCAAAAGAGAGCGTTTGATGGAATATGTATTCATATTGTTTAAGAGACGGAGGACGGAGGACCGAGGACGATGAGATGACCGTCTTCGGTCTTCCGTCCTCCATCATTACATCCTACTCATCCAGCTTTTCCAGCTCCGGCGCGCCAAGCGCATCGCGCATTTTGCGTTGGATGGAGTTCGGGAGGTCTTTGAGTTTGCCCTCACCGCGCAGAAAATCCTTCAGGTCGTCAATCTTCATCGCCATGATGGGCGATGGCTCAACATCTAATTGCACCGATGGGTTGGTGAACACGATAACCGCGCGTTGCGGCACTTTGAGGCCCGGGTTGTTGGCGGTGATGGCCGTGTTGAGTTTGTTAAGCGCCTCGGTGGCCTCGGCGGTGGGGTTGCCCAGCGGCTCCTCGCGGCCAAAAAACCCGCCCAAAATGTTGCTCTTGCGCTTCCACACCCCATTGCGATACGAGACCGGCCCGCCCTGATTTTTGACGATAAACGCGGTCACGCCGCCCGGCTCAACCAAATAGTAATCCACCGGCGTTTGAAAAAGCATGAGCGCGTATTTGCGATCCATGCCCTTGAGCTTTTCGCGCAGCATCAACTCTGGGCGGGTGGGCATGAGAAAGCGGTTGCCGTAATACATCCCAACCCGCGAAAGGCCAAACCCGACAATGAGCACGCCAAAATAAATGACGTAAAACAGCCCGATGTTCTCTGGCTTGAACAACCCGTAATTTTGCCCAAACAACGAGAGCAGCACACCGGCGATCAAAATCCCCAGCGAGCCATACACCGCCACGCGGCCAATCGTTGTTTGTTGTTTGATCTTTTTGTCGTTTGCGCTTATTCGCATAATGTATCCAGTAAACCCCGCAGGTTGGCGCATGAAATTTGGGCGAACCAAGATTTTGCGCGCCAACCTGCGACGTTAATTCGTAATTCGTAATTCGTAATTCGTAATTTTTAATTCTTAATTGACCTTCCCAAACACCACGCACGCATTTTGCCCGCCAAGGCCAAACGAGTTTGACATGGCAATGTCCACCCTGGCCTCACGCGCCACATTGGGCACGTAATCCAAGTCGCACTCCGGGTCGGGCTGCTCCAGGTTGATGGTGGGCGTGAGCAGGTTATGCTCCATGCTCAACACGGTGGCCAGAGCTTCAATGGCGCCCGCGCCGCCCATCGCGTGGCCCATCATAGATTTTGTGCTGCTGATCGCCAGTTTGCGGGCGTGATCGCCAAACACGTGCTTGATGGCTTTTGTCTCCAGCACATCATTCGTGGCCGTGCCAGAGCCATGCGCGTTGATGTAGTCAATCTCGTCGGGGTCAACCCCCGCATCTTGCAAAGCCCACTCCATCGCGCGGATGGCCCCGCCCGCCTCCGGGTCTGGGATGGCGATGTGATACGCGTCGGATGAGACACCCATCCCCAGCACCTCCGCGTAAATGTGCGCCCCGCGCGCCCTGGCCCGCTCGTATTCCTCCACCATCATCACCACGCAGCCCTCGCTAAACACAAACCCATCGCGGCGCACATCAAATGGTTTGGCGGCCTGCTGGGGCGTGTCGTTGTAATGCGAGCTAAGCACGCGCATGAGCGAGAACGCCACAATCGCGCCTTCAATCACGCTGGCCTCCACGCCGCCCGCAAACACCGCATCTGCCGCGCCGCGCCGGATCAACTCGGCGGCATCGCCAATGGCCTGCGTGCCCGATGCGCACGCCGCCACAACCGTGTTCAGCGGGCCTTTGGCGCGCATCTCTGTGCTGATGTGATGACCGGGCGCGTTTGGCAAGGCGGCGGGCAGCGCAAACGGATTGGTGCGCCGCAGCCCCAGCTTGCGATATTCTTGCAAACCCGTGTCCACCGTGTCGAACCCGCCCAGCGCGGTTCCCATCACCACCCCCACCCGCTCGCTGGCGATGTCTTTGCCAATGACCAACCCAGATTGCAAACGCGCTTCTTGCGCGGCAGCCACCGCAAAATGCGATACCCGCGCCATGCGCCGAGATTCCTTCGGCTCAATATATTTCAGCGGGTCAAACCCTTTTACCTCGCCAGCAATATGCACCGGCAGGTTAGATGGGTCAAACAGGGTGATGGGGCCAATGCCGCTTCGCCCCGCCGCCAGCCCCGCCCATGTCTCGGCTGTGCTCAGCCCCAGCGGGGTGATGGCGCCAATGCCGGTGATAACCGCCCGCCGCTGGTGATGGCTGTTGCGGATTTCGGCGTACATCTTTCTGGCGTCGCGGTTCATGCGGCGCTGGTCTAGCTTTTCCCCCGCGTAGCTCCGTATCCGGCTCACGCCCTTAGTCAGTCCGGAAAATCTTTTCATTCGTTTTTAGTCCTAAGTCCTGAGCGCGGAGTGATCGCAACCCTTTCATCCCTGTCACCCCTGTCAGCCTTGTCATGCCGAAGGCAATGCCTCCAGCCCTTTCTCAATCGCGTCCACCACGCCGTTTTCCACGGCTTCTTTGGCGCGCTGGATGGCGGAATAAATAGCCGGGGCTTTGCTGCGGCCATGCCCAATGATGACCACGCCATCCACGCCCAGCAGCGGCGCGCCGCCAATCGCCTCGTAATTCAGGCTGCTTTTAATCACGCTCTTCAGGTCATCTTTTGCCAGCGCGCCCGCAAGCTTCATTTTTGCGCTGGAATAAAACGCCTTTTTCAGCAGGTCTTCCATCAGCGGCATCATGCCTTCCATCAACTTGATGGCGATGTTGCCGGTGAAGCCATCGGCCACAACCACATCCGCCGTGCCTTTCAAAATGTCATAGCCCTGCACATTGCCAATGAAGTTGAGCGGGGCCTTGTGCAAAAGCGCGTTGGCTGCCTGCACGGTCTCGGTGCCTTTGCTGTCCTCCTCGCCATTGGAAAGCAGCGCCACTTTGGGGTTGCGCACCCGCAACACTCTTTCCACGTAAATGCTGCCCATCAGCGCAAATTGCACCAGGTTTTCTGGCTTCACCTCGGTGTTTGCGCCAATATCAATCATAAAGGTGTGGCCTTTCAGGTGCGGGATGGCCGCCGAGATGGCCGGGCGGTTCACCCCCTTGATGCGCCCCAGCGTAAACAAGGCCGCCGCCATGCCCGCGCCGGTGTTGCCCATCGTCACAAACGCATCCGCCGCGCCGTCTTTAATCAGGCGCATGCCCACGCTCATAGAGTTGTCTTTTTTGGCGCGCACCGCCGCAGATGGATGCTCGTCCATCTCCACCACTTCGCTGGCATGGACCACCGGCAACATCAACCCCGCCGTGTTTGCCTTCGCCAAAAGCGGGCGAATCAGCTCTTGCTTGCCCACCAGCGCGATCTCAATATTAAAATCTTTCGCGGCCTGAATCGCCGCCTCAACATTTGGCTCCGGGCCAAAATCTCCGCCCATCGCGTCTAGAACAATCTTCAATGCTGTCTCCTCGTTTTTTTAATTTGATCTCGTAATCTGGCACGGGAAGAAATTAGAAACAAGAAAATGTGCGCCGCAAAGTTTTCTTGTTTCTTCTCATTTCTCTTTTCTTTAGTTCAACAAAAAGTCATATCCTTTCACCAGCTCTGGCGGGGGCGATTTTGCCATAATGCCGAGGAACAGCACTTCTTCGTTCAAAATTTCCGACTCGCGGGCGAGCAAATCCGAGACGCTCTCCAGCGAGAGCAGCTCTTGTTTTTCCTCCAGCGAGAGTTGCAAGGCGATGGCGGCAAACACGGCCAGCGCCCCGGAATTTCGCGGCATTTTTTCGTATTCCAATTCCACGCCGTTGGTCGTTTCCAGCAACGCCAAATATCGTTTTAACAAGCGCGAGACATTGCGTTTGACCCCGCGCGGGGGCTTGCCCTCTTCTGCAAATGGATACGTGGTGACATCGCCAATCAAATAGCCATCCTCGCCCATGCGCACCGCGCTGATTAAAAACCGCTCCACGCCATACGTCATGACGTTCAGCCGCCCATCGGGCAGCTTTTCCATTTGCGTAATGTGCGCAATTGTGCCCACGCTATACGGGTCATCCGGGTCATCCTCTTGCGCCAGCACCACCCCAAACGGCTCGTCGTTATCTGCACAACGTTGAATCATCACGCGGTAACGCGGCTCAAAGATGTGAAGCGGCAAAGCCTGCCCAGGAAAAAGCACGGCATTCAGCGGAAAGAGCGGAAGCTCCATCACTTCGGTTTGCATATCATCCGGTTCCATATCTTCAGGCGATTCTAACAGGCTGCGCGCGGTTTGCACCAACGATTGCGGGCGGTTTAAGTGTGCGCAGCCGCGTTCATGTGTGAGTTAAGATTCCCCTCAAGGAGAATCATCATGCGGCTATCTGGCAAAACCATCGCCATTCTCGCGGCAGAAGGCGTGGAAGATTACGAGTTGTATGTGCCGTATATGCGCTTGCAAGAAGAGGGCGCAACCGTCCTCATCGCCGGGTTAAGCGCCAAAACGTTCAAAGGCAAAAATGGGCTGGATGTGACCCCGACCGTCACGATTGACGCGCTCAAAGCAGCGGATTTGTTCGCGCTCATTGTGCCCGGCGGGTGGGCGCCAGACAAACTGCGCCGCTATGCCAGCGTTCTAAATTTGGTGCGCGAGATGGACGCGGCAAAAAAGACCATTGGCATCATTTGCCATGGCGGGCTGGTGCCCATCTCCGCGGGCATTCTGCGCGGGCGCAAGGCCACCGGCTCACTGGGCATCAAAGATGACTTGGTAAATGCCGGAGCGATCTGGGTGGATGAACCCGCCTTCCGCGAGGGCAACCTCGTTTGGGGGCGCGTGGTGGCCGATATCCCAGACTTTAACCGCGAGTTGGTGAAAGCGCTTGTTGAAGGGTGAAAGGTGAAGAGTGAAGAGTGAAAGGTGGACTTACACAAAGCGCATATCAAAAAACTAAAAGCATTTTCGTCATTCCCGCGCAAGCGGGAATCCATAACAAACCCGAAAAACAAGTTACAAGGAACTGGTTTTCCCTGACGTTTTTGTTTGGCGGGGGAATGACGATCTTGATTTCTGGATAAGTCCAGAAAGGTAAAACGATGAGAAAAATTGGCATTCAGCTATACATGGTGCGCGAGAGCGCCAAAAAAGATTTTGTCGGCACGCTCAAACAGCTTGCGGCGATGGGCTACGCGGGCGTTGAGGCCGCGGGTTTCTTTGGCGGGCTAAACCCGCGAGAAGTTCGCGCATTGCTGAGCGACCTCAACCTCACCCTGTTCTCTGGGCACGTTGGGTTGGATGGGTTGGGCGGCGATTTTGACCGTTTGTGCGCCGATTACGCCGCGATGGGCGCGGAATACATCGGCTTGGCGTGGCTGCCGCCAGACCTGCGCACCGCAGAGGGTTACACCCGCGCCGCCAGCGCCTTGACCAAAGCCGCGCCGGTCGCCTCCCGGCATGGGCTGCGGCTGTTTTATCACAATCATGATTTTGAATTTGCCCCGCTGTGCGATGGCCGCACTGGGATGCAGATTTTGACCACGCAGACGCCGCCAGCCGTGCAATTTGAGTTGGATGTGTATTGGGCGGCCTACGCCGGCCAGAACCCCATCACCGAAATTGGCAAGCTGGAGAACCGCCTGCCCTTGCTGCACGTAAAGGATATGGACGCCCAAACGCGCAAAGACGCCATCACCGGCGAAGGGATTTTGGACATGGGCGCGATTTTGGCGGCGGCAGAAACGGCGGGCTGCGATTGGTTTGTGGTGGAAATGGACAACGCGCCAAAAGGCGAGATGCACTCTGCCCAGGCCAGCATGAAGAATATCCTCACGCGCGGCTGGGCCGCCTGATGCGCCGAATACAATTGCGCCAGTGAAAAATTCAACATTAGACGGCCCGGCCGTTGCCGAGACGCCCGCGCCCGATGCGCCTACCCAGAAGCCATCGCGCGGACGAGCAATCCTTAAAGAAATTCTGGACACACTCATCCTGTTTGTCGTCGTCTTTGCCATTTCGCAAACGTTGATGGGCAATTTCATCATTGAACAGGAGAGCGCGGTGCCAAATTATTTGCCCGGCGAGCGCATTCTGGTGGATAAAGTAACGTATCACGTCACCGGCCTGCATCGCGGCGATATGATCGTGACCCATTCGCCAAAAGACCCCAAGCTGGATATTTTCAAGCGCGTCATTGGCCTTCCGGGCGAGAAGGTTGAGATCAGCAACAACGTGGTCAGCATCAATGGCGTAAAAATCAACGAGCCATACATCAGACCCGGCGGTCAAACATCGCGGGTGGCTGGCACGCAAATTTGGCAACTCAAAGATGATGAGTATTTTGTGATGGGCGACAACCGCAGCAATAGCGAGGACTCGCGGGCATGGAACGCCCTCCCCGGCTCAAACATCGTGGGCCGCGCGTGGATTCGTTATTGGCCGCTGAGCAAGATTTCGCTGATTTCAGGAATAAATTACTAACGACGGAGGACGGGAGACGGAGGACGGAAAAAATTGCCGTCATCCGTCATCCGTCTTCCATCTTTTACCAATGGATTTTGACACCTGGTCCTGCCCCCTGCCCTTGCGCGATTACCCCAACGTGGTGATGGGGCACGGCGGGGGCGGGCAACTCTCCGCCGAACTGATTGAGAATTTATTTGTGCCCGCCTTCAAAAACGAGGCGCTGGAAAACTTGGGCGATTCATCGGTGGTGCAGGTTTCGTCCAACCGCATCGCCATCTCCACCGATTCATTTGTGGTGCGCCCGCTGTTCTTTCCGGGCGGCTCGATTGGCGAGCTGGCGGTGAACGGCACAGTGAACGACCTTGCCATGAGCGGGGCAAAACCGCTCTACCTCACCGCGGGGTTCATCATTGAAGAAGGCTTGCCCATGAACCAGCTTGGCGCGATTGTGGAGCGCATGGCGCTGGCCGCCCGCGCCGCCGGGGTGCAAATTGTCACCGGCGATACAAAAGTGGTGGACAAAGGTCATGGCGATGGGGTATTCATCAACACAGCGGGCGTGGGCGTGATGCCAGTTGGGGTGAACATTGGCCCCAGCCGCGCCCGCCCCGGCGACGTTGTGATTTTGAGCGGCACGATTGGCGATCACGGCATGGCGATCATGAGCGTGCGCGAAGGGCTGGAGTTTGAGACCATCATCCAGAGTGACAGCGCGGCCCTAAACGGGCTTGTGCAAAACATGCTGGATGTGACCCGCGATGGCATTCATGTTTTGCGCGACCCCACCCGCGGCGGCGTGGCGTCCTCGCTCAACGAGATCGCGGGGCGCTCAAAGGTGGGCGTGCTGCTGGAAGAGAAAAACATCCCGGTGAACCCGGATGTGCAGGCCGCGTGTGAACTGCTGGGCATGGACCCCATTTACGTGGCGAACGAGGGCAAGCTCATCGCCATCGTGGCCAAAGAATTTGCGGATCGGGTTTTGGCGCGGATGAAGCAGCACCCGCTGGGCGAGAAAGCCGCCATCATCGGCCATGTCACCGAGGCCAACGCGGGCATGTTGATGGCCCGCACCGCCATCGGTGGCACGCGGGTCATTCCCATGCAGTTGGGCGAGCAATTACCAAGAATTTGTTAGTGATAGTTGAGAGTGATGGTTGAGAGTGATAGTTATAGTTGCTCACGCCGAATTCACTATCACTATCAACTATAACTTTGTGCCAAGGCCACCGCCACCTGCCCCAGCGCAAGGCCGCCATCGTTGGGCGGAACGCGCCGGTGTACGCGCGGGGTGAAGCCCTCGTCTCGCAACCGGCGCACAGCCATCCCCAAAAGCAATGTGTTTTGAAAAACCCCGCCGCTGAGCGCAACCGTGCTGAGCCGCGTTTCTTCTCTGGCGCGGCGGGCCAGTTTTAGGATGAGATCGGCCACGCCCGCGTGAAACCACGCGATGAGCGCGGGTTTTGGCACGCCCATGCGAATATCGGTAATCAGCGCGTTCCACATAGGCGCGGGGTCAACAATCAGCGTGTCATCGGGCTGGCGTTCTATGCCAAACGCATAGCCGTTTTCGTCCAGGTCGCCCGCCAGCGATTCCATCTCAATCGCGGCTTGCGCCTCGTAGCTCACCGTTTGGCGAATGCCGATGAGCGCCGCCGCGGCATCGAACAAACGCCCCATGCTGCTGGTGGGGGCGCAATTCAAGTTGCGCTCTAATTGTTGCCGCAACACGCGCAGCTCTGCGGGGGGGCAGGCTTGCGCGCAGGCCAGGTCTTCATCCCACGCAATGCCAGCCGCAAAAAGATGGGCCAGCGCCGCGCGATATGGCCGTTTAATGGCCGCATCTCCGCCGGGCAGCGGCACATACTTGAGGTGGGCGAATCGCTCAAAGCTGGCGTAGCTGGCGATGAGAACTTCGCCACCCCAAATGGCGCCATCCGTGCCCGCGCCGGTGCCATCCAGCGCAATGCCAATTACGCGCTCGGTTGGCCCCAGGTTGTGCTCGGCCATCACGCTGGCGATGTGCGCGTGATGATGCTGAACTTGGATCAGCGGCACATCGCGTTTTTGCGCCATTTCTCGCGCCAACCGGGTGGACAAATACCCCGGATGCAGGTCGCAGGCGATGTGTTCTGGGCGGGCGCGGAACAGCGCGGAGAAATGGTCAAACGCGCGTTCAAACGCCTGCATCGTCTCCAAGTTTTCCATATCGCCAATGTGCTGGCTGAGGTAAGCGTACTCACCTTTGGTCAGGCAGAAGGTTGCTTTTAGCTCGCCGCCCACGCCCAGCACGCACGGCCCTTGTTTGTTGAGGCGAATTGGGTAAGGCGCATACCCGCGCGAACGGCGCACCGGCAATTCATGGCCGTCAAACACCCGCACCACGCTGTCATCGCACCACACGTGAATCTCGCGGTTGTGCATCAAAAACAAATCAGCAATACCGGCCAGCCGCTCGCGGGCTTCGTCGTTGTCTTTGCAAATAGGTTCATCGCTCAGGTTGCCGCTGGTCATGACGAGAACCTTCACCCCTGCCGCGCATCCTTCGACAAGCTCAGGATGCGCGGCGGGGGCCGTGTCCTCATCAAACAGCAAATAATGCAGCGGGGTGTAAGGCAACATCACGCCAATGCTGGCGTTGCCGGGCGCCACCTGCGCGGCCAGAGCGCCATCTACCGCTGGCAACAAAACAATGGGGCGCTCTTTGCTGGCCAGCAGCTTTTCCTCGGCCTCGCTCATTTTGGCGATGGACTGCGCGGCTGCCAAATCGGCAGCCATCACCGCCAGCGGCTTGCCTGCGCGGCCTTTGCGGCGGCGCAACTCGGCCACAGCCGCGTCGTTTGTGGCATCGCACGCTAAATGAAACCCGCCAATACCTTTGATCGCCACAATTTTGCCCTCGCGCAGGGCGCGGCGGGCGTGCTGGATGGCGTCATCGCGCTGGGCAATTGTGACAAATTTTTGTGCGACTGAAGTCGCCTCTGGCAGGCTTTCAGCCGAGCGTCGGCCTGCGCCGACGCCTTCCGTCCGCGCAGGCGGACGATCAGCCAAAGGCTCGCCAGGCGCGATTTCAATCGCCAGGCGCTCCAGCCAGACGTGCGGGCCGCAGGTTGGGCAAGCCACCGGCTGGGCGTGAAAGCGGCGGTTGGCCGGGTCGTGATACTCTGCGGCGCAACTGGGGCACAGCGCAAACTCTTGCATCGTGGTGAAGGGCCGGTCGTATGGCACATCTTTGATGATGGTGAAACGCGGGCCGCAGTTGGTGCAGTTGATAAACGGGTAGCCGTGCCGCCGGTCGGATGGGTCGCGCATTTCGCGCAGGCAATCCTCGCACACGCAAATGTCTGGCGAGATGGGCGTGCTGGCCTGCGGCTGGCTCTCGCTCTCCACAATCACAAACGCCGCATCGCCGCGCGCGGGCTGCGGCTCAACCGTGATGGATTCAATCATCGCCAACGGGGGCGGGCTGGCGCGCAATTCGCTCACAAATTTGGCGATGGCGTCTGGGTTGCCTTCGACCTCAATAAAAACGCCGGCGCTGTTATTGCCAACCTGCCCGCGCAACCCCATCTTTTGGGCAAGGGTGTAAACAAATGGTCTAAAGCCAACGCCTTGCACAATGCCGCGCACAAACAGCTTCTGGCGGATGGTTGAGGTTTCTGACATTTTGGAGAAATTGTAGCTGGTTGCGAAATCTTTTTGGCGATTGCATTTACAATGACATGACGTTGACCTGTCATTAATTTTTGGCAAATGATTCTTCAATTGATCCCCGAATATCGGGATTACGTGTGGGGCGGCAACCATTTGCGCCCCGGCCAGCGCACAGCCGAGGCCTGGGTGGCATTTGATGGCAACCGCGTGGCGCAAGGCCCGTGGGCTGACAAAATGCTTGGCGAGGTCGTCGCCAGCCTCAACCCCCATCACGCCGCTGGTTTCCCGCTACTCATCAAGCTGCTGGATTGCGCCGACTGGCTCTCGGTTCAGGTACACCCCAACGATGAGCAGGCCATACAACTGGAAGGCGCTGGCAAGCGCGGCAAAACCGAAGCCTGGCATGTTTTGGATTGCGCCGCGGACGCCCAACTGATCGCAGGCATAAAGCCGGGCGTAACGCCTCAAGCATTGGCAAGCGACATCCAAAACAGCAAAGTGATGGATGATGTCCAGTATCTTTCGGTGCATCCGGGAGATACGGTTTTTATGCCCGCAGGCACTATTCACGCGCTGGGGCCAGGGATGCAGGTGTACGAGGTTCAGCAAGCCTCGGATATCACCTACCGCGTGTATGACTGGGGCAGACCCGCCACCGCCAACCGCCCATTGCACATCGCGCAATCGCTGGCCGTTGTCAACGCAAACCAATGCGGGCAAATCATTCCCGCCAAAGAGGATTCGGCGCAAGAAGTGCGCCATCTGGTGAGCTGCGCCTACTTTGATTTGGACATGTTGGCGCTTGAAAATACGCCGCTGGTGGGCAACGCCCCGCTGGGTTCAATGCACACCTTCACGGTCATTGAAGGCGAGGCCGAGCTTGCGAGTGGTTGGGAGCGGGTGGCGCTGGCTAAAAACCAAACCGTTTGTTTCATCGCGGATGAGACCTCGTACCGCCTAACCCCGCGCGGAAAGACGCGCATTTTGCGAGCCAGCGTTGCCACGTCATGAGCTGGCAACCATAGAAGTGGTCAATTGGGCAATGTTTTGTCAGACGCGGAAAATAAAGCCCGTCATTCCCGCGCAAGCGGGAACCTACAACAAACCCCCAAAAACGCTTGTTAGGAAAGCCATTTCCCTTGCTATTTGGCTTGGCGCGTTATGGATTTCCGCTTTCGCGGAAATGACGTTCTCCATTTGCCTATTGACCATTCCTGCAACCATTTTGCGGGGGCACTTGAGCCTGCGAGGCAATTGCAGACAGCACAATAATTTCAAAAGGTGAAGGGCAGACCAAGCCCTTCACCTTTTGCTTTTTCACGGCACAGATAAAACCTGATCCACCGGGAAGATCACGCCGTTTGCGGTGGTGATGCCCCCGCTGGCGTTGGCGGTTGTGGAATATCCCCTCACGCTGAGGATGCCGCCCGCGTTGGTGATACGCACAATGTGACCAGCCAGCGTGGCGTACTCCGCAAAGCCGTTGGAGGGCGGCGCGGCAAAGGTGCCCTGCGCAATGTGATCTCGGATCAAGGATTGCGCGGCTTTCGGGTTGGCCATCAGCCAGGCCAGTTTGCCGGGGGGCAATTGAGCAAACGCGGCATCGGTGGGCGCAAAAATTGTGATGTTCTTTCTGTTTAGCTCAGACATCATTTTGCTCGCGTTTGCCACGGCCAGCAGGTTCGTAAAGATGTTGTATGAGCCTAGCGTGCCGGGTATCCCATTCCCAGAAACAGCAACTGGTGGAACTTGCGCGGGCGCGGCGGGCGCAGGCGCGGCTCCGGGCACGCCGGGGGGCGCATACTGCCCACACGTGGCCCCCGGCGAGGATGGATCGCTGACAAAGCCAAGGTTGAACCCCAGCGCGGCATCGCTAAGATGGGCGACGGTTGCCACGCGCGGGCCGGTGGTGGCCCGCCAGCCGGGCTGAGGCAGAGGGATCACGGTGTATGAGCCGGGTTTGACCGTTGGGCCATAGGTGGCATCGCTGCCAACATAGCCGCAAATAAACCAATCCCCGCCGCCGGTCAGCTTCCAACTGGCGGTGGTGATGGCCGGCTCACCAGCATCCATCACGCCGTTGCGATTGAGGTCGTTAAAGGCCACACCGCGCACGCTCCCCAGCGGCGGGCAAGAACTAGCAACGCTAAACTTGCCATAGCCTTCGCTGTTATCGGCGCTCACAGCGCGAAGCGTGCCGTTTGTTCCGCTGGGCAAATCCACGTCAATCCAGTAGATGAAATCACGGCCATACCCTTGCGGGTTGGGCATCACGCCGCGCGGGTATGCGCGGCCACCTTTTCCACCGCCTTGCCAATCGAGCGCGGGTTCGCTCAGTTTTGAATTGTTCTCTGTCACAATCGCAGTGATGCCATTGGGGCAGCCTTGCGCCCACACACCGCCAATTTGCGCCTGCACAGGGCGCGGCGCGCTAAACGGCGCGGCCAGCGCCAAAGCCATCAATACGAAGAAAAATTTACGCATATTTTTAAATTCAGAATTTAGAATGCAGAACTCAGAAATTGTAATCCTCTAGCCAGGTCTATTCATTCAGCATTCTGGCTTCTTAATTCAGAATTCTTTTGGAAGGCTTTTCGCACGAGCGTGAACAGCAGATCCAGCACAAACCATGTGACCAGAAACGCGCCCGTCTCCAGCACAAAGCTGTGAAATTTGTAAAACAGCTCTGCAATGCCAAACGAGATGGCAAAAGGCAAAAGTTGCGTGGTGAACAGATTCTTGAGGGGTTGAGATGTGAAAAGGTGGTACATGATTTGCTATCCTGTGCGTTTGATAATATCATTGAGATGTGTAAACGGCAATGAAGAGGGAAGACGGGCGGACGGATGACGGTTATGTATTCGTCCTCGGTCTTCTGTCTTCCGTCCCAAAATTCCGCAATTTAATTCAGACCAATTTTCCATCATGTCCTCACACGCAAATTCCCTTCTCAAAACCATGACGTTTCGCAATCTGGGGCCATCGCGCGGGGGGCGCGTGGTGGCCGTGGCGGGCGACCCATCCAACCCAGCCGTGTTTTATTTTGGCGCGGTGTGCGGCGGGGTGTTCAAAACCACCGATGCCGGAACCACCTGGCTGCCCGTGAGCGATGGACAGATCAAGACCAGCAGCGTGGGCGCGCTGGCCGTAAGCCCATCTGACCCCAATGTGATTTACGCGGGGATGGGCGAGGCCACCATCCGCACCGATGTGAGTTACGGGGACGGGGTGTACAAATCTACCGACGCGGGAAAAACATGGAAGCACATGGGTTTGGCC
>Ga0073900_10000960_pt1 | contig 16770 bp, 16 predicted proteins | sample KloWWTmetKNB5Kit_FD_66666 | JGI IMG/M metagenome (GOLD analysis project Ga0073900, IMG submission 66666) | Active sludge microbial communities from Klosterneuburg, Austria, studying microevolution and ecology of nitrifiers - Klosterneuburg... | ecosystem: Engineered > WWTP > Aerobic digester >...
CTGCAATCGCCGATTCACGGCTGCGACGGGCCTTCGGCCGGCGGGCTCGCCCCTCGGATCCTCAACGTACTGCACGAGTACGCTTCGGGTCCTCCCGGCTCCGCGCGCCGGTCTCGCCACGTGACTCGGAAATTTCGCGACGAACCGTCATGAATAATCCGGGCTATTACCCTGTCATCGGCGTATCGAATGCCGGGTCGGCTTTCGCCGCCGGGACGAATCGGGTTCGTTCAGGTCCTTCGCCTTGGCAGATGCGTCATCCGGAACCACCGCTTCGGCATGCGATCCTCCTCGCCAGGAAATCGTAGGGAAGTCGCGCGTCAGGATGCGATGTATCGTTCAAGATGCTGAATCAGTGCTTCCTTCTCGTCCATCATCAGCATCACCATATCCCGGAGGGAGACGATGCCGACAAACTCCTCTCCATCGAACACCAAGAGGTGCCGACACCGCTGTTGTTTCATCAGATCCAGGCAAAAACTCGCAGTCGCGTCGGGACCGACCTTCACCGGGCTGCAGGCCATCACATCCTTGATCCGAACGTGTTCCGGGTCCTTTCCCTTCCCAACCACGCTCATCATCAATTCCCGCTCCGTGAAGAGCCCTCGGATCCCCGAAGCGTTTGTGACAACGACGGACCCGATGAATTCCTCGGTCATGAGCTTGGCCGCGTCCAGCACAGATTTATTCTCATCAATGGTGGCCACCCGCCGCACGATTTTCGAAGCGATCGTCATGGCGACACCCCTCTCCCCTCGCTCCCCGGCCGGAGACGCCGCAGGATGAACCCGATGCGAGACCCTGCGCGGGCACTTTCGGACATGAGAACGACCGACCTTGGACGCTCTGTGTTCGCGGCCGATGGCGGTAACACCCTCGCGCGACCTCGGGCTTAGGCCGTGGGAATTTCCAGCACATACAGCTCCCCCCTCATGCCTTCATGGAGATCGCAGTGGAACGGGAAGCTCCCGGGTCTTTCGGCGAGGAACCGGATCACCAAGGTCTTGCCTGGATGTATATAGAATCCCTCCACGCCTTTCCCGTAGGTCACGATCTGATCGTCTTCTCCGGAAACGAGCAGCCCCATCAGCATCGATGAGGTAAAGCCATGGCGGACCTTGTCACGATTTTCCACGAGGATCTCGATGGGTGTCCCTACCTCGATCGGCCCGCCTTTGGCCAGAAAAAAGGTGCGATCTTCAATGACAATCTCGATTCGCTGCTCTCGACTGCCTTGGACCGGAGGCTGGGCCTCTGTCGGATATGGCGCCACGGCCGGAGTGAGCAGTACCGTCATCCAGAAGGTTGCCCTGGTCAAACAGTGGTGGAGTCTCATAGTGCGCCTCATCGGATTGTTAGGCTCGTCCATGCTGTCCTTCGCAGATCTGGTCCCAGAGGACTTGGCAACCGAACCGCCGGCCGACCCCTCAGAAAGTCATGTTCTCTGTCTTGAACGGTCATCCCCAGACCGCTTCGTCACCTCTTGCCAGGCCACCAATAGTTAGCCGTTGCCTTCACGCAGCCGAACAAGGTTTTCCCTCTGACCGCCGGCGTTCGGATGAGATGCCGCTCTTGAAGCAGATTGACCAAATCCTTAACCGGCATCTCTTCGGTGACCGTGCGACGGCAGGGGTCATAATCTCTTTCGCCGTGACGTGGCGGAGCTCTTTGCCTTCATCGACAACCCGCAGCAGGTCAAATTCGGTTACTAGCCCGAGGAGGGTCCGATCGTCCTCCACCACAGGAAGGCTCCCACAGTTTCGGTCCGCCATGATCTCGGCGACGGTAACCCCCTTTGTCCGCGGGCACGGTGAAGACGGCGTCCTCCATAACCTGACCAACGGTTAAGATCTTTGTATCGCGGGCATTCGTGAAATATTCTGCGGCTCTCATACCCCCCCTTTCTCCGGCCGCTAATGCCCCCATCCCGCTACGTGGCAGGCGCTCCCTTTACGATGAGCAGCAAGCGCAATGCCATTGCCCGCTTCGAGCGCCCAGAAAGGAATCCGTAGAATTCAGCCGGAGTTGTGTGGCGAAGCCAGCTCGCATGACCGTCGCCGCGCGTCCAGCCGTGGCAGAACGCGGCAGGACACCAAATCAAAGTGCCCCTAATTGCTACGGCCACTGTTCAACCGCCACACCCTGTGCCGAGCACGATGCACGACGTAAAGAACTGTCTCGCCTGCCGAGCTCAGGACGCGGGGTCCTTCCGCCACCGCGTTCGCTGTTTCCGGATCACGTGCGTAACGGACAACGATTGTGCTTGGTCATGTCCCGGAACACGTGGATGGGGAGAAAGAGAGCCTCTTCTTCGAGGGGACGGAGGGGGAGCTGACGTTCGATCAGACCGCACGTCCGGTCTTTGTGCGAGTCTGCATATCGCAATTGTGCTCGGACTTTCCAATGGCGAGGCGCTTTCCGATCGGGCAGGAGGCACAGCGGAGGGAATATCCGTCAATAGATCGAGAGATCTCATCCATGTATAACAGGTGCGTTGCGGCTCAATCTTCTTTTCTCGAGAACCTTCCTCCGGTAAACAGCTCGAAATCCACGGGATGCTTTTCAGCGCTCATCATGCAAAAGCTCTGATCCCCAGAAGATGCGAGCCAATCAGCAGTTTCTGAATCTGCGACGTGCCCTCGTAGATCGTGGCCACCTTGGCATCGCGATAATACCGTGCAACCGGCGTTTCTTCGGAATATCCATACGCTCCGAAGATCTGAACCGCATCGGTGGATGCGCGAACCGCTGCTTCAGAGGCGAAATACTTTGCGATGGAAGTTTCGAGAGTACTGGAGAGACCTTGGTTCTTCAGATGGCCTGCGCGATACACCAGCAGGCGCGCGGCGTCGCAATCCACTGCCATCCGGGCGATCATATCCTGCACGAGTTGGAAACTCCCAATGGGCCGGCCGAACTGCTTGCGCGCCTTGGCGTAGTCCGTGCAGGCGTCGAGGCAGCCTTGGATGATGCCGACACAACCTGCTGCGACACTGTATCGCCCATTGTCCAAGGCTGACATGGCCACCTTGAAGCCACGGCCGGCTGATCCCAGCAGGGCTTCCTGCGGTACTGAACAATCCTCGAAGATCAACTCGCCGGTATCCGACGCACGAAGTCCCAGTTTGCCGGTGATGGATCGCGTGGAGAATCCTGGTGTGCTCTTCTCAATGAGAAACGCGGCGATTCCCTCATGACCCTGACGAGGATCGGTCTGTGCAAAAACCAGCGCCAGGTCGGCGACAGTTGCGTTCGAGATCCAGGTCTTCGTCCCATTGAGCACCCAGCGCTCGCCGCGTTTGACCGCCGCGGTTTCCATGCCGGCGGGATCGCTCCCGGCGTTCGGTTCCGTCAGTCCGAAGCAGCCCAGAAGGCGACCGGCGCACAGCTCGGGGAGATACCGCCGTTTCTGCTCCTCGGTCCCCCATCGCACCAGACTCAGCGCGACCAGCGACACTTGCACCGACAGGGTCGTACGGAGCGAGGAGTCGGCGCGCCCCACCTCCTCCGTGATGATGGCATGACTGAGGTAATCCAATCCTGAGCCGCCGTATTCGTTCGGGATGGGCCCTCCCAGAAACCCCAGTGCAGCCAGGCGGGTGATCAATTCGCGCGGCAACCGTCCGGCTCGATCGTGGTCCGCGGCGCGCGGGGCGATCTCTTGTTCGGCGAATCGACGCACCGTGTCCCGTATCAGTTTTTGCTCTTCGGTGAGATCGAAATTCATGTCACGCCTCCACGCCTCGGTCTTGCGACACAACCCGTCGTCTAGCCGGATGCGGAAACAGTCCGCCAGCGGCGTTCTCGCCATCCGTGAAGCGTGAATCGTGAAGCGTATCTCGTGAGGATCCGCAACCGGGCCGCCACGAGAGACGAACGACGGACTATGAGGACGGCCTTTTTGCGCATCCTGGTAGTACAGCAGCGCTCAGCGAGTCCGGAACCGGTGTCCGACATGCTGATTGCTGATGGTTGTTTCTTTTGAATCGCTTCATCCTGAACAGGTCTTCCCGCTCGCGCTCCTCGAGGGTCTGCCGGATGCCCTTGGCTTCTCGGGTCAGGGCAGGGATCATCACCTCATTGAGCGCGTTGATCCGACGCGTCACCTTCTTGGTTTCGGATCCCAGCTTCTTGAGCCGCAACTCTACCGAGACGCTGCGGAGGATCAGTTCGAGGACCTGCTCGAACCGCCGCGCCGTTTCGTCCACATGTGTGGATACCCCGGACACGCCGTACCCCCGCGCATCCAACGCCCGGAGCACCGGCGCGTAGTGGATTTCCGGAAACCGGACGCCCCACACATTGCGTTCGGTCAGCTCGATGGGCAACGTGCGTTTGGCCGCATACCCGGCGGATCGAAGCGAGGCCCGGCCTTCCATGGCGAGAGCCGGCGCCAGCGCGGAAAGCGCGTGCCCTATTACGGCCTCCAGTTGCCCTCGGTTTTCCGCGACGCGATCCACCACGGCGAAGAACTCGCGCATCAGCGCCTCGCGTTTGCTGCGGAGCAACTCCAATCCCCGCTGGGCGATCTCGATCCGCCGCTTCAGCAGCAGCAGATTCATTCTTGTGCGGCCGATCGTGTCCATCGCATCTCGTATCTTGTGAAACGTATCTCGTCGCTTGTATCTCGCAAGCGAACAACGTTTCACGCGTCACGCCCCGTAATACCGCTCGATCAACTCCGGCTTCACCCTGGTCAGCCGTTCGGAGGGCAGATAGCGCAAGAACGTCCATCCAAGATCCAAGGTTTCTTCAATGGTGCGGCTGTGCGATCCTTGGTTCACGAATTGCTGCTCAAAGTCCTGGGCGAGCCTCAGGAAGTGTTTGTCGGATTCGCTCAGGCTGTCTTCGCCGACGATGGAGGCCAGACGCCGGACGTCTCGCCCCTGGGCATAGAAGGCGTAGAGTTGATCGGCCACCGCACGATGATCCTCGCGCGTTTTGCCGGGACCGATTCCGAGGTTCATCAACCGCGACAGGCAGGGCAGCACATCGATAGGAGGAAAGATGCCCTTGCGGTGCAGCTCCCGAGACAGCACGATCTGCCCTTCCGTAATATATCCGGTCAGATCCGGGATCGGATGCGTCAGATCGTCGTCCGGCATGGTGACGATGGGAAGCTGCGTGATCGAGCCGGCTTTGCCCTTGATCCGTCCCGCCCGCTCATAGATGGAGGCCAAGTCGGAATACATGTAACCTGGGTACCCGCGTCGCCCGGGGATCTCCTCGCGAGCCGTGGCGATTTGGCGGAGCGCTTCGCAATAGGCCGCCATGTCGGTCAGGATGACCAGCACCTGACGCCCGAGCGTGAACGCGAGATACTCAGCCGCCGTCAGCGCGTACCTCGGAGTCAGCAGTCGCTCGATCGTCGGGTCATCGGCCAGGTTCAAGAACAGCGCGGTATGCTCCATGACCCCGCCATGCTCGAACTCACTGAGGAAGAATGAGGCTTCACGGAATGTGATCCCCATGGCGGCGAATACGATGGCGAAGGCTCCGCCTTCACGGCCGTTCCCCGTTCTCGTTTCTCCGCTGTCAGTGGCTTCCCGTACCTTCGCGTGGCGGACGATCTGCGCGGCGACTTCCTTAGCCGGTAAGCCGGCGCCGGAGAAAATCGGCAGCTTTTGGCCACGTACTAACGTGTTGAGCGCATCGATCGTCGAGATCCCGGTCTGAATGAAATGGGAAGGTTTGTCCCGGGCGACGGGATTCATGGGTTGCCCGATGATGTCCATGCGGACGGCGGGGATGATCGGCGGCAGACCGTCGAGAGGCATGCCGGCACCGCTGAACCGCCGGCCGAGAAGGTCCGGAGAGAGATCCATCATGGCGGCCGATTCGGTGAGCCGGACTCGGGTTCCGGATACTCCCAAGCCCGTCGTTTCCTCCAATACCTGGATGGCGGCATGCTGTTCGGACAACTCGATCACTTGCCCAGGTCGGGGCTCTCCGTCCGGGAGGATGATCTCGACCAGCTCTCCGAGGGAAGCCTGCTTCAGCCTCTCCACAAACAAGAGCGGGCCGGCAATGCCGCGTACCGTCTGGTATTCGCGGGTGATCAGGTCATCCATTATGTGAGCTCCTGCTGCATCTTCTCCATTATCGTCTGGGCCTGCCGGATACAACTGTCCGGAGGCGTTTCCTTCAGGCGTTCGAGCTCGCTTCTCAACGGGGAGGCCAGGAGTGGCTCGATGGGACGCCCGTTTTTCAGCATGCCCCGGCAGTAGCCAAGAAACGCCAACTGGGCTTTCAGCATCCAGTATTGCTTGGCAGGCGGACAGGTGGCATCGACATCGGAATAGGCGTTCTGTCGGAGATACTCCTCCCGGATAAGCCGGCTGACTTCCAGCACGATACGCTCCTGATCCTGGACCGCATCGACCCCCACGAGCTGGACAATCTCCTGTAATTCCTCTTCTTCCTGGAGAATCGCGGTCAACTCGGCTCGAAGTTGCGGCCAGTCCGAAGCCACCTGTGCCTGGAACCAGGGATCGAGGGATTGGGTGTAGAGGGAAAAACTGCGTTTCCAATTGATCGCAGGAAAATGGCGTCGATGCGCCAGATCCGAGTCCAAAGCCCAGAGCCCCCCTGCCACCTGCATCGAGCCTTGCGTCACCGGCTCTGAAAAGTCTCCGCCTGGCGGTGAGATCGCGGAGACAATCGTCACCGACCCCTGTCGATCGGGCGCACCCATACAACGGACCCGCCCGCTGCGTTCATAGAATCCGGCCAGCTTGGAGGCCAGATACGTAGGATACCCTTCCTCGCCCGGCATCTCTTCCAGCCTGGCCGAGATCTCGCGGGTCGCCTCCGCCCAACGCGACGTGCTGTCCGCCATGAGGGCGACGGCGTAGCCCATGTCTCGATAGAACTCCGCCATCGTGATCCCGGTGTAGATCGAGGTCTCGCGCGCCGCCACCGGCATGTTCGAGGTATTGATCACGAGGACGGTGCGCTCCATGAGCGGCAAGCCGGTCGTGGGGTCTTTCAGGAGGGGGAACTCAGTCAGGATCTCGGTCATTTCATTGCCCCGCTCCCCGCAGCCGATGTACACGATGATATCGGCTTGTGCATACTTGGCGAGTGCCTGCTCCACCACGGTCTTGCCGGTTCCAAACCCCCCGGGTACGATCACGGTGCCGCCGGCAGCGATGGGGAAGAGCATATCGAACACTCGTTGGCCGGTCATGAATGGCAGGATCGGCGGGAGCCGCTCGGCAACGGGCCTGGGTGCCCGGACCGGCCAGCGTTGCATCAGGGTCAATGGACGGTCGTCGTCGAGCCAAGCAATCGGCTCCTCGATCGTATACGTTCCCTCCTGAATCTTGCGGACCGTCCCGGATATTCCCAGCGGGACCAGGATGCGATGTTCGATTTTCGCGGTCTCTTGGACGATACCTACACATGTGCCGCCGGCGACCGTCGCCCCAGGGTGCACGGCCGGCGTGAATGCCCATCGTCGTGCCCGGGATAAGGCGGGCAGGACGAGACCCCTCGCGATCCAGTCGCCATGCTCGGTGGCCATGATGTTCAAAGGCCGCTGGACGCCGTCAAAGATGGAGCCGAGAAGTCCCGGGCCGAGCTCCACTTGAAGCGGTTCTCCGGCATCGGTCACCCCTTCGCCCAGCATCAGCCCTGTGGTCTCTTCGTACACTTGGATTGTGGCTTCGTCTCCGCGTAGACGAAGCACCTCCCCGAGCAGGCCTCGCTTCCCGACCGCGGCACGATTGAACATACGGGTCTGCTCCATGCCCCGTGCGACGACGGTCGGACCGGATATTTTGATGATCGTGCCGCTCATCGCTTGAGTTTCAACTGATACCCGATGGCTCGCCGAAGCAGACGTGCCAGATAGCGCTCTCGAGGTTCTCCCTTGCCACTGGCCTGGGCGACGGGGACGGCATAAAAGACCGGGCTCACACTTTCCTCCAGCTCGATCTGGCTCTTCTCGGGAAGCCCCGTCCGGTACTCATCGTTATAAATCACGATGCCTGGATCCTTCGCTCGAAGGAGCGTCATGAGCCGCGCGGCTGCCTCTTCCTTGGCGCTCACTTCCGCCACTTCGACGCCGGCCAATCGAAAACCCAGCGCAGTGTCGCGATCGGTGATGACGATCAGAGCGGCCATAGGATCAACCATTCTTCGATGTGGTCGTTCTGCATTCCCACGGCCTTGCCGCGGAGGATCATTCTGAGGTTGCGGACCTCGTTGGTCTTCCGCTCGATGTACGAGATCGCCGGACCGATCCCCAACGGATCCGGCCGGGAGAGGCCGACCGTCTTGCGTATGGCAGCGCGGTCCAATTGCCTCTCGACGAGTGGAAGAGCAATGGTGTCCCTTCCGGCAAACGCATCGGCTAGCCATGCGTAGGGCGTTACGGCGAGTCGGGCGAGTCCTTCGCGCAGATCTCGGGCGCCCACGACTGCCTCGTAGTCGGATTGAGAGAATCGCCCCCTCGCCTTGAGGAACTGACGACCGGCCTCAATGGGAGACAGAGCGCGGCGTTCAGCCAGGTAGCGGAATGCCGTGAGAAGATTGGTCTTATCGACGAGAAACCGGAGATAGCCCAGGACGGTTCGGTCGTTGTCGTCGCCGTCGGCGATCCATCGGGACGCGTGCACCACAGCGAACCGGTCGAGCTCGGTTTCGAGCAGGTCCAGCCTGTCGGTCTCTCCAGGTCGGTCCAGTCCGGTTCTGACCGGACGAGCGAGTGGAAGCCGCCAGGTCTCCAGCAGATGGGCCACGGCCGGCAGGGTCGGGACCCGTGCAAGCTCCGCCACAGCAAGGTCGTCCAGGATTCCGACCGGAAACGTTGCCGACACGATGTCTTCGATCGGCGCAGCAGCCCGCTTGCCGCGCAATACGGTTTTCAAGTTGTAGACGTCCCATCGAAGGAAGAGCGTGTCGATCAGCGCGCGCGATCGGTCGGCGAAGAAGCGCCGGAGCACGCCAAGGTTCTGCGCCAGGTCCCTCCGGAGCGCTTCATCGATGCGAACGATCGTCCCGGTGAGCTGCGCGGGATCGTATCCGGTGAGCGCGTGCTCCAACGCGCGAGCGTAGGGTAACCTCTTCAAGACCTCAATCAGGCCCTCGAAGCTCACCTGGTCCAGCAAAGACTCATACTGGCTTCGGCCGAGGAGACGCCCCTCCATGGCACGGATCCTCGCGTTGCTGTAGGCGTAGTCGGTCATAAAGAAGCGTTCAGCTCTTGTCCGATGACTGATCGCTGATCACGGATTGTTGACCGGGATCCGCAAACAACAGCCGGTTCAATTCGATCGTCAGTTCCGGTTTTGCTTTCGCAAGACGAGTGGCATAACAGTTCGTGAGGATCTCGTCGTTCGCTTCCACGCATACTCCGAGCAGTAGATCTGCCTGGTGGTATTCTGTCACGGCGAGTCCTCGTTCTTTCAGGGTCCCATCGAGATATGGGCGCTCCCGGCCATCGATAGAAACTCGGGGTGATGGAGAAGAGGAGGCGCTGAGTGCTTCGAGAAGGAGCGCACGGAGGACTTGTGCCCGAACCTCGCCGGCGAGCGCCAAGGCCTTCCGACCGGCATGGCGCCACACGGCATCCAGGATCTCCTGCTTGGTCTGCAGGACGATGTGGCGGCCGGAGAGCGCGGCGCGGGCCAGACGTGCGGTCCGCCGCACAGCAAGGTCTCGGTGAATGATACGGTCGACCTCATGGTCCAAGGCCTCGCTCTCTTGCTTCGCCTCGTTCAGCAGCCGCTCGGCCTCAGTTCGAGCCTGGTGCAAGATGGCCTCCTGCATGGCTCGCCCTTCTTCCAGCAGCGTGTCGATGAGTGTGTCGTAAGCCATGGCTCTCAGCGGCCTCGCGAGACCTATTTCACCCCGAACAATATCAGAATGGCCACGGTAAATCCGAAGATGACCAACGTTTCCGGGATGACGAGCAAGATCAGCATCGTCCCAAAGGTTTCCGGCTTCTCCAGAATGGCACCGATCGCCGCCGCACCGATTTTGGCCTGTGCCAAGGCGGTGGCCAGCGCCGCCAGCCCGATGGCCAGGCCCGCACCGATCGAGATGAGTCCGATCTCTGTCATGATTCTTCCTCCATGGTTGTCCTCCGCCTCACCCTCGATCAGGCAGGGCGGGGTGGAGATGTCGAAACGGCCGGTAGGGCCGGCCGCCAGGTACAAAGAAGTTCTCGAAAAACTCTACGTAATGGAGACGGAGCGATTGGATGGTCGGCGAGAGGATGCCGAACACCACATTGATGCCGTGGAGCACCGCCGCGATGACGATGCCCAGGAAGACGTTGCCCACCATGCCGCCCAGCTTGTTGGCGGCGAAGGCGAGCGCGGCCGACGCGACACCGATGCCCATCAGGCGAAGGTAGGAGAGCACATTGACAAGGTTATGCAACTCCATGGCTCCGCGGCCCCCTCCAAAGACGAAAATGACGGTGAGCGAACACAGGAGTCCTCCGAGCTCCGCACGCATCCAGTGGCGAGGCAACAGTCCGGCCACACCTGCGATGAGGGCGATGAATGACAGCACAAGCGCCATGCCGCCGCACTTCATCAGGCACTCCTGCCCGTCCCCATGCCGCCAGGCGGAGCGCGCGCCCAGCGCGAGCCCTAGCACCACGTGCAGCGTGCCGATCCCGATCGACAGGGCCAGAAGAGGCAGAAAGGCCTGCATGCGATTCAGCACCGGATACAGCCCCACATACTTGCCCAGCTCCCCAAACAGCTCTCCGAACAGCAGGCCGAACCCAATCGCCGCGCCTGAAGCCGCAAGGAAGATGGTCGACAGGTCCCGCACCAGGGGATGGGTACGGTACCGCCGTCGGACGATGGCAGCGGCGATAAGAACGAGCAGTCCATAGCCGACATCGCCGAGGATTACGCCGTAAAACAAGGGGAAAAATGCCGCCATGTATGGCGTCGGATCGATGCTCCCGTATCTCGGCAAGGCCACGGCCCGGGTCAGTGTTTCAAACGGTCGGAGAAAGCCGAGATTGCGTAATGCGACCGGGACGCCCACCCACTCCTTGGACGTAACGGGACATTCTTCCAGCACCACCTTGTCGTCGAATTCGTCCCTAATCCTGTTCTGTAAGTTGGGGAGCATCCGACGAGGGACCCAGCCGTAGATAAAGCCGGCCATCTCGGTCTGGTAGAAATACAGGCTTACTTGCAACTGTTCGAGGCTGCACGCAATCGCATCCTGGTACTCCGCCAATTCTCGGCGCCACCGGCGCGCGACCTCTCTCAGTTCCCTGCGATAGCGGGTCGCATCCAGGGGGAGCGCTGTCTTCTTCTGAAGGAGCATGCGTACGGCCTCCCCCAAAGGCTTGTCCGAGACAGAAGCCGGGAGTCGCAATTCGGCAAGTCCTTCCTCCCACAAGAGATTGCGGACCCTGGTGCTCTGCGCTTTGGGAAACACCAACAGCACGACCAGCGAATGCGCGTCTATCCGGGTGTGGAACAACTCATAACGGTTGTCCGTGACCGTGGCCATCATTTCTCGCAGGAGAGCCAGCAAATCACGGGATCCCTCGCGCTCATCGAGCGTCACGCCGAGATGGTCCAGGTCTTTGCTTTCCTGGACGAACTGTAAAAACGGCGCCAGTCCCGTGAGGGCCCTCTCATACTTGGACAGGAGTGCCAGCTCTTCCTCTGTCGCCTTCAGTTTGGTCGCGAGGTCATCAACCTGGCGGCCGACTTCTCGAACTCGATCAGCCAGGCGGGTCAGGCTCTCTTCGGTCAATTCTGGATGTCGAGTGGGTTGTGCCGTCGGTCGCTCGTCGGGTGGGGCCTCCGGAAGGAGAAGAAGAAGCCGGCGCACCTCTTCATGCAATCGTTCCAGCTCAGCTCGCCGCCGTCGGGCGGACTCATCCATCATCTGCGGCCGGAGAGGGACCTGGGTCGCTTCCGCCGGAGCCGATTCGACGTGGAGGACGCCGATTTCCTGGAGGGTCGACGTCACTCGGCTCATGAGCGTCCGAGGAGAGACGAGTCGTATCTTTGCCATCGACTCAATCATGATAACCCGGCAAAATTCGTTTCAGAACCAGTTCGACCGCCTCATCCATCTTACCCATGCATCTGACCTTCAGAGCGTCGGCGTCTGTCCGTGCGTTCTCGATCAGATGCTCGGCCTCGCATTCTGTCTCGGCGAGGCTCTTCGTCTCGGCCTCAGCTTGCTTCCGCTCGAGCAATCGACGTTTCTCGCCCACCAGGCTTTCAGCCTGGGCCCGAGCTTTGTTCAGAATGGCAGCCGCTTCTTGACGGGCCGTCTGCACCATGCCTTCCACTCTTCGTTCGGCGGCTTGGATGTGGAGGAGAATCTCCGAAGACTGCTGATCCGACGGCTCCACCATGGCTGCCTCTCTCCGACGAATCACCTATCCGAGTCCAACAATTCGACTACTCTGGCGATCGGCACTCCCGATCCCACCGCGCCGAATCGGGTCATGATGGACGAGTGGATCGCAATGAGGTCTCCCTGGCCGTTGAAGATCGGGCTCCCGCTTCCTCCGCTCGTGGTCTGAGCATCATGGATGATACGGTTCGGCACCGCGTCGTTCACATGGCCCTGCGTCGTCAGCGGCCTCATGAGGCTGCGGTCAGCCAGATCTTGGACGAGCTTCTGCAAATCTCGGCCCGCCCCTTTCAATAGATCGACAGCGGCCTTGTCATCCATTCTGGCCAAGAGCCCTTCAAGCCCGGCCGGATAACCGACGACGACGATCGGTTCGCCGGTGATGGCTTGGGGAGGCGGCCTTCGGAGCAAAATCGGCGCGATGCTGCCTGGTACCGGCGACACTTGAGCCAGGGCTACATCACCGTAAGCCGAGGTTTTCGTCACAGACAGCTCATGCGGCTCCGGCCTGCCGGGAAAATAGGCCCGCATGCTCACTAGGCGCGGCTCATGCCCTGCGTCGATCATCTCCGCCGTTCCTTTGGGGTCCATCGACCACGGTTCAGCGAGATGCCGATTCGTCACGATGAGTCCGGCCGCATCGACCAGAAACCCCGTGCCGGTGTATTCCAGGAGTGCGGAAGGCCTGACACTCGCCCGGCCCTTTTCGACGAAGCCGTACGCGATGTACAGGAGACACACTGAGGGACCATAGCGTTTGACCAAGGCTTCGGCATTGATCTGTGCAGCCTCCAGCGCGTTGAGGCGCTTGGTCAGTGTGGAGATTTCTTCGGGGGACGCGCCGCGGCGACGCTGCTCCTGCAGCAGCGCCATCAACTGGCTCATCTCCACTTCATGGGCTCTCAAGGTCTCGGAAATCCGTTGCCGTTCTTCTGCAGTCCCTCCCGTGAGATCAGCTTGTGCGAGACGTGATGCTTCGATTTTTTGGAGCACGGAGGAGATATGGCGCTCATACGTCTGTTGCGTCAGGTAACTATAGTAGGCGAGCCCCCCGACCGACGCCACGAGCACCACAAGTAAGCCGACCACAACCACCCGGGTCCCCAAGGTTGCATTCCGCACGATCTCAAAGGCGAGTTGGCGTAAGAAAGAGCGGAGGGCCAGGCGCCGATCAGGACATCCCGCGGCCGCGACGTCGCGCGCATCTTGCAGAATCTCCTTGAGTTGCTTGCAGAGCCTGTATTCCTCCGGGCGGATCCGGAATCGGAGGGTGGGGCCGTTCGGCCCCAGTTGGATCAAGTCCCTGTCGCGGAGAATGGTTTCCTCAACCGGTTCGCGATTCACCAATGTCCGGCTTTCTGGATCGCAGTTACGTAGCCGAACTTCGCAATTCGCCTCGAACACCTCAGCGTGGAGAGGCGCAACCGAGCATTCACCATTCGCGGAAAAGGCCACGTCGACGCCGGGGGCGCTGCCGAGGGTCACGGGCACACGTTGGAAGAACTGCGTCTCCCCTCGGCGGCGGCCCGAGAGGTGAATGAGAGAAAACCTCAACCCGACGCTCGGCGGCCGCTCACGCGCGGCGTCGGGTGCATCGTCGAGGACCGGTACGTGTGCCGACTCACGACTCGTGACCGTCGCCATTGTTGCCCAATTGCGGCCTCTGGACCGTTACTGTGCTACAGTCCGGAAGGCCCGCCTCCCTCTTTTACAACCTGTCGCCTCTTCGCCAATGCTTCCGCCTGGACCACGTTCTTCCAATGGTCACAAATCCAATGTCCGTACAAGAGGGCCGGCCCTCTATGCCCACAGAGCAAACAAAGGCTTGGCTTTTCGTACGGCGACGCCTCTTCGTCTTCCTCTCCGAGCTTCATTTCCCTGTTGTCGCTCGCCTTTGCCATAATGCCCTCCCTCGTTCGTGTGTCTTCGTGACAGTCCCCCCAACCGGCGCTCGATAGAGAAATGGACTCGACCCTGCTGTCCGTCTGAGGTGTGCTTCGAGCGAAAGAACTGATTGCGGTGCACGGCACAATCCTTCACTCAAGCACGGAATGTGCCCATCGTTGCCCCTGGCGGCAACTCGGAACGTCTTGAGATCGCTTTGGCGTTTCTGCTCGGCATCCTCAGGAGGGATTGTCAACGAAAACCGCACTGGGGTATTTCAGGCCACGAGTAAGCCCGGCGCTGTTGCCAAACGCCTCAGCCGGCTATGCCTGACGACTGCTTTCCCATCGGGGGAAGATTCGACGCCTCTTGATGGCTCAGCGCGCATCTTCGGATAGGCACCGACTATCATCGTCGGCACGACGACGAGGAGGGTCATGCCGCCAGAGGGGAGAGCGAGGACGATCAGTGTGGGATGTGGACCAGCAGCGAAGGGTATGGTTGAGGAGCAACTTCTGTGGCCGTTGAATCCTTTTTCCAGACGGTGAGTCTAACCGTGAGTGCGGAGACTCGTCCGGTCGAATCCGACGCGGAACCTGTGGCATCAGGCAGCAGCATGAAAGGTCATGTTGTCGCCGTTCTCACCACCGCACAGAAGGATCCCGGATAGATGCAACAGGACGATGGCACACACCTTGCGTAAACTCTGACCCATGCGAATCATTTTCGCCATTTTCCTGGTAGCTGTGGTGCTTGGCGCCGGTTGTGCCGTTCCGCAGGATGCACAGATTGCGAGCCGAGCGGACCTTGGTAAAGAAAAGCAGCCTCCCTTGGACGCCCTCTTCAGCCATCCCTCCCCCGATTCCATCCCCGGCGGGCAGCGCGGGGAGCAGATTCGGTTGGGTTATCAGTTGATCGTCCATACACAGGAATTCGCCGCCCCCTACGTAGGGAATCGGCTCACCTGTGCCAATTGTCATTTGGACGCGGGGCTCGATCCCAATTCGTCTTCCTATGTCGGGCTCTCGCGGGCCTATCCGGAATATCGCGCGCGTACCGGGCGTGTCGTGACATTGGCCGACCGCATCAATGAATGTTTTGAACGCAGCTTGAACGGCAAGCCGATTCCGTCGGACAGCCACAAGCTCCGGGCCATCGTCGACTACATCGAATGGTTGTCGAAGGATGTTCCAGTAGGAAGCCGGATGGCCTGGCGCGGCATCCCACGGATTCAAGCACCCAAGACGCCGGACGTGGCGAACGGCGCCAAGGTCTTCACGTCCCGTTGCGCGTTTTGCCACGGAGCGGACGGGCAGGGCACGATGGCGGCTCCCCCCGTGTGGGGGCCTGAGTCCTACAACATCGGGGCGGAGATGGCGCGTATTCCGGTGGCCGCTTCCTTCATTAAATCGAACATGCCTCGCACCAGAGGATGGGCCCTGTCGGATCAGGATGCCTATGACGTAGCGGCCTATATCAACTCCCGACCACGCCCGGATTTGCACGACAAGGGCAATGACTGGCCGAAGGGAGAGAAACCGGCTGATGCACCCTACTGAACGCGTGCCACGCGCTTCGTGGGGCGCGTATCGTGACACATCCCTCCTGGGAATAAATACCGAGATGCGAAGTGCGAGATGCGAGCGGAGGAGGACGAGATGAAACTCAGCGTGGCGTATCAGGGGGGAGCGCGGTACGACATCCTGAGCGACCGGCACCGCGTGGTCACGGATCAGCCGGTTGAAGACGGAGGGGCCGACGCCGGTATGAGTCCCGTGGAATTGTTCGTCGGTTCGGTGGCGAGCTGCGTGGGGTATTTTGTCGGCCAGTTCTGCGCGCGACACGATATCTCACGCGAAGGACTGAAGGTAGAAGCGGAGTGGACGATAACCGAAGCGCCGCATCGAGTCGGGCAGATCCAACTCGCGATTCGTCTTCCCCATCGAGTGACGCCTGAGCTGAGAGAACGGCTGCTGAAGGTGGCGCACGGGTGCACGGTACATCAATCGATCGTCGTGCCTGTCGGTATCGCGATCGAGCTGAATCCGCACAGCCATCCGGCGACGGCATCTGATCTTACGGAGGAACAGTCATGACGGTGTCCCGACGGGAATGGTTGCGAAGGGTACTGCAAGGAATCGGCATCGGTATGGTGGGCGGGCAGGGATTCACCTCGATCGCCACCGCGCAGGGGAGTGAGGCGGGGCAGGGAACCGGGCCTTTGACTGTACGAGTGACCAGGCCGTTCGACGCAGAAACACCGGTCCGGGAATTTGCCTCCTGGCTCACACCCAATGAGCGATTTTTCGTGCGCAGTCACTTCGGCCCTCCTTCAGCCGAGACGGTACAGCCCGATGTCTGGAGACTGACGGTCAAAGGGCTGGTCAACGAGGAGCTGACGCTCCACCTCAAAGACTTACAACAACTCGAGGCCGTCACCCTGACCGCCGTTCTGCAATGCAGCGGAAACGGACGCGCGCACCATCGTCCCAAAGTGCCCGGTGTGCAGTGGGAACGCGGAGCGGTCGGCAA
>Ga0073900_10000962_pt1 | contig 16732 bp, 16 predicted proteins | sample KloWWTmetKNB5Kit_FD_66666 | JGI IMG/M metagenome (GOLD analysis project Ga0073900, IMG submission 66666) | Active sludge microbial communities from Klosterneuburg, Austria, studying microevolution and ecology of nitrifiers - Klosterneuburg... | ecosystem: Engineered > WWTP > Aerobic digester >...
CGTCTTTGCTCATTTTGCTTTTGTCTACCTCTGGCACAAATGCAATGCCATGCCCTTCTACCGAGAGCACAATTTTGCGCCCGCAATGCGCGCCCTGCGCAAACTCCAAAAACCCGCGCAGCGTTTGCGGTGCAGACATGCCCTCTTTCCACTTAGAAGTCACGCGAACCGCGCTGCCATCGCCCGCCGGGAATTCCAGCAAATACGTGTCTTGTTGATAGCGATCCATCAGCAAAACCACCGGGACGCCCAGGTTCGCCACATCCATCAGGCTGCGCACAAGCTGGTGATCCAGCAAGTTTGTGGCCGATGGCGGAAACGCGCTCAGGGCGGGGTCGCCGCCAAACGGCGCATACACGGCAAAAACGGTGTTGTTCTGGGTCAGCCAGCTTTCTTTCATGATTTTTTACCTCACACGTATAACCATTTATCGGCCCAAATAATGCCGCATTTGCCATGCGGTCAAACTTGTAAATTTGGTCTGGAATTATTTAACCATTTTCCTTTCCCAATTACTTCCCGTGAAAACTCACAGAATTCTTGACGCGCTAGACGATTGGTAGACAATATAAGCCGATGACAAGGGTGGAAACAACCTCAGAGGGCGGCAACACGGTTGCCATTGGGGTGGTGGTGGCGATGGCGCAGCGGCTGATGGAAGCCCGCCGCGAGGCGCGGTTGCCCCAGGCGGTGGCCGCGCTTGCGCCAGATGAAAACCGCGCTCTGCAAACACTCCTTCGCCCGTGCATTGGCGCCATGGGCGCATGGAACGCGCCCGATGCCCCCGCCCGCGCTGCGGAGATTGTTTTGCAATGGTCGGTGGATGCGCTTTTGGCCGATGCGGCCCTGGCCGACAAAACCCCTCGCGTTTGGTTGGAACGGGTGGAATTGCGCCCCGCGCTGGCGCTGGCGGCGCATTACCGCTTTTGCGAGGTGCCCGACTTTTCTGCGCGGTATTACCGGCGGCGCGGCGAGACCGCGATTGAAAACCTGTGCGGTCTTTGGGATGTGGGCGTCAGCACGCTTTACCGCTATTTAGAAACCGCCCGCGACCGCGTGGCGCAACTTTGGCAGGCGCAAGCCACACCCGCCCACGCGCTGGAAAATTTGCGCGCGTTTGCCATCGGCCAAAACACCGGGTTGGGGGATGAGGCTGTGGCGCATGAACGGCTTGCGGCGCTGGCAGAAACCGCAAACGACGAAATGTCTGCCCTTTGGCATTGGCGCATGGCAGGCCGGGTGCGCGAGTGCGCCCGCGTGCTGGCGCGCGGCGCGGTGGCCCTCGCCCAACAAAACGAGCTGGACGCCCACTTGCGGGGGCTGGATGCTTTGCCCTGCCCGCCGCTGGATAAAACGCTGCTGCTCCTCGCCATGTGCGATGTGTATCGGCTGAGGCACTCGCCGCTGGAATTTGAGACGCACGAACGCGCGTTGCAACTGGCGGCAGCGGCCAACGATGACGCCAGTTTAGCGTTGGCGCACAGCCGGCTGGGCCGGTATTTTGAGGGCCGCGATGCCGACCGAGCCATGACGTTTTATCAGGACGCGGTGGCGTTTTTTCGCAAGTCGCCCCCCTTCGTGGCGGGAGGTGAAGAGGAGTATCCGCGCGCGCTGGTGCGGCTGGCGTGGCTTTACCTGAACCGCAACGACCCGCGCGCCATCACTGTGCTGGAACAAGCGGATGATTTGATACCCGCGCAAGTGAGAGAGACCCGCGCTTTGCTGGAGCAGGCATTTGGCGCATATTACCGCCGCCAGAAAAATTTTGACCGCGCCCTGGAGCATACCCATCACGCGCTCAATATTTATCAGGCGCTGGGGGATAAGGAAGGCGCGCTCAAAACGTATATCAATTTGGGCGCAACCTACCAGCGGGCCGAGGGCTACACCCAGGCCGCCGCGTATTACCGCACGGTGATTGACCTTATGCGCGAGCTGGCGCACGACGCCGATCATTTGGCGGTGGCTCACCTGAATTTGGGGGCGTGTTATTTTTCTTTGGGCGAGTACGCCGAGGCGGTGGCGAGCTATGCGCGGGCGTTAGACATCTGCCAGACACAACAACTGGCCCAGCGCGGCGGGCAGGCCTGCTACAACCTGGCCGAGGCGCATTACGCCTGGTTCAAGGTCTCGCAAGAGCCGCGCCACCAAACGCTGGGGGATGGGTTTGTGGAGCGCGCCATTAATTTTTGGCGCAGCGGGAATTATTTGGCCGATATTGAAAACGCCCGCAGGCTAAAGGCCGATCAGCACGGGCGGCTGGCCGCGCCAGATTTGCAAAGCATTGCCCCGCGTGAGCGAGCCGAGCATGTGGTTGAGATGGCAGAGATTGACGAACTGCGCCGCGCTCTGGATGGCGTGGATGACACGCGCAACGCGGCAGAGGCGGTGCGGTTGCGAATGGAGATCGCGCGGCGATATGCGCGCATTGCCGCCAGCGAAGGTGAGCTTGCGTTGCGCGTGGCGGAACAGCGCGGCGCATCGGCGGTGTATGAGGCTGGTTTGCGGGCGGTGCAAGCCGATTTTGCCCGCTCGCAATCGCGCGAACGGGCGCTGGTTGCGCAAGCCGCCAAAGCCGCCAACTTGCCAGAATCCGCGCTGCTGGCCGCGTTCAAACATCTTTTGACCGAGGGCTGCCTGACCAAAAGCGCCTACGCGCAGGCCAGCCAGGTCAGCGCGGCCACCGCCTCAAAACATTTGATGGCGCTGGCGCAGGCCGGGGTTTTGGTTCAGTTGGGCAAGGGGCCATCCACGCGCTATGTTTTGCCAGAGTGAGCGCAGGGAATTTGCGCAATTGGCATCACTCAAATAGCCGGATAAAGTAAACTAAGCGCCTCAATATGATAGATACCCTGCGGAAAATTTTTGTCCGAACCCCAAACACCTGGCGGGTCACATGGCGTTTTGTGCTGATGACCGCCGCGCTTTTGCTGGTGCACTACGCCATTCTGGACAACCTGGCGATTAAAGAGGCTTTTGACAAGCTCAAGATGTCGCCCGAAATGGTGGAGAACCTAACCCTATTAGTGCAGACAGAACCCGCTATACCCATAGTTTTGCTTCTTACCGTGCTGGTTTGGTTGATGGGTTTTGCGCGGCTGGCAAAACTGGGCGCGTATCTTTATGCGATTGAGTTGATATTAACCATCCTTGCCAGCGTGATCACTTTGCTGGTTACGCTGGCGTATCGAGATGATGATGTGTGGGGGTTGATGAAGGACGCGGTGGTGGTCTGGCTGGGCAATATGGTCACCTTTTCCATTTGGTACTGGCTGATTGATGCGCCACACGCCCAAATTGGCGAACGCCCTCAAGGCAAATTTGAATTTTTGTTTCCCCAGCGCGCGGGCGATTTGCCCGGCTGGCAAAATTGGCAACCCCATTTCTTTGACTATTTGTTTCTTGCCTTTACCACTGGCACATCCTTTGGCCCAACCGAGACCGCGCCACTTTCTCGTCGCGCAAAAATTTTGGTGATGTCACAATCGCTGATCTCGCTCATCGTCATTGCGGTGCTGGCCGCGCGTGGCATCAACATCCTTAAACCGCCAACTTAATTTAAGTTAAGCGCGGGCGGCCAATAAAACGCCCGCGCCCGGCTGGAACGCACGGGTCAAACCCGCGCGATTTATCTCGCTTTCAACAAATTTGGCATCCACTCAAATTGCCCGGCATGATACGCCTCGTGGCGCATGAAATACACATGCCAGTCCAGCGCGGTCATGCTGGTGGTGTTGGCCGCCGAGGTGAATGTCCATACCTTATCAGCCTCTTCATGGGTCATGGCTCGCAGGCTGGCGGCCAGCGGTTCTTGCGAGGCCTCAAACGCGGCCAGCATATCCTCCCACTTGCCCAGACCCGGCTCATCGCCGGTCACGGCCAGGCTGCCGTTTGGGTATCGCGCGGCGATGGCCGCCTCTAACGCCAACGGCCTGCCCGTAATTGTGCACAGCCGGTTGCGGTAATACAGCAAATGACCCAGCAGCCAGTTGGCGCAGTTCGCGCCCAGCGGTGGTTGAATCAGCGAGGCGGCGTGGTCAAACCCCTGCGTGGCGAGCTTGATGAATTTGACATTGCGCTCGAACATGGAGATGAGCATTTCGTTGTTTGACATGCGCGGATTATCGCCTACTCGGCGTTGGATTGGGCAAACTCGCGGTAATCGCTCTCCACTTCCTCGCGCGGCAGGTTGCCCGCGCTCAGGCGTGCGTCGTTCAGTTGCAAAAGCCGCTCAAAAAAAGCCGCGCCCTCGACCTGCACCTCTTCGTCATCGGGATGGGTGTCTCGCGCGTCAAACAGCGCATCTTCCGCGCGGGCGTAATCGCCTTGCGCCTCGTAAAACTTCATCAACATCATGCGGGTTTGCGTGGGAACCTCGCACGCGCTAAGCGAGCCAACCAAATCTTCAACCTTTGGCGCAAACTCTGGCAGGTTAAATTTGCCGGTGAACAGCGCGGTCTGCAAAATCAACTCCAGCGATTTGCGCTGAAAATCGCAATGCTCCTGCATCCGGTCCTGCGCCAAATAAATCCCGCCAATTTCGCTCAGCAGCCGCGCAGTGATCATGGCGCGGTCGCGGCCTTCGGCGTCGCCCTCAAACCGCACCAGCTTGCGCATCAGATCCAGCGCATCGGTGAACCGCACCGAGACGATGCCCAACCCGGTTGCGCTCAGCAGGGTGTTTTCAACCGCCTGCAACGCTTGCGAAAATTGCTGGGCGCGTTTCAGGCGGTTCAGCTCCATCAAAAGCAAAGACAACTGCTCAATTAACCGGGCGATGAAATCGTAATGAAACATGGTTGTGGAGACCTTAAGCTGTAACTTCCTTTTTCTCTTTGCTCACCAGCTCAACCGGCCCAATCACCATGTGTTTGTCAATGGCTTTCGCCATGTCATACACGGTCAGGGCGGCCACGCTCACGGCGGTCAGGGCTTCCATCTCCACCCCGGTTTTGCCCACGCATTCTGCGCGGCTGGTGATGTCCACCGCGCTGGCCGCCTCGTCCAGCGCGCAGGTCACTTCCACTTTGGTCAGGCTGATGGGGTGGCACAGGGGGATGAGGTCGCTGGTGCGTTTGGCGGCCATGATGCCCGCCACCCGCGCCACGCCCAGCGCATCGCCTTTCTTTAGGTTGCCGTCACGAATCGCCTCAAACGCCTCGCGGCTCATGGAAATTCGCCCGCTGGCGATGGCGATGCGGCGCTGGTCGGGCTTTGCGCCCACGTCCACCATGTGCGCCTCGCCTGCCGCGTTGATGTGTGTGAGGTTTGCCATTTTTTATTAACAGGGATGAACAGGATGAACAGAATTTTTATTATCCTGTCCATCCTGCTCATTCCTGTTAAAGATCAACGCACTATCATCTGTTCGCGTTCCGGGCCAACGCTGATGACCGTGATGCGGGCTTTGACCAGCGTCTCGATCCGGCGGATGTAATTTTGGGCGTTGGCGGGCAGCTCGGTAAAGCTGCGGCAATTTTGCACGTCCTCCGTCCAGCCCGCCATCTGCTCGTAGATGGGTGTGCATCGCTCCAAAACTTCAGAATCAGAGGGGAGTTCGTCCAGCGATCTGCCATCAACCTGATAGCGGGTGGCGATGTTGAGCGTGTCTATGCCGGTGAGAATATCCAGCTTGGTCAGCGCCAGCTCGGTGATGCCGTTGACTGCGACCGCCGTGCGCAGCGCCACCGCATCCAGCCAGCCCACGCGGCGCGGGCGGCCAGTGGTGCTGCCATATTCATCCCAGGGGTTGGCGCCTGTGCCGCGCAAACGCAGTGCCATCTCGCCATCCAGCTCGGTGGGCATGGGGCCTTTGCCCACCCGCGTGCTGAAGGCTTTTGCGGCGCCCATCACCCGCGAGATGGATTGCGGCGGCACACCCAGCCCAGTCATCACCCCGCCAATGGTGGCCGAAGACGATGTGACAAACGGATACGTGCCGTGGTCAATATCCAAAAGCACACCCTGCGCCCCTTCGGCCAAAATGCGTTTGCCGCGTTTTAGCGCATCGCGCAAGATGGCGCTTGTGTCGGCCAGATACGGCGCGATCTGAGTTGCCATGGCGGTGTAGATGGCGCCGGTCATTTCTGCGTCTACCTGTTCTGCGTTTTGCGCCGCCAGTTGTGCGTTAATTTCCAGCGTGCGTTTGTAAACCGTGTCGCCAAATTTTTCTGCGTCGCGCATCATGCCCGCGCGAATGCCCACGCGATACGCCTTGTCGGCATAGGCAAACCCAATGCCGGTTTGGGTGGTGCCAATGCCGCCCTGCGTTTTTTCTTTGGCTTTGTCCAGCGCAATGTGCCCCTGCAAAATAATGTGGGCGTTTTCGCTGATGCGCAGATTTTCTGGCGTGGCTTGCGCCCCGGCCTCGTTGATTTGCTCAATTTCTTCCAGCAGTTTGGCTGGGTTTAGCACCACGCCATTGCCAATGATGTTTTGGCAGCCCAGCCGAAAAACGCCAGATGGAACCTGGTGCAGCTTGACGGTTTTGCCGCCCACGTTGATGGAATGCCCCGCGTTGGGGCCGCCGTTAAAGCGCGCAACAATGTCCGCTTCGGAGGCCAGCGCGTCTGCAATGCGCCCTTTGCCTTCGTCGCCCCACTGCGCGCCGAGTAATACTGTGATTGACATAGCGGCAAGGATTGTACCTTTAGAGACTGTCTTAAACAACCTGCGTGGCGTTAAAACCGAAGGATTTAGTCGTAGGGGCGAGGCATGCCTCGCCCCTACCGCGCCATTTAGTGCGTTCAAGGGATTTCGAAATCTTAAAATTGGAACAAATTTTTTGTTTAAGACAGTCTCTTAGACCTTCGCGCACAGAGCGGGCTGCTTATCTGCGCGGGGTTACCCAATGCCTGGCTTTTATCTCCGGCGCATTATTCGCAAAACGATCACCCACGCCGCCAGCGCGAGTGCCATCAGCCCAACCGCCAGCGCGATGACCGGCCCAAAGCCAAACTGGCGCTGCAAATAGCCGCTGATGGGTGGGGCGAAGGCAGGCCCGGCGTTCATGGTGATGCCCAGCACCGAGCTGACCAGCAGGTAGCGGGCGCGGTCGGTCTGGTTGATGACAAACACGCGATACACCATCATGGCCGCCGCAAAGATGGCGACATACACAAAAGAAAATAGGATCGCCAGCCCCGCGCTCTGGCTCAGACCCATCAACCCAAGCATGATGGCGAGCGCAAAGAAGCTGAATGCCAGCAGCCGCGCGGGCCGGTAGCGCGACATCAAAATGGGCGGGGTGAGCAAGGCCAGCGCGCCCACCAGCCCGCGCAAACTGGAGATCAGGCCATACGCCTCGGCGGTCAGGCCAAATTTGTCTCGCAGGAACAAGCTAAAAAATGGGAAGATGAGCGAATCGGCCAGCCAGACCAGCATATACGGCGCGGCCAGCAAATATGTTTGCGGCGGCTGGCGCAGCAAGTAGCGCGGGTTGATGAGATGCAGGACGTTTTCGTTGGTTTCTAGCGCCCGGAGTGGTCGCACCACTCCGGGCGCTGAGTGCCCAATCATCCACAGCGGGATGACGCCCAACATGCGGATGGCGAACGAGCCAATGAGCACGGCCCGATACGAGGCCGCCAAATTGGTTGGGTCGGCCAATGCGGGCGCGATGACGCCGGGCAGCCACCCTGCCAGCGCGCTCCCAATCAGCAAGGCCGCCGTGCGCAAAAAATCATTCAGGCTAAACACCTCGGCGCGGTCAGCCTCGGTGGAGGCATCCGCCAAAAATGAGACGCTCGCCAGACCATACAACACCGTGCCAAAACCGCTGGCAGCCTCGGCCAAAACAATCACGCTGGGGTTGATGGATAGCACGGTGAGCGAACGCACGGCGATGGACATGCCAGCGCCCAGCCACAACGCCCGCCGCCGTCCCATCCGGCCAAACAGCCACATGGCGGGCAAAATGCACGCCAGCCCGCCAAACTGCGATGAGGCCTGCCACCAGCCAATGTAAACGCGGTCAAGCCCGGTCGCGTCCAAATACAGGTTCATCAGGGTGCTTGGCCCGCTGATTCCGAGCGCAAAAACGAACATTGCCAGAATAAATAATTGCGCCGGGCGGGTGAAGGAGCGCAAATGCGCAATGGCTTTCATGGTGATGCGGCCTGTGCGGGCGAGGTGAGTATACCGGCTGGGGTTTCCGCTTCATTTTTTTGTGAGCCAAAGCAGTATTTGGCGTTTGCGTTTGTAAAAAAGACGTAAAACCAGTTAAATTTCTGCCAGAAATCAACTTTTCGAGGCGTAATGTAGTAGGCTTTCTGGCTTGAAAAAAAAGGGATTAGAGCGTTTGAGGATTTTGGAGGAAAGATGTCTGTATTGAAGAGAAACATTGCGCTGGGATTGATTGTGACTTCGCTGGGGTTGACAGCGTGCAGCAACCCACTTAACCCGGCAGCCAGCGCCACCCCGCAGCCCACCGGCCAGAAATATACCGTGGCGACGGGGAGCATTGAGAACACCATCGTGGCGACCGGAAAAATTATTCCACGCCAAACAGCCGATCTGGTCTTTTCCATCAGCGGGCAGGTGCTGACAGTTACGGTGGCGGCGGGCGACCAGGTGAAAGCGGGGCAGCTTTTGGCGTCGTTGGACACCACGAATTTGAAATTCGCCGAGCAGCAGCAGTATGCGTCGTATATCAGCGCCCGTGCCGCTTACTCGGCAACGGTCAAAGGGCCAAGCCCGTCCGATCTGGCCTCGGCCAAATCGGCGCTGGGCAGCGCGCAGGCAGCGTATGGCGATTTAACCAAAGCGCCCAGCGCGGTGGATGTGGCGGCGCAAAAGGCCGCCCTGGATAACACCCAGGCGGCGCTAAATCAGGCGCAAGCCAACTACGACCGCGCCTTCCAAAAGAACCCGGCGGGCATCGGCGGCTCGGCAGAGTCGCTGGCGTTGCAGCAGGCCACCAACAATTTCACCGCGGCCAAAGCCGCCTACGACAAGCTGTTTGAGGCGGCCAAGCCGGGCGCGTTGGCCAGCGCGGCTTCGGCCATTGCCGCGGCCAAAGCCAAGGTGGATTCGTTGTCTTCCTCGGATGAGACCGTGATTCAGGCCAAAGCCAAGATGGATCAGGCATACAGCACGTGGCAGCAAGCCAAGTCAAACATAGATAGCGCGTCAATTTATGCGCCGTTTGATGGGATTGTGTCTATTGTGAACGCCAGCGTGGGTGATTTTGCGAACACCACCTCTACCAGCATTGAAGTGGTGAATATGACCCGCCCGCTGTTTGAAATTAATGTGGATGAAGCCGATGTGGGCAACATCCGCGTGGGAACCAACGCCCGTGTCACGCTTCAAGCGTATAACACCACGCCATTGCAGGCGCAGGTGGAAAAGATTGCGCCAATAGCCACGGTGAATGGCAACGTGACAACCGTGGTGGTGGATATGGCCCTGGGTGGGCCGGTGTCTGGCACGGTGGCCGCGGGGCAAAACGCGGCAGGCGGGGCAGGGCAGGCAGGCGGCGCAAACCGCGCCAGCGCAATTGCCACCTCAATTGCCCAGGGCACACCGCAGGCCAACATGCCGCCCGCCGTGGCGACAGCCATCGCCGAGGGGACACCCGCTGCGGCTGCGTTCCAAAGCGCGTTTGGCGGCGGCCAGGGAACGGCCACGGGCGCGGGCACGGGCCAACGCACCGGTGGCGCCGCAAGCGCGCGTGGGATGAATATTTTGCCGGGGCTGAGCGGGACGAGCGAAGTGATTATCAGCTCGGTGAGCAACGTGGTTGTGGTGCCAAACGCGGCGCTGGCGGTAGACCGCGCCACACGCGGCTTTACGGTTGAGAAGGTGGGCGCGGATGGCAAAGCGGTCACCACGCCGGTGCAAGTGGGTTTGCGCGGCGGCAGCACAACTCAAATTACGTCTGGCCTGAGCGAGGGTGACATTATTTTGGTGGCAACGGCCTCGTCCACCACCAGAACCGGCGCAACTGGCGGGCAAGGTGGCGGCGCAGGCGCGGGCGGCGGCATTCCGTTTGGCGCGTTTGGCGGAAGGTAGCGCCAAGTGCAAAGTGGTTGGCGCATAGCCGAGTTGCGAATTTTGGCGCTTGATTGCTTTGCACTTTGCACCTCTTTAACCATGATCGAACATGATTGAACTTAAAAATATCATCAAGACCTACCAGATGGGTGACTCGACGGTGCATGCGCTGGATGGGATTGACTTAAAGATTGAGGATGGCGAGTATGTTGCCATCGTGGGGCCATCGGGCAGCGGCAAAAGCACGCTGATGAATGTGCTGGGCTGTTTGGATGTGCCCACATCGGGCGAATATCGCTTGAACGGCCAACTGGTGAGCAAATTGAGCGATGACCAGCTTGCCCGCGCCCGCAGCCGCAACATTGGGTTTGTGTTTCAGCAATTTAACCTGCTCACCCGCAGCAGCGCGTTGCGAAATGTGGAGTTGCCGCTGCGGTATCAGGGGGTGAGCGGACGCGACCGCGCCGCGCGGGCCAAAGCCGCGCTGGAATCGGTGGGGCTGGGGCCGCGGGTGAATCACAAACCCACCGAGCTATCTGGCGGCCAGCAGCAGCGCGTAGCAATTGCGCGGGCGCTGGTCACTCAGCCCTCCATTCTGCTGGCCGATGAACCCACCGGCGCATTGGATAGCAAAACCGGCGTTGAGATTTTGGCGTTGTTTGAAAAGCTGCACGAGACGACCGGCGTAACCGTGATTGTGGTTACGCACGACTCGAATGTGGCCAGCCACGCCAACCGCATTGTTCGCATTGGCGATGGAAAAATCACCAGCGATACGCCCGTATTTCACGAGCACAGATCGCAAAACGGCACAGCGCCATCGGCCATGCCAGAAAAACAGCCGGTGATGGCGCAGGAGGCGAAAGCCAAATGAGTATTTTTGAGACGTTTCGCACGGCGGTAGAAAGCCTGAACGCCAACAAACTGCGCACATTGCTCACCATGCTGGGCGTAATCATCGGTGTGGCGTCGGTGGTGGCGCTGCTTTCCATTGGGGCGGGCGTGTCCAGCAATATCACCAGCCGCATCAACGGAATGGGCACAAATATGCTGTCCATCAATACCGACAACCGGCAGGCCAACGCCCGCCTGACCAACGCGGATGTGAGGGCGCTGGATGACCCGTTGCGCGTGCCGGATGTGACCTCGGCGATTGGCGAAGTGCGCGGCAACGCCAAGGTGATGGTTGGCACAAATTTGCGCAACACCACCGTGCAAGGCGAGATGCCCGGTTTCTTCGCCATGCGCAACATCAACATGGATATTGGCAGCATCTATACCGATGACGACAACACCCAGCGCAGGCGCGTGGCGGTGCTGGGGTACAGCCTGGCCCAAACCTTGTTTAACAATTCTGCGCTGGCCCTGGGGCAAACGGTGATGGTGGACACCACGCCGTTTCAGGTTGTGGGCGTGGCCGAACAAAAAGGCGGGTTTGGCCCGCAAAGCGGCGATGACACCATTTACGTGCCGCTGAATGTGGCGCAGGAGAAATTGTTTGTGCGGCGCAACACCGGTCTGGATTCGGTCAGCACCATTTACGCGCAAATCCGGTCGGCAGATGTGGCGAGTTCCGCCACGCAGGATATTTCTCGCACGCTGCGCAGCGCGCACAATCTTTTGCCCACCCAAGCCGATGACTTTCGGGTATTCAACCAGGCCGAGCTGGCCAGCACACTGGACAGCGTGGCCGCAACGCTCACTGAATTTCTGGGCGCAATTGGGGCCATCTCGCTACTGGTGGGCGGCATTGGCATCATGAACATCATGCTGGTGAGCGTGACCGAGCGCACCCGCGAGATTGGCGTGCGCAAGGCCATTGGCGCGGCGCGGGGGGCCATCCTCTTGCAGTTTTTGATTGAATCACTCACGGTCAGCGCCAGCGCGGGGGTGATTGGTTTGTTGCTGGGGATGGGCATCTCGCTGTTCATCGGCAGTCAAGGGTCGTTTAAATCTATCATCGAGCCGCAAACGGTGGCGATTGCGTTTGGCTTCTCGGTGCTCATTGGGGTGGTGTTTGGGCTTTATCCGGCGTGGCGGGCCAGTCGCTTGCAGCCGGTGGAAGCCTTGAGATACGAGTAACTTTCATTTGTGAGGTTGTAACTGAGGTGTGGTGTATGAAATCAAGCAAAGTCTCATCCAAAAAACGGGTTGTTTTTGTGTGCGCCGGCGTGGGGGTTTTGCTGGCCGGGCTGTGCATTGGGCTGAAGGCCTTGTGGCCGCTCAGTTCATCTGCGCCCATTTATCTTTTGCCGCACGAGGATGCGAAGCTGGTTTCGCCGGGAACGGACGTGGTGATTCGCGCGGCGGTGAAACTTGGCGCGTGGAATGTGACGCCTGCGCTGTTCAAGGTGGTGGGAGATAAATCTGGCGCGGTGGCGGGCGAGGCCATTCTGTCTGATGACGATAAGACGATGCTGTTCAAGCCCGCCAAACCCTTCACCCCCGGCGAGGCGGTGACGGTGGATTTTGTGGGCGGCAAGCTGGGCGCAGGCGGCGAGAAAATAAACCCGGTCAGATTTTCTTTTGTGGTGTCGCCAAAGGCGTATCCGTATGTTGCGCCAGGGCTGACGATTACGCCAGCATTGCCACCCCCACCTGGCCCGGTGCAAACATACCAAACCGCGCCGGGCACGGTGCCGTTTATCTCAATCACGAACAACCTAAAAACTCCCGACCCTAACCAGTATATTTTTCTCAGCCCATCCATGTCAACCGCATCGCCGTATTTGATGATTTTGGATTCGGTTGGCGGCCTGGTGTATTACAGAAGGCTGGACCCGGCGTATGTGTATGACGACTTTAAGCCGCTGCCAGATGGCACGCTGAGTTATTTTCAAGGCTGGGGCGATAACACCGGTGGGCAGGGTTTCCGGGTGGCGATGGATAGCTCTTACAACAAAACAGAGATCATCAACGGCGGGAATGGATATTTGATTGACCCGCACGAGTTTTTGCAATTGCCCGATGGACACACGGTGGCGACGATTTACGACAACCAGCCGGTGGATTTGACCACGCGCGGCGGCCCGGCGGATGCCACCTTTATTGATTTTATTGTGCAGGAAAAAGATCAGGCGGGCAACGTGGTGTTTGAGTGGCACGCCACAAAAGATATCCCGTTTGAGGATAGCTGGGAGCCGATCACCGGGACGTTGATTGACCCGTATCACGGCAATTCCATTCAACTTTTGCCAGATGACAACTATCTCGTGTCTCTGCGCCACACCTCCCAATTAATCAAGGTCAACCGGCAGACCGGCGCGGTGATGTGGAAGATGGGTGGCGGCAAGGACAGCGACTTTGCCTATGCCGATGGCGACCCGGGCTTTGTGTATCAGCACGATGCCCGCTGGCACGAAGGCAATTATTTGACCGTGTTTGACAACGGCAATATCCATCCGCCGCCAAAATATTCAAGAGCGGTGGAATATGCGGTGGATGAGGCGAAGAAAACCCTGACAAAAGTGTGGGAATACCGCCATGCGCCAGATGACATTTATGGCTTCTTTATGGGCAACGCCACCCGCGAGGCCAATGGCAACACATTCATTGGCTGGGGCGGGCCGCGCAGCATCGCCACCGAGGTCACGCCAGCCGGAGAAAAACTACTTGAGATGGAAGTGGGCGCGCCGGGTGGTTTTGTGTATCGCTGGAATATTGGCACATGGGCGGGGTCGCCAGACACGCCGCCCGCGCTGGTGGCGCGAACAAATGCCAGCGCGACCACGTTGTATTACAGTTGGAATGGCGCCACCGAAGTGAGCGCGTATCGCGTTGAGGGCGGCGTGTCGCCAGACAAACTGACCAATCTGATGGTGACGCCCAAAAAGGGCTTTGAGACCGCCACCGAGTTAAGCGGTGGCGCACCTGCGGGGTGCTATTATCGAATTGTGCCCATTGATAAACAGGGCAAAGATATGCGCGCATCTGATGTGGTGAAACTTGCCACACCGGAATGCGAGTGAAAAAATATGAAGAAAAATTTTAGAATTCTATTTGCAGGGTTGTTGGCCGCGGGCGCGTTTGCAAGCTTTAACGCGCCGCAGCCCGCCCTTGCCAATGCGCCCGCGGCCAAACGCATGCCCTCCGACGTGATTTTGTTGGGGCCGGCGGCCAAAGTGGCGCAAGTGGTGGATGGGAACACGATCATCGTTTCTCTAAATGGCTCACCTGCAACTGTGCGGTTGATTGGGGTTAACGCACCTGCGCTGAGCGCGTGTGGCGGCGCGGCGGCCAAAACCGCGCTGGCAAACCTGCTGGCAGGGCAGGTGGATGTGATTTTGGAAAAAGACGTGACCGATGCCGATGCCAGCGGCGCGCTTTTGCGCTACGTGTATTTGCGCGATGCCCGCATGGCAAACGAAGAAGTGATCGCGGCGGGGGCGGCGCGGGCCATCACCCAACTGCCCAACACCAAACATCAGCTTGCCCTGAACGATTTGGAAGCGGCGGCCCGCAAAGCCATGCGCGGCGGATGGCGCACCTGCGGGTGGAAATCGCCCGCGGGTTCCATCACCCAATGCGCCACGGTGAACGCGCAAGACCTGATAACGCGCGGCGACCGACCGGCGGCGGTTAATCTTTTGCGAGATGGTGATTGTGTGATTATTCAAAAAGATGTCAACGCGAACGGCCCGGCGTGGAGCGGAAAATACATCTACCACCCGGCGGGCAGCGCGGCCAAACTGGGGCAGGGCTATGTGCGCTGGAAAGATGGCTTTGTGATGCTGGCAAACGACCCCGCGCAAAGTGGCGCCCTTTCGGCCACGGTAGACGAGGATCGCCGCAAGTTTATTGAGATCACCAGAGCCGGGCGCACGTTCAATCTGCCTATTGGGATGGAGCATTTTGGGTCATTGCTGCCGCTGGAGCGCGATCCCGGCAACGCGGGGATTGTGCGCCTGCCCGTCATTGGCACGTGGCTGTTTCAGGATTTAGGCAATGGCAAATTCTCGCCACTGGTGGATTATTTTGAGTATGTGTCTGGCGATTTGACCTGGCCGCGCCTTGCGGCAGATGGGCAGCTTTATTAAACTGGACTTACGCAAAATACCCAACCCCAACCCCTCCCGTCCTTCGACTGCTCGCTCCGCTCGCGCTCAGGACGAACGGACGGGGGCGCGAAAGTCGCACTGTTTTCCCCTCCCCCGCTCATCCTGAGCGCGACTGCGAGGAACGAGCAGGCGCAGTCGAAGGATGGGAAAAGCAAAAATTACGCTCGTTGCGTAAGCCCAGTTAAATTTGGGTGACACCTGCGCGGGCGTTGGCAGAGACGCAAGCCCTGAGCTTTGTCGAAGGGTGCGTCTCTACCTTTGCAAATGATGACAATTGGGTTTAATCATCCAATTCGCGCGGCTCAAGCACAAGTGAAATTCCATCCAAAATTTGGCGAACACGTTTGGTGGGCAAAGCGCCAATATATTCGCCAAGCTGATTTTTGTCCACCGTGAGCAATTGGGACACAAGCGCAACGCTGGGCTTTGGCAAACCGCCTTCTGCGGCTTTCAATTCCACATTTCCGGGCGAGGCGGCCCGCTTAAGATTGGACGTTAGCGCAACAACGACCACCGTGTTGATGCGGCTTTGGTTGAACACGTTGTTCTGCACCACCACATGCGGGTGGCGATAACCCGGCTCTGACCCGCTGGGTTCGCCAAATTCAATCCAATACACATCCCCTTGGCGAATCACCATTCACCTTCCACGGCTTTGCGGCCAGATTTGCTGGCCGCCCGAAGCCACTTTTGCTCACTGGCATCGGCGGGTTGGGCATGGGCTTCGTTTAGCTTATCCAGCAAAATGCGATTTTGATATTGGGTGACATACGCCTCTAGCGCAAGCGTGAACACGCGGCTGCGCGGCAATTTCTGCTCGCGCGCAATTTTGTCTATTTGCTGGAACAACGGACGTTTGAGAGAAACCGCCGTTTTGACGCTGGGTATACTTTTTTGCATACCAAAAGTATACTCTTTGCGTCAGTAATTAAGCTTGTGAAATTTATAAAAATCAAAAATAGCAAATTGGATTAAAAACATATGGTTAATAACCATCTTCGAAACGTCGAAAAAGTTCCTCATATCTTTTGGCTTCAACTTTTTCAAGTGAATTACCATGGCGTTCATAAAACACCCCGTCGTAATTGGAAGGGTAGGGCTGCGATTGACATTCCAGAATGAACAAGGATTTATCATGATATCGTATCAATTTTAAATTTCTGACAACATAATTCCTTAGTGATTCAGACATAGGCGAATGCTTTATTGCGTCAATAATCATTTGCAAATATTGATCCATGTTTTTGCCAATAGCTTTACATTCATGCTCTATGCCTGTAATAAAAAAATTATCAAAGCAAATAGGCGAAACACCGTAAAGATTCTTTATTTGTTTTACATCACTCTCTTTTTCCGCCACTCCTACAATTACGTAACCTTTTATGCCCTTCCTCAGGTTAGAAATTCCAACAATAGTTTTAAGAATTTTTTCAAAAGAATTTTGATCAAACTGATTTAATCCATCTAATCTTAAAAATCCTTGTTTAAAATCATATGCTGCTTGTTCGATATACGATTGTCGAAGTATATTTTCAAACTGAGTAATCCAGCGTGTTTGAGCGGGATCATAAGACTTTGTAGGTTTAAATGCTGGAGAAAACATGCCTGCTGTTGCATTGACAGCCTTTTCCCTCTCTTTTGCACTCCAGCTCCCACCCTCAGGAATAAATATATTTTGT
>Ga0073900_10000965_pt1 | contig 16712 bp, 16 predicted proteins | sample KloWWTmetKNB5Kit_FD_66666 | JGI IMG/M metagenome (GOLD analysis project Ga0073900, IMG submission 66666) | Active sludge microbial communities from Klosterneuburg, Austria, studying microevolution and ecology of nitrifiers - Klosterneuburg... | ecosystem: Engineered > WWTP > Aerobic digester >...
CCGTCAGGTAGTTTTTATGCCGGCTATTGGGAATTTCCCGGCGGTAAGATCGAGAGCGGTGAAACTCCATACGATGCCCTGCTCCGCGAACTTCATGAGGAGCTTGGCATCCGGGTAACGCGTGCCACACCGTGGATTGTTCGTGAATTCGTCTATGAACATGCGCATGTTCGCCTGCATTTTTTTCGGGTATTGGCATGGACTGGTGAACTGCGTGATCTGCAACATGATGCGCTGGCCTGGCAGACGCCGGACAATGTTGAAGTTGCGCCGCTGCTGCCGGCGAATGCGCCGCTGCTGGCGGCACTCAGCCTGCCGGATTTCTATGCCATTACGCATGCCGGAGAAATCGGCATTGAGGTGCAACTCGGCGCATTGCACGCCGCACTCGAACGTGGTCTGCGCCTTGTGCAGGTTCGCGAACCCGCCTTGCCGCCGGAGCAGTTTTTTGCATTCATCCAGGCCGCTGTCGATATTTGCCATCGGCATGGTGCGTGTGCGCTGGTCAATGGCGATTTCGAACTGGCGCGGCAAAGTGGCGCCGATGGCGTCCATCTGACGGCGGCGCGGTTGATGAAGCAGGAATCACGACCTGATTTTCCATTGGTCGCCGCATCCTGCCACGATGCCATGGAGCTCGACCAGGCTGCGCGTCTCAGCCTCGATTTTGTCGTACTCGGGCCGATCAAGGAGACCGCCAGTCATCCGGGAGTACCGGGCATCGGCTGGGATTGTCTGGCGAAAATGCTGGAGAATTATCCGCTGCCGGTATTCGCTCTCGGCGGATTAAATCAAGAGGATCTGCAGAAGGCGTGTCAGGCGGGGGCCCAGGGAATTGCCGCGATACGTGCGGCGTGGCATCAGCCCTGATCAGTCAACCGCATCCGATGGTGGCTCCGACCCGGCCACACGGTATTCCTCGGCCGCCCAGGCACCGAGGTCGCCGAGCTTGCAGCGCTTCGAACAGAAAGGACGCCAGAAACTTTCCGCAGTCCAGGCAACCTGTTTTCCGCAGATCGGGCAACTGACGAAACGTGCGCTTTCGGAGAGTGCAGCAGTTTGGTTCACAGGTTGCAAAAAGTCAGCTCAAACGAGATATCGGCCTCCGACTGGCGCGGGCGCAGGTCGCCGTCAGGTGAGATAAACCGGATGTTCAGAGCGTATTTGTTGGCGCTGATTTCCGGGATTGCCGCATCGCTGCGCTTGACACGCAGGCGCAGCATTTGCGCAGTACGACCGGCCAGCATCAGCTGGAAGGCCCCATGTGCGGCGATCTGTGTTTCCGGATGGCCCGATGCACGCAGCAGGCGCAGAACAATGGACAGCCCGGCGCGGATTGGTAACATTGGCGCCAGCCAGCCATTGAGTGCATCGCGGCGCTGCTCGGGATCGCGATGCCGCCAGTAATGGTAAGCCGGTAGATCGAATTCACAAACACCGCCAGGAATTATGGCGCGTTGCTTGATCGACATCAGCCACTCATTTTCGCGCAGATATTGGCCGATCTTGCCCTGCATGGCGAGCATCTGTGTGCTTGCCAATTCAATTTCATAAAGCGCGCCAGACAGTGCGTCTTCAGATATCTCGGGATTGTTGCGGAAGGACAGCAGTGTTTGGCGCTGGCGTTCGAGTTCCTGAACCAGGTCAAATTTGAGATCGGCGCGTGCTGCAACTTCAAGAATCTCGAATATTGTCAGCAGTGCGACATGGTGGTCTTCCGGAGCATCGGCGGCAGTGAAGTGCAGCGCCCTGTCGAACATGTCCTCAAGACGCAGTAGCGTGCGAATGCGCTCATTAAGAGGATATTCGTAGTTAATCACGCTGAACGGATACGCTGCATGCGCCGAAAGAAGTGACAGATTTAACGATTCTGACGGATTCACGGAGAAACCTCAACCATCTGTCAATATTTTTTTATGGCACAGGTGAGGTATTTCCGATGCAGATTGGTCACCTGCGCCCGTAATTCGGCGAGACCGGCATTGTTGTCGATGATGTCGTCGGCAATCGCCAGCCGTTCGGTGCGACTGGCTTGTGTTGCCATGATGCGCTCGATCTCGGTGCGGGCGAGGCCGCTGCGAGACATGACGCGGGTAATTTGGGTTTCCTCGGCGCAGTCGACCACGGCGATCCGGTCTGCCCGGCTGCGATAGGTCCCGGATTCGACGAGTAGTGGCACGACCAGCATTACATAGGGCGCACCCGAGGCCAATGCAGTTTCACATCGATACAGGCTTTCAGCGCCGATCATCGGGTGGAGGATGGCCTCAAGACGCGATTTGGCGACTGCATCGCCAAATATCCGCTGGCGCATCGCCGACCGGTCGAGAGCGCCGTCAGCGGCAATCAGTTCATCGCCAAAAGCCTGGCGAATTGCCTCAATCGCCAGACCGGACGGTGCCGTTAATTCGTGTGCAATATTGTCAACGTCAACCACGGCGGCGCCAAGTTCCCCAAACATCGCCGCTGCCGCGCTTTTCCCACTGCCGATTCCGCCAGTCAGGCCGATCACGCGGCAGATCTGCGGGCTTGTCATGCGTTGAACATTTTTAGTTGTTGTTCGGACATTCGCCGACGTTGGTGCCGATTGATCCCGCCAGCAGTTCGGGGAGCCGTGTCAGCAACAAGTCCTGAGGCCCACGCACTTCAAGAAGGACTTTCTCTGCCGGTTTGCTGCGCGGCTGTATTTTTGCCAACTTGACACCACGCTTCGTCAGGCTTTGCAGGAATTCGTTGGCAGCCTGCTCGCTGCTGAACATCCCCAGTGAAATGGACAGTTTGTCAGCACCTTCCTCGGCCATCAAATATAAATCGGCAATCCCCAGCTTCTTGAGTTCGGCCATTTTCTTTTCGGCGGCAGCCTTGTTGGCGAGTGGAGGAATGAAAACCCAGAAACCGGATGGCGCCTCCTGCGGTTTGACCATAAATTTCAGAGCAGCCAGTTTTTCGTCGGTTTGCGCCTGCGTTTGCAAATGCTGTGTTTCCGCAACATTCAACCCGCTGATCAGTCGGCAGGCTTCCACGGGGGGCGGCGGTGCAGGAGGTTGTGGCGCCAGTTCGGAGACGCGCAGCTTTTCCGGCGTCAACTGATTGGTGAGCCTCTGTGGTTCATGTCCTTCCTCGACTGTTCCGAAATAACCCTGTCCCCAGGCAAGGAACAACAGGTTGGCGAGGATTAGCAGAAAGAAGAGCGTGCGCAGAAATTTTGCCATATCGATATCGGTCCCGGCTGAACTCAGCCGACCTCAGCCAACTTTTGGCAGGCTGTGTAGCGCTGCCTTGATGGCTTCCTCGGGATAGGCGTAGTCCTCGAGTTGTCCGGAAAAATATTTGTCATAGGACGCCATGTCGAAATGCCCGTGTCCGGAGAGGTTGAACAACAGCGTCTTGGCTTCGCCGCTCGCCTTGCAGCGCAATGCTTCGTCGATGCAGGCACGAATCGCGTGACAGGCTTCTGGTGCCGGGATGATGCCTTCGGTGCGGGCGAACTGTACGCCGGCCTCAAAGGTGCCGACCTGGCCAACTGCCACCGCTTCGATCAAGCCTTCCTTGTAAAGCTGCGAGACCAGCGGCGAATCGCCGTGATAGCGCAAGCCGCCGGCATGAATGCCGGGAGGCACGAAATCGTGGCCGAGGGTATACATCAACATCAGTGGTGTGTAGCCGGAAGCGTCACCGAAGTCGTAAGCGTAGTGCCCTTTGGTCAGCGTCGGGCAGGAGGTCGGCTCGACGGCCACCAGTCGTGCATTTTTCTTGCCGCCTGTCGCCTTGTCAGCAAGGAAAGGAAAGGCGATGCCACCGAAGTTGGAACCTCCGCCGCAGGGCGCAAAAATTACATCGGGATAGGCACCGATTTTCTCGAACTGTTTTTTCGTTTCCAGGCCGATCACTGTTTGATGCAGCAGCACGTGGTTGAGCACCGAGCCCAGCGTGTAGTTGGTGTCAGCGCGCGAAGCAGCTTCTTCGACCGCTTCGGAAATCGCGATGCCTAGCGAGCCGGGGCTGTGCGGGTCGATGGCCAGTGCATCGCGGCCGGCTTGCGTCTGTGTGGTTGGGCTGGCAAAGACCTCTGCGCCCCAGGTCTGCATCATCGAGCGACGATAAATTTTCTGCTCGTAGCTGACCTTGACCATATACACGCGAACTTCCAGACCGTACATCTGCCCGGCCAGTGCCATTGACGAGCCCCACTGACCGGCGCCGGTTTCCGTGGCGATACGCTTGATGCCGGCTTGCTTGTTGTAATAGGCTTGCGGGATGGCGGTATTAACCTTGTGCGAACCGGCGGCGGAGACCCCTTCATACTTGTAGTAAATCTTCGCCGGTGTACCCAGCGCCTTCTCGAGCTGCAAGGCGCGGCACAGCGGTGTTGGCCGCCACATACGGTAGATGTCCCGGACTTCATCGGGAATCGCGATCCAGCGTTCGGCCGACATTTCCTGCTCGAGAATGCTGGGTGGAAAAATCTGCAGCATCTTCTCCGGCGTGACCGGCTTACCGTCCGGCCCGAGCGGTGGAGCAGGTGGATTGGGCATGTCGGCAACGACGTTGTACCAGTGTGTGGGGATTTCAGATTCGTCGAGATGAACGCGCAGATTTTCCATAATGTGCCTTTGATCGCTGATTTCAGTTGGTGTCGATGAACTAATTTGTGCTGCTGCCGATGCGTGCCAAACCTTCAAGCACCAGATTGTCGATGCGTCGCAGCGGAATGTCCAGCAATGTCGCAATACACTCGGCTGCACCGCCGGAGAGCAGACAGACAGCATCGGTTTCGCCGGCGATCTGCGCAAACATGCGCTCGATGGCGCCGGCCGTGGCCAGTCGACAGCCGCTGTCGATGGCATCCTGAGTGTTGCGCGGCAGGGCGTGGAACTCGCCATCGGCAAGTGGCAAGCGTGCTGTATGTTGCGCCAGTGAGATGCGCATCAGGTCGATGCCCGGCAGGATGATACCGCCGCGAAAAAAGCCGCTGGCATCCAGTACGTCGACAGTTGTCGCCGTGCCGGCATTGACGACGAGACATGCGCCGGAATGCATCTGCCGCGCGCCGATCAGGGCGGCCCAGCGGTCGGCGCCGAGTTGGCCCGGCTGATCGTAGCCGTTGGTCACCCCGCATTGTGCAGCGCAGCTTTTACTCCAGACGAGCGGTACGTCGATGATCCCGGCATTTTTCTCGAGCAGCATATGTACTTCGTTGCTGGCAACGTTGCAGGCAATCATGCGCTCTGGATGTGGCAGGGTGGCAATCGCGTGGGGTAATTGGTCAATGTCCGCCAGCGGCAGAGCGCCTTGTATCAGCCAATGCGGTTGCTGAGCAGTATCGGCAAACATGCCCCACTTCAAACGGCTGTTGCCGCAGTCGAGACACAGCAGCATCAGGGTGCCCTCAGGGAGACGTCGCCGCTGACGATACGTTGCAGCCCTGTGGCGGTCTCCAGCAGCAGGGCGCCGTCTTCGGCGACGCCGCGACAGATGCCTTCAAGCGGTGCGGAAAAATCGGTGAGCAGGCAGACGGGCCGATCCGCGTAGGCGTGATGCGCCAGCCAGGCCGTGCGTGCGCCGGAAAATCCGTGCCGGGTAAAATCGACAAGCTGCTCATGCAAGGCGCGCAGCAGTTGGGCAAGCAGTACATTTCGTGGTGGCAATTCGCCGCCAGCATCGCATAGTGCCGCCACCGTTGAGGATAATTCCTCTGGTAACTCCTGCGGCAGGCGTAGATTCAGGCCAATCCCGATCACCGCTGTCTCCGGGCGCGGGCCCGGGGCAAGTTCGATCAGGATGCCGGCGAGTTTCCGCCCGTCGAGCAGTACATCGTTCGGCCATTTCAAGGCAATTTCGCCGATGCCGATCGACTTGAGCCAGCGTGCCAGCGCAACGCCAACCGCAAGCGAAAGCCCATCCAGTACCGTGCCGTGGGGAAAGCGCCAGAGCAGGGAGAAGGTCAGGCTGCCGCCGGGTGTCGAGAGCCAACTGCGCCCGCGTCGGCCGCGTCCGGCCGTTTGTCGCTCGGCCGCCAGCACGCTGCCGGATGGCGCCCCGGCCTCTGCCAGCACCATCAGACGAGTGTTTGTCGAATCGCATTCGGCCAGCACATCAATATCGAAGCGCCGTGCCAGATCGCCGAGGGCGGCAGCAACTGCGGCGATATCAAGCAGTTCGACGGACGTGTCAGGTGTGTTCAAGGGTCAGGAAATTCAAGGTCGGACAGTGTCCATTATCTCCGATCCTGGCTTTCCGCGGGCTTGGCGTCCTCCAGTCCGAGTTCTTGAATTTTGCGCGTGATGGTGTTGCGGCCGATGCCAAGCAACTGTGCCGCATCGACGCGCCGTCCGCCGGTTGCTGCCAGCGCGCGCCGGATCAGCGTCCGCTCGAAGTCGCCAATCAGGCGTTCGAAGACATCGCCGGGTGTCACGCTGATCAGGCGATCGGCCTCGGCCGCAAGCCCATCGAGCCAGTCGAGAGGCGTTTCCTGCGCCGACTGTTCGCGTAGTTCGCTCGGCAGATCGGTCACTTCGATCGTCTGTCCGGGTGCCATCACCGTCAGCCAGTGGCAGAGGTTCTCGATCTGCCGGACATTACCGGGGAACTCCAGGCCAGACAAATATTTCAGTGTTGCATCGGACATGCGCTTGGTTTCAACACCAAGCTCCTGTGCGCTTTTTTGCAGGAAATGTCTGGTCAGCAGCGGGATGTCTTCGCTGCGCTCCTTCAAGGCTGGCAGACGCAGACGAATGACATTCAGACGGTGAAACAGATCTTCGCGAAACAACCCTTGCTTGACGCGCTCATCAAGGTTCTGGTGCGTGGCAGCGATCACCCGCACATTTGCCTTGATTGGCTGTTGTCCGCCGACACGATGGAAATGGCCATCGGAAAGCACGCGCAGGAGCCGGGTTTGTAATTCTGATGGCATATCACCGATTTCGTCGAGAAACAGTGTGCCGCCCTCGGCCTGCTCGAAGCGGCCGCGACGCTGCGCCTGCGCACCGGTAAATGCGCCACGCTCATGGCCGAACAACTCGGACTCGAGAAGGTCTTTGGGAATCGCCGCAGTATTGATGGCGATGAAGGGTTTGCCGCTGCGCGGGCTGTGGCGATGCAGGGCATGCGCCACCAGTTCCTTGCCGGTACCTGAAGCGCCATTGATCAGGACAGTGGCATGTGATTGAGAGAGTCGGCCAATGGCACGAAATACTTCCTGCATCGACGGAGCCTTGCCGAGAATTTCCGGAGTGATGCTTGCTGCTTCGGCAACGATATTTTGGCGCGGACTGTGTTCGATGGCCCGGCGCACCAGTGCTATAGCCTGATCGACATCGAAGGGTTTCGGCAAATATTCGAAGGCACCGCCCTGAAATGCGGCGACAGCCGAGTCAAGGTCCGAGTAGGCGGTCATGATGATGACCGGCAGATCGGCAAATTTTGTTTTGACGTGGCGCAGCAAATCGAGACCGGATTGACCAGGCATGCGGATATCTGAAATCAAAACCTGCGGCAGTTCACCGGCATCCAGTGCCGCCATGGCTTCGCCGGCGGAGCCGAAGCTCTTGTAGGGAATTGCCTCGCGTGCCAGGGCTTTTTCGAGTACCCAGCGGATCGAGCGATCATCGTCGATGACCCATACTGGATTCATGATGCGTCTCCTTGATTTTTGTGGCTTGGTTGCAGGGGCAGCAACAGGGTAAAGCAGGTATGCCCCGGCCGGCTGGTCACTTCGATGGTGCCGTGATGCTGATGTACGAAACTCTGCGCCAGGGTCAGGCCGAGACCGCTGCCGGTACCATCGCTGCGGCCTGAAATCAGCGGATAGAAAATTTTGTCGCGGATCGCATCGGGAATGCCCGGACCGTTGTCGATGATCTGCAACTCAAGCGCCAGCCGATAGCGGCGCTTGGCCAGTGTGACCTGGCGTATTGCGCGGGTACGGAAAACAATCTCGCTGTCCTTGCTTTCCCCGCCCTGTATTGCTTGCGCAGCGTTGCGGGCGATGTTGAGAATGGCCTGGATCAATTGCTCGCGATCGCCAGTGATGTCTGGCAAGGAAGTGTCGTAATCGCGCTGGACGCTTGTCCCGGGAAATTCAGCGAGGATCAGGCGTCGCACGCGTTCGAGGATTTCATGCACATTGACCAGCGCCGGCTGCATCGCGCGATGCGAAGACAACAGCCGTTGCATCAGATCCTGCAGGCGATCGGCCTCGTTGATGATGACCTGGGTATATTCACGGAGCTGCGGGGCGTTGTCGAGGGTTTGCAATTCGTGTTCAAGAAGCTGCGCCGAGCCACGGATGCCGCCAAGCGGATTCTTGATTTCGTGGGCCAGGTTGCGAATCAGTTCGCGGTTTATTTGTTGTTGTTCCAGCAGGCGTTCTTCTCGGGCAGCCTTGAGCAGTTGATCGATCGGCCGGAATTCAAGCAGCAGGCGCATCAAGCCAGATTCGATTGGCGTCACCGTGCAATCGAGATGCAGAGCGTCATCGGCGGAACGCGCCAGTGCGATGTTGTATCCGGTATAGCTCCAGCGATTATGCAAGGCGTTCTTCATTGCCTCGATCAATTCGGCGGGCTTGCCCAGCAGTTGATCGACCGGTTGCCCCATTATCTGGCGCTGACTGACGGCGAAGAGATTTTCAGCCGCTGGATTTATATGGCGGATGGACAGCCGTTCGTCGAGCAGGATCACTGCGGTGGACAGCAGATCCAGTCCGGCAAGGGAAGCGCTTCCAGCGGTTGATTTTGGCGTAGCCATGCGAATGCTCATGCCTTTGGACTAGCAATAAACAGGCCACTATTCTGCACCCGTCGAATGCAGAATAGTGGCCTGCAGAAAAGCCTGGCAATTATTTAATATTGCTTAGTTCGCGTTTGAGCGCATCGATATTGCGCTCGTGCAACGCGACGCCATTGCGCAAGTCCTGCACCCGATCCAGGTATTTTTGATAGCTTTTCTCATCGCCAAGGCGCGAGGCTTCGCCTTCGGCCAAGGCTTTCCTGGCCTTGTCGAGGTTTTGCTGTTCGGTGCCGAGTTCCTGCTCGAGAATCTTGCGGCGATCGCCGTCACGTCCGCGTTGAGTGTCGCCATCAACGCGCGGGAAATCACCGGGAGTTGCGGTGCGCGGAGCTGGTTTGGCAGGCGCACTGATTGTTGTGACAGGCAAATCGTGCGATAGCACGGTGCAGTTCTTTGCGCCAGTCTTCTGGTTGGTGTACAGAACAAGGCCGGATCCATCAATGCATTTGTACAGTGTATCGGCACAAACACCGGTGGCGGTGCCGCTCAGAAGCAGCGTAATCAGCAAAAAAATATGGCGACGAGTCATGTGATGGGATCTCATAACGTCTTTGACAAAGGCGAAGTGTATGCGAAAGTCGCATGAAAAAAAAGACGGGGGAACATGCCCCCGTCCTTGATCAGCAAAAAACAGACCGAAATGTATTACAGGCTGTAATACATTTCAAACTCGACCGGATGCGTCGTCATGCGGAAACGCGTGACTTCTTCCATCTTGAGGGTGATGTAGGCATCGATGAAATCGTTGCTGAACACACCGCCACGCGTCAGGAACTCGCGATCCTTGTCGAGGGACTCGAGCGCCTGGTCGAGGCTGGAGCAGACGGTCGGGATCTTCGCATCCTCTTCCGGCGGCAGGTCGTAGAGGTTTTTGTCGGCCGGATCGCCCGGGTGGATCTTGTTTTGCACGCCGTCAAGGCCGGCCATCATCAACGCGGCGAAGCACATGTACGGGTTGGCCGTCGGATCCGGGAAGCGCGTCTCGATGCGGCGGGCTTTGTCGGACTGCACATAGGGGATGCGGATCGAGGCGGAGCGGTTGCGTGCCGAGTAGGCCAGCTTGACCGGGGCTTCGTAGCCTGGAACCAGGCGCTTGTACGAGTTGGTGCCGGGATTGGTGATGGCATTCAAAGCACGGGCGTGCTTGATGATGCCGCCGATATAGTACAGCGCAAACTCGGACAGACCGGCGTAACCGTTGCCAGCGAACAGATTCTTGCCACCTTTCCAGATCGACTGGTGCACATGCATGCCGGAGCCGTTGTCACCAACAATGGGCTTGGGCATGAAGGTTGCCGTTTTGCCGTAGTTATGGGCGACGTTATGCACAATGTACTTCAGCACTTGCGTCTGGTCGGCGCGGCGCACCAGCGTGTTGAACACGGTACCAATTTCGCACTGGCCGGCGGTGGCAACTTCATGGTGATGTACTTCGACCGGCACGCCGCAGGCTTCCAGCGCCAGACACATGGCGGCGCGAATGTCGTTGAGACTGTCGACCGGGGGAACAGGGAAATAGCCACCCTTGACAACCGGGCGGTGGCCGGTGTTGCCACCTTCGAATTTGTCACCGGAAGCCCATGCAGCTTCTTCCGAGAAAATTTTGCAGGATGAGCCTGACATATCGATTTTCCATTCGACCGAGTCGAAAATGAAAAATTCGGGTTCCGGGCCGAAGTAGGCGGTATCGCCCAAGCCACTGCTCTTCAGGTAGGCTTCGGCACGCTTGGCGATCGAGCGCGGGTCACGGTCGTAGCCCTTGCCGTCGGACGGCTCGACCACATCGCAGGTGATGACCAGTGTGGTTTCGTCCATGAACGGGTCAAGATAGGCGCTGGCCGGGTCCGGCATCAGCAGCATGTCGGAGGCCTGAATACCCTTCCAGCCGCCGATCGAGGAGCCGTCGAAAGCGTGGCCTTCCTCGAACTTGTCGGCATCGACAACGTGCGCCGGCACGCCGACGTGATGCTCCTTGCCGCGGGTATCGGTAAAGCGGAAGTCAACGAACTTGACTTCCTTGTCCTTGATTAGTTTTACGACTTCTTGCGGCGACATGAGTGGGGTCTCCTTGCGAGGTTAGAGTGATCGGGAAGCGAATATTCTCTAGCAGATTTTGTGCCAGATGGATCAGGCAAACATGTAATTGTGCCACAAGAGAAATGGCCGGTGTCCTGAAAAATCCGCCGCACCATCATGATGCGAGTCTTGGATATCTGCACTAATTTGGTGCAATCCGTAGGCTCAGGCTGATTGCGCTGAAATAGGGGTCGCTGGCCAGGCATTCGGAGCGACGCTGTTCGAGGTGTGCAAGACGAACGGTGTCATCCCAGATTCCGCGTGCCAGGAAAATTTCGGCCTCGACACGATTATTCAGATAATGCAGCAACACTCTCTCGAAGTTTACGTTGAGGGCGTCGGCATCCAGTATTCGACGCAGGTGCTCAAGCAGTGCCGTTCGTTCCGGCAATTCCTCTGGTAACGCGGCGCCCCGTGTGCCGGGTGGCAGATCTTCCTCGGCATCGACATGCACCAGGACATCGAGAACTTCCGGGTGTTCGCCGAGCACGCGCCTGCGTGCAGTTTCGGCGATACGATGACCTTCCGAGACGCTGATCCGTGCGTCAACCTGGATGTGGGCATCGGCCAGCACCTGATGCGCCATGCGCCGCGTGCGCAATTCGTGCAGACCAAGAACTCCGTGAGTTTCGCGCAGCGTGGTGCGGATACGTTCGACCTCCTCGTCGGAAAGCGCCGTATCGACGAGCTCGCGCACCGATTCATAAGTGAATTTGAGTCCCATGCACAAAATCATGAAGCCGACGAGGATTGCCGCGACCGGATCGAGAAAACGGTAGCCGAGCAGACTGCCGCCCAATCCCGCCGCCACAACCAGCGACGATGCGGCATCGGAACGCGCATGCCAGGCATTTGCTACCAGCATCGGCGAGCGCAATCTTTCGGCGACAGCCAGCATGTAGCGGAACAGGCCTTCTTTCGCCGCCAGCGTGGCCAGTGCCGTCCACAGGGCAATTGGCGCCACGTTCGGCAATTCGTCAAGGTGCTGGAGGCGGACGGCCGCTGACCAGAGGATCGCCGCACCGGTGCCGGCCAGCAACAGGCCGAGCGCCAGCGAAGCAGCGGTCTCGATTCTGTGATGCCCGTAAGGATGGCTTTCGTCGGCCGGATGGCGGCTGTGATAGTTGGCAAGCAGCACCATGAAATCGGCGATCAGATCTGACAGCGAATGAAAGCCGTCCGCCACCAGGCTTTGCGCATGGGCAAACAGACCGATGGTAATTTGCGCCACGGTCAGCACCATATTGACGAGGATACTGACCCATGTGACCTTCTGCGACTCGCGATAACGCGTCGGATCAGAGGTCTCCGGCAGCAGCAGATGATCTTTACGTGGCATGGAATCGAACCCGGCTTCGGCCTATACTTATAGTCCTTGCGATTCTACCGTTTCACGCTAAAACCATGGGAAAGCTTAGCGAAACCCTTCAGCTTGCCCAGCAGCGCAGCCGCGATCTTGACCTTGCTTACGAGGGTGCCCTGACGCCGGCTGAAGCTTGGCATATATTGCAGCATGCGCCCGGTGCCCGGCTGGTCGATGTGCGTACACACGCGGAACTTGATTGGGTTGGCCGCATTCCCCATGCCGTTGAAATTGAGTGGCAGAACTATCCGGAGAAACAGTTGAATCAGCACTTCATCAGTGAACTCAAGCACGCGGTTGATCGCGAATCGCTGCTGCTGTTCATCTGCCGCAGTGGTTTTCGTTCGAGCGATGCCGCTGCTGCTGCCACGGCTGCCGGCTTTCCGGATTGCTACAATATTCTCGAAGGCTTCGAGGGTGACAGGGACGCAAATGGTCGCCGCAACACCGTTGGTGGCTGGTGCCGCGCCGGCCTGCCATGGATGCAAGGCTGACCGGCCGTCGCATCAAGTATCGCCCATATTAGTCGTATTAATCATCACATCGTCATTACGTAAGAGAAGGTTATTCGCCATGCAGGCAATTCCCGTCAGCTTCGACCGTTTCAACACTCTGGCCGATCAGGAGGCGCAGCAGCGCATTGATGAGGCCCGCGCGAAGCTCGGTAAACGCGCCGTACTGCTTTGTCATCACTATCAGCGCGCCGACGTGTTTCGCCATGCCGATCTTACCGGCGACTCGCTGAAGTTGTCGCGCCTGGCCTCACAGTCGGATGCCGAATTTATTGTTTTCTGCGGTGTGCATTTCATGGCCGAGGTGGCCGACATTCTTTCTCGCCCCACGCAGATATCCATTTTGCCCGACCTCGCCGCCGGCTGCTCGATGGCTGATATGGCGAATCTGGCAAAGGTCGAGCGCTGCTGGCGCGAGCTTGCGGAGATCATGAATCCCGATGAAAATTTCACGCCGGTTACTTACATCAATTCCGCCGCCGACCTGAAGGCCTTCTGCGGCGAACACGGCGGCATCGTCTGTACGTCAAGCAATGCATCGAAGATTCTCGAATGGTCCTTTGCCCGGCGCGGCAAGGTGCTGTTTTTCCCCGACCAGCATCTTGGCCGCTGGAGCGCCCACAAGATGGGTATTCCGCTCGACGAGATGGTGTTATGGAATCCCGACCTGGAAAATGGCGGCCTGACGCCAGAGCAGATTCGCAAGGCGAAGATTATTCTTTGGCACGGCTATTGTTCCGTACATCAGATGTTTCAGCCGCAGCACATCCTGCGCTTTCGCAATCAGTATCCGGAAGGGATCGTCATATCGCATCCAGAATGCGGCTTTGAAGTCTGCAAGCAGTCCGACTTTGTTGGCTCGACAGAGTACATTCTCAATACCGTCAAGGCCGGTGCGCCCAATACTCGCTGGTTGGTCGGCACCGAATTAAATCTGGTTGAACGCCTCGCCAAGGAAGTTAAAGGTGAGGGCAAGCATGTCCAGTTCATGGCGCCCACCGTCTGCATGTGTTCGACCATGCAGCGCATTGATCCGCAACATCTTGCCTGGACGCTGGAGAATCTTGCCGAGGGCAATGTCGTGAATCGCATCAGTGTACCGGCGCATGAGGCTGTGCTGGCAAAGGTCGCACTTGAGCGCATGCTCGCCGCTTCCTGAGGTGTCTGCCGAGCCGCATGGTATGCCGACAGGTTCCGCGAACGTCCTGCCTGCCCTATACTACAGTTATTGATATGGTTATCTGTAGCCGGGATCGATAGTGACGACAGTAAAAAAGCCGAGCATGGAATGGACCGATGAAATGCTGACAGGGCATGCGCTCATCGATGCGCAGCATCGGGAATTATTTGCATGCATCAATGAACTCGCACTGGCGACCGCGGAACAGCGCACGCTGCTGGCGGTCTATTGCATTACCCGACTCAAGCATTTTGTCCGTAACCATTTCAAGACCGAAGAAGCGGTCATGCGCGATTGCGGTTTCCCGGAATTGCAGGCGCACATCAAGGAGCACGAGGAGTTTCGCGCCAAGTTGATCAGCCTGCAGATCAATTCGGTGCATCTCGATGTGACCACCGAAACAGTTGAGTTTCTCGGCAACTGGCTGGGCGATCATGTACTGCACAGCGATCACGAACTCGTGCCTTACCTCAAGAAAGTGTCCGGCCTGCACTAACTTTGCAGTAACTGCGACAATGGGATCCGATCGTAGTTGCCGTTATTCTTCGCGCAACAGCGCCTTGACTTGCGACCACTGACGACGACTGACTGGCAGTTTTCCGGCAAAGTCCCGCAGCAGCACCATCCAGCGCGCTTCACCGCCATCAGGACTGTCGCCACTTTCGCTGGCCGCGCGTTCGACACCGGTGATGGCGTTGCGTGCCGCCAGACAATTCCGATGGATGCGAATGAAGCGTTCGCCAAATTCCTCTTCGAGATGGCTCAGCGATTCCTCGATCAGGTATTCACGTTCGCGGGTCTGCGCCGTCACATATTTGAGCTCGGCGCGGAGGAACAGGATGTCGGTGAGCGGCACCAGATGGATGCGCCCGCGTTCGTTTGAGTGCAGATGCGTGCGGCCTTCCGGTGCGAGATGGCGCAAGGCTGCGGCATCGGTGCCACGCGGCAGTCTGTTGAGCGCCGTCAGCAGGCGCGAGGCACGCACCGGTTTGAGCAGGTAATCAATGGCATTGAGGTCGAAGGCGCGCACTGCATATTCATCATAGGCAGTGGTGAAAATCACCGCTGGCGCCTCCCGGCGCACCGCCAGTTGCTGCGCCAGACCAATGCCGTCGAGGCGCGGCATGCGGATGTCGACGAGGGCGATGTCGACGGCAGTGGCCGGCGTTCTGGAAAGAAACTCCAGCGCCTCGACGCCATCGGTGGCTTCGCCAACAACGATATTCGGCAGTTCGCCATTGATATCGCCGAGCAGGTCGCGCAGCCGTGCACGCGCTGGTGCTTCATCATCGACGATCAGCAAGCGCAGTGGAGGGTTGATCGTTCCAGTCATTGCGTCGCTCCGTGGCGATAGGGTATTGCGATACGTACCGTGTAGCGCCCACTATCCACTTCGGCAATATTGTCGAGACGCGCTTCGAGATCGTAGAAGAGCATCAGCCGCTCGCGGATGTTGGCTAGTGCCATCTGGTTGCCGTGATTCGTAGCGGCGCCAGGCGGACAGGGATTGCTGATCTCGATGCGCAGTTCGTCGCCATGGTGCGAAAACACAATGGCAATTTCGCCGGGTTCGCCGAGTGGCTCGATACCGTGATAGACGGCATTTTCCAGCAGCGGCTGGAGCATCAGCGGCGGCATCAGGGCATCCGGTGGACAGGATTCGATGTCCCACCTGACGCGCAGTCGTTCGCCGAGGCGCAGGCGCTCCAGCGACAGATACTGGCGTGCCAGAGCAATTTCCTCGGAGAGTGGGACGAGTTCGCGGTTCTCGCGCATTAGCACGCGGAACAGGTCGGAGAGTTCTTCAAGCGCTTCCTCGGCGCGACGCGGTTCGGTGCGAATCACGCCGAGTACTGCATTCAGAGAGTTGAACAGAAAATGTGGGCGGATCCGCGCTGTCAGCGCCATTAATCGCGCTTCGGCGAGCGCCGGAGAATGCTGACGCTGTCGCGTGTCGAAATACCAGAGCAACGCACCGGTTATCAGTGCAGCCCAGCACAGGGCACGCAGCAGACCGCCCTGGTCGTTTGCTACGGTATTTAGATGCATGTTGAAAACATATGCCGTGCTGGTTGTCAGCAGCGTCACGCCGAATACCAACAATGCGCCGGGCATGCCGGACAGGTGTTGCAGCAGCTTGTTCAAGGTATACAGCAGCAGCAGCGAGGCGATCAACGGCAGTTCAACGATACCTGCCAGCGTCAGGATTTCGATGGGGAGTGCGGCAAAACGCTGATTGGCGGCCAGCGCGGCAACCAGCATCAATAAATTGACGCCGAGCAGAATCCGCAGCCAGACGCCCTGATTGGTGAAGTCCGGCAAGCGTGGCCCGCTTGAGGCTGGATGGTTTTGCCGTATACTCGACATATTTGGAATATTACAACGTTACAAGGCAGCGGCAGGCAGCACGCCCTGCATGCACTGGGTTCATTATGACAGATCAGCAGCACGACAATTCGGACAAGGCTTGGTCGGGCCGTTTCTCCGAGCCGGTTTCCGAGCTCGTCAAGCGCTATACGGCTTCGGTGTTCTTCGATAAACGCATGGCCACGCAGGATATCCGTGGCTCGCTGGCGCATGCACGCATGCTCGGCAAGCAGGGCATCATCACCGCTGCCGATGTTGCCGCGATCGAATCCGGTATGACGCAGATCCTCAGCGAAATCGAGCGCAACGAATTCCGCTGGAATCTGGACGATGAAGATGTCCATCTGAACATCGAGAAACGGCTCACCGCACTGATTGGCGATGCCGGTAAACGCCTGCATACCGGCCGTTCGCGCAACGA
>Ga0073900_10000968_pt1 | contig 16688 bp, 12 predicted proteins | sample KloWWTmetKNB5Kit_FD_66666 | JGI IMG/M metagenome (GOLD analysis project Ga0073900, IMG submission 66666) | Active sludge microbial communities from Klosterneuburg, Austria, studying microevolution and ecology of nitrifiers - Klosterneuburg... | ecosystem: Engineered > WWTP > Aerobic digester >...
TCGGTGACGCCTGCGACGACGGCGATGTGAACACGACGAACGACCAGATCACTTCGGACTGCGAATGCGTAGGCACTGTTGTCTATGATTGCCCTGTTCTGATGGCGAACATCGGTGACGTCTGCGACGACGGCGACATGAACACGACGAACGACCAGATCACCGCGGATTGCGATTGCATCGGAACGGTGATCTGCGTTCCGCCCAGTATATCGGAGACCTCGAGTGATTCACCGATCTGCTCTGGGACAGTTCTCAACTTGGGCGTTACAGCAGGCGGAACAGGAACGCTGAGCTATGCATGGTCGGGTGCTGGTTTGTTCGACCCCGGACCACTTTCACAGTATGTTGCCGTAACGGGAGCTGCCACGGGGGATTATCAGGTCACGGTCTCGAACAACTGTGGCAGTGCTTCTGCCACGGTTTCCGTGGTCGTTGACGCGGCTCCCTCAGCGACGATCAGTTTTGATGGATCCCCGTACTGCACGACCAGCGGCTTCGCTCAAGTGACGCGGCTGGGGACCCCGGACGGCAGCTACTCCGCGGCACCTGCCGGGCTGGCGATCGATCCGGGCACCGGTTCGGTCGACTTGGATGCGAGCACCGCCGGGACCTATGTGGTGACCTACAGCATTGATGCCAACGGTGGCTGTGGACCGTTCAGCACAACGACCGATATCTTGGTGCAGGATCCCACCGTGTGGTATGCCGATGTGGATGGTGACGGGGTAGGCTCCGATGCCGATGCCGTTCTCGCCTGTGAGCAGCCTTCGGGCTATGTGGCCATCAGTGGTGATGCTTGCCCGACGGACCCGGATAAACTGGATCCCGGGATCTGTGGCTGCGGCATCCCCGATACGGATACGGACAATGATGGCGCGGCGGATTGTATTGATGGATGCCCTACGGACCCTGATAAGATCGCGCCTGGAGCCTGTGGTTGCGGCGTGCCGGATACCGATTCGGACGGGGACGGCATCGCGGATTGCATTGATAGCTGCCCGACCTTATCAGGCCAGATCGGAGATGCCTGCGACGATAATGATCCGGGCACGGAGGACGATGTGATCACTTCCGATTGCGTTTGTGCAGGCACGATCGTCTACGACTGCCCCGATCTTCAAGCGAACGTGGGCGACGCCTGCGATGACGGGGACGCCACTACGACGAACGACATGGTCACGGCCGATTGTGCGTGCGTAGGCACGAGCATCTACGACTGTCCTGACCTTCAGGCGAACGTGGGTGATGCCTGCGATGACGGGGACGCCACTACGACGAACGACATGGTGACGGCCGATTGTGCGTGCGTAGGCACGAGCATCTACGACTGTCCTGACCTTCAGGCGAACGTGGGTGATGCCTGCGACGATGGCGACGCCACGACCGAGAACGACATGGTGACGGCTGATTGCGCCTGTGTTGGCACGAGCATCTATGACTGCCCGGACCTTCAGGCGAACATCGGTGATGTGTGTGACGACGGCAATGCCGGGACCGACGAGGACGTCATCACGGAGGATTGCATTTGCCTAGGCGATATCATCGACGGCATCGGGGATCCCATCGGAAGTTCGGACGATGCGATGTCCTTGTTCCCGAACCCGAACCGTACCGGAGTGGTCACGTTGCACATCGAAGGACTTGGGCAGGGGCAGCGCGCTGTACTGATCGAGATCCACGATGCTTCGGGAAGGCTGGTCTATCAGGAAACGGCCCAAGCCGTGGGTGGTGTAGTTCACCACGGCATGGATCTTTCCAAGCGGGTCTCCCAAGGGTTGTACATGGTGGAAGCCATCGCCGGAGGCCGGCATTACCTGCGGCGCTTGGTGATCCAATAGGTCAGTTGTCCATTTATCTGTGATGGTCCCCGCTCTTCCCGGAAGAAGCGGGGACTTTCATTCCGGTCCGGTCGCCGGGCCATGAAGGTGATGGGCACGTCCTGTGGTGGTGGCCACTTAGGCACGTAGGAACTACCTTTGTAACCTCGGAAAAAGAGGTCGATTCACGGGGACAAGAGTGCCCAGATCGACGCTTTTCCCCCGATCCAACGAAGCACCAGGCCAGGCTGATCAATTCGGATCAAATAGGTGGCCCGTGAAACTGAAACAGAAAAAATAGACCGGACTGAAATGAAGGATCTTGGCAAATGGTCTGCACGTGCTTTCCGATGGGGTTTGATCATCTTGCTCATCGCGACGTTCAACAACGTGCAAGCCCAAGATGTCATCCCTTCATCGGCCGATATCCGTCTGGTACAAGGCACTGCCGGAGATCAACTGCTGGTGCAGATGAAGATCCACAGTACTTCGGATTTCGGCGGGATCCTCAGCGCGCTTACCGTTACGATCCGTTATGATGCGTCTTCCGGCATGGCGATCGGAGGGGGCACAAGCTTTTGTAGCGCATGGAGTGCTTTTTCGCCGTCCCCGGTCGTCCTGAACGGAGGGCTGGCCTATCGGACGTACAACGGTTTCGGGATCAACCGGCTGGAGGATCCTGTCTTTGACGGAGGTTGCGGTATATCCCTGGTGCCGGAGGAATGGTTCACCATCACGACCATCCCGGTCGCCGGGGAGGGTTGCACGGAATTCATCTTAGGCAATGACGCCTTCACCCAGCTGTCCAACCGGAATTACTACGTGTCCATGGGCGGCCACAATGTTACCGGGCAGGTTCTGGACGGACCGGTCAATGGCGGGAATTGCGCACCGGATTGCTTAGGCATTCCCGGAGGTACTGCGCTTCCCGGAACGCCTTGCGACGATCTGGACCCCGGCACATTCGACGATACTTGGGGTGCGAACTGTGTTTGCACCGGAACCACGGGCTGCGTTCCTCCAACGATCACGGGCACGAGCACCAACTCGCCGATCTGTTCCAGCAACGGGCTGAACTTGGCCGTTACGGCCACCGGTTCCGGACCATTGAGCTATGCATGGACGGGCGCTGGCAGCTATTCCCCCAATCCGACATCCGCAAGCGTGACGGTGACAGGGGCTGCTACGGGTCCATATCAAGTGACGGTGTCCAACACCTGCGGTGATGCGTCGGCATCCATTCCAGTGATGGTACAACAGGCACCATCCGCGACGATCGCATACGGTGGTTCTCCATACTGCGCTACCACCGGCACAGCCACGGTCACACGTACGGGCACGTCCGGCGGTACATACACCGCGAGCCCGGGCGGTCTGTCCATCACTGGGAGCACCGGAACGATCAATTTGGGGAACAGCACGGCCGGGACGTACACGGTGACTTACACTATTGCGGCGGGCGGCGGCTGCGCGGCCTTCAGCACCACGGCCACGGTTGTGATCACAGCTGGTCCTTCGGCTACGATCAGCTATGCGGGAACACCGTTTTGCGGTACCACCGGCACTGCAAGTGTTACGCGTACCGGGAGCGGCGGCGGAACCTATACGGCGAGCCCTAGCGGCCTTTCCATCAACGGGAACAACGGAACGATCAACTTGGGGAACAGCACGGCAGGCACGTACACGGTGACTTACACCATTGCGGCGGGCGGCGGCTGCGCGGCCTTCAGCACCACGGCCACGGTTGTGATCACAGCTGGCCCTTCGGCTACGATCAGCTATGCGGGAACACCGTTTTGCGGTACCACCGGCACGGCCACGGTCACGCGGACAGGCACTTCCGGCGGGACGTACACGGCGAGCCCGAACGGTCTTTCCCTCAATGGGAACAATGGAACGATCAATCTGGGGAGCAGCGCGTCCGGCACGTACACAGTGGCGTACACCATTGCGGCAGGCGGCGGTTGCTCAGCCTTCAGCACCACGGCCGCAGTGGTGATCAACGCTCCGGTCACCTGGTATGCGGACGTGGATAACGACGGCGTTGGGGATGATGCGAGCACCGTGCAGGCCTGTATCCCACCTGCCGGATACGTATCGGTAGGAGGGGACCTCTGCCCACAAGATCCGGACAAGCTTTCACCGGGGATCTGTGGCTGCGGGATCCCCGACACGGACACGGACAATGATGGGGCCGCGGATTGCGTGGATGGATGCCCCACGGACCCCGACAAGATCGCACCCGGGGTCTGCGGCTGCGGCATACCGGATATTGATTCCGACAAGGACGGGCTGGCTGATTGCATTGATAGCTGCCCGACATTGGTAGGTGAGATAGGCGGTCCTTGCGATGACGGTGATCCCACCACAGTCAATGACATCATCACACCGGAATGCATCTGTGCAGGGACGATCACCATCGGCATCACGGAAACGGAACAAGCACATGGGGTCACCGTGTCGCTCTACCCCAATCCGCATTTTTCAGGGATGGTCCATGTGGACATCGATGGTCTTACCGGCGGGAACGGGGACGTTTTGATCGAGGTACACGATGCATCTGGTCGGTTGGTCCATCAGGCTTCGGTCGCGCCGGTAGGAGGGAAGGCGCACTTTGCCATGGACCTGAAGGATGTGGGCCGTGGGCTTTACATGGTGGAAGTGATCACGGAGGGCCACCGGTATTTGAAGCGGCTGGTGATGCAGTAGTTGCGACCCATCCGGTCTTGATCGAACCGGGTCGCAACAAAAAAGGGCCATCCTGTGCAGGATGGCCCTTTTTCAGGGATGGATAGGAAGGCTCAGTAGTACACCAGGCGGCGCACTTTGGCGATGTGTTTCGCGAGACGGATCACTTGCTTGGTGTAGCCGAACTCGTTGTCATACCAGGTGTACAGCACCACGCTCCGCTTGTCGTTGCTCACGATGGTGGCGTTGCTGTCGAACACGCTGCAGCAGGTATCACCGATGATGTCGCTGCTCACCAGTTCGGGATCGACCTGGTAGTGGATCTGGTTCACCAGTTCGCCGTTCAACGCGGCGTTGCGGATCAACTCGTTCATCTGCTCCAAGGTCACGTCCTTCTTCACGGTGAGGCTCATGATGGCGAGCGAACCGTTCGGCGTGGGCACACGCACCGCGTTGGCCGTCAGCTTGTCCTTCAGGCTGGGGATCGCCTTGCTCACGGCAGTGCCGGCACCGGTGCTGGTGATCACCATGTTGATCGCGGCACTGCGGCCACGGCGAGGGCCCTTGTGGTAGTTGTCCAGCAGGTTCTGGTCGTTCGTATAGGCATGCACCGTTTCGATGTGGCCTTTCTCGATGCCCAGTTCGTCCTCCACCACTTTCAAAATGGGGGCGATGGCGTTAGTGGTGCAGCTGGCGGCGCTGAAGATGTTCTCGTTCTCGATGTCGAGATCCTTCTGGTTGATGCCGTATACGATGTTCGGGATCTCCTTGCCAGGGGCCGTCAGCAGCACCTTCTTAACGCCTTTGGACTTGAGGTGGCGCTCCAACGCTGCCCGGTTGGTGAAGGCTCCGGTGTTGTCGATCACTAAGGCGTCTTGGATGCCGTAAACGGTGTAGTCGATGTCCTCGGGGTTCGACGCGGCGATCAATTGGACCTGTTGGCCGTTGATGATGAGCGTTTGGTTCTCCAGGTCCTCCACCACAGTTCCCTTGAAGGCACCATGTACGCTGTCGTTGCGCAAGAGAGCGGCACGCTTCACGATCTGTTCGTCGTTGAGGGTGCGCATCACGATCGCACGGAGGCGCAATTGTTGGCCCTTGCCGGCCTGCTTGACAAGCTCGCGCGCCGCGATGCGGCCAATGCGGCCGAAACCGTACAGCACTACGTCCTGAGGCTTGAAGGTGTGCTTGTCCAGGCCGATGAAGCGGTCCAACTGCTTCTTGAGGAAGTCGGTGGCCGAAGTGTTCCCGGATTCCTTGAACTCGTGGGTCAAGCGGCCGATGTCGATCTTGCTGGGGGCCAGTCCGAGGGTCAAGAGGGTGCGGGCCAGCTCGGCGGTGGTCTTGATCTCGATGGGCTTGTGTACCACCGTGTCCGCATAATTGTAGAGCTTGATCACCTCCGAGGTGTTGATGTCCAAGAGGTGGTTCCGGAAGAAAACCAGTTCCACGCCGTGCTCGAACATCAGCTGACCTACCGAGTTCAGCAGGTCCACCGCGTATTTTTCACGGTCCACATAATCCTTTAGGCCGGCCTCATAGCCGACCTTCTTTGACAAAGTCTCCATGTTGGGGGTGTTGAGAAAAAGAGAACTGCTTCACGACAACTATGCTCAGCCCAAGTAGGCTTTGAGCAGCTTGCTGCGGCTGGTGTGGCGGAGGCGGCGGATGGCCTTCTCCTTGATCTGCCTTACGCGCTCACGGGTGAGGTCGAACTTGGCACCGATCTCCTCCAAGGTGAGCCCGTGGTTGATGTTGATGCCGAAGAACAGTTTCACCACGTCGCGCTCGCGCTCGGTGAGCGTGCTCAACGCACGGTCGATCTCCTTGGAAAGGCTTTCGTTGATCAGTACGCGGTCGGCCGGCATGCTGTCGTTGTTCGGCAGCACGTCCAGCAGGCTGTTGCTCTCGCCTTCCACGAAGGGGGCGTCCATGCTGATGTGACGTCCGCTCACCTTCATGGTGTCGGCGACCTTCTCCGGGGGGAGCTCCAGCAAGGTGGCGAGCTCGTCCGCACTGGGCGGGCGCTCATATTCCTGCTCCAGCTTGGCGAAGGCCTTGTTGATCTTGTTCAGCGACCCCACTTGGTTCAGCGGCAGGCGTACGATACGGCTCTGCTCGGCCAGTGCCTGAAGGATGCTCTGGCGGATCCACCACACCGCGTAGCTGATGAATTTGAAACCGCGGGTCTCGTCAAAGCGCTGCGCCGCCTTGATCAGTCCGAGGTTGCCCTCGTTGATCAGGTCGGGAAGGCTCAGGCCCTGGTTCTGGTATTGCTTGGCCACGGAGACCACGAAGCGCAGGTTGGCTTTCACCAATTTGTCCAGCGCGGCGCCATCGCCCTTCTTGATCTTGCGGGCAAGCTCGACCTCCATTTCGGCATTGATCAGACCTTCCTTCCCGATCTCCTGGAGATACTTGTCCAAAGACTGGCTCTCCCGATTGGTGATCGACTTGGTGATCTTGAGTTGGCGCATTCTGCTGGTCACGGGCGTCGGGGGTATTTAGTGGATGGAGGTGTGGAGATCGAAGGAACTTGTTCCGGTTGATAACACGCGTACCGGGCACTTCGTTCAGTCAGGCCGCGAAGGTACATCCGCCCCGTGCGATCAGGCAAGCCGCCGCAAGGGGGATCTTGTTCTTTTTTGAAAGTGCCTGATGGTTAACCGGTTACACGCCAAGGCCATAGTAGGCCCGCATGCCGTTCGGGTATACGCCCTCGATCAACACGCCGCCCTGCCTGCCGACAAGCGCCTTGTCAATGTCCGCCGGGCTGCGCATCGGCTTCTGGTCGATCTTGGTGATGATGAAGCCTTCGCGGATGCCGATGCTGCGCAATTTCCCACCGTTGATGCGCACCACCTTTACGCCGTTCCCGATCCTCAGGGCCTTCAGTTCCGCGTCTGTGGCGGCGGCCAGTTCGGCACCCAGCGTGGGCAGGCTTACATCCTTCGAAGCCGTTGGGGATTCCGCGCCTGCACGGCCGAGCAAGGTCATGTCCATCACTTCTTCCTTGCCGTCGCGCACCAAGGTGATCGCCACTTTGTCGCCAGGGCTGAATTTGCCCACCTGCTCCTGTAGTTCAGGCACGTTGTCCACGTTCATGGCACCCACCTTCACGATCACGTCGCCGCTCTTCACGCCTGCGGACTTCGCCGCGCCGTCGTCCATCACATCCTTTACATAGACGCCTTTCAAGCGCGTCAGGTCGAGGCTCTTCGCCATGTCCTGATCGATATCGCTGATGGTGACGCCCAGGTAGGCGCGGCGCACGCTGCCGAACTCCATCAGGTCGCCGGTGACCTTGCTGACGATGTTCGACGGCACCGCGAAGGAATAGCCGGTGTAAGCGCCGGTGGTACTTGCGATCGCGCTGTTGATCCCGATGAGGTCGCCGGTGGTATTGACCAGCGCTCCGCCGCTGTTGCCCGGATTCACCGCCGCATCGGTCTGGATGAAGCTTTCGATCGGGAAGATGTCCTTGGCCGGGTCATATTGCAGGATGTTGATGCTGCGGGCCTTGGCACTGACGATCCCGGCGGTCACCGTGCTCGTCAGGTTCATCGGGTTGCCCACGGCCAGTACCCATTGGCCCACCTTCACGTCATCGCTGTTGCCGAAGGTCAGCGTGGGCAGGTCCTTCTCATCGATCTTGATCAAGGCGATGTCGGTGCTCGGGTCGCGGCCGATCACCGTCGCGTCGTATTTCCGCTTGTCATTCAAGTGTACCTGGATCTTGTCGGCATTCTCCACCACGTGGTTGTTCGTCACGATATAGCCGTCGTTGCTGATGATGACACCACTGCCCGCGCCGCGTACCTGCTCCGGTGCCGGTTGCGCATAGCCCCAGAAGTAGCTCCCCACGGGTCCCCGTTGCACGGTGGCCTCGGTGGTCACATGGACCACGGCGTCGATGCTCTTGGTGGCGGCGGTGGTGAAGTCCGCGGCCTCTACCGCGGTGCCGCCGGCAGTGGGCATGCCCACGAAATGCGCAGGGACATTGGTGGTCGATGAAGTGACGGCGTCGGGCGAAGGGCTGATACGGTCATGTACGCCCAAGGCCAACAACCCGCCGGCCACGGCCATGCCGAAGTATCCCAATGCACGTTGGAAGGTTCCTGTTTGCTTGTTCATTTTTATGGTCTTGTGCCTTATTGCACAACAAAGCAACGCAGGTCTGAAAGCCTTGTTCGGCGCGGTGCTGTTAACAACTGTTGATCGCTTTTTGTGTGCATTCTGGCGTCAGGCCTACCGTGCGAGGAGCATGCCAAAGCGATATTTGCTGCCGATATGGCGATCATCCCCTTTTCCAAATGGCATGGCACCGGCAACGATTTCATCCTCGTGGATGACCGCGATGGCGCGCTGCCGACCGACGCTGTGGAACTCGCACGGAAGCTTTGCGATCGCCACTTCGGCATTGGCAGTGATGGCCTGATCCTTTTGCGCCGTCCGGAAGTAGAGGGAACGCTCTACCACATGGAATTCCTGAATCCCGATGGCAGCCGCAGCTTCTGTGGGAACGGGAGCCGCTGTGCGTTCGCCTTTCGGAGCATGCTTCTGGGTGATCGCGCAGCAGCGAAGTTCACCGCTATCGACGGCGTACATAAAGCGAAGTGGAGCGAAGATGAAGTAGAGATCACCATGCGTGATGTGGAGGGAATTGAACGCTTGGCCGGGAATATGGACCTGCTCCACACAGGCTCACCGCACTTGGTGATCTGGGTGGAAGATCCCGCCGCCGTGGACATCGTTCCCACAGCACATGAACACCGTTATGGTGCGCGCTTCGCGAAAGAGGGCGTGAACGTGAACTTCGTGCGCTGGCACGACGGTCGTGTGGAAATGCGCACCTACGAGCGCGGCGTGGAGGCCGAGACCCTGAGCTGCGGCACGGGCGTCACCGCAGCGGCATTGAGCGCGATGGCACGTGGTCATGGGCACGATGGTTGTGCCGTAACAACGCCGGGAGGTGCATTGCATGTGAGCGCACGCCGAAGTGGTGAAGGGTTTGCCGACATCTTGCTTCGCGGCCCGGTGAAGGAGGTTTTCAAAGGCGAGGTTGAACTTTCCGCATGAAGAAGGTCCTGCTCTTGCTCGTTCTCATCGTGTTGCTGGTCGGCGGGTTCTTCGCGTGGCGGAAGTGGAAGGAGATCTTCGGCCCCGGGGTAAGCTTCGCGGCAAAGGAGAAGGTGTTGCTGATCCCGACCGGCGCCGACCTCGACCAGGTCGTGGACAGCCTGATGGCCACGGGGATCGTGCAGGACCCGAAGACCTTCCATTGGGTGGCAGAACGCAAAAAGTACGCGGGCAAAGTGCGGGCAGGACGCTACGTGGTGCCCAGCGGCATGTCCATGAACGACCTCGTGAACAAGCTGCGGAACGGGGAGCAGGATCCCGTGCGGATCACTTTCACCAACATCAAGGACATCCCGCAGTTGGCCGGACAGGTGGCGAAGTACCTCGAGGCGGATTCATTAGCCATGATGGATGCCATCATGGCCCCCGCCACTGCGGAACGCTTGGGGTTCACGCGGCAGACCATCATCTCGCTGTTCCTCCCGAACACCTACGAGGTGTGGTGGACGGTGACGCCGGATCAGCTGATCGACCGCTTTGCCAAGGAGTACAAACGCTTTTGGGGCCCGGAACGCCAGACTGCTGCCAAGGCGTTGGGGCTTACGCAAAGTGAAGTGAGCACGCTGGCCAGCATCGTACAGGCGGAGACGGGCAAGGCTGCGGACGCGCCCATGATCGCCAGCGTCTACCTCAACCGCTTGCGCATCGGCATGCCGCTCCAAGCGGATCCCACGCTGAAATTCGCCCTCGGCATGGACACGCTGAACCGCCTCCTCACCGCCGACATGCGCATCGATTCGCCGTACAACACCTATACGCATGTGGGTTTGCCGCCGGGTCCGATCAACCTGCCCGAGCCGCGCTACATCGAAGCCGTCCTCCATCCCGCCAAAAGCAATTACCTCTACTTCTGCGCCCGTGAGGACCTGAGCGGTTACAGCAACTTCAGCGCCACCTACCAACAGCATATGGTCAACGCGCGCCGCTACCAACAGGCTCTGAACAAGCGTGGGATCTACCGTTGAGCAGTTGTCAGTTGTCCGTTCTCAGTTGTCAGGCGTGCGGACCCAGCTTACAGTGCCGCATGGCACATCTGCGCCCATCATCGTGGCCAAGGCATTATCTGCGTCATCTGTGTCATCTGCGGTTCTCCTTTCCGCGGGAGTAGTCATTCGTGCCGATAGGCACATCTGCGGTTTTCCTCCTCTTCAGCGGTGATCAGCTCTTTCCGCGTCATCAGCGTTCCATTCACCACACATCCAAGCCCTATTTTCGCGCCCCATCCAATACAAGCATGAGCAAGATCAAGTTCGGTACCGACGGCTGGAGGGCCATCATCGCGCAGGAATTCACCGTGGACAACGTCGCCCGTGTCACCGTGGGCGTGGCCCTGTGGTTAAAGAAGAATTTTCCGGAAGACCCCAGCGTGGTCGTCGGGCACGACTGCCGCTTTGCCGGTGAGCTCTTTGCGGAGACCACCGTCAAAGTGCTGGTGAGCCATGGCATCAAAGTACACTTGGCCAAGGATTTCGTGAGCACGCCGATGGTCTCGCTCGGCACCTTGAGGTCGAAGTCCAGCATGGGCGTTATCATCACCGCCAGCCACAACCCGCCCAGCTACAATGGATATAAACTGAAGGGTTCCCACGGCGGTCCGTTGATCCCCGAGCAGGTACAGGAGGTGGAGGACCTGATCCCCGATGAACATGGCATAGACCTCGCCAACGTCGACTTCAAAAAGGCCGTGGCCGATGGCCTGCTCAAGGGTGTCGACCTGGAAGCCATGTACGTGGACCATGTGGAGAAGAGCTTCGACCTGGAAGCCATCCGCAAGAGCGGCCTGAAGCTCGGCTACGACGCCATGTACGGCTCCGGCCAGAACGTGATCCCACGCATCCTGCCGGAAACAACCTTACTGCACTGCGACTACAACCCCTCTTTCATGGGGCAGGCGCCGGAGCCGATCCACAAGAACCTCATCCCGTTCTCCGAGCTGATCGAGAAGGACAAGTTGGACTGCGGCTTAGCCACCGACGGTGACGCGGACCGCATCGGCCTCTACAACGCCAAGGGTGAGTTCGTGGATTCGCACCACATCATCCTGCTGCTGATCCACTACCTGGTGAAGTACAAGAAAATGACCGGCAAAGTGGTGGTGGCCACCAGCACCACACCGAAAGTGGAGCGGCTCTGCGCACACTACGGATTGGAGTATCAGGTGACCAAGATCGGCTTCAAGTGGATCTGCGGCATCATGATCACCGACGACGTGCTGGTGGGCGGCGAAGAGAGCGGCGGCATCGCCATCAAGGGCCACATCCCTGAGCGCGACGGCATCTGGATGGGCCTCACCATCTGGGAATTCATGGCCAAGAGCGGCAAGAGCCTCGACGACCTCGTGCAAGAGGTTTACGCCATCACAGGACCTTTCGCCTATGAGCGCAACGACCTGCACATCACCGAGGCCATCAAGCAGAAAGTGCTGAAGGACTGCGATGCCGATGCCTACAAGAGCTTCGGGGCGTACACGCCCCTCAAGCGCGACACGCTGGACGGCTACAAGTACTTCTTCGAGAACGAGGAATGGCTGATGATCCGCGCCAGTGGAACGGAACCGGTACTGCGCCTCTATGCAGGTGGTGCCACCATGGACGACGCCCGGAAGATCCTCGCTGCCTGCCGCAAAACGATCGGCGCATAGCTGGCGCGGGCGCGAACGCACAAGCGCCATGGAAAGTGAAGGCCGGGTCGCAGCGAGCAAGTCCAACAAGGTCGGGCCATCAAGCATATTGCGTCGCGGTCAAGGCATTATCCGTGGCCATTCATCGGCGGCGCCTTCAGGCGCATCTGCGGAACATCGCGGCAAAGTCATTCATCTGGGTCATCTGCGTCATCTGCGGATAAAAGCATTGGCATTCGTCTTTCTTAGCGGAACGATCCTGCCTGCAACGGCGCAGGTCCCTGCGGAAACCGACAGCATCAACCCCCGACGCGCATGGCTTGTGGCCGGCGGCACTGCGGCCTTCGCCACAGGCTCCCTCATCGCCCTCAACGAAGCGTGGTACAAAGGCCACGACCGCACCACTTTCCACGGCTTCGACGACGGCGACGAATGGTACCAAGTGGACAAGCTGGGCCATGCACACAGTTCCTACCAGTTGGGCCGCGCAGGCCATGCCGCCTTCCGTTGGGCAGGGCTGAATGAAAAAGTGTCCACATGGGTCGGTGGCTCCGTGGGCCTGCTTTACCTCACCGGCATCGAATACCTTGATGGCCACTCTTCCGCATACGGCTTCAGCGGTTGGGACATGGCGGCGAACGGTGCCGGTGCCGCGCTCTTCATCGGGCAGCAGTTGGGTTGGCACGAGCAGCGCATCCTGTTGAAATGGTCCGCGCATCCCACCGACTTCGCGGCGCAGCGGCCGGACGTGCTGGGCTCCACTTTATCGGAACAGTTGCTCAAGGACTACAACGGCACCACCGTCTGGCTCAGCGCCAACCCGCATGCATTCGGCTGGAAGGCCATGCCCATCTGGCTGAATTTCTCGGCGGGCATGGGTGCGGAGGGCATGCTCAACGCACGGAGCAACCCCGGCTCCTACCGGCAGTACTACCTCGCGCCGGACATCGCCTTCTCCCGCATCCCGACGCGGAGCAAGGCCGTGCGCACCCTGTTCTTCATGCTGGATGCATTGAAGATGCCCACGCCCGCAATAGAGTTCCGCAGCAACGGCGACGTGCGAGGGCACTGGCTCTACTTCTGAAGTTTTCCCTCCAGCAGCATCAGCTGCACCTTCAGCACCGCGGCCACGGTCAGGCTGTCCCGCACCTCGCCGCGTTGCACCATTTCGTAAAGCTCGGAGAACGGCAGTTTGCGCTGCTTCAGCTCCTCGTCGTGGTCCGGCTGCGGGGCATGGAAGGTGAGACCCTGTGCCACGAAAATGATGGCCTGCTCATCGCTGGCGCTGTTGCTCAGGTCCATCTGCAGGATCTCCGTAAATCGTTCCGCCTCGAGGCCCACTTCCTCGCGCAACTCACGCTTGGCGCTTTCCACGGCGGGGATGTTCCGGTCGCCGCCCCCTTCGGGCATCTCCCAGCTGTAGGCCTCCATCGGGTAGCGGTACTGCCCCACGATCCACGTGTTCATCTCGTCGTCCAAGGGGATCACGCCCACCGCGAGGTTCTTGAAATGGATCACCCCGTACACGCCCTGCTTGCCACCGGGGTCGATCACCTCATGGTGTGCCACCGAGATCCACGGCGTCTCGTAGGCGGGAGTTTCGCTCAAGGTCGTCCAAGGGCCACGCTTCTTCATGCGGCAAAGATCGCAAAGGAGTATCGGGTGGAATGCGAACCGCAGATGGCGCAGATCTACGCAGATGAAATGCAGTGGATCTTCAGTGTATACCTGTCGGTGGCAGGCATTCGGCCGCTAGGCCGCATCTGCGATTCTCCCTTGTCGGCGAACGGAATTATCCGTGTCGATCCGTGTTCATCCGTGGTTCCCTTCCCGGCGGACGGCATTATCTGCGCGCATCTGCGCCATCTGCGGTTTTCCCTTTCTCGGCGGAAAGCGATCCTCTGGAGATCACCGCAGCGAAGGATTCAACCGGAAGAGAATATCCAATTTCATCACGCTTCGTACCCGTTCGCTATTCTTGATCGCCGGGCTCCAGCAGATCGTCCGCGCCAAGCGCATCGCCTCATCATCGCAGCCGCCGCCGAGGAAATTCAACGTGCGCAGATTGCTGATGCTGCCGCTGGTCTCCACCACGAACTCGATGGTCACCTTGCCCTGGATGTCCAAGCGGAAAGCCTCCGGCGGATACTTCAGGTTGTCCGCTAGGAATTGGGGCAAAGCGCGCAGGCCGCCCGTGATCCGCGGCATGGCCAAGGTGTCCACGGCGCGGTCTTCGTAGAGGGTGTCGCTCTTGTCCGAAGGCAGCGTGGATGAAAGAGGTGGGCACGGCTCCTTCTTCCCGTGCAGTTTCCCGTAGCGCTTCGCATTGAACGGGACCGCGATGGAATGGTCAGTGTCCATCGGTGTTCCGCTCACTGACGCCGACCTCCAGCGGATCAGCTTCACCAAGCGCAGGGCCTCGGTATCGCAGGCGGGCTCCAGCGGGATCTGCACGCGCAGGCTGCGGATGCTGCCGTCCCCGAGCACCTTGAAGGCCACCACCACATCCCCTTTCAGGCCCGCGGCCAGCGCTTCCGCCGGAAAATGCTGCTCCTGCTCCAGCATCCAGGCCACCGCCTGTTTGCCGCCGTAGGGTTCCGGAGCGGCGAAGGCCTGTGCACTGGCGCAAGCTGTTCCGAGGAAATAAGCGAGAAGTAAAAGTGAAAGGCGTCCCATGGTCCCGTAAATTTGCGACATGTCCGCTCAACAAAAACCGGTCCCGGGTGACGAGGTCTCTTTTCTCAACGATGTGGGAGGGGGGCTTGTATTGGAACTTCTTGGGCGCGACCAGGCGAAAGTGCGCACGAACGACGGTTTCGAACTGGTCTATCCGATCAAGGAACTGGTGCTGAACGCGCGGGACCTGAACCACACCGTGAGCGATCACCAAGCGCAGTTGCGTGCTTCGGACGACCGTATGGCCGAGCGCATCGAGCGCGACAAGGGCCGTGGCGCCACGGTGCAGAACGGAGGCAGAGCGCCCAAGCCGGTGGAAGACCCCGGCGTAATGGAAGTGGACCTGCACCTGCACAAATTGGTGGAGGACGAAGCCTCATTGAGCGACGGGGAGAAGCTCCGCTTCCAGCTGGAATTCTTCGAGCGCCGCCTGAACACGGCCATCCGCGAGCGCAAAAAGCGCGTCATCGTCATCCACGGCGTGGGTGAGGGCATCTTGCGGGAAGAAGTTCGCAAAGCCCTGCAGTTCTACGAAGGTGTGCGTTTCGACGATGCCGACCCACGTAAATACGGCTACGGTGCAACGGCCATCGAGATCCTGCACCATTGAGACCAAGCATGAATTAAACCAGCGGACCAGAGAAACGTCAGATGCCCCATCTGTGTCTATCCGTGTTCATCCGTGGTTAAAAACACATGGATCTGTGGTGAACCAGATCCAGTAACGTTCATTGACATCCCGCGCATCGCTCCGCCGTTCTTTCCGCCGCAAGGCGGGGAGGGAGGAAAGTCCGGGCAGCATAGGGCACCGTGCTTCCTAACGGGAAGGGGTACCACTGGTGACGGTGGTGCCATGGAAAGTGCCACAGAAAGGGAAACCGCCGACCCGTCGCAAGACGGAGGTAAGGATGAAAAGGTGGGGTAAGAGCCCACCAGTGCCTCGTGTGAGCGGGGCAGCTTGGTAAACCCCACGGGCTGAAAGACCAAATAAGCCGGGGCTCCCGTCCTCGGACGGGATAAGGGCGGCCCGCTTGATCCCGGCGGGTAGGTCGATAGAGGTCCCGCGTGAGCGGGATCCCAGATAGATGGCGGAGCCTTCACTGCCGCAAGGCAGCGGAGGACAGGATCCGGCTTACAGGTGCGCGGGTATTTTTTGAAAGGCCCCGGCGGGATGCTGGGGCCTTTCGTGTTTCATCACGGATGCCTGAGTTGGGAATAAGTGAACTAGTGCTGAGGAGTATGGGCACGAGCGTGGACGCACGCGCCAGTGCAGGCGCCTCCGTCATCCCGGGCCCCGACCCGGGTCGCACTAGAACGCGATCCGCGATTACTCCGGACGCCAGTGATCAAGAACTAGTAGGACATCCCCCGCTGCCGCTTTTCTTCACTCAGGTTCCTGCACAAGTACTTCTCGTGCGGGGCCAAGATGCCCGGGATATCAGCGGTGGTGCCTATGCTGGTTTTGATCATGGGGGTGGGCATTGGCTTGATAGGGTAGCACGAGCGTGGACGCACGCGCCAGAGTGGGGGTGGACGCTCGCACTATTTCGGGACGCCGCCGAGCAACAGATAAGTTCTACCTCCCGCAGGGTCTCTCGCAGAGGACCCTGCGGTTGAGTGGTTGTAACGCAGGTACTGTGTTAACATGCAAGTGTCCTGTCGATTTATTTTCAACTATCTTTAAACCTCCAAAGGAAGTTGCTGCAAAGCACTATCCTGTGTAGCCTGGGCATTGTTCCGGGCTA
>Ga0073900_10000973_pt1 | contig 16651 bp, 18 predicted proteins | sample KloWWTmetKNB5Kit_FD_66666 | JGI IMG/M metagenome (GOLD analysis project Ga0073900, IMG submission 66666) | Active sludge microbial communities from Klosterneuburg, Austria, studying microevolution and ecology of nitrifiers - Klosterneuburg... | ecosystem: Engineered > WWTP > Aerobic digester >...
CAGCGCGGGTTTCACCCGCATCTCTGCCGACGATTCCCCCAGCACCGCGCTGGAGCGTGCCGAACGGGCTGTGGAGTACGCGCAGCACCACGGACACAACAAGGTGTTCAGCCATGGCGATCTGGTGCGTAAAGGGCTGCTGGACGGTGCGACCAGAACAGGTGCGGTCGACCTGTTCTGAGTCTTCAATAGCCCTGCTTTTTACTCCTGGCGCGGCCCTGGGTTCCAGGCTGGCAACTGGTAGCCAGTGACCAGCGCAATACCTCGCAGGAGTGTGGCGGTGGCGGCCGAGGCAATCAGCGCGGCCCATGCAGGCATACCCATCCAGGGTGCCGCAACCAGAATCCAGGTTCCGAGAAACGCACAAATGGCGTAGGGACGGTGGTCCCGGAAGGCGCTGGGGATTTCATTGCACACGATGTCACGCAACACGCCGCCAAATACGGCTGTGATAACCCCCATCATGACGGCCACAATCGCCGGCATCTGCATGTCCAGGGCAATCTGCGCACCGGAGGCCGAAAACAGCCCCAGTCCAATGGCGTCAGGCCACAGCATGGCGCGCTCTGTCACCTCAAAATGGCGTGCACGCAGGAACAGCATGGCGAGGACGCACAGGGCCAGCAGCGCCCACAGCCACGAGGCGTGTTCCATCCAGAAGAAGGGTCTGCGGTCAAGCAGGATGTCCCGCATGGTGCCACCACCGAATGCGGCCAGCCCTGCCACCACGACTACACCCACCGCATCGAGTTTCTTGCGCGCAGCCTCCAGCAGTCCGGACAGCGCAAAGGCGCCCGTGGCCAGGAATTCCACCGTGAGTTGTACGAAGGAAAAGTCCAGAGGAAGCGGACTGGTCATGTGATTCTCCGGGACGTGCGAAAGTGAGTGTATTTCCGGGCCACGGATTGTGGGTCAAAAAAAGGGGCACATCCGTGCCCCTTTCGCTTGCTGCATGCCCTGTTGTCAGGGGAAGCGCATTACGCTGCAGGTTCCTGCTCAAACGGCAGGGTCATGTTGCGCAGGTCGCGTTTGGTTTCCACCAGCACCAGCGGGCGGTCGTCCAGCGCCACGGGAGCAGGGCGTTCGCGGGGCACGTGCACTGCGACAGGTTCTGCCGCGATGGCTGCCTGCACGGTGGCCACGCGCTCGGGATCGCTGTTGACCCACTGCAGACCGGAGCCTTGTGCCACTTCCTGCAGGGATTGCAGGGGCAACGCGTAGGTAGTGACCTTGGGCATACCCGTGGCCGCAGGTGCAGGTGCGGTCGCTGCTGCTTTGGACACTGCAACCGGGGCTGCGACAGGTGTCGCCACAGCTTGTGGTGCTGCCTCGGCGTTGGCGGCTTCTACAGGCGCCAGTTCTGCCTGTTCGGCAGGAGCCTGTTGGCGCTCGCCGCGCTCACCCCGGTCCTGGCGTGGGCCACGCTCGCGGCCATAGCGGTCGCGGGAGCGCTTCTCACGGCCTTCGCCGCTTTCGTTTTCAGCCGGCGCTGCATTGCCATCCACAGGTGTTGCTGCGGCTGCTGCCTGGCCATCGGCGTCCACAAAGCCCAACTGGGCTTGCTGGTCTTCTGGTGCGGCGTTGCCGTTGACGTCATCCTGGCGTGGGCCACGGTCGTTGCGGCGGCCACGGCCACCACGGCCACCACGGCCACCACGGCCACCACGGCCACCTTCGCGGCCTTCACGTGGCTGGTTCTGGCCTTCTGCGGGGGCTTCACCGTTGCCATTGGCTTCGGCGCGGGGTTCGTTGCTACGTTCACCGTTGTCAGCACGTTCACCACGGGGCGCACGCTCCTGACGGGGGCCACGGTCGCCGCGTTCAGCGCGATCGCCACGGGGCGCACGATCCTGGCGGGGCTCGTTGCGGTTGCCGTCTTGCGCAGCATTGCCGCCGTCGGCATTGACCTGCACATTGGCGTCCTGGTTCAGCGGCTTGCCTTCGGCGTCGAAGCGTTCACGTTGGGCATTGTTGCCCTGGCGTTCGCCACCACGTCCGCGTCCACCACGTCCGCCACGGCCATCACCGCGACCGTCGTTGCGGTTGGCACTGCCATTACCATCGCGTCCTTCGGGGCGTTCTGCACGGCCTTCGCCGCGCGGGCCACGGCCGTCACCACGTCCGCCATTGCGGTTGCCGTCACGACCACCGCGACCACCTTCGCGGCCTTCGCGTTTGTCTTCTGGCTTGGCCACAGGGGCCGCCACGGGCTTGGCAGGTACAGGAGCTTCGCCGCCAAACAGGCTCTTTAACCAGCCGAAGAAGCCCTTGCTTTCTGCCGCCTTGGCTACGGGGGCGACTGCTACCGGTGCAGCCACGGCCTTGACGGGCTCGGGCTTGGGGGGAGCGATTGGCGCCGGTGCATCGGGCAACACGCCCTTGATGATCGGGGTTTGCTTGTTGGTGGGCTCTTGCGAACGGCGGGTCACGCTGGTGGCCTCTTCCATATCGTCGGCCATCTTGTAGCTGGCTTCGATGTGGTCCAGACGCGGGTCATCGTGCTTAAGGCGCTCGAGCTTGTAGTTGGGCGTTTCCAGTGTCTTGTTGGGCACCATCAGCACATTGATGCGCTGTTTGAGTTCGATTTTGGCGATCTCGGAGCGCTTTTCGTTCAACAGGAACGACGCCACATCGACAGGCACCTGGCACAGCACGGAAGCCGTGCTGTCTTTCAGCGACTCTTCCTGGATGATTCGCAGAATCTGCAGCGCGCTGGATTCGGTGTCGCGGATATGGCCAGAGCCGCCACAACGGGGGCAAGGGATCGAAGCTCCTTCGGAGAGAGCAGGGCGCAGACGCTGGCGGCTCATTTCCATCAGGCCGAATTTGCTGATAGTGCCGAACTGCACGCGGGCACGGTCCTGGCGCAGCGCGTCGCGCAAGCGGTTTTCCACTTCGCGGCGGTTGCGGGACTCTTCCATGTCGATAAAGTCGATCACGATCAGTCCGCCCAGATCGCGCAGGCGCATCTGGCGTGCCACTTCGTCAGCGGCTTCCAGGTTGGTGCGGGTGGCGGTTTCTTCGATGTCGCCGCCTTTGATGGCGCGGGCCGAGTTCACGTCCACGGACACCAAGGCTTCGGTGTGGTCGATAACGATGGCGCCGCCGGAGGGCAGTTGCACCGTGCGGGCGTAGGCGGACTCGATCTGGTGTTCGATCTGGAAACGGCTGAACAGCGGGGCATCGTCACGGTAGCGCTTCACACGCGCGGCGTGCTCGGGCATGACGTGGGCCATGAACTGCTGGGCCTGCTCGTACACATCGTCGGTGTCGATCAGGATGTCTCCGATGTCGTGGTTGAAGTAGTCGCGGATCGCACGGATCACCAGGCTGGATTCCTGGTAAATCAGGTAAGCACCCTTGCCACCCTTGGCAGCGCCGTCAATGGCGGACCAGAGCTTGAGCAGGTAGTTCAGGTCCCACTGCAGCTCGGGCGCGCTACGGCCGATGCCGGCGGTGCGGGCAATGATGGACATGCCGTTGGGGTATTCCAACTGGTCCATGTTTTCTTTGAGTTCAGCGCGGTCGTCACCTTCGATGCGGCGCGACACGCCACCACCACGGGGGTTGTTGGGCATCAGCACCACATAGCGGCCGGCCAGCGAGACAAAGGTGGTCAGGGCTGCGCCCTTGTTGCCACGCTCTTCTTTTTCAACCTGGACCAGTAGTTCCTGGCCTTCCTTGATGGCGTCCTGGATGCGGGCCTGGGAAGCAGACACGCCTTCCTTGAAGTACATCCGGGAGATTTCCTTGAACGGCAGGAAGCCGTGGCGGTCTTCGCCGTAGTCGACGAAGCAGGCTTCCAGCGAAGGCTCGACGCGCGTGACGACGGCCTTGTAGATATTGCCCTTGCGCTGTTCGCGCCCTTCGATTTCGATTTCGTAATCGAGGAGTTTTTGTCCGTCGACAATGGCCAGGCGGCGTTCTTCAGCCTGCGTGGCGTTGATCAGCATCCGTTTCATGGAGTGCGTCCTTCATCAGTAGTACATGCCCAAAGCGGGCTTATGACACCTGAACTGACGAGCTGAAACGAGGAGGAATTGCCGGAGAACTTCGACTCAAACGAGGCGTCGAAGCGTGGGCGCGTGGAGGGGAGCAAGGGGATGCGTTTGTGAATTTGCTATTGAATTAATAGCTGGTTGCGCCCGATTGACGGGGGCTACAGGCCGATCCATGCCAATAAACGGCACGAAAACGCGCCGCAGGCAAAAGTGGATCAGGCTCAACAACACAAACATCTTGCTTCATTCCGTTGACAGACGGTGGGTCTGCAAACTTTGGGTATTCCGTATCAGTGTTTCAATTCGTCGGCTTGACCGTACTGCAGGCAGGCTCTCACAGGCATTTGGCGTGTGATGGGCGTGCGCTACAACCCGGCGGCATCGACCTTCCAGCGCGTCTGTGTATGGCGTGTGGACTAAACTCCAGACAAATCAACCACTTACAGCGCATCGCTAGTGAAACACATTATAGGGGCCAATCCCGCTCCACCGAGTCCCCAAGTGAAAACCCTAAGCGTCGAGGAAGACGGGGCAGGTCAGCGCCTGGACAATTACCTGATGCGCCAGCTCAAGGGCGTGCCCAAGACCCACGTCTACCGCATCATCCGCAGCGGCGAGGTGCGGGTGAACAAGGGCCGGGCCAGCGCAGAAACCCGGCTTAACGCCGGTGACGTGGTTCGCCTGCCGCCGGTGCGGGTGTCCGAGCGGGCCGAGCAGAAAAGCCAGTCCATGGCGGCGCAGGCGGGTGCGTATGTGCCGGCAAAGGACTTCCCCATCCTGTTTGAAGATGACAGTTTCTTGGCCATCAACAAGCCTGCCGGCGTGGCGGTACATGGGGGCTCGGGGGTGAGTTTTGGCGTGATCGAGCAATTGCGCATGGCACGGCCGCAGGCCAAGTTTCTGGAGCTGGTGCACCGGCTGGACCGGGAAACCTCCGGAATATTGCTGGTTGCCAAGAAGCGCAGCGCCCTGAAAAATCTTCAGGACCAGTTCCGGGAACGGGAAACCGGCAAGACCTACCTGGCGCTGGTGCTGGGCACCTGGCCGGCCAACAAGAAGGTACTGGACAAGCCGTTGCACAAATACCTGTTGCCGGGCAAGGGGGGAGAAGACGGCGAGCGCCGCGTCAAGGTGGTGTCCAAAGATGATCCGGATGGCATGCCGTCGCTGACGCTGGTCAAGGTGCGCGAGGCATCGCCCAGCTACTCGCTGCTGGAGGTCACCATCAAGACGGGGCGCACGCACCAGATCCGCGTGCATCTGGCGTCCGAGGGCATGCCCATCGTAGGGGACGATAAATATGGGGACTTTGAGGTCAACAAGGCGCTGGCCCGTGCCACCGGTCCCGGCGCACTCAAACGCATGTTCCTGCACGCCTGGCGCCTGCAGTGCAACCATCCCGCAACCGGTGAGCGGCTGGAGTTGCGCGCCGATTTGCCTCCCGAGCTGATGCAATTCCTGCTTGAGGCCATGCCGGCCACACCGCCGGCACCCCAGTAAAACCAGATACGACTCTTTTTGCATGACTACTTCTCCCAAACCGCGCAAACGCCAGTTCGACCTGATTGCCTTCGACTGGGACGGCACCCTGTTTGACTCCACCGCCATCATCACCCGCAGCATCCAGCTGGCGGTAGGCGATGTGGGTGGCACAGTACCCAGTGATCATGAGGCCTCCTACGTGATTGGCCTGGGCCTGATGCAGGCGCTGGCCCATGCTGCACCGGACGTGCCGCAGGACAAATACCCCGAGCTGGGCGAACGGTACAAGTTTCACTACATGCGGCACCAGAACGACATCAGCCTGTTCAAGGGCGTGTTACCCATGCTGGACGATTTGCGCGCGCGCGGGCACTTGCTGGCGGTGGCGACGGGCAAGAGCCGCAAGGGCCTGGACGAAGTGCTGCATGCCGTGGAGCTCAAGGGCGTTTTCCATGCCTCGCGCACTGCCGATGAGACAGCAGGCAAGCCGCATCCGCGCATGCTGCACGAACTGATGGCTGAACTGGGCGTGGCACCCGAGCGCGTGCTGATGATCGGCGATACCACCCACGATCTGCAACTGGCCCTCAACGCCGGCTGCGCCAGCGTAGGCGTGAGTTATGGCGCACACGAGCCAGCGGCATTCGATGCGCTGTCGCCCCGTTTTATTGCCCATTCCGTAGCCGAGCTGCACGCCTGGCTGCTGGACCACGCCTGAAGGAGCCCGAAGTGGGGACCGAATTCGCATCGCAGGCCATTGCACTGTGCAACTCGCAGGCCCTCGTCAACAGCGGTACCGCTGTGCCTTTTGACGTGGTGTATTGCGGTCAGACCTGTTACGCCTTTGCGGTGCGCTACGCAGACCAGGTACAGGCCTACCTCAACCGCTGTACCCATGTGCCGATGGAAATGGATTACCAGCCCAACCAGTTCTTTGACCTGACCGGGCACTGGCTGATTTGTGCCACCCACGGTGCCATGTACAGCCCGACCACCGGGGCCTGCCGTTCCGGCCCGTGCCGCGGTGGACTGGTCAAGATTGCCGTCTCGGAAACCGATGGCGTGGTGCACTGGCATACTGCACATAACCTGAAACCTGTAGATTTTTGACATGAACGACTCAAATATGCCCCAAGCCCCCGTGGATAGTGCGCAAGCTGCTATCAATAGCGGAGCAAATGCCAATGCTGCCGGTGCGCCGGGATGGGAGCGCTCCACGCTGGAGAAGCTGGCCATGGCAGCCATCGACGAGCAGCGTGCGGCGCGGCGCTGGCGCAACGGCGTGCGTCTGGCGTGGTTGGTGTTTCTGGCTGCGCTGGTCTGGCTGGGCATGGACCGCAGCGGGACCTCGGCCGATGTGTCCAAGCCGCACACGGCGGTGGTGGAAATCAAGGGTGAAATCGCTTCGGGCTCAGAGGCCAGTGCGGAACTGATCGTGGCCGCCATGCGCGGTGCGTTTGAGGACAAGGGTGCGCAGGCCGTGGTGCTGCTGATCAACTCCCCTGGTGGTAGCCCGGTACAGGCCGGCATCATCAATGACGAAATCCACCGCCTCAAGGCCCTGCACAACAAGCCGGTGTATGCGGTGGTGGAAGAGACCTGCGCCTCAGCGGCCTATTACATCGCTGCGGGTGCCGACAAGATCTTCGTGGACAAGGCCAGCATCGTGGGCAGCATCGGCGTGCTGATGGACGGTTTCGGCTTTACCGGCCTGATGGACAAGCTGGGTGTGGAGCGCCGCCTGATGACGGCGGGCGAGAACAAGGGATTCTTGGACCCCTTCAGCCCGCAGACCGAGAAACAGCGCGCGTTTGCCCAGAATATGCTGGACCAGATCCACCAGCAGTTCATCGGTGTGGTGAAAGCAGGACGTGGCAAGCGCCTGAAGGAAACACCGGAGACCTTCAGCGGCCTGTTCTGGACCGGCCAGCAGGCCATCGAGATGGGCTTGGCGGACCAGTTAGGCAATCTGGACTTCGTAGCCCGTGAAGTGGTCAAGGCCGAAGAGCTGGTGGATTACACCCGCCGCGACAACGTGGCGGAACGACTGGTCAAGCGCTTCGGTGCGGCCATCGGTGAGGGGTCGGTGCGCGCCATGCGCACGTCGACCGCCTTGCGCTAAGCAGTAGGCCAGTCAGCCCCGCGGTTATCTCTAGCGGCCTATACAAAATACCGCTGGTGTGTGCTTGTCGGGCCCGGTTGCCTGGCTGCGCCATTCCTTCACCACGGCGCTACGCGTGTGGGCGGTGTCCAGCGTCAGCCCGGTGCTGATGGACAGGCGGGTCTGGGGTTGCAGTGCCTGCAGCAGCGCCTGCAGCAGCGCCGGGTTGCGATAAGGTGTCTCGATAAACAGCTGGGTCTGCCCGGTTTTGAGGGACAGCGCCTCCAACTCCCGGATCCGCTGGGTGCGTTCGGTGGCCTCCACCGGCAAATAGCCGACAAATGCGAAATTCTGGCCGTTGAGTCCGCTGGCAGCCAATGCCAGCAATAGCGATACCGGTCCCACCAGTGGCACCACTTCCAGGCCCATGGCATGGGCGGCGCGCACCACCGAGGAGCCGGGGTCTGCCACGGCGGGCATGCCCGCTTCGCTGAGCAGGCCTACGTTGTGCCCCTGGCGTGCGGCCTGCAATAGCGGGGTGGCGTCAAAGCCTGCCTGGTGGTCACCTTTCTTGTGCACTTCGCGCGGCAGCTCGGTAATTTCCATGGATTGCAGGGGCACGCATAAGGGGAAGACTTCGCCAATGCGCTTGAGGTAGGCGCGGGCGGACTTGGCGTTTTCGCACACCCAGTGCTGCAAGTCGGCTGCGGTCTGCATGGTGCCAGCGGGAAGGGCGCGGTCCAGCGCGGTCTGGCTGTCACAGCCAAAGTCCAGCGGTGCAGGTACCAGATACAGCTTACCCAACGTCGCGTTGGTAGCGTTGGAGGCCGCGGGGCGCAGGGGCTGGTTCATAGTGTGGTTTGGGACCCGGTGTGTAGCAAGGCAATGCCAGCTTCGCGCAGCATGCGACTGGTGCGGATCAGCGGCAGACCGACCAGCGCTGTCGGGTCGTCGTTTTCGATGCTGTCGAGCAGGGCGATGCCCAGGCCTTCGCTCTTGGCGCTGCCGGCACAGTCGTAAGGCTTTTCTGCGAGCAGATAGGCCTCAATCTCGGCATCGGTCAGGTCGCGGAACTTCACTTTGACGGGAGCCAGTGCCTCCTGCACAAAACCGCTTTGCGCACACACCACCGCCACGGCAGTCTGGAAAATCACCGTTTTGCCGCGCATGCGTTGCAACTGTTCGACGGCGCGCGTGTGGTTGCCGGGTTTGCCCAGAGGATGCCCGTCGAGGTCCGCCACCTGGTCGGAGCCGATGACTACGCTGTCAGGAAAGCGTTCTGCCACGGCGCGTGCCTTGGTCAGCGCCAGACGCATTGCCAGCGCTGCGGGTGCTTCGCCGGGCAGGGGTGTTTCGTCCACATGGGGTGATTCAACGGTGAAGGGGATGCGTAGGCGCTCCAGCAGCTCGCGCCGGTAGGCGGAGGTGGAGCCCAATATCAGGGGTCTGGGGGCCATATCAGTCATGGGGGTGATTCTCTTACACTGCACACATGAAACATGAATTTGCAGCGAGAAGTCTCAATGTGGCCGGGTTTGCCAGCGCCGGTGACAGCCATACGGGCGAAGAACGTCTGGCGCGGTTCGAGCGCCTGATGGAAGAAACCCACGGTCTGGGCGGTGAAACCCTGGTGAGCTATTCGGTCCAGGGGTTCCTGCGGCAAGACGCGGCAGGGCAGGAGGAGCCCTGGTTGCACCTTTCCGCCCAGGCGACGCTGTCCCTGATTTGCCAGCGCTGCATGGGCCCGGTCGATGTGGAGGTCGCTTTTGAGCGGGATTTCCGGTTCGTGGCCACCGAGGAGTTGGCAGAAGTCGAGGATGAGGAGTCGGAGGAGGATGTACTGGTTCTCTCCAAATCCTTCAATCTGCTGGAGCTCGCGGAAGATGAGTTGCTGATGTCCATGCCGCCCGTGCCCAAGCATGCGGTGTGCCCCAAACCCGTCAAGCTGCAGGCGGCAGACCCGAATTTCGTGGCAGAGGAGGCAGAGAAACCCAACCCGTTTTCAGCCTTGCAAGCGCTTAAGGACAAGGGGCTTGGCTAGTCCTGCTACTTTGGGCTATAATCAAAGGCTTCGCGTGCACCATTGATCGCGATTTTTACTAACCCATCCGTGTTGCCACCTGCGCAGCACCTTTGCCCAGGAGCCGAAAATGGCCGTCCAACAGAACAAAAAGTCACCTTCCAAGCGCGGTATGCACCGCTCGCACAATGCTCTGGTTGTTCCAGGCATTGCTGTGGAATCCACCACGGGTGAGACCCACCTGCGTCACCACATCAGCCCCACCGGCTTCTATCGTGGCCGCAAGGTTCTCAAGACCAAATCTGAAGCCTGAACTGCAGCGTTCATGCAAAGCCCGAAGCTACAGGCCCTGTAGCGACGGGCTTTTGTCATTTATGGCTTCCGTTTATTTGTTGGGTGCCGTCGTGGTGCCTGTAGGGATTTCTCTTGCATGATTACTGTTGCTGTTGACTGCATGGGCGGGGACCATGGCCCCAAGGTCACTTTGCCTGCCTGCCGCCAGTTCCTGGATGCGCACGCCGATGCCCAGCTGATTCTGGTGGGTTTGCCCGAGGCATTTGCAGGTTTTTCCCATCCGCGCGCCCAGATTGTCACCGCCAGTGAGGTAGTGACCATGGACGATCCGCTGGAAATCGCCCTGCGCAAGAAGAAGGATTCTTCGATGCGTGTGACGGTGCAGCAGGTGAAGGATGGTGCGGCGCAGGCCGCCGTGTCCGCTGGCAATACCGGCGCGCTGATGGCGATCTCCCGCTACATCCTGAAAACGCTGGACGGTATCGAGCGCCCCGCCATTGCGGGCCAGATTCCCAATGCCACCGGCGGTGCGACCACGGTGCTGGATCTGGGGGCCAATGTGGATTGCACGGCCGAGCATCTGCTGCAGTTTGCGGTCATGGGGGCTGCACTCGTGTCGGTGCTCAAGGGGGAAGAGCAGCCGTCCGTCGGCCTGCTCAATATTGGCGAAGAAGTCATCAAAGGCAACGAAGTCATTAAAAAAGCGGGTGAACTACTACGATCTGCTGCTAAAAATGGCGATTTGAATTTTTATGGCAATGTGGAAGGTAACGATATTTTCAAGGGCCACGTAGATATCGTGGTCTGCGATGGCTTCGTCGGCAATGTCGCACTCAAGACCAGTGAAGGATTGGCCACGATGTTTGGCACCTTTCTGAAAGCCGAGTTCTCCAAGAATATCTTTACCAAATTGGCGGCAATTGCGGCTTATTCGGTTCTAAATGCATTTAAAAACCGGTTTGACCACCGTCGTTATAACGGTGCAGCCTTGCTGGGGCTACGTGGCCTGGTGTTCAAGAGCCATGGCTCCGCGGACACTATGGCGTTCGGTAACGCGTTGAACCGGGCGTATGATGCAGCCCGAAATAACTTGCTGGACCGCGTTCAGGTTCGCATCGCCCATGCGGCGCCTTTGTTGGCCGCAGAAGCGGTGCAGTAGTAGACTGAACGGGTTCCACACAACCCACCCATGAGACGATATTCCCGCATCACCGGCACTGGCAGCTATTTGCCACCGCATCGCTTGACCAATGCTGATCTGGTGGCCCAGCTGGCGGCGCAAGGCGTTGAGACATCGGACGACTGGATTGTTGAGCGAACCGGAATTCGCGCCCGCCACTTTGCAGCCGATGGCGTCTTCAGTAGCGATCTGGGGCTGGAAGCCGCGAAGAATGCGCTGGCGGCGGCAGGGCGGGTTCCCCAGGATATCGACCTGATCATCGTCGCCACCTCCACGCCGGACATGGTGTTCCCGTCCACCGCGTGCATTCTCCAGAACAAGCTCGGAGCCAACGGCAGTGCTGCCTTTGACGTGCAGGCGGTGTGTAGCGGCTTTGTGTACGCCTTGACGCTCGCTGACAGCATGATCCAGACGGGTGCTGCCAGCAAGGCGCTGGTGATCGGTGCAGAGGTGTTCTCCCGCATTCTCGATTTCAAGGACCGCACAACCTGCGTGTTGTTTGGTGACGGCGCCGGCGCCGTGGTGCTCGAAGCCTCGGACACCCCTGGCATTCTGGCCAGCGACCTGCATGCGGATGGCAAGCACGTCGATATTCTGTGCGTGCCCGGCCATGTTTCTGGCGGTCAGGTGCTGGGCGACCCGTTGCTCAAAATGGATGGTCAGGCCGTATTCAAGCTGGCCGTCGGGGTACTGGAAGATGCCGCACGCGCCACGCTCGCCAAGGCGGGCAAGACCGAAGCCGATATCGACTGGCTGATTCCCCACCAGGCCAACATCCGCATCATGCAAAGCACGGCCCGCAAGCTCAAGATGTCCATGGACAAAGTGGTGGTGACGGTAGACCAGCATGGCAACACCTCGGCTGCCTCCATTCCGCTGGCGCTGGATTTCGCGGTGCGTAGCGGCAAGGTCAAGCCCGGTGAGACCCTGATGCTGGAAGGCGTTGGTGGTGGCTTCACCTGGGGTGCTGTGCTCCTGAATTTGTAGCGCCTCCTGCAGTATTCGCGGGGGCTACCAGTCAATTTGATCAAGAATCCTTGTATGAAACAGTTCGCTTTTGTATTTCCAGGTCAGGGCTCTCAAGCTGTGGGCATGCTCGATGCCTGGGGGGACCACCCTGTCGTGGCACAGACCATTCGCGAAGCCTCCGACGCACTGGGGGAGGACATTGGCAAGCTGATCCATGAAGGCCCCAAGGAGGCGCTTGCGCTGACAACCAACACCCAGCCCGTAATGCTGGTGGCTGGTGTGGCTGCCTACCATGTCTGGATGTCCGAGGTGGGTGTGGCGCCTGCGGTTGTGGCGGGGCACTCGCTGGGTGAATACAGTGCCCTGGTGGCTTCCGGGGTGCTCTCGCTTGCGCAGGCTGCACCACTGGTCCGCCTGCGGGCTCAGGCCATGCAGGAAGCGGTTCCCGTAGGTGTCGGTGCCATGGCGGCCATTCTGGGAATGGACGCTGCCAAGGTGATTTCCGGCTGCGCCGAAGCCACAGCGACGTTCGGTGCCAGTTCACTGGAAGTGGTGGAGGCGGTCAATTTCAATGACCCGCTGCAAACCGTGATTGCCGGCAGCAAGGCGGCCGTGGACAAGGCCTGTGAAATACTCAAAGCCAATGGTGCCAAGCGCGCACTGCCGCTGCCCGTATCCGCCCCATTCCACTCCAGTCTGATGAAGCCCGCGGCAGAGAAGCTCAAGGAGCGGCTGGAAGATCTGGAACTGGGTTCACCCCAGATTCCCTTGATCAACAATATTGACGTTGCCATCGAGGTGGATGCAGACCGCATTCGCGATGCGCTGTACCGCCAGGCGTTTGGCCCGGTGCGCTGGGTGGAGTGCGTGCAGGCGATCAAGGCGCGGGGGCTGACCCATGTGGTCGAATGCGGCCCTGGCAAGGTGCTGGCGGGAATGGTCAAGCGCATCGACGCCGAGTTGGTGGGCGCAGCCCTGTTTGATCCGGCCACCCTGGCCGACGTGCAAGGAGTTTTGGCATGAGCGAAGTAAAGTTTGAAGGCCAGGTCGCCCTGGTGACCGGCGCATCGCGCGGTATTGGCGCGGCCATTGCCCTGGAGCTGGCACGCAAGGGCGTGAAGGTCATTGGCACCGCCACCACCGACGCCGGTGCAATCAAGATCCGCGAAGCCCTGGAGGCCTTTCCTGGATGCGATGGACGCGTCCTGAATGTGACCGATGCGGCTGCGTCAGAAGCCCTGGTGGATGCGATTGCCAAGGAGCATGGAGCGGTCCACATTCTGGTGAACAACGCGGGGATCACACGCGACACGCTGGCGATGCGCATGAAAGATGATGACTGGGATGCGGTCATGGACACCAACCTCAAGGGCGTCTTTCGCATGAGCCGTGCAGTGATTCGCCCCATGATGAAGCAGCGCTACGGTCGCATCGTCAACATCACGTCGGTCGTGGGTGCCTCGGGTAATCCCGGTCAGGCCAACTACGCGGCAGCCAAGGCCGGTGTCGCAGGCATGACGCGTGCACTGGCGCGCGAGCTTGGTTCGCGCAACATTACCGTCAATTGCATCGCTCCCGGCTTCATTGAGACCGATATGACGGCCAGCCTCGGAGAAGACCAACAAAAAGCCCTGCTGGGCCAGATTCCGCTGGGACACCTGGGCAAGCCGACCGACATCGCGCATGCCGTTGCCTATCTGGCGTCGCCGATGGCTGGCTATGTGACGGGGCAGGAAATTCATGTCAATGGCGGCATGTACATGTAATCCATGTAAGCTTGGCACCGTTGGAAAAATCAGCCGATTGGTCCGTTCGGCTACTTGGTTAGAGGTTCGCCTCTAGCGCGGGTAAAATCTCGGATTCTTTTACAACCCTTAGAGGGAACCCATGAGCGATATCGAAGTCCGTGTCAAAAAAATCATTGCCGAGCAACTCGGTGTTGAAGAGTCTCAAGTCACCAACGAAAAAGCCTTTGTGGCCGATCTGGGTGCAGACTCCCTGGACACAGTGGAACTGGTGATGGCACTCGAAGACGAGTTCGGGATTGAAATTCCTGACGAAGACGCGGAAAAAATTACCACCGTGCAAAACGCCATCGATTACGCAACCTCGCATAAAAAAGCCTGATAAGAGGCCGTTAGCCTATGTCCCGTCGCCGCGTAGTAGTCACTGGTTTGGGTTGCGTCAGTCCCGTTGGAAATACGGTTACTGAAGCCTGGTCGAATGTTCTGGCTGGAAAGTCGGGCATCGGCGCGATTACCAAGTTTGATGCATCAGCCTTCTCCTGCAAGATTGCCGGAGAGGTGCGTGATTTTGATCTGGAGTCGTATATCGGCTCCAAGGAAGCACGCACCATGGATACCTTTATCCATTACGGCATTGCCGCCGCTGCGCAAGCAGTGGCAGATGCTGGGCTGGCTACCGGTGATGCACTGGGCGAAGAAGAGGCTACGCGGATCGGCTGCGTCATCGGTTCTGGAATCGGCGGCTTGCCGCTGATTGAAAGCACCCATGCGGAGTACGTCGCCCGCGGGCCCCGCCGGATTTCTCCGTTTTTTGTACCCGCCTCCATCATCAATATGACGGCCGGACATGTGTCCATGCGTTTTGGCTTCAAGGGCCCCAACATTGCCATCGTGACAGCCTGTACCACAGGTCTGCATTGCATTGGCGAAGCGGGACGGATGATCGAGTACGGCGACGCTGATGTGATGGTGGCTGGTGGCTCCGAAGCGACCGTGTCACCGCTGGGCATGGGCGGCTTTGCTTCCATGCGCGCCCTGAGCACCCGCAATGACGATCCTGCAACCGCGTCCCGTCCCTGGGACAAGGACCGTGACGGCTTCGTGCTGGGTGAAGGTGGCGGTGTGATGGTGCTCGAAGAGTACGAGCACGCCAAGGCCCGTGGCGCGAGAATTTACGCAGAGCTGGCCGGTTTTGGTATGAGTGCCGATGCCGGTCACATGACCGCACCCAATATGGATGGCCCACGCCGCGCCATGGTGGGTGCGCTGCGCAATGCCGGTGTCAATGCCGACCAGGTGCAGTACCTCAATGCCCATGGCACCTCTACGCCACTGGGTGATCTGAACGAAACCAACGCCATCAAAGCGGCGCTGGGTGACCATGCACACAAGATCGTGGTCAATTCCACCAAGTCCATGACCGGCCACTTGCTGGGCGGTGCGGGTGGCTTGGAGTCGGTGTTCACGGTGCTGGCGATCCACCACCAGAAGAGCCCTCCCACGATCAATATCTTCAATCAGGATCCCGAGTGCGATCTGGACTACTGCGCCAACACCGCTCGCGATATGCGCATTGATGTAGCCGTCAAGAACAACTTTGGTTTTGGTGGCACCAACGGTACCCTGGTTTTCAAGCGCATCTGAGGTAGAGCCTCTCCGCTTTTCACCCCCTATGCACGGCCCTCCTGCGGTCAGTCACCACATAGGGCGGTCCCAATGGTATTTCGGCATGCTGGCCACGCTCTGGAGCGTAGCGCTGTGTGTGTCAGTACTGCTGTTGCAAACCCCGCTTGCGCCGGAGGCGCTATGGAGCATCCTGTTGGCGCTGGGGTTGTCCTGTGCGCTGTCTTTCGCGGGCTGGATTCGGTCCGATACCGGCACTTTGCAGTGGGACGGCCAGCATTGGCTGTGGCCGGGGTTTGGTGAGGCACCGGTGCAGCGGATGCGGTTGGTACTGGATTTCCAGAAATGTATTCTTCTGCAACTTCGCAGCGAAGATGGCGGTGTTGCCTGGCTTTGGGCGCAGGCTGGCACCTCGCACCACCAATGGCTGGCCGTGCGCAGAGCCGTGGTTGCGGCACAGCGGACCAGGCGTGAGCCAGAGTTGCGTCAGCATCTGCTGGATGGAGAAAAGGGGTGAACCCGAAAGACGCAGCGTCGGCAGAAGATTCTGACCTGTTGCTGGTGGAGCGTGCCAATGCTGGCGATCAGCGGGCGTTTGGACTGTTGGTGCTGAAATACCAGCGCCGCGTACAACGCCTGATTGCCCGCATGGTGCGGGATGTGGATCTGGTGGATGACATCGCACAGGAAACCTTCATTCGGGCCTACCGGGCCTTGCACCAGTTCCGTGGGGATGCGCAGTTCTATACCTGGCTGTACCGGATTGCCGTTAACACCGCAAAGAAAGCTCTGCTGCAGCTCAAGCGTGACCCCACCGTTTCGGAGAGTTTCCTGTCTAAAGACGAGGACGATGAAACTTCCTGGCAGAAAAACGAACCAACCAGCGAAGAGACCCCTGAGACAGTTTTTGCGGCCAAGGAAATTGCAGCGGTTGTCAACGCGGCCATGGAAGCCTTGCCGGAGGATTTGCGTTTGGCAGTGACCCTGCGCGAGATTGAGGGATTGAGTTATGACGAGATTGCTCTGGCCATGGATTGCCCCATCGGAACGGTCCGGTCGCGGATCTTCCGGGCGCGCGAGGCGATTTCGGCCAAGGTGAAACCGCTTCTGGACAAACAGACCGGCAAGCGCTGGTGAGGATGATTGAGATGGCACACCCTGATGACTCTGTGAACGACCGCATCTCTGCCTTGGTGGACGGGCAGTTGCGGGGCGCAGAATTTTCCGAAGCGATGG
>Ga0073900_10000974_pt1 | contig 16648 bp, 14 predicted proteins | sample KloWWTmetKNB5Kit_FD_66666 | JGI IMG/M metagenome (GOLD analysis project Ga0073900, IMG submission 66666) | Active sludge microbial communities from Klosterneuburg, Austria, studying microevolution and ecology of nitrifiers - Klosterneuburg... | ecosystem: Engineered > WWTP > Aerobic digester >...
TGCTCCCCAGACGGATTTACATAGGCTTGCTTCCAGGAGGTACCCCCATCAGAGGTCTTATGGCAGAATCCGTAATCTCCAAAAATAACTACGTTGGCATCATTAGTAGCGACATCGATGCCAAAAGGGCATTCGCCATACGTCCAGTTGCGATCGCCGCCGTCACCACTCCATCCGGTGGAGATATTGAGGTTGTGTTGCGTAAGAAAAGTACTGACCCAATTGCTACCGCTATTTGGAGTTTTAAAAATGGTTGGTACCCCGCGATCATCACTACCGGCGATATATACTGTATTGATATCATTCTCAGCCATGTCTATAAACATGGGGAAATCTTCACTAAGGTCGATTCCATTGGTTATGGAAGTCCATTGAGACAGACCTAAGTCACAGGTGTAGATGCCCTTGCAAAATGAATAATAATCAGAGCCTGTGACACCCACATAGACATCAGCTACATCTGCTGCCAGGCAATACATACGGATAGTAGCGCCCACCCGTCCTGCAGTAAAGCTCCAGATTCGCTCATTTGCAGGCATACCTGTTAGAGACAGTGTATTCCAGCTTGTGCCGGCATCTTCAGAAATGAGGACACCATCATTAGTGCCGATCAATATGGTGTCATCTGAAAATAGTACACCACCCACTACATTACCTGCACCGGAATTGACCGCTGTATGGATGAGTGTAAAATCTGTTCCGCCATTGGCTGAAAAATAGATAGAACCATAAGTTGAGATCAGGAGCTGATTTGGCTTTTCATAATTAGCGTGCAGCGAGACAAAGTTTTCGTCCGGTTCAGGATTTCCCGACAGTACTTGCCAGGTAATGCCACCATCCGAGCTCTTCACCGGTGTACCGAGATCATTTACATAACTAATCGAATACAGCAAGCCCGGCGTGACTGTGAAGTTTACTTTTGAATTGGCGCCGCCCATGAATTGGCTGAAATGCACTTGATTATATGATTTTCCGAAATCCACAGAGTGAAATAGTTCGCTCATGTCGCAAGCGATAAAAAATTCATTGTGATCGGCCGGATTGATAGACGGCGAAAATAGTGCGCCGCCACCACCTACTCCACGAGCTGACCAGCTCTCAGGCTGAGCCGAAAGTTGTAGTGATAGGAATAGGCAGATACAGACTAGAAGTTTCTTTTTCATAGATATAGTGAATTTGAATAGCGAAACATTAAAATACAAATACTTTGTGAAATGATTTTTTACATTCACAAGTAATATGAAAAGAGGATGTCCTTTTAGATGTATTTATAAATTACTCACACGCCCGAGTCGATCAGCCTCAGCCAAAGTTTTTTTCGCTCGTTGATTGGCTATGTAATTTTTACAATCCAACCATTTACTACCCATTATTTTGTTCAGACTACGATCTACTGTATAGTGCTGAGCGATATTTAGTGCACCCTTAATGCGCCGAGTAAGACTTTCGTCAGCACGGAGACTGATCGAATATCCACCATCAGTGTATTCAATATAGTGCCAATATCCGGTGGGAATAAAGAGTGATTCACCGGGTTCAAGGATTACTTCATACCCCTCGGCAAACTGTTGAGCCGGATGGAGATCAAAATTAGGGTTATCCACATTGACGTAGCTTGCTACAGTAAAGGGAAGGTGATACAGCTTTCTCGATTCGGAGGGAGCAAATAATACAACGCGCTTTCTCCCATGAATCTGATTGAGAAAGACGTGGCTGAGGTCTATATCAAAGTGAAGAGCAACTTTGCTTCCCTGCCCACCGAAAAACATATATGGAAAATCATTGAAGAATCCATCCATGAGGGAAGGAATGCGATAATCATTACGCAATTCTGGTGCATGCTTGAAGATATTAAATAAGAATAAGCGCATATCGCAAGGTTCCGGCCGATCTAGCATCTCCAGATATTCACTAAATGGCATGTGTATGTCAGGCGCCATATACCCCTTGCCCGGCTTGGATACGTTTGCACTAAATACAGGAACTTTGAGTGAACCATACTTCTCCTTAAAATGCGTAATAGTCCACTTATGCTTTGCCGGCCATTCGTCCATCAGATCAGTAAGCACTACTGGCAGTAGCGGAGCTAGATAATCTTGAGCAAATGAATCCCTTGTGAGCCCTGAAAGCTTGGGAATGGACTTAAATGTCTTTTTTGGATTCATCACAAAGGTGAACTATTAGGATTGGCTGGTCATTCAGGATACGTCTCTCGCCAGCGGATCATGCCACCTTGGAGATTGAGTACAGTAAAGCCGGCATTACTCAGAGCTTCGGCTGCTGCATTGCTACGAGCTCCACTTCGGCAGTAGGTGATCACAGTCTTAGGCTTATGAGACTCAAGTGTTTCAATACTATCCATTAGGGTACCGAGGGGAACTAACTCACCGCCTATATTAAACTCATCGTGTTCGAAAGGCTCACGCACATCTATAAGTACGATGTCTTCTTCCTTTTCAAGTCTTGATTTTAAATCTGTAGGGCTGATTTGTTCTACCATGTTTTGATTTTAGTGCAAAAATAGGATTTTGTCGTCGTAGTATGTTAGAGAAGTCTTAAAATTTTAAAAGAAGCTGGCTTTTTTGGAAAATTTTAATCCAACAGCAAGGTTAATACGTATTGAATATATATATTCGGCACTAAAGGCAGTCTAGGAACTGTCTAAATGCCAAAACATTAGATTTGATCAAATAGGGAATTGAAAACTCCATAAAGAAATAATAATTTTGATTGACTCATAATTACTTGATATTTATTAAGTTTATACATATTTGTGTAAAATATACATATACTTAATTTAATTTGCATGAAATTAATTGTGTCCAGTTAGTTCAAAAAAAATATATTTGCTTCTCAATCAAATTTTTAAAATCTAAAAGTATTTAAGTATGACAAATGCATCAACTGAAAAAAACAGTAAAGCGGGTAATATCCTACCATTGATAGTGATCCCGGTTTGCTTTGTTTTGGGAATTCTGCTTTATAAGTTTGTTTTTGGAGACGCCAGCCACTTCAAAGGTGGTGATAACGCCAATGATCCCTTACCAGGCGATTATTTTGGAGTAATCTACAAAGGGGGTTTCATAGTACCTATATTAATGGGTATCCTATTTATAGTACTTGTGTTTACCGTCGAGCGTCTGATTACCGTCGGAAGAGCTTCAGGTAATGGACCGGTGGACAAATTTGTCCGAAACGTGAATTTCGCGTTATCGAAAGGAGATGTTTCAGGTGCTCTAGCCCTTTGCGATAAGCAAAAAGGCTCAGTTGCCAATGTAGTGCGTGCCGGCGTAGTAAAGTACAAGGATATGATGCAGGACACATCTCTTGAAAAAGATCAAAAACTCATCTCGATTCAGAAGGAAATCGAAGAAGCTACAACCCTCGAACTACCTATGTTGGAACAAAATCTTCCCATTATAGCTACCATCGCTTCTGTAGCGACACTGGTAGGTCTGATCGGAACAGTGCTAGGTATGATCAGGGCCTTCGCGGGTATGGCACACTCAGGTGCACCTGATGCCTCTGCATTGGCTACCGGTATTTCTGAGGCACTTATCAATACAGCGCTTGGAATTACGACCTCGACAATAGCTATCATCGCCTACAGTTATTTTACCACTAGAATAGATGGTATGACTTACCGCATCGACGAGGCCGGATATAGTATGCAGCAGCAGTTTGCTTCTCAGCACTCTTAAGGAAGTGATTGCCTTGATTTGATTAATTTTTTAGTTTACTTAAATAAATACTAATATAGATGCCCAAGCATAAGATGAAGCGAAAGAGCACCACGATCGACATGACGGCGATGTGTGATGTTTCTTTTTTGCTGCTGACTTTCTTCATGTTGGCTACCAAATTTAAGCCGCCTGAAAATGTTACTGTAGTCACTCCTACCTCTATTTCTGATACCAAGATAGCAGAGACGAATGTCATGGTCATCACCATCGATAAGGATGGACGAGTATTCTTTGAAATGGATGGACAGCCTACAAAAAAGGAATTGATCACAGCTATTAATGATGATCGAAAACTGGGTCTGAACGAAAATGAGATGAATAGTTTTGCCCTGGGCGGAGCTGTTGGAGTACCCTTTGATCAATTGAAAAATTATTTGAACACGCCTTTAGGTGATCAGAAGGAGTATAAAAGTCCGGGCATTCCGGTAGATACTGCTCTTACTGACGCAAATGAACTGTTTAAGTGGGTCGCTTATGGTCGTATTGTGAATCCTGAGGCACGTCTGGTCATAAAGGGGGATGTATCAACCAAGTATCCGATGATTAATAAGGTGTTTTCGACACTGGCTAATGACAAGATAAAAGGATATAAATTTAATTTGGTGACCAGCATGAAGATGGGTGATCAGCCAAAAGAGGATAATTAATCATACATTAATAAATTAAGAAAAAGAATTAGGTATGGCCGAATTAGATACCTCCCAAGGCAAAGGTGGTGGGGGAAAATCAAAAAAAATGTCGACTCGTGTGGATCTCACACCGATGGTGGACTTAGCATTTCTACTGATCACTTTCTTTATGCTCACTACGACGATGAATAAGCCACAGGTCATGGAGATCAATATGCCCGTAAAACCTAAGGCAGAAGATCCCAAGCCACCCGAAGTAGAAGCCTCACGTGTACTTACTGTCATACTCGGTAAGGATAACACAGTTTGGTACTACGAAGGTTTGGAAGCGCCTGAGATCAAAAATGCCAATTATCAGGATATTCGCAAAGTTATTCTTGATAAGAAAGCAGCAGTCGAGGCTAATCCGGCTTTTGGTAAGGATAAGACTGTAGTGATTATCAAGCCCACAGATGATGCGATATATAAGAACATAGTTGATATGCTGGATGAAATGGCTATAGATGGTATTAAGATCTATGCTATGGTTCCCGTCACTAAGACAGAATTAGACCTCGTGGGGAAAGGAAATACTGAAGCAAATAAGACACCTAAATAAATTATAACTTAATTTTACGTTGAAGAAACTTTTTTAACTTATCTTTACGTTATAAATTAAAATAGCACAAATGGAAAGCGAAAGAATATTAAAGTCCGATATGCTCGACCTGATTTTTGAAGGTCGAAATAAAAGTTATGGAGCCTATTATTTGAGACGCCAATATCCCAAGTATCTTGCTCGTGCACTGATGGTGGCGATTCTGGTGGCAGCTCTGTTCATCGGGTATGCCTACCTGAATACTCGTCTGAAGAAAGCAGATGAGTTGACAGATGTAAAAGTGGATCTGGCAAATATTCCACCTCCGCCACCTATGGATGAGACAAAACCTCCACCCCCACCTCCGCCGACTCCTCCACCACCACCTCAGCGAGCTTCAGTACAGTATGTACCGCCAAAAGTGACCAAGGATGAACTGGTGAAAGAAAAAGTAGAACTGGCTACAGTAGAAGATCTTAAGGAAAAAGATCCGGGTACTAAGACCGTTAAAGGAGATCCAAATGCCAAGGTCGAAATATCGACCAATACGGACCCGGGACTGGTAGAGTCAGATTCAAGAAAAGAAGCGATAGTAGCTCCAAAAAAAGAAGATGAGAACAAAGTTTTCAAGGTAGTAGAACAAAATCCTGAATTTCCGGGAGGTGATGCACAGATGAGGGCTTTTCTTCGAGATAATATAAAGTACCCGGCCGCTGCCCGGGAGAATGGACTACAAGGTAAGGTCTACATCCAGTTTGTCGTGGAAAGAGATGGCTCAATCTCGGCAGTACGTATCGTGAAAGATCCCGTAGGTGGTGGCGCCGGTGCTGAAGCTCAGCGTGTAGTCAAGATGATGCCTAATTGGAAGCCAGGTAAGCAAAATGGTAAGCCGGTGCGCGTCCAATATACCTTACCGGTTAACTTCCAATTGCAGGATTAATAAATATTGGTTTTAGTTAAAAAAAATTTAAAAAAGTAGCGATATGGAATTAATCCTTATGGCTACTTTGTTTATTTAGTAAATAATTAATACTTGAGAAATTCCTCTCGTACACCAATCAATAATTCCTACCAGATGCTGGGTATGGTATTAGGTGGAATAATTGGGGTTCTATTTACTTTTCTGGGATTAGCTTTAGTTACAGGATGGGTAGTAGTACCCACAGGAAATGATCCGATGGTGCGCATATTTGGTGGATTGATGTCATTTTATGGAATTTATAGAATTTATAGAGTTTACCTGAAGTATCAGGAAAATCAGAGAAAATGAAAATGAATATAGGAATCGTAATTGGATTGTCCACAATGTTACTCATTAGTTGTAATTCTAATAGTGGCAAAAAGCCGGTTGCTGAGCGGGATACTCCTGTATCAGGAAAAATTGAGATTGTAGCGGATAATTCATATAAGAATCTCATAGATAGCGAGGTTACTGTATTCAATGCACAGTACACTGATGCACACATAAATGTGACATTCAAGCCGGATGCAGCAGTAGTCCAGTCTTTTCTGAATGATTCTGCACGCCTGATTGTCCTCGGACGTCAACTGAGCTCAGAAGAAGTCATCAGTTTTAGAAGACGAAATTATGATCCCAAGGAGACCCGGGTGGCTTTGGATGCCATTGCCGTCATAGTGAATAATGCTACTCCGATAGATAAGATAGATATGGGGATGCTATATGATTTATTGACCGGAAAGAAATCAAACTGGCAACAAATCTCACCTAAAAGTTCGGCCACTAAAGTATCTCTGGTGATGGATAGCAAGGGTAGTGGAGTCTTTAAATATCTACAGGACTCAGTATTGAAAGGCGCTCCTGTAAGTTCTAATGTCTATGCGGTCAATACTAATGAAGAAGTAATCGACTACGTGGCTGCCAATCCCGGTAGCATGGGTTTTATTGGTGTCAATCACATCAGTGATATGACTGACCAAAAGAATCAACAATTTCTTAAAAAAGTAAAATTACTCGACATAGCTAAAAGTGATGTTGCTGAAGGATATAAGCCCTATCAGGCTTTTCTTGCAACTCGACAATACCCTATGGTCAGAATAGTTCACATATATATAAACGAACCTTACAATGGACTGGGTAGTGGCTTTTCAGCCTTTGTCGCCAGTGATGTGGGTCAGCGTATCGTACTGAAGGATGGCCTGGTGCCGGCTACAATGCCTATTCGTTTGATTCAAATGAATCCTACCACGTCACCTATTGGAAACTAAATTTAAAAAAACACTAAATTAAGAACCATGTTTAAGCAAATCTCTTTATTACTAACTTTTGTATTGATGAGTCTGAGTGCACAGTCTCAGGACATTGATCAGATATACAAGATGTATTTCTATGGTGATAATGACGGTACAATCGCAGCCATCCAAAAAATGGCCTCCGCAGATCCTGAGAGTTATGACAAACAATTCTATCTATACAGTCTGCTGAATGCGACCAATCACTATGAGGAAGCTCAGAAAGTACTGACGCATATCAAAAACGATGCTTCTGTAAAGGCTTATAAAACCACAGCCGAGATATTGGAACGTATTAATGCAGGAGCAAATGGTACCGACTTACAGTCAGAACTCGAGAAAGCAATTCGTGGAGGACGGAAGTCCAAGGGATTTCTCTCTCTGATGATCGGCGAACAGTTCCTTTATGGACCAAACAAAGATGCAAAGTTGGCTATCGTTTATATCAAGGATGCCGTAGATTCCTACAAGATGGGAGATGCTACTACCCGCATGTTACTTGGTGATGCCTATGCGCTAAAGGGTGATGCAGGAAATGCCGTAACTAACTATGAGTATGCAGCCGACATGGACAAGACCAATGCGGTACCTAATTATAAGATAGGCAGAGCCTATCTGGCGGGAAAGAATTATGAATTCGGTATACCGGCTTTCAAAGCAGCTATCGCTGCGGATCCTACCTTCGCTTTAGTGTATAGAGACCTAGGCTATTATTACTACGAACTTAATCAGTATCCTGAAGCAAAACGCAATTTCGAGCGTTACTTGGCACTTACTAAACCCACTGTTAATGATAGACTATGGTATGCTAATACCTTATACCTAAATCGGGATTTTCCGGAAGCGATTAATGCCCTAAAAGCAGTAAAGAACGATGCTCCGGGCAGATATTATATCGATCGGTTACTGGCCTATAGTTACTATGATGACAAAAAATACGAAGAAGCTGATCAGAGTATAAATGAATTTTTTGCGAACCACGATACAGTACCCCTCATCGCTTCTGATTTTGAATATGCAGGGCGCATTGATATGGCCTTAGGAAAGGACTCATTGGCCTACCTACAGTGGATGAAAGCGTATCAGATGGATAGCAATAAAATTACGCTGGTTAAGGAGATCGCAGATACACTCTATGCTCGAAAGAAGTATGCCGAATCAGGTTATTATTTTAATGTAGTTGCCAAAAATACCAATCTGGCAATAGATTACTACTATGCTACTCGTGCCGACTATCTGGGCAATAGTTTCATGCGCGGTGACTCTGCCGCACAGGGCATCATTAATAAGATTCCTGAAGATCCTACAGGCTATCTGTGGCGTGCACGTCACAATGCACAGTTGGATACGCTGAATGCAGGTCTTGCTGAGCCCTTCTATGCCAAAGTGATCGAACTGGGAGACTTGAATAAAGAGAAATATAAAAAAGAACTTACTGAAGCGGCCAACTGGATGACAGGTTACTACATCCGGAAGAACGACTTGAAGACCGCCAATACCTGGAATGACAAAGCACTTGAATATGATGATACCAATGCTCAGACTCTTAACTATATGGATTATCTGTCAAACCCCGCTCCACCGGAAACTCCTAAGCCTCCCGTAAAAAAGAAATAATCGAGCTAGGCGATAATTACCAATAAAAAATCCGTTCCGAGGAAACTTGAAACGGGTTTTTTATTGATATCCAAGGTTGATGGCGGATTAAAATCATAATAATTTTTCAGGTTCATTACAAGTTGATATTTCCCTCCACCGTTGCAAGATTGAGCTACCTCAAAATTTTAGCCCGACACTGACTGAAAACATAGTGGGCTTGGAACCGGCCAGATTTTTGTAATAATCAGTAAGTCCCAGTTCATAGTTGGCATCTATGGTAAATAGCAGTACATCAATTCCCATACCTACATTGGCTCCATAATACCATGGATTGTAATCATCAGCATATAACTGACTCTTATCGCTCACCTTCCAGAACTTGTTGGCGACACCACCGGCATGTACTCTGAATTTTAAAAGAGTAGTATTGATTAGTGCATATCCCACATTGGCCGGGATCTTGAAGTAGGTGGCTTTTCCCTCCAGTTGTGTTGTGATGTCCGAGAATTTTCTAATGGTAGAGCCTGATCGAACTAAAAAGAAGCCGGGTTGAAAGTAGAATTTTCCTCCCAACTTTAAGTCTGCGCCCACCTGAAATCCAGCTTCAGAGCCGTCCGTAGTGAATGATTTTGGCCTATCACCGATCCAGAGATAGTTGATACCGGCTTTTGGTCGAACAGAGAATTGGCCGTAACTTAGTACCGGCATCGTGATGGTAAGACACCAAATTAGATTAATTACTTTCATTTTATTTGTATTTAATGTTGTTGATAGATGAGAAGGCGGACATTTCTAACTTAGCTGAATGTTATAGTATTAAGCGATTGGTAAGGAAATATTATTTTTGTCGCTACAGTCCTATCGACTATCTTAGGTAAAATTTAACTTAAGTAAAAAAAATATGCTAAACTTTAATGTCAAAAGTTAATAAAATCAAGCAAAACATCAAGCAGCAATCCGCGGCTTCAGCTATTGTGGCTGAGCTGCCGTCCACCAATATAGGAGGGTGGCTGAGGCCACAATGGATCCCATGGTTCCTCGGTATCATTGTACTTCTGATGTATGCTAATACGCTTAAGGGCGACTTTATGCTGGATGATGCTATTGTCATCACTGACAACCAATACACTCAGCAGGGTATTAGTGGACTGCCAGGGATATTTGGAAAAGATACTTTCTTTGGTTTTTTCAAGAAAGAAGGGAAGGATAAGCTCGTTCAGGGTGGTCGCTATCGCCCACTGTCATTGGCGATGTTTGCACTGGAGAAAGAATTTTTTGGTGGAAGTGCCTTTATGTACCATCTGATGGGAATACTAATGTATATCCTATGCTGTATCTTTCTTTATGTCTGGTTGAGAAATTTATTTGAGGCTCGATTTGGAATAGAGAAGGCTGTCCTCATAGCGCTATTTTCAACCGTTTTATTTGCCGTCCATCCGGTACATACAGAGGTTATTGCCAACATCAAGGGTAGAGATGAAGTACTGGCTCTTTTATTTTCGTTGCTCGCTGCGATTTTTTCAGATCGAGCTCTGAAAGAAAGCAATGGTCTTAAATGGTTGCTCTTAGCTGGATTTTGCTTCCTGCTGGCTCTATTTTCAAAAGAAAATGCCATTGTTTTTCTGATACTCATTCCACTGGCACAATGGGTATTTTACAGCAAGGACTTCAAAAGTGTGATTAAGTCATGGTGGCCTCTTGTCGCCTTTATGGTTATCTATCTGATGGTACGATTTGCCGTTCTTGGGCTTCCGGGTAGTCAATATCAGGTCTTTGAATTGATGAACAATCCCTTTTTGGAGTGGAAGGGTACCCACTTTGAGCCGGTGTCCTATGGTGTTAGGTTAGCTACTATTGCCTTGACCTTATTCAAGTATTTAATCCTGCTCATTTTCCCACTTCATCTCACGCATGATTATTATCCACAGCAAGTTCCACTAGTCAACTGGGGAAATGCTCTTGCTATCAGTGGCTTGTTGATCTATAGCGCATTACTCATTTGGAGTATCATCAAGATTCGATCTAAGAATATCTATGCCTTTGGCATTCTCTTTTTTCTCATAGCGCTCTTTCCCATGACCAATATCGCAGTGACAGTGGGTACGTTTATGTCAGAACGCTTTTTATTTATCCCATCTGTGGGATTTTCTCTTATTGTGGGGTTACTGCTGGCGAAATATGTTGTTAAGTTCAAAACTACAACAGCTCTGAGTTCGGTTGTACTGTTGCTATTGCTCTTACCCGGCATCAAGACGATCGATCGAAATCAGATTTGGCAAAGCAATTACACCATCTTTACACAAGACCTGAAAAACTCACCCAATAGTGCTAAGTTATTGAACAGCGCGGGAGGGATCACACTAGATAGTGCCATCAAAGTAACTGAGCCGGGAGAGCGAAATTTTATGTTGCTGCAGGCTCAAAAGTATCTCGAAGAAGCCATCAAATTACATCCGCTCTATAATCAGTCTTATCTCATGCTGGGCAATTGTCTGTTCTATCAGCAGAAATATGAAAAGGCTATTGAAACGTACAAAAAATTAATGGTTATAGACACCGGCTCGACAGATGGGCCGAAGAATTTAGCTTTAGCATATCGTGAATACGGTAAGTTTGCAGGTGAAAAAGAGGGTAATATTCAAAAAGCTTTGGATAATTTAAGTGTTTCTTTGCGTTATAATCCCAATGATGCTGAGACAAACCGACTCATGGGGGTAGCCTATGGTTTTATGAAAGATCCGAAGACAGCGCTACCTTATTTTCTGAAATCAGTAGAGCTCAATCCCAAGGATCCCAATTCATTATTTGACCTTGGCAATGCCTATTATCAGCTTGGAGATCCTGTGAATGGTGCTAAGTACCACGATGAAGCGATCAAGATAAATCCGGAGCTGGGGTCAAAAATTAATAAATGACCAGAATAAATCAAGAAATGAGGTGGATATTTTTTCTATTACTGACGATATATTTTGTCTGTCACACCTTGTATGCCAGTCAGTCGGGAATCAAACCCGGAAGTAAGGCTCGCATCGTTCAGGATGAAACGGGCTGGGTAGATTCAGTGATGCAGACCATGACTACTGATGAGAAAATAGGCCAATTGTTCATGATCCGTGCCTTTTCCAATAAGGGGTCTGATCACACACGTGCTATTAAAGAACTCATTAAGACTTATAAAATAGGCGGTCTGTGCTTTTTTCAGGGGTCAGCTGAGGAGCAGATCAAACTCACCAATGAATATCAGCAGCTCTCTAAGATTCCATTGATGGTCTCGATGGACGCCGAGTGGGGTCCGGCCATGAGGCTGAAGCAGGATTTTATCGATTTTCCAAGGCAGATGACGATGGGAGCCATTAGAGACAATAGATTGATCTTTCAGTTTGGCAAAGAGGTAGCACGTGAGCTGCTCAGGATGGGTGTCCAGATAGACTTCGCACCGTCCATCGATATCAATAACAATGCGGCCAATCCGGTCATCGGTAGTCGTTCATTTGGAGAGAATAAATACCTGGTCGCACAGAAGGGATACATGTATATGCTGGGATTACAGTCAGCCGGCGTCATGGCCTGTGCCAAGCACTTTCCCGGGCACGGTGACACCAATGTGGATTCGCACTTTGATGTGCCGGTGTTGCCATTTGATTCGGTCCGGTTGGAGAGTCTGGAGATGTATCCTTTCAAAGTATTGATCAACCAAGGTGTGCAGAGTGTCATGATAGGCCACCTCGCGGTACCTGGTATCGACCACGATCCTAAATTGCCTGCATCATTATCACATAGGATTATCACGCATTGGCTCAAGGATAAATTGCAGTTTGATGGGCTCATCTTTACAGATGCCCTGGAGATGCAGGGTGTAACTAAGAATTTTGAGCCCGGAGACATAGAAGTTAAGGCCATTCAAGCCGGCGTAGATGTACTCTTATTGCCATCAAGTATCACCTCCGGCGTAAAGGCAATACGCAACGCAGTAAAAGAAGGTGATATCACCATTGCGCGACTGGATGAAAGTGTCCGTAAAATTCTTGTCGCCAAATATCGCTTTGGCTTGACCGCCACTCCTCAGGTGGCAACTGCTGGTCTGGAGAAAGAATTGATCACAGGAGAAGGGAAAGCACTCAAGCAAAAGATCATTGAAGAAGCAATAACCATGGTCAAAAATGAAAATATGATGATACCTGTACAGGATATTACGCAAGATATTGCCACTCTGGCACTGGGTTATACTAAAAAGGCACCTTTTCAGGAACGGGTAGATTCATACTGTAAGGCCCATCATTTCTTTATAGGTGCAGCGACTAAAGATAAAACGAACACTGAGATGATGAATTCGCTCGCTGAACATAAAACGGTGATCATTGGAGTGCTTGGCATGAACAGTTCAGCAAAAGATAATTACAATATCTCTTCGAATAATCTGGATTTCATCAATCAGTTATCACAAAAAACCAAGGTTATATTGATTGCCTTTGGCAGCCCATATAGCCTGAAGAATTTTATCACACCAGCGGCCGTATTATGTGCCTATGGTGATGATCCCGTCTATCAATCGGTAGCTATTCAGGCAGTCTTCGGTGGGATTGAGATTAAGGGCAGATTGCCCGTGACAGTACTCCCATATACCTTCGAAAGCGGACTGGAGACCGGACCGGCGATAAGAGTAGGTTATACAGAGCCTGAAGCGGTGGGCATGAGTTCTGAGAAACTGAGAGACCTGGACAAATTAGCGGATGATGTAATCAAATATGACGCTGCACCCGGATGTGAAATGGTCGTAATTAAGGATAATAAAGTAGTATATAATCGAGGTTTTGGCCACTATACTTATAGTGCAAAGAGTCCCTCCGTAAATACCCAGACTGTTTATGATCTGGCCTCGGTCACCAAGGTAGCTGCCACAACAGTAGGCGTGATGAAGCTCTATGAAGAGGGTAAAGTTGATATCTACGACTATTTAGGTAATTACCTGCCCTACTTAAAGGGTAGTAATAAAGAGTTTATGATCATCCGGGATGTGATGGCGCATCGTGCCGGTCTATATCCCTGGATTCCATTTTATGAAAGTACAGTAGTCAATAATGGCCATCGGGTGCGCCCCTCGGCAAAAATCTATGATTCTCGCTGGTCTCCAAAATTTGGTATTAAAGTAGCTAACAGGCTGTATATGGATACCAGCTATCTGGACACCATGAAGAAGCAAATCGCACGGGTATCTAATCTACCCAATACCAATTACCGCTACAGTGACTTGGGTTTTATCATGCTCAGCCAGGTAGTGAAAAGAGCCAGTGGTGAACCACTTAATATCTTCATGGATAAAAATTTTTATGAGCCGATGGGTCTTTCAAATATGGGCTTTCTGCCTCTTCAGAAGATACCTGAGAACCGCATAGCACCCACCGAGGATGACCGCTATTTCCGTCAACAGATATTGCAGGGTGAGGTGCACGATATGGCTGCAGCTATGATGGGAGGTGTGAGCGGTCATGCCGGATTATTTTCGAATGCGCTCAATCTTGGTGTCCTGATGCAAATGCTTCTCAACAAGGGTACTTATGGTGGCACCAGATATTTAAAGCCTGAAACTATAAAGGCATTTACTAGCAGACATCCACTAGAGAGCCGGAGGGGAATAGGTTTTGACATGCCCCAGACCGACTGGAGTCAAGTACAAAATGTCACAGCCAAAGCCTCACGAGAGACCTTTGGCCATATCGGCTTTACAGGTACGGCTGTCTGGGCTGATCCACAGCACGACCTTGTCTTTGTATTTCTTTCTAACCGTACCTATCCCAATGCTGCCAAGAATGTGCTCGAGCGGCGAAACTATCGCATGAAAGCTCATGCCATTACCTACGATGCAATTAAAAATTATATCCCTGTGAATTATTCTGTGAGTGTGAAGTAGGCGGTAGAGATATATCTGATGAAATATTTAAATTTATTGATAAAAGAATGGTGAGATAGAGTTTAGTAAAATAATTTCTGAACCTTTTATTTTGAACTCCATTCTGACCGCATCTGCTGTAGAGCAGCATCGATAGCTGACTGACATTGCTCCTTCAGTATTTCCGCATTATCAGAATAGATGGGTTCGCAATAATGAATAGAACAGATGATCCGTCGTCTGCTGAATACGTCAAGGAAATGTGCGATCAGAGAAGTATTCGCTCCCCAATACACTGAGCGGTCGGCAAAGTCTAGCGCTACGGGCACTACCGGACGACCGGTAGAAGCAGCTACCTCAAATGAACCGGGAAACATGGGTCCGGATAAATCGAGTAGATTGACACTGCCTTCGGGATATATAGAGACTGCTTTGCCTGATTCCAGCAGTTCACCGATGATGCGGCGCATCTCCCTTCGTGAATTTTTATCTTGCCGGTGCAAAAATACAACGTTAGTACGGCGTGTGCCACTTCCGATGATGGGATAGTCTGCTACCTCTGCTTTCGACACTACATAAGCATCAATGTATCTAAGCAACACTACAGGGTCTATCATCATGCGATGATTGCAAGCATAGAGAGCATTTCTGAAGCTACTGTCACCAGTCTTGTGAATCTTTATCGAGAGTACTGCGATAAGAAATTTGATAAAGGCCAGCCGATATTTGAACCCTCTTGCTTCGGTGAAGCCTAATATGAAGCCCTCGATATGAAGAGCTAAGACAGTCAGCGCCAATCCGATTATTACCACCGGCAGCTTAATGTAGGCCAGTAGCTTATCGATGTATCGCATTAAGTTGCAGGTGCGTTGAAGTGATTCCAGCCTTGAGCCGTGATGCGATGGAAGTTGCCGCCGCTCGTCTCGAGCATGATGCCTTCGTCTGGTGGCAGGATAGTGCCTATCACATATACGTCATCCAGCAAGTGAATTTTATCAAGGTCTTCGGGTGCAAGAGTAAAGAGGAGTTCATAATCCTCACCGCCATTGAGTGCGCAAGTGATGGGATCCATTCTGAATTTTATCGCCTGTTGCTCAGTCATAGTATGGATGGGTACCTGAGCTTCCTTGATGATAGCTCCGGTATCTGATTGGGTACAGATATGAAGTATTTCTGAGGCTAAGCCGTCAGAAATATCGATCATTGAAGTGGGCTTCACGTCTGCAGCTTTTAGGCTCCGAATGATATCCCCTCTGGCCTCTGGCTTGAGCTGTCGGCCAATGACATATGCATTGTCCTCGAGCTCTGGCTTTATATTGGGATTATCCAGGAAGAGTTGCTTCTCTCTCTCCAGGATTTGCAGCCCCATGTAAGCCCCACCTAGATTGCCGCTGACACAGATGATATCGCCGGGTAGCGCTTGGTTGCGATAAGTTATTTCTTCTTTTTTACCTATCCCAATAGCAGTCACACTGATGAGCATTCCTTTTGTACTAGATGAGGTGTCACCGCCCACCAGATCTACTTTGTAGCGCTTACAGGCAGCCTTGATACCGTCGTAAAGTTCCTCCAGAGCCTCCAGACTAAACCGGTTGGATACTGCCACAGAAACAGTTACCTGTTGTGGCTCAGCATTCATGGCATAGATATCAGAGAGGTTTGAGATGATGCTTTTATAGCCCAGATGCTTGAGCGGTGTGTACATGAGATCAAAATGAATATTTTCTATCAGCATGTCTGTACTGATGACACTGACATGATCACCCTGGTCGATCACCGCAGCGTCATCTCCTACACCATGAAGAGTAGAATTATGATATCGTTCGAAGCCGGTAGTTAATTTTTCTATCAATTCAAATTCACCCAACTGATTTAATTCTGTCCTATTGGCCTCTTCCATGTTCACTATTTTTTCTAGTTAATTATTTCAATCAGTGGTGAAGTGAGATCCCACAATACATCC